>WNFO01007531.1_pt1 | contig 15748 bp, 18 predicted proteins | sample 5400251 | NCBI WGS metagenome assembly WNFO01 (sample SAMN13153354, study PRJNA577476) | soil metagenome | isolation source: 100 cm saprolite under Madrone tree | place: USA:California | collected 2016-06-14 | reverse complement strand
CCGACGTCCTGCTCGTCCCGGTCGGCGGGCGTAGCACGATCAACGCCACCCAGGCGGCCGAGGTGGTGAGGCAGCTCGAGCCGCGGTACGTGGTGCCCATGCACTACGCGATCCCGGGCCTGAAGCTCCAGCTCGACCCGATCGACAGGTTCCTCAAGGAGATGGGTCTGACCGCGGGGGAGCCGGTCCCCAAGCTTTCGATCCAGAGGTCCTCCGGCGACTACGAGACCAAGCTCGTGGTGCTGGAGCCGAAGGCAGAGCCGAAGGCCTAATTGCTGGCGTGGCCAGGGCGGCTGGGCTTGTCCCAGCCGAGATTTGTCTCAGTCGTCGCCAAATGTGGCCTGGAGCAATAAATTCGAAAATCCAATCCCGGGAGGGTAGAGCAGGGGCGCGAATCCGGCCGAGATAGCGCTTTCGAGCACTCCACTCTTCCGGCGGCCGTTGAGCGCCCTGATGAGGGGGAACCGGGCCCGGTTCCCCCTCATATGTTTACCGGGGGGTCCGACCCGGTAAGATTTGAAAAACCGCCCTGGAGGTCTCTATGTCGAAGTACGTTTTCGTGACCGGCGGTGTCGTCTCCTCGCTCGGCAAGGGGATCACTGCGGCGTCCATCGGGAACATCCTGAAGGCCCGCAACCTCACCGTCTCCCTGCAGAAGCTGGACCCGTACCTCAACGTCGACCCCGGGACCATGAGCCCCTACCAGCACGGCGAGGTATTCGTCACCGACGACGGCGCGGAAACCGACCTCGACCTCGGCCACTACGAGCGATTCGTCGACGAGAGCCTGACCCTCGCCTCGAACGTGACGACCGGGAAGATCTATCAAGAGGTGATCGCGCGCGAGCGCCGCGGCGACTACCTGGGCGCCACCGTGCAGGTCATCCCGCACGTGACCAACGCGATCAAGGAGAAGATCCTTCGCGCCTCGCGCGACCCCCAGGCCGACGCTGTCGTCGTCGAGGTGGGCGGGACCGTCGGCGACATCGAGAGCCTCCCGTTCCTTGAGGCGATCAGGCAGCTGAAGAACGACGTGGGTCGCCAGAACGTCTTCTACGTCCATTGCTCGTTGGTTCCCGTGATCCGCGGCGAAGAGGCGAAGACCAAGCCCACGCAGCACTCGGTGCACGCGCTTCGCGCGATTGGAATCCAGCCCGACGCGATCATCTGCCGTTCGGAGATGCCGATCGGCGCCGACCTCAAAGAGAAGATCTCGCTGTTCTGTGACGTGCCGCGCGAGGCCGTGGTCTCGGTGCCCGACGTGGATTCCATCTACGAGGTGCCACTCCTCCTCGAGGCGGCCGGCTTCGGCAAGGTGATGGCGAAGCACTTCGAGCTCGACGAGGTCGCGAATGCGCCGGACAACGGCCCATGGGTTCAGATGGTCGATCGCATCAAGCATCCGCGAGCGACAGTGCCCATCGCGCTGGTCGGCAAGTACGTGGCGCTGCCGGATGCTTACCTCAGCGTCATCGAGTCCTTGAAGCATGCAGGCATCCATCACGGTCTTGCCATCGACATCCGTTGGGTTTCATCGGAGAAGCTGGACGAGGGCGACACCTCGCCGTTGATGGGCGTCGCCGGCATCGTGGTGCCCGGCGGGTTCGGCTATCGGGGCATCGAGGGCAAGGTGCAGGCCTCGCGCTACGCCCGCCACAACCGCATCCCTTACCTCGGCCTGTGCCTCGGCATGCAGTGCGCGGTCATCGACTTCGCGCGTGAGGCGCTCGATGCACCGGACGCCAACTCGACGGAGTTCGCCGCGTTCACATCGACACCGGTGATCGACCTCATGCCCGAGCAGAGGAACGTCGACCAGATGGGCGCCACGATGCGCCTGGGCCTGTATCCATGCAAGCTGCTCCCGGGATCGCTCGCTCACAAGGCTTACGGTGAAGAGGTCGTGTACGAGCGCCACCGCCACCGCTTCGAGTTCAACAACGAGTACCGCGAGTCCCTCGGTGAGGCGGGGATGGTGTTCAGCGGCATGTCGCCGAACGGGCGCCTGGTGGAGATCGTGGAGCTGGCCGACCACCCCTGGTTCGTGGCGACCCAGTTCCACCCCGAGTTTCGCTCGCGACCGAACCGCGCGCACCCGCTGTTCCGCGACTTCGTGCGTGCGGCTTTCCTGCAGAGCGGCATCGATCAGATGGAGCTCCGCCCCGCGGAGCTGCTCGAAGAGACCGAAGGCAACTAGAAGGCTTCGAGTGGAGCAACAGACTAGGGGGATCCCCTCGTTCCAGGCGCGCGGAGAGCTGTCGCTCGAGCTGGTCCACGCCACCGAGGCCGCTGCGCTCGCCTGTGCACGTCTGCTCGGCAAGGGCGATCCGGACCGTGTCAGCGAAATTGCCGGGGAGGCGATGCGGCGCGTGCTCGAGGACTCTGGCCTGGGCGGCACGATCGTGCTCGGCCCGCGCAGCGATCCCAACCTCGCACCGGGAACGTCGCTGGCCGGAGGCGAGCGCCTTTTCGACTTCGGTCTCTTCCCTGTCGAGGGCGCGAGCCAGGTGGCGAGAGGCTCAGCCAACGCTGTCTCCATCGTCGCGGCGGTCGAGCCTGGTGGCTTCGCGCAGCTGCCTCAGGTCTGGTACGTCGAAAAGATGGTGGCCGGCCCCGGAGCGCGCGGCGCGATCGACCTGGACGATTCGATCACGGACAACCTGCGGCGAATCGCCTTTGCGCGCGACGCCCGGGTGAAGGACCTGACGGTGGTCATCCTCGACCGGCCGCGGCATCAGGAGATCATCGCCGAGGTCAATGCCGCGGGCGCCCGGGTCCGGACGCTGGAGGAAGGTGACGTCGCGGGCGCGGTAATGGCCGCCGTGCCCGGCACCGGGATCGATGCCGCGATCGGGATCGACGGGCTGCACGCAACCCTGATCGCGGCCTGCGCGGTGCGCTGCCTTGGCGGCGAGCTGCAGGCTCGGCTGTGGCCGCGCAACGAAGAGGAGCGAACGCTGATCGGTGACCTCGCCGGTCGCGCCTACGGAGTCTCCGACCTGGTGCCCGCGGCGGAGGTTTCAGTCGCGATCACGGGTGTCACGGGCGGCCAGCTCCTGCCCGGGGTGGTCTTCGGGAGTGGCTACGCCGAGTCCTCCTCGCTCCTCATGTCGAGTCGCCAGGCGACCGTTCGCCGCCTGGTCACCCGGCACCACACGCTGGGCGAATCCAGTTAGGGCGGCCTGGGGTAAGGGCTTAAGTCCGGATTAGGGCGTTCCCGGCCGGGGTATCAAATAGAGGACATGGAAGAGAAGGACATGCCGTACCTGCCGCCAGGCGGGGGACAGCTGCCGCCACCGCCACCGATCTACCAGGTGACGTCGGACATCCCGCCGAGCTCGCAGTACCACTACTCGCCGGCGCCACCGCGCCGGGCCAACCGCGGGATTCTGGGCGGCCTCGCCGCCGCTGCTGCCGCGGCGTTCGCATACGGGAAGTGGGCCCTGCTGCTTGCGTTCAAGATCCCGGCTGCGGGGACCCTGATCTCGCTGGTCATCAGCTTCGGGGGCTATGCGATTTTCTACGGACCATGGTTTGCAGTCGCCTTGCTTTCGATGATCTTCGTCCACGAGATGGGCCACGTCGTCGAGATCCGGCGCCAGGGCATGCAGGCCACGGCTCCGATCTTCATCCCGTTCCTGGGCGCTGCGATCTTCCAGCGCTCCCACCCGACGGATGCCCTCAAGCAGGCTCAGATCGGAATCGCCGGCCCGATCGCCGGCACGATCGGGGCCACCGTGGCGTTCGCCTTGTACGGGACGCTGCACAACCCCGTATTGCTGCTGGCGGCGCTGATCGGCTTCTACATCAACCTCTTCAACCTGATCCCCATCTGGCAGCTGGACGGCTCCTGGATACTCGCCCCAGTCTCGAAGTGGTTCATGGTCGGCGGCTATGCGCTGCTGGCGGTTGGAGCCCTGTTCTTCCACTTCCTGCTCAACCCGCTGGTCATCATCATCGCCGTGCTTGGCGTCCCGAGCCTGTTCGAGCGATTCAGGACCGCGAACAACCCCTACTACACGTCGGTCCCCACCGGCGCCCGTTGGGCCATGGGAGCCGCCTGGCTTGCCCTCGTCGTCTACCTTGGGGTGTTCAGCCTGCAAGCCAGCAGCCTGCTCGGTACGTTCGCCCACTAAACTTATATCTGCCTGGAGGCACAACTTTGAAAGCACAGATCCATCCCACCTACTACGAAGACGCGGTCGTCACCTGCGCGTGCGGGAACACGTTCACGACCGGGTCGACGCGCAAAGAGCTCAAGACCGAGATCTGCTCGGTGTGCCATCCGTTCTTCACGGGCACCCAGAGGATCGTGGACACCGGCGGCCAGGTCGAGCGTTTTCGTAAGCGGGCGGCGAAGACCCGCAGCAACTAGATGTCGGAGCCGGGGTCCTCTCCTCCGGAAACGGAGGCTGGACCTCCCCACCCGGCGCTGAGCGCCACCCTCCCCGCGAAGCGGGGAGGGGATCCTTTCTTTTACGGCGGCCAGGCGGTCATCGAGGGCGTGATGATGCGCGGCAAGCGGCACTACGCCGTGGCCGTGCGCCTTCCGTCGACCAAGCAGATCGTGGTCGACCGCGGCGAGCTGAAGGCCTCGATCTACGTCAACCGGTTCTGGAAGCTCCCGTTCGTGCGGGGGCTCGCCCTGATCGGCGAACAGCTGCACCTCGGCATGAAAACGCTGATGTGGTCGGCGAACATGAACGCGGGCGCTCAGGGGGTGGTGATCGGCAAGAAGGAGATCCGCAGCTCCGTCGCGGTCGCCGGTGTCTTCGGCCTCGTCATCTTCATCGGCCTCCCCCTGCTGCTTGCCGGTCTCGCCGTCCACCGCAGCCGCGGCTTCGTCTTCGTCCTCGTCGAGGGGATCATCCGGGTGGGCCTCGTCCTCGGCTACCTGTCGCTGATCGCACTGCTGCCCGACGTGCGCCGAGTCTTTCAGTACCACGGCGCCGAGCACAAGACCATCAACGCCTTCGAATCGGGGTGGCCGCTGGAGGTCCCGTCGGTCCGGCGTGCAAGCCTGCTTCACCCTCGCTGCGGCACCGGCTTCCTGCTCGTCGTCCTCGTCGTGAGCGTGATCGTGTTCTCGGTCGTGGCTCTGTTCAACCCGAACTGGTTCTGGCTGATCACGAGCCGTGTGCTGGCGATTCCACTCATCGCGGGTGCTGGATTTGAGCTCATCCGCTTCATGGCCCGCAACCGGGCCAACCCGGTCGTGAAGGTCATGCTGCTGCCGGTCCTCGCGACTCAGAAGTTCACGACGCGCGAACCATCGGACGACATGCTCGAGGTCGCGATCGTCGCCTTCAACAGCGCCCGCGAGGGTGAGGAGGACACGGCCGGAGCAGCAGCTTGAAACCGAAAATTCGCAAGGGGGTCAGGCCCCCCTTGCGGGGAACCCCCCGACAAACTGTGACTTCGCTGCCTACGAGGGCCGGGTGCGGTCGCCCGGCGAAGCTGGGCGACGCGGAGACCACAAATTGATCGACCGGCTCGAGGCGATCGCTCGCCGGTATCACGACATCGAGTCGGAGATGGCGAGGCCGGAGGTCGCGTCGGATCATGAGCAGCTGACCAAGCTCGCGCGCGAGCAGCGCACCCTCCGCGAGATGGTCAACACCTATGAGGAGTACAAGCGCGCCCTCCACGAGGCGGAGTCGGCGCGCGAGATGCTCAAGCACGAGAAGGATCCCGAGATGCAGGAGTACCTGCGCTCTGAGGAGCGGCGCGCGGCCGCGCAAGCGGGCGAGGGCGGCGAGCGGCTGAAGGTCCTACTCCTGCCGAAGGACCCCAACGACGAGCGCGACGTCATCGTCGAGATCCAGGGGGCGGAAGGTGGGGAGGAGGCGGCGTTGTTCGCGGCCGACCTGTTCCGCATGTATACGAGGTGGGCCGAGAAGAAAGGCTGGAAGGTCGAGGTGGTCGAATCCTCGCCCAGTGAGAAGGGCGGCTTCGACAAGATCGTGTTCGAAGTTCATGGCCAGGGCGCCTACTCGCAGCTGAAGTACGAGGGCGGCGTCCACCGCGTCCAGCGCGTGCCGAAGACGGAAGCGCAGGGGCGCATCCACACGTCGGCAGCAACCGTCGCTGTGATGCCGGAGGCGGACCCGGTCGAGGTCGAGATCAAGCCGGAGGACCTCGAGATCAAGACCTCGACCTCCACCGGACCTGGCGGGCAGAGCGTGAACACGACCTACTCCGCCATTCGCATGACCCACAAGCCGACTGGTCTGGTCGTGAGCATGCAGGACGAGAAGTCGCAGCTGCAGAACAGGGAGAAGGCGCTGCGGGTTCTGCGTGCTCGGCTTTATGACCTGAAGCTGGCCGAGCAGCAGGCGGCCATCGGCGCGGAGCGCCGTTCGATGGTCGGCACCGGCGGCCGCTCCGAGAAGATCCGCACGTACAACTTCAAAGAGAATCGGGTGACCGACCACCGGATCAAGCTCACGCTGCACCGGCTCGACTCGGTGATGAACGGCGACCTCGACGAGCTGGTAGCCGCGCTTGTCAACGCCGAGCGTGCGGCGCAGCTCAACGGCGGGAACGCGTCGGCTAATTGACCGTCATCGAGGTCCTCAAGGCAGCCTCCGGGCACCTGGAGAAGAATCACTCTGACTCGGCGCGGCTCGATGCTGAGGTTCTGCTCGCACAGGCGCTGGGCTTGCGCAGGCTCGACCTCTACCTCCAATTCGACCGGCCCCTTTCCGACGACGAGCTGAGCCGCTACCGCGGCCTGGTCAAGCGGCGCGCGCACGGCGACCCTGTGGCCTATCTGGTCGGCCACAAGGAGTTCATGGCCCTGGACTTCGAGGTGACGCCCGCCGTCCTGGTGCCCAACCCCGACACGGAGGTGTTGGTCCAGCGCGCTGTTTCGATCGCGCGGCAGGCGGTCGGTCCGCTGCGGGTTGCGGACATAGGTACCGGCAGCGGCTGCATCGCAGTCGCGATCGCGCACTACGCGCCGGGAGTCGAGGTATGGGCGAGCGATGTCAGCCGCGAAGCGCTCGAGGTCGCAGCGCGCAACGTCGCGCGGCACAGCCTGCGCGACAGGGTGCACCTGGCCTGCGGCGACCTCCTCGATCCCCTGCCCGGACAGTTCGGCCTGATCTGCGCAAACCTGCCCTATGTGGCGCCCGGGACGGACCTGCCCGCCGAAGTGACGGCGCAGCCTTCCGGCGCGCTCTACGCGGATCGGGACGGCGCCGCCATCGTGCTGCGTCTGGTCGAGGCCGCCCCCGCCCGCCTCAATCCCGGAGGCCGGCTGCTCGTCGAGGTAAGTCCCGAGATCGCCTCGACAATCACCGAGGCGGCGGCCCGCGCGTTCTCCAACCACGAAACGCATCGCGACCTCGGCGCCCACGAAAGGGTGATCGAAGCTTGGTCCTGAAACCCACCCGCGCCGGGCTGACCCGGGCCGCGAAACTGCTTCGAAGCGGCGGAGTGATCGCCTTTCCGACCGACACCGTCTACGGGCTCGGTGCGGCAGCCGACGACGAGGTCGCCTGCCGCCGGATCTTCGCCATCAAGGGGCGGCCGGTCGGGCTGCCGTTGATCCTGATGGCAGCCGCGGAGTCTCAGCTGGAGGGCTGGGTGCACGTCGACAGCCGCGCCGAAGAGTTCATCCGCCGCTTCTGGCCCGGTCCGCTCACGGTCATCCTTCACGCCAAGGGTGGCGGCACGCTCGGCGTGCGGATCCCCAAACATGAGGTCACGCTCGAGCTCCTGCGCGCCGCCGGGCCGCTCATGACCACGAGCGCGAATCTCCACGGCAAGGAGCCGGCGATGAATGCCGAAGAGGCTGCGTCGCTGACCGGCGTGGCGGCGATCCTCGACGGCGGCCCCGCGCCGGGCGGGGTGGCCTCGAGCGTCCTCGACCTGACAGGACCGGAGCCGCACGTTCTGCGCGAGGGTGCGATCTCGGCGGCGCATCTCCTGGGCCCGCCATCACCCCGTGCGGGTTAGCAAGTAGGATTCGAGCGTGGCGGCACCAATCACCACGATGACCTTCCGGGCGCTGGACCGCGACGATCCGGAGATCGCCAACCTGATCCGAAAGGAGTACAAGCGGCAGTCGGAGACGCTCGAGCTCATCGCCTCCGAGAACCTCACCAGCCCGGCGATTCTCGAGGCTCTCGGCACGCTGCTCACCAACAAATATGCCGAGGGCTATCCGGGCCGGCGGTATTACGGCGGCACAGGCGAGGTGATCGACAAGATCGAGTCGCTCGCGGTCGATCGGGCCCAGCGGCTCTTCGGATCCGAATACGTGAACGTCCAGCCGCACTCCGGGTCGCAGGCCAACGCGGCCGTCTACATGGCCGTGTGCGAGCTGGGTGACCGGGTCATGGGCATGGACCTCTCGGCCGGCGGTCACCTGTCACATGGCAGCCCGGCCAACTTCAGCGGCAAGTTCTACGAGATCCACTCGTACGGCGTGAGCCGCGACACCGAGCTGATCGATTACGACGCGATGGAAAAGCTCGCCGAGCAGGTACGGCCGAAGATGATCATCGGCGGATTCTCCGCGTACTCGCGCATCGTCGACTGGGCCCGTATGCGGTCGATCGCCGACTCGGTCGGGGCCACGTTCATGGTCGACATGGCCCACGTCGCCGGGCTGGTGGCGGGTGGCGTGTACCCGTCGCCCATCCCGCATGCGCCCATCGTCACGACCACGACGCAGAAGACTCTCCGGGGCGCATGGGGCGCGATCATCCTGTGCGACAACGCGCACCAGAAGGCGATCGATTCGGCCGTCTTCCCAGGCATCCAGGGTGGCCCGCTGATGCATGCGATTGCAGCCAAGGCAGTGTGCTTCGGCGAGGCGCTCAAGCCCGACTTCAAGGTGTACGCCAAGCAGGTGGTCGTGAATGCCAGGGTGATGGCGGGGCGGCTGATCGAGCGAGGCTTGAGGCTGGTGAGCGGCGGCACCGACAACCATCTGATGCTCATCGACCTGCGCCCGCAGAAGCGTACTGGCAAGCAGGTCCAGGACATCGCAGACACCGTCGGCATCACGCTGAACCGGAACTCGATTCCGTACGACGAGGCGTCGAAGTTCAACCCGAGCGGCGTGCGGGTCGGCACTCCGCTCGTGACGACGCGCGGCATGCGCGAGCCCGAGATGGTGACGATCGCCGACTGCCTCGCCGACCTGGTCGAGAGGATCGACGACCCGGCGGTGCTCGACTCGGTGCACGAGCGCGCGCTGGAGCTGTGCCGGAAGTTCCCGCTCCCGTACGCATTCGATTGAGGCCCTAGTTGTCCGACTTTTTCAGCATCACCTTCCTGGAGACCCTGCGCGACAAGGTCCTCCCTGGACTCTGGCCGCTGCTGGTCGCCCTGGCTGCGTGCGCTCTGCTGGTGCCGCTGGCAATCGGCGTTTCGAGGCGGACGGGCATCGTGGCCGTGCCCGGCGGACGCCACGCGCATTCGACGCCGACACCGCTGCTCGGCGGACTGGCCATGTTCGTGGGCTTTGCCATCGCGGTCTTGATATTCGTTCCGTCCACCACGACCAGGACAGGGGTGCTCGTCGTGTCGGGTCTGGCCGCGGTGCTCCTGATCGCCGACGACCGTCGTGGATCTCGGCTGGTTCGCGGTCCCCGTCAGCCTGTTCTGGCTGTTGGGAATGCAGAACACCGTCAACTTCCTAGACGGCGTGGATGGCCTGGCTGCGGGGGTCGTGTTCATCGTCGCCCTGACATTGCTGATCGCAGCCGCCGGCAAGGACCAGATCGAAGTCGTACAGCTGGCAGGCGCGCTCGCGGGCGCATGCGCCGGCTTCCTTCTGTTCAACTTCCACCCCGCGCGCATCTTCATGGGCGACTCCGGCTCCCACTTCCTGGGCGCGGCGCTGGCCGTGATCTCGATCCTCGGGGTGGCGAAGGTCGCCGTCGCGTTTGCGCTGGCGGTCCCCATCCTCGCCCTGGCGCTGCCCATCGCCGACACCGCCTGGGCCATCGTTCGGCGAAGGCGGGTGCGCATGTCGGTGGCGAGCCCCGACCTGCAGCACCTGCATCACCGGCTCCAGGCTTTCGGGCTCAACCCCAGGCAGACGTGCTACGTCTTCTACGCCGCCACGGCATTGCTAGGGTCGATCGGGCTGATGTTTTTCGGACACCGCCGGATCATCGGCGCGGTCGTGGTGGCTGGGCTGGTGCTGGCTTCGACCGTGGCCGCGGACCGGCTGCAGAAGTCCGGCGTCCGCATCCCCGCGCCATTCCTGCGCCGCCTCCTGTCGGAACCTGGCACCCGATAGAATTCGGAGGGGCATGGCGCCCACTTCGAGTTCAGGTCCGACGCCAGGTGATCTGGGTGGACTCGGTTTGTTTCTCGCAGGGGCGGTTCTGCTACCGCTGTTTGGGGGCCTCGCGCTGGACAACGTGCTGCACACAGCGCCCGTGTTTGTGCTCATAGGACTGTTTGTTGGCCTGGCGGCAGGTGCGGCCGGCGTCTGGATGAAAGTGAGGGACTTCTCTAAGTGAGGGTGGGGAGGATTCAGCGGGAGACCGTCGGCGCTTCCTTGCTTCTCGCCGGCGCGATCATCGTCGGCGCGGGCATGGCGGGCCAAGCCCTGATCGGGACCGGTCTTGGAGCCGGTGTGGTGCTGGGCTCGTTGAACGGCTTCACGATCCAGCCGGTGCTCGATCACCGCGCGCCGATTCTGGCGACCAGCATCCTTCGACTGGCGATGTTCACGATCCTCGCTTTGATCGCCGCCCGACTCCTCGGAGCGTCTGTGTGGCCGGTGGCCATCGGCATGGGGCTGGCGCAGCTCGTGATGGTCGGCTTTGGGGTGCGGCAAGGAATGCGCGCATGATCCACCTCGACGCAAGCGTGGGGCAGCCGGCCATCGACCTCGGCTGCGGCACGCTCTGCACCTTCAACTACAACAGTTTGATTTCCAGCGCGCTTGCCGTGGTCGTCACCCTTGGCATCGCGTTCTGGTTCCGATCACAGCTCCGCGATGGTGAGCCAGGCAAGGTGCAGGCCATTTTCGAGCTCGGCTACGACCTGCTTCGTGGCCTGATCAAGAGCACCGTCTCGGAAGATGCCCTATTCATCATCCCGCTGGCGCTCACGCTGTTCATCTACATCCTGGTTGCCAACTGGATCGAGTTTCTGCCGCTCGGTCTCGTGCCGGCTCTGCATGGCGCCAATGCCGACCTCAATGCGACCGCGGCGATGGCCGCAGTCGTCATCGTGGTCGTGGAGTGGTACAGCGTCCGCGTGCTCGGTTGGCGTGGCTTCCTGCGCCGGTTCACCAAGCCATTCGAGCTGCCCCTGCCGGCACGGATCGCATTCATCCCGCTCAACATCATCGAAGAGGTCACCAAGCCGGTCACGCTTTCGTTCCGGTTGTTCGGAAACATCTTCGCCGGCGCCGCGATCATCGGCTTGATCGTCGGCTTGGGGACGCTCTCGCTGCCAGTGGGGGGCACGGTCCCACTCACGATCGTGGGCAGCATCCTTCTGGTGGTTTGGAAGACCTTCGACGTGCTCTTCATCGGCTTCATTCAGGCATTCATCTTCATGCTGTTGACGGTCGTGTACTTCGGAATGGCCCGTGAGGGTCTCGAGCAGGAACATCACTAGGAGGGAAACGCAGTGACTGACCACGGAATCATGTTTGCGGGAGCGATCCTCGGGTTCGGCATCGCCCTTGGAGGCGCCGCCATCGGGGCGTGCGTCGGTGACGCCGTCGCCGGTAACGCCTTCCTGGGCGGCATCGCCCGCCAGCCGGAAGCCCAGGGCCGAATGCTGCCGTGGCTGTTCGCGGTCATCGGCCTGGTCGAAGGCATGTACTTCGTCACGTTCGGGTTGGGATTCGTCCTCCTGAGTACGGCGCGCTGATGATCTTTCTGGCCGCGGCGGGCGTAGTCACCATCGACGGAACTGTGATCGTCGAGCTGATCACGTTCCTGGCGATGCTCGCGATTCTTTCTCGCTACGTCTATCCGGAGGTCGTCAAATTCGCCGAGGCCCGCCAGCGGCTGATCGCACAGCAGCTGAAAGACGCCGAGCAAGCACGAAGGGACGCGGAGGCTCACCTCAAGGAGGCCGAGGCGAAGGTCAACGAAGCGCGACGAACCGCGCAGAGCGTCATCGACGGCGCCAACAAGGCTGCTGAGCAACTGAGGCTCGAGGCCAAGCAGAAGGCCGAAGACGATGCCAAACGGCTTCGGGAGACGGCGCTCAAGGAGATCGAGGCTGAGCGCGGTCGAGCCCTCCAATCCGTCCGCGGCGAGCTGGCCGGGCTCGTCGTCGCTGCGACCGAAAAGGTCATCGGCGAAACGCTCGATGTGGCCAAGCACAAGCAATTGATCGACAGGGCCATCGAGGAGGTCGCGAGTGGCAACGGCAGCCGCTAAGCGTTACGCTCGGGCCGTCTTCGAGCTTGCCTCGGACGAGGGGCGGGTCGAGGAGTGGCTGCGTCATCTCACGGCGATCAGCGATCTTATGAGCGATCCCACCGTGGCCGCGGCGCTTGAGAACCCGACCATCCCCGCTGCGCGCCGAATGGAGCTGATCGCAGCGCCGAGATACCTGGACCCTGAGGCGACCAACCTGGCTCGGATGCTCATCGAGTCGAGGCACGTGGATCAGGCCGCCGGCATCCGAGACGAGTACGAGCAGCTGGCTGATGAGGCCGCCGGCCGCATTCGCGCCACCGTGACGGCGGCTGTCGAGCTGTCATCGGATGAGCGGGAACGCCTCAGCCGCCAGTTGTCAAAGCGCCTCGGCAAGGAGGTGCACGTCACGGCGACAGTCGACCGCCGCATCATCGGCGGGCTCAAGCTCCAGTACGGCGACCACCTGGTCGACGCCAGCCTCGCCACCCGATTGCAGCAGCTGCGCCGCCGCCTGGCGGACGCGTCCTAGGAGGGGCTAACAAAAAGTGGGCATCAGCACCAAAGAGATCTCCGAGGTCATCAAGGCTCGCCTGAAGGACTTCGACGCCAGCCTGGTGGCGACCGACGTGGGCCGCATCGTCGCCACCGGCGACGGCATCGCTCAGGTGTACGGGCTGCAGAACGCGATGGCTGGTGAGCTGTTGGAGTTTCCGCATGAGACGTACGGGCTGGCCCTCAACCTCGAGGAGGACCAGGTGCGCGCCGTGATCCTGGGCGAGTTCGGGCACCTGCATGAGGGCGACGAGGTGCGCACCACGGGGCGGCTGCTCGAGGTCCCAGTCGGGGAGGAGCTGATCGGCCGGGTGGTCAACCCGCTGGGTGTGCCGATCGACGGCAAGGGCCCGGTCAAGACCACGAAGACGCTGCCGCTCGAAAAGATCGCCCCTGGCGTCATCACCCGCCAGCGGGTCGACAGCCCAGTCCAGACAGGGATCAAGGCGATCGACACGATGATCCCGCTTGGGCGCGGCCAGCGCGAGCTGATCATCGGCGACCGGTTCACCGGCAAGACGACCGTACTCCTCGACACGATCATCAACCAGAAGGGCAAGGACCTGATCTGCGTCTACGTCGCCATCGGTCAGAACGCCGCGTCTATAGCGCGCGTGGCGGCCACCCTCGAAGAGAACGGCGCGATGGGATACACGATCATCGTCGCGGCCACAGCGTCCGAGCCCGCTTCGCTCAACTTCATCGCCCCGTACGCCGGATGCGCCATGGGCGAGTACTTCATGGATCAAGGCAAGGACGCGCTCTGCTGTTACGACGACCTGACCAAGCAGGCATGGGCCTACCGCCAGGTTTCGGCGACGCTTCGCCGGCCGCCCGGCCGCGAGGCCTACCCCGGCGACGTCTTCTACCTGCACTCGCGGTTGCTCGAGCGCGCGGCGAAGATGAACAAGGCGCATGGTGGCGGCTCGCTCACGGCGCTGCCCGTGATCGAAACCCAGGCCAACGACGTCTCGGCCTTCATCCCGACCAACGTGATCTCGATCACCGACGGCCAGATCTATCTCCAGTCCGACCTGTTCAACGCCGGCCAGCGCCCCGCGCTCAACGTCGGCATCAGCGTTTCGCGAGTCGGAGGCGACGCGCAGACGAAGGCCATGCGCCAGGTCGCCGGCCAGCTTCGACTCGACCTCGCCCAGTACCGCGAGCTGGCGGCCTTCGCGCAGTTCGCCTCCGACCTCGACACCCAGACACGCAACCAGCTCGAGCGTGGCGCGCGGCTCACCGAGCTGCTCAAGCAGGACAAGTACCAGCCGGTCCCTCTGGCCGAGCAGGTGGCCGTGATCTACGCGGGGACGCAGGGATATGTCGACAAGGTGCCGACCGCGCGGGTCCTGGAGTGGGAGGCGGCGTTTGTGCGCTTCATGCGGAGCGAGCGACCGGGCGTGCTGGAGGCGATCGACAAGCAGAAGGCGCTGGACGACAACCTGTTCGAGCGCCTGAAGGCCGCGATCTCGACGTTCAATCACCAGTTCGGGGTCGAGGGCTACGCCGACGTGGCCGATCCGGCTCCTGCAGGCTCGACACGCCCCACCCCCGAGGGGTCCTCCGGACCCGTCGGGACCTCCCCACGTGGTGGGGAGGTGAAAAAAGCACCACGGAAAGCAAAGGCCAAGTAGTTGCCTGCATACAGAGACATCGTCCGCCGGATCGACAGCATCAAGAACACGCAGAAGATCACCAAGGCCATGCAGGTGGTCGCCGCGACGAGGCTGCGCCGCGCGCAGGCGGCGGTGCTGGCGACGCGGCCTTACTCCGAGAAGATGCTCGAGGTCCTGCAGACGGCCGGCGAGCGTGCCACCGAGTACAAGCACCCGTTCCTGGTGCGGCGCGAAGGCACGCGGGCGGTGATGATCCTCGTGACCACGGATAAAGGGCTCACCGGCGCGCTCAACGTCAACAACATCCGCGCCGGCACCCGCTACATGACCGAGCACTACCCGGACCAGCAGAAGTACGTGACGCTCGGGCGCAAGGGCCGGGACTTCCTGCTGCGCTTTCGCAGGAACGTGATTGCGGACGCGAGCGGCCTTCCGGATCGGCCGTCTATCGCCGGGATCCTCTCGAGCGTCGCCGTCGCCCTCGACGAATACACGAAGGGCGATGTCGATGCCGTCCTCCTGTGCTATGCGAAATGGGTCTCGACGCTCAGGCAGGAGCCTGTCGTCCGCACCCTCATCCCGGCGGAGATCCCGGAGCGCGAGCAGGATGCCGGGCCGCGCGCCGACTACATCTACGAGCCCGACCCTGAGTCGGTGCTGGACGCGCTTCTGCCGCGCTACGTGGAGACCCAGGTCTACCAGGCGGTACTGGAGAACAAGGCCAGTGAGTATTCGGCCAAGATGATCGCCATGCAGAACGCGACCAAAGCGGCCGGCGACTTCATCGAGTCCCTGACCCTTTTCGCCAACAAGGTCCGGCAGGCGGGCATCACGACGGAGCTCATGGAAATCGTCGGCGGCGCAGAAGCGCTGCGCGCGACGTAGACAGATAAAGGAGAGGCATGGCTGACACCAAGAAGAAGACGCGGGAAGGGAAAGTCCGGCAGGTGATCGGAGCTGTCGTCGACGTCGCCTTTCCGCCCGGAGAGCAGCCCGAGCTTTACGAGGCGCTCGAGGTCAAGAAGCAAGACGGGACTACGGTGGTGCTGGAGGTCGCGAGCGCGATCGGCGACAACGTGGTGAAGTGCATCGCCATGGACTCGACCGATGGCTTTCGCCGCGGCGACAAGGTGATCGCCACCGGCGCGCCGATCTCGGTGCCGGTCGGGGTGGAGACCCTCGGTCGCCTGTTCAACGTCATCGGCGCCCCGATCGACGACG
>WNFO01011360.1_pt1 | contig 15750 bp, 16 predicted proteins | sample 5400251 | NCBI WGS metagenome assembly WNFO01 (sample SAMN13153354, study PRJNA577476) | soil metagenome | isolation source: 100 cm saprolite under Madrone tree | place: USA:California | collected 2016-06-14 | reverse complement strand
CGGCGTGGGCAGCCTTGGCGCCGCATTTGCTGTCTGTAATCCATCCGGTCCAACTGCCATCGCCCGCCATTGCCAGAGTGCCGGCGAGAAGCGCGACGGTCATAGCCACTGCAGCAAAACGTATTTTCATTGAGTATCCCCCTCCTAAGACGTCACCTTTGTCGAATCGGTCGAGCCGCGCAAAGGTGGCTCGCGTTACCTTCGTCATCGCTATACTACGCCTTTTCCTAACGGCGGGATGAGCGCAAAACAAAAGGGAGGATTCTCTGGAATCCTCCCTCGGGTGTGCTCTGAGATAGATGCAAGTGACGGAATTACTGGCCGGAAGTGGAAGCGCTCGCCGAGGTGCTGCCCGCGCCCTTAGGAACGCTGAGGTAGCCGGACGCGCTCGACTTGGTCACTTTGTTGACGACCAATTCGAGAGCCGCGCGGCTCCCGCTGGTGTAGAAGAAAATGGGCTCGTTGACCGAGCGGTTCTTCTTCTCGAAGCTCTTGTCATCGGCCAGGACGTTGATGGTGAACTGATTCCTCTTCTGGTTGGTGCTCTTCAGCTCGACCTGGACGGCGCCGACCTTCTGCGCACCGGCCTTGCGCGTGACGGTAAATTCGTAGTAGTCACGCGTGCCCATGCGGCGGAGCTGGTCGATCTCGTCGTGGTTGCGGGCGATGAGCGTGCCCATCTCGCTGCGCGCCATCTGCAGGTTATTCTTGGTCGCGTCGAGATCGCTCTTGACGCCCGTGACGTCGGTATTCAGTTTGTTGACGTCCTCGGCGTTAGCCTTGGCTGCCAACTGCGTGTTGACGGAATTCTCCAGGCCGGCGATCTTTTTGTCCACGGCGACCGAGGACTGCCGGTTTTGCTTCCGGGCCTTGACTAGGTCCGATTGCGTCACGTTCAGCTTGTCCGTCACGACCTTAAGGTCGCTCTGGAGCTGCTGATTAATCTCGTCTTCCTTGGCTAGCTTTTGCGCCAATGCGTCATTGGCCTGCTTCACCGAGGTTTGCGTTGTCTCTTCCACGCTCCTGGCGTGGTTGAGGGCGCTCCATCCAATTCCGATACCGAGCAGCGATACTCCCGCCAGCGCCGCCAGGGCAATTCCGACCCAGCGCGGCGTCGCGGTCGAGGTCACATGAATCGGTTCTTGATACTCGCTCATCGAGTTACTCTCCTTGTACAGCAATACCCTGCGGTATGGAAACGAGCACCCGCTACACCAAACCCATCAGAGCGCCGTTCGACTGTCTAAATATAAGAATATGCTGCCCTTAGATTGTCCGGAAAGCGGTGACGGGCACCCCGTATAAAGTACTAGTACCTGTAAAGATTACGCGAGCAGCGGGCAGGCGGCCTTTGGGTGTGCCGCGAGCGCGCTTTGAGCACTAAGGCCCGTCGCGTCTGGCTGCGGCGCTTACTCGTAACTTATGGTTATTGCTGAATTTGTTCGCTGCTGCAGACTAAGCGGCCTTGATATTGGCGGTATTTTCTTCCGGACGGCCAGGGCTGAAGTAGCGGTCAAGCGTGCTGTTGGCGGCGTCCAAAACGAGATGGCAGTCGGGGCAATCCTTCAAATGCCGCTCGATCTCAGCTCCAACCGAAGGCGAGAGTTTGCCCTCTAAATACCAGCAAATAAGATGGATAGTGTCCCGGCAGCTCATGTCCCCGTCCCTTATCGACCGTTGAAACGCCCCTGCGTTTGCCAAGCGATGAGTGCATTTGCTCTACCAAACGATGGCCGCAGCGCCAACGGCCTAAAGTGCCCGGAATCAAGCGTCTACAAAGCTCGCGTCTGAAAGATTCAAGTCTTGCTGGTGCAATCTTTACATCCAAGCAGCCCAATTTCTGCAAAGGTGCGGCGGCTAGTGCCGACTTGGAACTTCAGCGCTGGGGTATGACCGTCATTTCGCGGAGGGCGGCGATTCGGTCTTCCAGCGGAGGATGTGTGCTGAATAACGAAGAAAGCGTTTCGGACCCGAACATCGGCTTGACGATGCATAGCGCCGAAGTCGTCGGCGACATCGCTGTGGTAGGGATGCGCTTGTTGTAGGCGCCGAGCTTTTGCAGCGCGCTGATCAGCCCATAAGGCTGCCCGACCATACGCGCGCCGGTGGCATCGGCGGAATACTCCCGCTGCCTCGATATTCCGAACTGCAAAAGGGTTGCCGCGATAGGCGCAAGGATCAGCATCAGGATTCCCGCGAATCCGCCGCCTTCGCGATCATTATCGCGTCCCCCAAAGCCAAACCACAAACCCATGTGGCCCAGATAACTGATCGCCCCGGCGATGGTGGCCGCGATGGAACTGATCAGGATGTCGTAATTGCGGACGTGCGAGAGTTCATGCGCGATTACGCCTTCGAGTTCCTCGTCGTTCAGAAGTTGTAGGAGGCCTTCGGTGACGGCCACAGAAGCATGGCTGGGATTACGGCCCGTGGCGAACGCGTTAGGGGCGGCGTCGGGCACGACATACAGCTTGGGCACCGGCAAGTTGGCCTTGGCGGCAAGGCGCTCCATCACCGCATAGAGCCTGGGCAGTTGCTCGCGAGTGACCGGTTGTGCCCCACTGGACATCAACGCAATCTTGTCGGAGAAAAAATAGGCAAAGGCATTGCCGATCAAGGCGACGATCAGCGCTATGGTCATGCCGTTGCGCCCGCCAAAATACCCACCGAGGGTGATCAACACCAGCGTAAGCGCGGTCAGCAGAAATGTCGTGCGAAGAACTCTCATGTCCAACCCTTCTAACTATAGTACGTAAAACCAGTATCGCATCTTTCGAATATTCGGCCCGCACTGGCCGCCCTGCGTCCGCGGTTTAGCGCGAGGCGGCAGCGGCGGGCTTCTTGGCCTGCACGCGCTCGAATCGCATCGCGTCGCTCTTGCCGTCGCGGTCCACGCGAATATGGTCGCCCGGAAGCACTTTGCCCTCGAGAATTTGCAGCGCGAGCGGATCCTGGACCATGCGTTGAATTGCACGGCGCAGCGGCCTGGCACCGTAGGCGGGGTCGTAGCCTTCGCGAATAACCAACTCCTTCGCCGCGGGTGTGAGCTCCAGCGTGATGCCACGCTCAGCGAGCAAGTGTTCCACGCCCTTGAGCAGAAGATCCACGATGCGCTCGAGCTGCTCTTTGCCGAGCGGATTGAAAATCACGATTTCGTCGATGCGATTGATGAACTCCGGCCGGAACGCGGCACGCAGCGCTTCCATGGCTTCTTTTCGGGCACGCTCGGGATCGCGATGCGCCAGCTCGAAAATGGCGGTGGAACCGACGTTGCTGGTCATCACCAATACCGTGTTGCGGAAATCGACGGTGCGGCCCTTGCCGTCGGTGAGACGGCCGTCTTCGAGGATCTGCAGCAGCACATTGAAAACATCCGGATGAGCCTTCTCGATTTCGTCGAACAAGATCACGGAATACGGATGACGGCGGACTTGTTCGGTGAGCTGGCCGCCCTCTTCGTAGCCAACATAGCCCGGAGGGGCGCCGATGAGCCGCGAAACGCTGTGCTTCTCCATGTATTCGGACATGTCGATGCGAATCATCAGCTTTTCGTCATCGAAGAGGAACTCCGCCAGGGCGCGGGCCAACTCGGTTTTGCCGACGCCGGTGGGGCCGAGAAAAATGAAGGAGCCGATGGGGCGCTTGGTATCGGACAGCCCGGCGCGGCTGCGGCGAACTGCGTTAGCGACGCGTGCCAAGGCGTCGTCCTGGCCAACGACCCGCTGGCGCAGTCGCTCTTCCATGTGCACCAGCTTTTGTGCTTCGCCTTCGAGCAGGCGGCCCACGGGAATGCCAGTCCACTTGCTCACGAGCTTGGCGATGTCTTCTTCGTCGACCTCTTCCTTGAGCATGGGCGCGCCTTTTTGCACCGCGGCGAAGGATTCCTCGGCTTGCTTGAGCTCACGCTCGGCGGCCGAGATGCGTCCATAGCGAATCTCCGCGACTTTGGCGAGGTCGCCGGAGCGTTCATATCGCTGCTCTTCCGCTCTTAGCTGCTCGATTTGTTCCTTGAGCTTGCGAATTTTGCCGATGGCCGCTTTTTCGGCTTGCCAGCGGGCTTTGCGCCCGCTGGAGTCTTCCTTCAGCTTCGCCAGTTCTTTTTCGATCTCTGCGCGCCGCTCCTTGGAGTGCGCGTCTTTCTCCTTCAGCAAGGCTTGCCGCTCGATTTCCAGTTGCATGATACGGCGCTCGATTTCATCGATTTCGACGGGGAGCGAGTCGATTTGCATGCGCAAGCTGGCGGCCGCTTCGTCGATCAGGTCGATGGCCTTGTCTGGCAGGAAGCGATCGGAGATATACCGGTGCGAGAGCGTGGCGGCGGCAATGATGGCCGCGTCCTTGATGCGCACGCCATGGTGCACTTCGTAGCGCTCTTTCAAGCCTCGCAGGATGGCGATGGTGTCCTCGACGCTAGGCTCCTCGACCAATACGGGCTGAAAGCGGCGCTCCAGCGCGGGATCTTTTTCGATGTATTTCTTGTATTCATTGAGCGTGGTGGCACCGATGGCGCGCAGTTCGCCGCGCGCTAGGGCGGGCTTGAGCATGTTGGAAGCGTCCATGGCGCCTTCGGCAGCTCCGGCGCCCACCAGGGTGTGAAGCTCGTCGATGAAGAGAATGATCTGCCCCTCGGCGTCGGTGATTTCCTTCAACACCGCTTTCAGGCGGTCTTCAAATTCGCCGCGAAACTTCGCGCCGGCTACCAAGGCCGCGAGATCCAGCGCCACCAGGCGCTTGGTCTTCAGCACGTCGGGCACGTCGCCGGACACAATTCGCTGCGCGAGCCCTTCGACGATGGCGGTCTTGCCCACGCCGGGTTCGCCAATGAGGACGGGGTTGTTCTTGGTGCGGCGCGCCAGAATCTGCATCACGCGCCGAATTTCTTCGTCGCGGCCGATCACCGGATCGAGTTTGGAGCGGCGGGCAAGCGCGGTGAGATCGCGCGCGTACTTTTCCAGCGCTTCGTACGTTGCTTCCGGGTTTTGCGAGGTGACCCGCTGCGAGCCTCGGACGCTGGTGAGGGCCTGAAGAATCGCTTCGTGGGAAGCGCCCTGTTTTTTTAAAAGTTGCCCGGCCGGGTCGCGGTCCTGGCCGGCAATGGCCAGAAAGATGTGTTCGGTGGAAACGTACTCGTCCTTGAATCTTTGCGCTTCGTCGAAGGCGCGCTCCAGAATGTCGTTCAGCGCCTTGCTCATGTGCTGCTGCGCGAAACCGGTCACGCGCGGAAGGCGCGCGATCTCGCGCTCAATTTCTTGCGACAGCAATTCGGTCCGGATTCCAAGCTTGGCCAGCAGCGGAGGCACTACGCCGTCCGGCTGGGCGACCAACGCCGCCAGCATATGGACCGGTTCGACCTGCTGATTTTCATGGCGCCCGGCAGTTTCCTGCGCGCTTTGCAGCGCTTCTTGCGCCTTTACGGTCATCTTTTCAAATCGCAACATGGTGTTTCCTCGAGCTACTGCTTAACAAAAGGGGCCGGCTTCCCGCCAGCCCCCCTATTGTTCCACACTCCATACCCTTTGCTTCCTGCCCGAGTTACTTCGCGCCAGCAGCCGCGGCCATCGCCGGTGTCCCGACGTTGACCTTGATCTGCTTGGGCTTGGCTTCCTCACGCTTTGGAATGGTCAGCGTGAGCACGCCGTTCTGGTAATCCGCTTTGATGGCTTCGGAGTTCACGGTGTTCGCGAGCGAGAAGCTGCGAGTAAACGCACCGTAGGCGCGCTCGACGCGCAGGTACTGATCTTCGTTCACCTTCTTCTCGAACTTGCGCTCGCCGCGAATGGTCAGAATATTGTTTTCCACGCGAATGTCCAGATCTTTGGGATCGACGTCCGGCAGATCGGCTTTCACGACCAGTTCATGCTCGGTCTCAAAAATGTCGACGGCCGGGGCCCAGGCCGTGAGATTGGACTCATCAGCCGAGCGCTCGAGGACGTCGCCGAACAAGCGATTGATCTGGTCCCGAAGGGTGGAAGCCCCGCGAAAGGGCTCGAAACGGGTTAGAGTTCTCATGGTCGTATGCACCTCCTAGGTGATTACGCAGAAATCATAAAATATGCGCGTTTTGTTGTCAAGTATAAATCTACATTCGACTGAATTTCCGTAACTCTCGCATCTACTTATATTTAAAGGTAAACGAACGGTCCGGAGGGTGCCCAATTTGGCTACAGAAATGGCACGAATGATGCCAAAAAACAACCCAGCTAGCGAGTTATCATCCCTTTACGCGGATTTGCTAGACTGAGGCCTCATGCGCGTCGACGAACTCGATTACTCGCTTCCCCCGGCGCAAATCGCACAACGCCCGCTACAGCGGCGCGACAGTTCGCGGCTTTTGGCTATGGATCGCGCCCGCGGCAAGGTGACAGACCGACTGTTCGCCGACCTCCCCGGCTTGCTTCGCGGCGACGAACTCCTGGTACTGAACAATGCACGCGTCATTCCTGCTCGGCTCTTCGGGCGCCGAGCCGGAGTGTTTTCCGATGCACCCTCGCGCGCCACGCGCCAGGAACATTTAAGCGGCACCGTGGAGGTTTTTCTAGCGCGGCAAGTTGGTCCTGACTTGTGGGAGGCATTGGTTCGCCCCGGCCGCAAGATGAAAACCGGCGAACGCGTGGTGTTTGGCGATGGCCAGTTGGAAGCGGAGATCGTCGCGCGCGGCGAATTCGGGCTGCGCACCGTGCGATTCAGTCCGCGCGATGCCAGCGGAGTATCCGCGCAGATTGCGCGGCTGGGCCACGTGCCGCTTCCACCGTACATCGACCGCGAAGACGAATCCGCCGATCGCGAAAGGTATCAGACGGTCTTTGCCACCAGGCCAGGTGCCGTTGCGGCCCCGACCGCGGGGCTGCATTTTACGCCAGAAGTTTTGTCAGCGATCCGCGCGCGCGGCGTTGAGATATGCGAGCTGACCCTGGATGTGGGCCTCGGCACATTTCAGCCTATTCACAGCGACACGCTCGAGGGTCACGTGATGCACCCTGAGTCGTACGAGATTCCAGAGCGAGCGGCACAGCAGATCCAGGCAGCGCATTCCGCGCTGCGGCCGATTCTTGCCGTGGGCACGACAGTAGTGCGCGCGCTGGAGGACTCTGCGGCGCGCGCGGCGCAGACCAATTCGGAAACTCTGTTGCTTTCCGGCAAAGCCGAAGCGCGTCTTTTCATCACTCCCGGATTTCAGTTCCGGGCCGTGAGCGCGCTGCTTACAAATTTTCACCTGCCGAAGTCCACGCTGCTCGCGCTGGTTTGCGCTTTCGCCGGGCTGGAAAACACGCTGGCCGCGTATCGCCACGCGGTACAGGCGGGATATCGCTTTTACAGTTATGGGGATTGCATGCTGATTCGATAGCGGTGATGCGAGAGGCGGCTAGCTCAAACAGAACTCGCGCTGACAAGCAGGGAAACCGCCGCGAACGGCAGTCTCCCTCTCGTCCAATCGAAGGGTTTCACCGAAGCTACCTGTTATTCGCTGAAAACAAAAACGCGCTTTTGCCCGGAGAAGCGCACTTCCTTCACTTGCCCGTTTTCACCCAACAGCACGGCGTCGTAATTTGACTTCGTGTCGCGGTCTTCCCAGCGGCCTTCGCTTTCGGCAACCACCTCCTTGCCCTTTTGTACCGTGGCTTTGTTGCCGTCAATCAGCAAACGATATTCACCCGCGATATTCACCCGCCTGGAGATCGGCCTTTCCCAATTTGGCGGATTGCGAGATGTTAATGGTCTTGCTGATGGGCTTGGCAAATACGGGCACCGCTAGCGCGATCACCGCCAGCAGCGCGATACTGCGGACGAACAGATTGGATTTCATGCGTGTGAACTTCCTTTCCATTGGAATCGAGTCAGCCGAAGAATTGGCCCGAAGGTCAGACGGAGTTGACACGCAGGCGGGGGAGCGAGTAGCCTTCCCCCAACGACACCTCCTCTTCCTGGACTAACGGCCGGAAAGATGCGTGTCACCGCCCCGCGGCTGCCACCGCGGGGTTTTTGTTACGAGCTCAGACAGACCCAAAGCCACTTTTGCTACCCGGCTGCACTCGTATAGACGAAGGACTCCATACGAATGTTTCGCGCGCATCGTGAGATTCCTTGCGAAAAGTGTCTTCTTATTGTCAACAAACGGAGAGCCGAATTGGCCTGCAAATCCGCGTTTTTCTCAAGATTCGCTAAATATTTAGAAATTCCGCGAATCTTTCCGTCGATGGTGCGCTGCCGGCGCAAGTGCCCGCGTTGTCCACTGGCGCGGCGCTTCTTTTCTGGGCATCGCCATACACTTCATCTATACTCAGTTGCTCTTTTTGGATGCCGCCGACCATGCGGATTCTTGTTCTGAGTGATTTGCACGCCAATGCCACTGCTTTGCACGCTGCTCTCGCGGCGGCAGACGGGCAGTGGGAGCGCGTGGTGTGCCTGGGCGACGTGGTCGGTTATGGTCCGGATCCCAACGAAGTCACTTCGAAAATTCGCGAACTGGGCGCCAAGACGATTCGCGGTAATCACGACAAAGCCGCGACGGACTTGATGCCTACCGATGACTTCAATCCCATTGCGAAAGCGGCTGTGGATTGGACGCGCTCGCAGCTTTCCGCCGACAATATGAAATGGCTTGCGGAGCTGCCGCCAGGTCCGCTCCAAGTGGACGGAATTGTTCTGGTGCACGGAGCGTTTCAGGATGAAGACGAGTACGTCTTCACTCCGGAGCAAGCGTTGGAAGGGTTGTTGGACTCGACCGCGGCGGTCACGTTTTTCGGGCACACTCATCACCAGGGTGGTTTTTCTTATTCCAGCGAAAACAACAATTTGGAGATTCTGAGCCTGCGCCCCCGCACTTCCGAATCGTTTGCCGCCTTGCGAATCGATGCGCGAATGCGCTATCTGCTGAATCCGGGGTCCATCGGCCAGCCTCGCGACGGCGACGCGCGAGCGGGATTTGCGATCGCGGACCTGGAACACAACGTGGTCGAATTCTGGCGCGTTCCGTACGACATCGTGGAAGTGCAGAAGCGCATGCGTGCGGCGCGACTGCCCGAAGCGCTGATTCAGCGGCTCAGCCTCGGGCGCTAGGCGCTTCCGGTTTTTGCCGCGTTAAACTGTTGGCGAATGCTCAGGGCAAGTCTTACTCTGGATGAATGCACGAGCAGCCTCAAATCGAACTTCCCGGCGAGCAGCGGCGCGATCGCGGGCCATTCAATTTCGCGATCCTGGTGGCCGCGGCAGCGGTGGTGATCGCGGTTGCGGCGTTCTATCTGTGGCCGGGCCGCCAGTCACCCTTGGGCGGCGGACCGCAACCCGCGCATCCGCCGTTCGGTGTCGCCGAACGCGCTTATGGCTCCAAGATTACTATCGAGAACTTGGCGCTAAGCCGCGCAGAGAATTTTCTCCATCAGGAAGTGACCATGCTGACGGGCGAGCTGGTGAACACCGGCGAAACAACGTTGCAGGAACTTGAGGTCACCGTGGAGTTCGCGGATGAAATGAACCAGATCGCTTTGCGCGAATCGCGGCTGGCTCTGCGCGCCATCAGTCCGCCTCTTCGCCCGGGAGAGCGGCGGCCCTTCGAGGTTTCCTTCGAGCACATTCCGACTTCCTGGAACAGGCAGATGCCTTCGGTGCGCGTGAGCGGCCTGCTTTTCGAGCCCTCGAAATAAACTTTCTACTTACGTAACTTGGATTATAATTCGGCACGTGGAGCTTGCCGCCGAGCTGGAAGCCACTCTCCGGGAGTTTGCCGCAACGGCGCCCGTGGAGGTGCGCGAGAACGGAGGGCGCGTGGCCCCCCTCGACGGGTTGTCGTGGGAAGTGCGCGGCGCGGCGGAGAAACCGCTGCTGCATCTGTGGTCCGCGGAATACAACATGACCCGCCGCGTGCTAGCTATCACCGACCATTCCGAGGAGCGGCTGGCCCTGGCGGTGGAGCGATTTGGGCGGAGCAAACCGGACCGGCTCGAGTTCATCCGTGTGGACTTCAACCGTTCTGGGCAGAAAACTTCGCGCGCTGTTTTCTGCGAGCGCCTCCGCCGCATCCTCGCCGAGCAATTCCCCGACGAAACTCTGGAATCGCTGACCATTGCCCCCGACCTGGAGCATTCTCTTTCCGGCAACTATGCGCGCGGCATCCTTCGCCGGGGATCCACGCACTGGGCTGTGCTTGGAGTCGCCCAAGGTGAATCGGCGGACAGCATCGAGAACAGCTTGACGTTCGCGCTCTTGTGGCTCCAGCGCGCCAGGCAATCCGGCCGCCGTGGCAGCGTCGCGGGTGTGCGGCTCATCGTGCCCAAGGGCGGGGCTCGCACCGTGGCCCACCGAGTTGGAGCGCTGCATCCGCAGTTGGCGCTGGAACTCTATGAGTGCGATGGGGCTCGCGAGACACTGGGGAAAGTGGACCCGCGATCCGCCGGAAACATTGACAGTTGGATCGTCTCGCGGCGCGAGACGGAGGCGCTGCTGGACCGCGCACGCCCGGCTCTCGATCCCATCATCGCCCTGGCGCCCAGAGCCAACGGCGTGCATCCCGTCGTGCCGTCGGCGGAAGTGTGGCTGCGCTATCGCGGGCTGGCTTTCGCTTGCTGGGACGACGGGCGCGTTTTTTTTGGCGCCAGCGAGAAACATGAAGAGCTCACCGCCGCTTCGCATGCCAGACTGAAAAAACTGCTGTATGACCTGGAGACGTTTCGGCACCCGCTGGCCACCGATACTCGTCATGCGCTGTATCGCGCGCAATCGGAACGCTGGCTGGAGTCCATCGTTCGCGAGGACATCACGCGCATCGATGCCTGCTTGGATCAGCGATTCGTCTATACACAAGTTTTCGCCAATGCCGGCGGCGAGCACGGAATTCTCGATCTGCTGAGCGTCACGCGCAGCGGGCGGCTGGCCATCGTAGAACTGAAAACAACGGAACACATTCATCTGCCCCTGCAGGCCGCGGGATATTGGCGGCACGTGCTGCACCATCTGGAGCGCGGCGGTCTCTCCCAGTACGGCTTTTTCCCCGGGATGCCATTGCAAGTGGCGCCTCCGCTGGTTTACTTGGTTTCGCCGGCGCTGCGTTTTCACCCGGCCACCGATGATTTGCTGCAGCACCTGGCGCCGAACCTGGAACTCGTGCGCGTGGGGCTCGCGGAGAACTGGCGTCGGGGCCTGCGCGTTGTTATGCGCCAGTAACAAATTACCTAGCGAATCGCTCGCCCAAAACGCCTGCAATCAAGTAGAATCCCTCCTCCAGTCCCCGCTGAAGGTACACAATTACGAAACCAAATCCGAGGAAAAGACTGTGAATTTTTCGGCCACCATCCGCCAGGTTGGAAACGTCTCCGTTGTGGAAGTCAGCGGCAAGCTGACATCGTTTGAGAGCGGAGCGCTGCGCAACAACATCGCGAAACTGCTACAGGAAGGCCGCAAACAAATTCTTTTGAATCTAAGCGGGCTTGAGTATCTCGACAGCTCCGGCATCGGAGACTTGGTGCATGCGTACCTGAGCGTGGTAAAGCGCGGCGGCGAGATGAAAGTGGTCGGGTTGACCGAGAAAGTGGAAGAAATCCTGAAGATCACCCAGCTATATCAAGTGTTCCCAGAATTTCGCGACGAACAGGCCGCCTTGCAAAGCTTCCCGCAAAGCGAAAGGAACCGCCGGCCGATGCTCGAGATTGTCCGACCCGGCAAAAACTAGCGGCTCAAAAGAAGAGAAGCAGCTAAGGTGTTGGCCTTAACTGCTTCCCGGGGTGTGTCCTCGAAGTGGTTAGTTATTGATTTAGATGCTCGCTAGCGGAAAAGGTTTCATCGAGCCAAAAAATTTTTCAAGATTTCCCGGCCTAACTGAAAACCATTAGTAGAACAGATACTTGCGCCAACGTTCGTCGCGATGCCCGATCAGCCGCATCAACTGCCGCGACGTATGCAGGGTAAACGGCCGCGGCCTGCGCGCCAGCTTTAGTCCGGCTTCCTCGGGCGTGCGGTCACCCTTGCTGTTATTGCATTGATAGCAGCACGCCACCAGATTCTCCCACGAAGAGCGCCCGCCCCGCGAACGCGGCACTACATGATCGAGCGTCAATTCGGAACTGGAGAACACGCCGCCGCAAAACTGGCAGGTGTTTCGGTCCCGCAGCAAAATGTTCTTGCGGGAGAGCGCGCGACTCTGTTGCGGAATATGCCGGTATGCCAGCAACCTGATAACCGAAGGCACGCGATGCGCATGCGCCGCCGAATGCACTTCGGAGCTATGCAGTTCCTCGGCTTGCGCCACGCCCTTCAGCATCAGCACCATCGCGCGGCGCACCGCCGTCACGTTGATGGGCTCGTAGGTCGCGTTCAGGACCAACACCGGCTCCTGCATCAGCGACGGACGCCGCATCATGATCGGGTTGTGGATTCTACTGCCAGCGGGACTTTCCGAGCCGGCCGCAGCCGTGCCGGAGGCTTCCGGGGTTCTGCGCCCCCGGTAATCGAACGCTTCTGGCCTTCCTGCGCTCATGCGTTCCTCGGATTAGACTCACGGGAATCTGGCATGGGATGCCGCGCCGCCCGGGCTACCGTTAGCCCGATCACCGACTCGGCTCCCGCGCCCCGTAACGCCTTGGCACAGGCGTCGAGGGTGGCTCCCGTCGTCATTACATCATCTACCAGCAATACACGTAGGTTGTCAACTTGCGTGCCGGGACGTGTGGCAAAAGCACCACGTACTGACTCCCAACGCTCCTCCAGGCTGAGGATGTGTTTGTCCGGCCTGGGCCTGCTGCGCACCAGAAGCAGGGAGCGGCATGGCAAGCCAAGCTTGCGAGCCAGGGGTCGGGCAATCAGCTTGGCTTGGTTATAGCCGCGTTCCCTCTCGCGCTGGCGGTGCAGGGGTACTGGAACTACGATGTCCGCTGCTAATCCGTGCTGCGCCGCGACCTCCGCCAACCGTTCCGCGAACCAGCGGCCCAGCGGTTCGATGCGCTCGAATTTGAGCAAAACGATCGCCCGCACCAGGAACGCTTTGTAGCTGGCAAAGCTCCGGGCGCGGTCGAAGCCGTAGGTTCTGGTTTGGCACTCCGGACAGAGGAGAACCGGCGACGCTTGCTGGGGCCCAGGCGCAATGCCGAACGACCAGGTAGCCAGTGGCTGTCCGCAAGTTTCGCACAACGCTCCTTGCAACCTCGCAAACGACGCCAGGCAGTTCTCGCAGACAGGAATGCGGCTGGCTCGCAGCAGCAAGCGGTCGCAGAGCCGGCAGCCCGCCGGGAAAAAGACGCTGACAAAAGCGTCCCCGGCTTCCGAAAGCCATCCCCCCAGGCGCTTCTCGAGAGCCGATCGAGTTGCCATGTCGGCAAAAGGGTACTCCAGGCGGCTAAATAAACAAAGAGAGAATTCACGCTAGGGTAAGCAACCGGCTGTGGGCAGCCGGCCTGGAGATTACAGCAGGCCCTGCTCGGCTTTTTCCTGGCAGTTAATGCAGTGCTTGGCCCAGGGAACCGCTTCCAACCGCTTTTGTTGCATTTCTTCCTGGCAATTGGCGCACAGACCGTACTCGTTTTGTTTGATGCGCTTGAGGGCCTCATCAATCATGTTGAGGATGGTGCGATCGGTATTGGTCATGCCAAAGAGGAACTCTTTTGTGTAAGAATTCGCGGCTTTGTCGGCCAGGTCCACGGTTTGATCGTCGTCAGCTTGCCGGCCCTCTTCCTCCGTGCGCGCGATGGTTCGCATCAACTCTTCGCGCCGCGCGACCAGCTTCTTCTTGTAGTAATCGAGCCTTTTCTTATCCATGGGCGATTCCCGGCCTGTCAGTGTCGATTTTGGGGCCATCTAAAAACTCCATAGTCTAGGCCGCGTGTTTTGCAGTGTCAAGACAAGCGGCTAAGTGCAAAAATCTAGTCCGGGCAATAAGATGCTGGATTTCGGCAAAGCGATTCACCTGTGCGCTGGAAAGGGCTAGGGCACGATGGGAAGAACCAGCGCGGACGGATGCGCCTTGTCGTGGTAAACGACATTCGCGGCTTTGCTCATGCGCGTAGCGCTGGCTTGTTCTTCTCCCGTATTTAGATTGCGGTCGAACCTGGGAAAGTTGCTGCTGGACATTTCCAGGCGCAGCTTATGGCCGGCCAGGAACACGTTGCTGGTGGCCCACAAGTCGACGCTGATGTGATAGGTTTCGCCGGGCTTGGCCAGCTCCGGTTTTTCCAGCGAGTTGCGGTAGCGCAGGCGCAGGATTCCTTCGGTAAGATTTTGCGCGAACCCGTTAGGCCAGACGTCCACAAGTTTCCCGGTGAAATCGGTGTCCACCGCGGAGCTGCTTACGTACAAGTCCAGCATCACTGGGCCGGTCACTTCCAGATCCCGCGCAAGCGCCGGGGTGCTAAACACCAACACATCATTTCGTGCCTCGGCCTTGCTCTGGTCCTGGGGGCCCAGGCCCGATGGCGGGAAGGGCCCGCAGCACAAGGGACCGCCGAGTGTTGGCACCGCATCGCTCGGATCGTAGGTGAATGGATCGGCCTTCTCCGCTCCCGGCGCCGCCGTGTTCAGCGTTCCATCGCCGCTCGAGGTGTTTGCCGCTCCTCCGGAATGCAGGTAATACTTCGTGGTCTTGGCGCGCGCCAACGGCCAATCCTCTTCTTCGCGCCATTCATTCCTGCCCATCACAAAAATCTTTACCGGCTTCTCCGCTGCCGCGCTGGTTTGGCCCTTGAACAGCGCGTCGTACCAGCTCAAGATGGCCTCGTCGAAGACGAACGGCAGCTTCTCGCCAAAATCCACCATGCCGACTTTCTTGTTTTCCGATCCGCCCGCGTGTCCCCCGACGTAAACTAGCAGCTTCTGCCCGCGCCGCGCCTCCTCGCTGCCTGCTTCCTTTTTCAGCCGCACGTAGTTCCGCAGCGTTCCACCCAGAAAAATGTCGTACCACGCCCCTTGGTTGAACACCGGCACCTGGATTTGCGCGTAGTGATCCTCGATGGACCACTGCTTCCAGTATTCGTCGTAGTTCGGATGCGCCAGCCAATCCGTAAAATACGGAGCGAGGCCCTCCGTTGACGGTGTCTGTAGAATCGGATAGGTGCTCAGCGGCAGCTTTTGCGTTCCCGCGACCGCGTTCTGTCCCGACTCCACGCGCCGCTGCATGGTGTTCTCCGCCAGTCCCGTGGTCCACGATTCGTTGAACCACTGCTCGAATGCGCCGCCCTGATACGTCCAGCCATCGTGATAATTCGACGCAGTAACATTGGGACAAATGCCCGCAAGGTGCGGCGGCTTGGCGATCGCCGCAAGAAACTGCGTTGCGCCCACGTACGATCCCCCAAACATTCCCACCTTGCCGTTCGCGTAAGGAAGCGCCGCCGCCCATTCCACCGTGTCGTAACCGTCTTGCGATTCATACTTGAACGGATACCAAACACCTTCCGACCGGTATCGCCCGCGCACATCTTGCGCCACCACTACGTAGCCTTGCGTTGCGGCTTTCACGCCGAATTCCAATTCTTGCGTTTTATCGTAAGGCGTGCGCACCAATAGAACCGGGAACTTTCCTTCCGCTCGCGGCCGGTAAATGTCCGCACGCAGCTTGGTGCCGTCGCGCATCGCCGCCACCGCGTTGTGCTCGACGATCACTCCGTAGTTTTCCGCCGCCAGGCCGCCGCGCGCCGGCAAAAGCGCCGCCACCAGCAAACCGCAGCTCACCGGAAATCCCATTCGAGACTTGCGCCGCATTCGCTGCACATCCATGAGGGCCTCCCCGGGAAAAACTTGAGCCTGATCCGACGGTCGAGGAGCGTAGGGCGC
>WNFO01010976.1_pt1 | contig 15751 bp, 19 predicted proteins | sample 5400251 | NCBI WGS metagenome assembly WNFO01 (sample SAMN13153354, study PRJNA577476) | soil metagenome | isolation source: 100 cm saprolite under Madrone tree | place: USA:California | collected 2016-06-14 | reverse complement strand
CTCGAGGAGCTGCTGGAATTTACGCAGCTGAAGAGCTATGCCGTCGGTTTGGGTACATGACGATCAATTCCCGAATGACTGTCGACATCACTGACGCGACACCGTGCACCAGCTCCTCAGTCTAGATTCCCCAGGAACTCATTCTCGTCTCGAGGCTTGGCTCACAATCAATGTTCCCGCGTATCGAGGGCCTTCGAAAATCGAGCGGCTGAGCGGCGGTCAGTCAAATCCCACCTACCGACTGACCGCGACCCGGCAGTCCCTGGTCTTGCGCTGCAAGCCAGCGGGCGCGCTGCTGAAGGGGGCTCATGCCATCGAACGCGAATACCGACTACTCCGTGCGCTCGCAGGCACCGATGTCCCGGTTCCCGAGGCGTATGCGTTCTGCACGGACACCGAGGTCACGGGAAGCCCCTTTTATGTCATGGAGCTCGTCGATGGCCGGATCTTTTGGGACGCGACGTTTCCGTCGGTTCGCACCGAAGACCGTATGCGTTACTTCGATGCGATGAATTCTGCGATGGCCCGCTTGCATGCAATCGACCCTGCTCGCGTCGGGCTCGCCGACTACGGCCCGACCGAAAGCTATCTAGAGCGCCAGATATCCAAGTGGACCCGACAGTACGAGGCCGATGAATCCGCGGGACGGATCGAAGAGATGGAATGGCTGATTCCCTGGCTGCTCGAACATTGTCCGCAAAGCTCGCGGATTTCCATCGTGCATGGGGACTTTCGCTGCGACAACGTGATTTTCCATCGGAGCGAGCCCAGAGTGCTTGCTGTGATCGATTGGGAACTCTCGACGCTGGGTGATCCGCTCGCCGATTTTGCCTATCACCTCATGATGTACCATCTGCCGCCCGTCGGCATCGCAGGCCTTGTGGGTTGCGATCTGCACGCGCTTAATATTCCGGCAGAAGACGAGTATATCGCCGCTTACTGCCGGCATACCGGACAAGCGCAAATGCCCAACTTGCACTTCTATCTTGTTTTTAATTTGTTTCGACTGGCCGCCATAGTGCATGGCATCAAGGGCCGAGTCATGCGAGGCAATGCAGCGCCTGATTACAATCGGACACTGGTCGAAGCCCTTCCAACAATCTCTCGCACCGCCTGGCAGCTGGCAACGGCCCCGGTCAGCTCGTCGGGCGGCTAATCAAAGAGAACTCTCGTGAACGCACGATCCTGTGTGGTCACCGGCTCCGCTTGCGACCAGAGACACCGAGCTGGTGGGTGTTTCAATTCCCAAGGGCTCCCGCGTCATGCTGCGTTTCGGCGCCGGGAACGTCGACGAAAGCAAGTTTCCGCTGCCGGAAGAGTGCCGCGCTTCGCGCGGTAACGCACGCACTCACCTGACCTTCGGCTACGGCATCCACAACTGCCAGGGCGCGCCTCGCGCGCGCACGGAACTCGCAACGACGTTCCGGGCCATGGCCAATCTGCCCGGTGACTTTGCGCTGAAGGATGGGGCGCGATCGCTGGAGCACATGGACGCGCATTCTTTCATGGGCTTCAAACGGCTCGTTCTCGCATTCTCGTCTCCATTCAAACAGCAGTCTTGACAGAGTCGCAAATTGGTTTAATATGGGACCATAGTACCACGATGGCACGTAAAGTCCACGGTGGTACTGGAATAAGAAAAAATACGCCAGGCGAACTCTAGAGGCCGAGCCCTGAACGCCGGGTTTTGGTAACTATCGATTTGTGGAGTGCATGGTGACGATAGACAGATTCGCGCGTACTCACTGGGCCGTATCACTAATGATTTGCTGTGCCGCGGGTCACCCCGGGACGTCGTTGGCGGCAGCCGCGACGCCCGACCCTCAAGGAGCGGAAAACGCCGCTAATGAGGCGGCGGGAATCGACCAGCTGAGCGATATCATCGTCACGGCGCAGAAGCGCAGTCAGTCCCTGCAGGATGTCCCAATATCGGTCACCGCCCTTGGCGAAATCGCCATGCAGCGCGCAGACATCCATCTGACGTCGGACCTTCCCAGTGTCGCGCCGGCGTTGACCTACAGCAGCGGCTTCATGCCCGGTGTGAGCAGCTTCAACATCCGCGGGCTGGGCACCTACGTATACCGAATAGGCGTTGAACCCGCGATTTCCGTCGTTCGTGACGGGATACCCTTGGCACGACCGGCCGACTTCGTGGCTGAACTCGGCGATGTCGATAGCGCCGAAATACTCAACGGCCCCCAAGGGACTCTCTTTGGAAGAAATGCAACGGCCGGTGTCATCAGTATCATCCGACAGACCCCGACGGACTCTTTCGGCGGTTACTTTGATGGCAAAGCGTTGTACGGCAACGCGCTTGGCGATGTGGAGGGCGATGCGAAGGGTGCCGTAAACGTGCCGATCAACGATGCGATCAAGGCGCGCGTGGCGGGTTTCTGGTCCAACAATTCAAACTACATTAAGAACTACGCTCCTGACGGCGCATCGGACATTGGCGGCCGTCATGCCTTCGGACTGACCGAAAAGGTGGCGGTCGAGTTCTCCGAGGCCAGCAAGTTGCTGCTGACGTTCGACGAGGCCAGGCTTCACCAGGCCAATGGCAGCCCAGAGATCTTCGTTCCGTTGCAGGCCTATCAATTACCTAAAATTCCCGATATTGCAGCCAAGCAGACCGCGCTGTTTGGTCCGGCGCTGGGACAGAAATTCGCGGCTGACGACTACTATCCGTTCTTTCAATTCCAGGACCTCTGGTCGGCGGATGTCGACTACTCCCTGACCATTTCTCCCAACCTACGCTTGAGGTCTTTGGCCGGTTACCACACCGACAAGGTGGAATCTCAAGCCAACTTCTATCCGGGTCCCGCAACGCCGGAAGACCCGCTGGGATTCGATCTGGTTGGCGTGCGAACATCGACCTTCAACCCCAACGAGTATGGTCGCCAGACAACCTGGGACTTTCTCTCCAATGAAGATCGTCTAGAGTACTCCAGCCGCTGGTTCGACGCGGTCGGCGGCTTCTTCTATTCAAACATCAGTGAACACGAGCAGATCGATCTCGGGCGCTTGCGCTCCGCAGAAGCGCTTGGGAAGGTGGCCGCAGTCGGAACACCTGCTGGCCCAAGTGCGGACTATCCTTATTTCTACCAGAACTCCTACACGCACACCTGGGACTCGAGCAAGGCAGTTGCAGGATTTATCGATGTGTCCGCTCATCCGACCGACGCCCTGAGTCTTTTCGCCGGCTATCGAATCAGCCAGGATTCGCTGCATTTTGATTACTTCGGTGGCAACTACAACAACATTCCCGTGCAGCTCGGCGTCAACTTCGACCCGGCTACGAATAGCCCGACGGTACCATTCTCCTCGACCCTGGCGTTTGCGGGCTCGCACGTGGCCACGAACTCGGCCTATCGCGCCGGTATGACGTGGAAGATCTCGCCCGACGTGAATTTCTACGCAAGTTACAATCACTCCTACATCGGCGCAGGCGTCGATCTCTCTGCCGCCACGGCAGGCACGCCGTCGAATCCAGACGCGGCACTCCTCAGGCCGTCGGAATCGAACAGCTATGAGGCCGGAATCAAGAACGAACTCTGGGGCAAGAAGCTGCGGTTGAACTTGGCGGTCTTCGATGCGAAGACCAAGGATGCGCAGGTCTCCGCGCTCGTCGCCGGCACTTCGACCAGCCGCGTGCAAAATGCTGGCAACATCGAAGCATATGGGTCGGAGTTCAGCGTCGATGTCATTCCGATTGAGCCGCTGACCCTGAATGCCGGCGTTGCGTATCTGCACAGCAAATTCACCGATCTGACCATGCCCTGTTACCCCGGGCAGACAGCTGCGCTCGGATGCAATGTGCCCGTGGGGGCCTCCTTCGTCGAACGCATCGACGGCGAACCGAGCCTGGATGCGCCCAAGTGGAAATCGACATTGTCGGGCACCTACAACTTCCTGATGCCCAACCTGCCGTTTGACATGTATCTGCGGGCCGACTATCACTACCAGACAAAAGTGTACTATCAGCTCGATCACGATCCTTTCGCCACTCAGGGGACCTATGGCATCCTGAATCTGGGAGTAGGTTTCACGGATCACGCCAAAAAGTATGAAGTCCGCGTGTTCTCGGATAACGTGACGAATCGATATTACTGCCCGAACGAGGTTAATGGCCCGCTTGCACGACAAGAGTGCCAGTCCTCGCCCATCGATGCGCAGCGTCGATACGGAATTGACGCATCGGCGAAGTTCTAAGCCCGGTGTCTGTTGCTTGCGGCACGAGGATGCGTGCAAGGGCGCCTTTTACATCCGGGAGAGATGGCTCTGAATTCCGACGCGTCTTTCCCCCGTGAGCATCTAACGCATCCCGGGGCACCTGGCCACTCGCTAACTCGGGAGCGTGCCCTTGCTCTCAATCGCTTCCGCGTAACTTCGCCACCCGAGAGATAAGACAATCGCGCCCGATAAAGCGGCCACGGGGATGACCGTCGCCATTGCAAGGCCGAGTTTGTTCCGGTCGTGAAGCACGCTTTGCGTAATGGTGGCGATAACCAAGGGGCCAAGTCCTGCACCCACCATATTGGTGCAGAATAGATACAGGCCCGATAGGCGGCCTCTTAGCTCAGCCGGCGTTAGCAGCTGCAGCGACGTAGCCCCCATGTTCAGGCAGAGCGCCGACGCAAAGTAGACGACGGAAATTCCGGTAAGGAATAACCAGGGTGACGGCGACAGAAACGCGAAGACTCCAAACGGCGCAGCCAGCAGCAACGCTGCGGTTGCTAGAAGGAAATGACTTCCCCGCACTCCACGAGCCCAAAGGTAGTCGGCCGCAAACCCGCTGCCCAATGTGGCCAGAGCGCCGCTGAAGCCAAACGCCAAGGCCATGGCGGGTCCGATTTCTATCGAGGTCCAGCCATATTTCCGTCCCATGAACGCGGGCGCCCATGCCATCAATGAGTAGCCCATAAATGCATTGATGGAAAAGCCTGCGAACTGGGTAGCCATGGCCGCACGACTTTCATTGAACAGCTTCAAAAGTGGCGCAAGCACTGAACGCTCTTCACGAAGCGCCGCCGGTCGCGGCGCCTCGGGCAACGTCAGCGCAAGGAAGCTTGCCGCGAATGCAGGGATTCCCGCGATAACAAATACGGCTTGCCAGGCAGCCAGATGGCCAAGCGGCGCCTGAATCCCCTGCGCACGCGAAAAAATGCCCAAGATAAGGCCGCCGAGGCCTAGCGATAGCGCGACCCCAAGAGGGGCGCCGAATGAGAAAACCCCAATGGCACTTGCCAGGCGCCGTCGTGGGAACAAGTCGCTCAAAAGAGAGTACGCGGCGGGAACCAGCGTGGCTTCGCCAATCCCGACCCCCATGCGCGCCAGAAAAAGCCATTGAAAGGAATCGGCCAGCCCGCAAGCCATGCAGCTGACTGACCAGGCGACGGTGCCAAGAAGGATGATGAGCCTTCTGGAATACACGTCGACTACCCACCCGAAAACGATGCCGCCAAGCGTGAAAAGAAGAGTGAACGAAAATCCAATGAGCAACCCCATCTGGACCTCGGTCAATCCGAGGCTCTTTTCAAGTGGATCGACCATCAGGGAGATGATCTGACGTCCGAAGAACGACAAGACATAAAGCGCTAGCAACAGCCATACCGAGTACCAAGCGCGACTGCCCGGCTTTCGCGGCGCCATGGTTGGTCCGTCCACCCCGGTTGATGCCGCCGTCTGAGGAACACTTCGGTTCGCGTTTGAACGAAATCTCATCATGGCTCGCTCCGAATCCACTGAATGATCAGGTTCGCCACTTCGTCGCTGTTCTGCTCCAGCATGATCATATGACCGTTTCCTTCGACACCCCAGTCTCCCAGATATAAGTGGCGCGCGGTTGCACCGATTTCCTTAAGCCAGTCGGCGATCGCCGCATCGGCTGCCCTTGGGTGATCCGTGTCAGCGGTCCCCGTAACAACCGCGATGGGCTTTCCGGCGAAGGCGTTACGGTCAGATACGAAAAGCTGAGCATCGTCAATGTTGGTACGCTCGAACACCAGTCGGCCGCTGATTCCGAGAAGGGATCGGTAGTACGATTCGAAGGCGCGATTGGGAAATCGCCGGCTCGAGCCAACCAGTTTGCGTCGCTGGAATTCCTTATCCGGATACATCACCCGGTCAAGATGCAGTGCGAGCAATCCGGAAGCCATTTCAATGGTCTTGAGCCGGGAGTCGCCGCCGATCAGTTTGCCCAGGCGAATCCCCATGTTGCCCGGCGGGGCAGGGGCGATCGCGACCAGTTTCTGGATGAGATTCGCGCGATGCTCGATTAGTTTCCAGCCGAACGCGCCCGCCATCGAGTGTGTCATGACAATGGACGGCGCCCCGATCTCCTCGAGCACCTGACCGATGCCATCGACGATGAGATCGCCGCCGAGTTCCTCTGGTGCGACGTAACCGCTTCGCCCGACCCCCGGCCAATCCACCAGCACCACCTTGTAGCCCTCACGCAGGAAGGCGTGTGCCCAGCCGGGCCGACCATCCGGTGTTACCAGATAACAGGCCGAAGAATGGACCCCACCAGATATCATGACGACGTGCGGTTCGCCATTCCATGTCTTGGGCGACAGCAACTCGAAATACGTGGACGGTTTGGATATGAATGCCGAACGGTATTCGGTGATGTAGTTCCACCTGTACACTCTTGGGCTCTCAAGGATAGCGGCACATAGCTCGGGTTTGAGATGCATCTGCTATCCGATTTCCTATATGGTACCATAGTACCATCGTGGATAATAACTTCCGTCAACTGGTTTGATGACGCGTCAATCGCCTTCAATCCGGCATTGCCGATACCCGGTAAACACCCTCCACACCCCTGAGTGGTCGGGGTTGCCGATCCCACGACGATATTGGGCCGTTCTGGGCGTTTGGATGGCGCTCATTGTGAGCGTTCTTGACGCTTCCATTGCCAATGTCGCTCTTCCCAGCATCGCGCATGACCTCAAGACAACGCCTGCAGACTCGATTGCCGTGGTGAGCAGCTTCCAACTGGGAGCACTCGTGTCACTGCTTCCACTTGCGGCTCTCGGCGAGATAGTCACTTATCGTCGCGTGTTTCTTGGCGGACTTGCGTTGTTCATTGTGGCCTCCCTCGGTTGCATACTTTCACACAGTCTCTTCGAATTGGTGCTTTCACGGGCGGCTCAGGGAATCGGCGCGGCAGGAATTATGAGTGTCAACGGCGCCCTTGCCAGGCACATTCATCCGCACCGCCTCCTGGGCGCTGCGCTTGGCAGCAACGCGCTGATCGTTGCGGGCTTCGGTGCTCTCGGCCCAACGATAGCGGCGGCAATCCTCTCATGGGGTCCGTGGCAGTGGCTGTTTCTTATCAATCTGCCGATTGGTCTGATCGCGCTCGGCATCGGAACCCGGACCCTCCCCGAAAGTACGAAGTCACGACGAAAGCTTGATGCGTTAAGCATCGTGCTGAACGTCGTCGGCTTGTTTCTCGTCTCGAGTGGTGTCGACCTGATTGCCGGGAAGCATCCGCTCCTGCCTGGATTGTCATTGCTAATGGTTGGGACGACCCCCTGGGCGGTCGGGGTCGCAGCGGCCGCCCCGCTTGCCGGCTGGTTCGCCGACCGTATGCCGGTTTCCACGCTTGCAGGAAGCGGTCTTTTGGTAATGACCGCCGGATTGATCGCCATGCTTTGTCTTCCGGGAGACAGCAGCGCCGTGATGATCGGATTGCGGTTAGGTATTTGCGGAGTCGGATTCGGCTTTTTTCAGGCACCCAACAATCGCGCGCTGATGTCAAGCGCTCCCATTGATCGGGCAGGTGCCGCAGCGGGCTTGATAGCCATTTCCCGCGTTACAGGCCAGATATCGGGTGCGATGCTGGTCGCACTCCTATTTCGCATCGGCGGTCCAGTGGGAAGGATGGCCATGGGTTTGGCGGTGCTGGCAGGTGCTTTCGCAGCATTCCTAAGCTTCGCTCGCCGCGGCACTTCCCCGTCTGACGACCCAATTATGGTACATCGTGGGGGCGGTTGACATGGTGTTTCCTCAAGGTACGATGAGCCGAGTACGACACTCTCGTCCCATTTTGGCTTTGAGCATCCGCGGCAGTCGACGGAATGAGGAATACGCCGGGTCAGGACGATGCGCCCGCGACAGACCGCGCAATAATGCGGGGCGCCGAGCGGATCTTGAAGCTGTACCGCATATCGCCGGGCTGCATCCTCCGGATCTTGTCCAAGGTGCAGTCTGATCCAGCGCTCAGGGATCTCTTGTCATGGGCACCGGTCGATGAAATGTTCCCCGGCTTCAACCTGTGCCCAATACCCGCGGGGTGGGGAGGGTATGCCGATCGACTGCAGACTTTGGCGAGTCCCGTATCTTATATTCCGAAACGCTCGGCAAGGGGTGTTATCAGCTTGGACCAAAAGAGGATATAGAGTTCTTGTCGAGAGATCCGGTGGACGCGCGACGGGAGAGGGCAGCAAGGGCTCGATCGCCAAGTGCGCGATCGCAGGTTGAGCGCGCCGCACATTTGAGCGTGCTCGACATTTAAGTCCCGAGCGCAGCGACTGGCTGCCAGCGCCCAGCGAGACTTTGAGCCATAAACGCCGGTCGACGCTGCTGTTCGCTATGTCCGCGATCTCATCGGTCTACTTTGGTCGGACTACTAACTTAAAGGACCTCGATCGGACTCAGTCGCCCTTTGCCGCGTCGCGCGAGATCTCGATCGAAGGTTGCGAAAGCGCGAGCATCGCCAGGCGTTGACGCAACGTGCAGGGCATCGGCGATGTCAATACCGTCTGCAACGGCCGCAAGCGCCAACTTAACTCGCTCAGGGTCTTCAACTTGCACCCGGGGCAAACCCAACGCTCCCTCGATCGCACGAGCGATGGCCGTATCGTCGAAGTCGTAAACGGAACGCAGCACCCAGAACGTCTCCAGCAGCACAGTCTTGCCTATCCATATGTCCTCCACCTCGAAGGCGGCACGCGCACGCGAGCCCTGCGCCTCGTCGTCATTGACTAGTAGCCGCACCAGCACGTTCGTGTCAATTGCGATCACCAGGAAAGTTACCGGCCCCTAGGCGCGACCATGCCTACGGCGGATTTCGCGTCGAATGCCTGCGTCAAAATCGGATAACGATTTGGGTTTCCCGCGGTAAGGAAGCGACCCGAACACGCCGTCAATTCGCGTGGCCGGAAACGCCTGCCGCGGTCGCAGCAGTACCCCGTGCGCGGTTGACTCGACTACGAATTCCGTTCCTTCGCCCCAACCGTGCTGGTCGCGCACTGACTTTGGAAGGACTACCTGGCCTTTGGAAGAGAGTTTGGTGGTATCCATATTTCGAATGCCTGAAACAATATTCAAGGTAAGACGTGGTAAGACATTTGTCAAGGCGCACGTAGACATCGAAAACAGTTCGCCGGTATCCAGGGACAGCCGCTAATTACGAGGGCAATATTGAGGGGGCATCGGTCGTTGACAGGGTCATACTTGATGTCCAACGACGTCCAGTGGCAGCCAACCCCTCGAGGGGGCATCTGTGGAGGCATCTGCGGAAACTGGAGAGAGAAAACAATTTGTGAAATTAGATACTTAGATGGGGAGTTCGGTGGCCAGCCGTCCCACTTCCGCAGACTTCCCGTGACGTCCGCCGACGTCCGGGAAACCTGAAGAAAAGCAAGTAACCCCGGGAAAACTAATAGAAAAGCAGCGCTCCGTCGTCCGCGGACGCGCGGACGTCCGACGTAATTCGCGTACAGCCGGACGGTTTTGGGGGCCTTTTTCGGGGCCTTTTGAAAAACCCCAAAAGCGAGGCCCCCAAAGTGGTCGGATATATCGGGAAAATGGGAAAATAGCTGTCGGAATGACATCGCTAGGGCCGAAAATCGAAAATCGCCGCTGGTTCGAGTCCGTCTCGCGCCACCAAATGCAATCGAGCAGCTCATGCCAACCCAGTGGGCTCGCTGCATGATGATTGCGCAACGGGAAACGGCGGCAGTGGTTCGATCGCCACCTGGGTTCGCAGGCGCAAAGGAAGTAGCGCGTATTTGACGCGTGACACACTCCGCCCGTTGCGAATCCCCGAGTCGCGTTGCTTTGCGGCCAGTACAGAATTCTGTATACTCGCAAGATGAAGACTACGCTGGACATTGACGATGAGCTCCTGGTGAAAGCAAAGGCGCTTTCAGCCCGCGAGCGCAAGAGCCTCACATCCTTGATTGAGGAAGGATTGAGGCTGCGGTTACGCCGCGCGGGCTTCGGCAAACGGTCGTCTCGCGTCGCACTGGCGGTCTACAGAGGAAAGGGCGGCCTGATCTCTGGAATCGATCCGCTGTCGAATCGCTCGCTATTGGACGCGGCGGACGATGACGCCTGATCTGAATGTCCTTCTCGCGGCTTCTCGTGCCGACCATCCGCAGCATAGGCCGGCGCTCAGTTGGTTGGAGCAGGCCATCGTCCGCTGCGAGACGGGAGGAAGCGTCGAGCTATTGCCCATGGTCACCGCGGGATTTTTGCGCTTAGCCACCAATCCGAAACTTTTTGTATCGCCGATGCCCATCGCCGCGGCCGTCGCGTTTGTCGATTCACTGCTGGTCCTTCCGGGGGTTGAAATGCCGGAACTGGGGCGTGAATGGCCGACCCTGCGTCAGCTGAGCTGCGATTTAGGGCTTGCGGTGAACGCCATCACCGATGCATGGATTGCGGCCGCTGTAAGGACGATCGGCAGCCACTTAGTAACCTTCGACAAGGGTTTTAGACGACTTTTGGGCAACGCTGAACTGACGGTCCTGAAGCCGGACTAGGCGGGCGGTTAGTGTGCACGATGACTCGCTTTCGTTGTTGCAAAATGCGGTGAGCTCGCCGGCGCAGCACAGAACAAAGGGACTGAGCTCGCGATCGATCGAAGGGTGATTTCTCGAACGGCGTCGCTGTGAGGCCTATGTCGCGACTACTGTTAGGGTTGTTTCTATTATCTCCTCTTTCCTTAGCCCAAGAGAAATCAGATTCATTGGACCAGTTGGCGTCTGAATTCTGGACGTGGCGCGCGGAGTGTAGGCCTTTCACCTTTGATGACGTTCCCCGCATGGAGCACGCGGAAGGCACGCGAGATTGGTCCGCGGCGGCGATTGCCAAACAGCGCGTTGATCTCTCCGAATTCGAGCGTCGATGGAAAATCGTGCGGACTGACCGCTGGCCCGTTGGACAGATGGTTGACTACCGGCTGGTGGGATCCGCTATCGCGCGCGTCCGGTGGGAATTGGATGTAAATCCGCGCTGGCAGCGCGACCCTACGTTTTACGTGGAGCAGGCCATGGATGCGCTACAGGAGGAGCTCATGCCTCCTCCGCCATTCGGCGACGCTCGCTCGCGAGAGATTGTGGCGAGGGGCGGATTTTGCAACGGCTCCCGGCTTGGGCATCGCATATGAAATTGGCAAGATGCAGATCGAGCAAATGCTGGCGGAACGGCGTCTTGAGCGGGGCGACAAGTTCACGCTCCGCGGTTTCACGATTACATATGGAGTAACGGCAACCTACCGCTGTCGTTGCAACGATGGGAATTGCTGGGTTTAGATTTAGACGATGACATAAAGAAGGTGGACGAATTGACGAAGTGAAACTGGCCGGGTCGTCCAGCATCGGAAGGAATAATGCGCAACGTCGTGGCGACAACACGGGCGGACCCGATGACCCCGAACTTTCGATCCGAGGGCGTCCGCAGATGTTCCGAGAAATCCACACTTTTGCGGGGCCTTTTTTGGGACCTCGCAATGCGCAAGAGAATATCTTCTTCGCATAAACAGGCGCTTATAGCGTGAATGCGGTGGCCAGCCGTCAAAATTTTACGTTATAAATCAATAATTTACGACGTATTTATAGAATTGCAATGAATATATGTTTCCGCGGAAACGTCTGCTCATGCTGCGGAGTGCTCAAGGGGTTCAATCTCCCGCAGCGCGCGCTTCGTTTCCGCAGAACGCTCGGCTGTTCGAAGATCGTATATAGATTGCAAATTCAGCCAGAACTGCGCGGTGCCGCCGAAGTAGCGCGCGAGCCGCACGGCGGTATCGGCAGTGACACCGCGGCGTTCCAGAACGATGTCACCAATGCGCGACGGGCTCAGGCGCAGAGCCTTGGCAAGCGCGTTTGCACTCAAGTTCAAGGGCTTCAAGTACTCCTCACGAAGCACTTCGCCGGGGTGAACCGGCCGCATTCCGTTTTTGAAAGTCATATAATCTTGGCCTCATGCGTAGTGGTTGGTAATCTCAACGTCCGTCGGCCCTGTTTTGGTCCAAACGAAGCAGATCCGGAACTGGTCATTGACGCGGATGCTGTGCTGTCCTGCTCGATCACTTACCAGCGCTTCGAGGCGATTACCCGGCGGCGATTTCAGGTCCTCAAGCACGGTCGCGGCCTCGAGCATCGTGAGCTTGCGAGTCGCGACTTTGCGTATCGCACCGAAACGCTGCGATTTCTCTGTCTTGAATAGCTCTTCGGTGTCCTTGCATTTGAAGCCCTGAATTGCCACGCACCCATTCTATACCGTTTCCCGGTAAGCGGCAAATTTTACACTGTTTGCTTTGTTGTGCGTTTCAGCGGAAGCGTTTGCTCGTATTGACCGCGGGAATTTGCCCTCATGACGCCTGCGCAGTGGGAAGCGGCGGCAAACGGGTTGATCGCCGTTTGTTTCGATGGAATTCCGCGTTGCTGATCTCGAGATTACGGTGAAGCCGCGCAGATTGTCGTGGCGAACTGCAATGTCTGTCTGACAGCGCGCGTCGTCACCCACGCGTGCGTTGATAAATCGAGCATAGACAGGATACGAACTTTTGTTTGCATTCATGAGGCATCTGCCCTAGAGTCCTCCGACTAGGCGTGAGCGCTAGGCATATAGCCCGTCGCCCATGCCGCACATCGGGGGTCCTACTGTGCTCACTCGACGACTATTTACCCAACTGACGTCGGCGGCTGCTATTGCCGGTGTCTTGATGCCCCCCGACGCGTTGCCGGATTCCATCGTCAAGCCGGTACCGACCCTCCGCGATCTTCTGCTGAAACATTTTCCCGAGCGACCGCCTGTCGCGACGACGGCGTTGCCGAAAAAGGTGATCGTCATTGGCGCGGGAGTCGCCGGGTTAAGTGCCGCGCGAATATTGCATGACGCGGGGATCGAGACGATGGTTCTCGAGGCAAGAGACCGTCTTGGCGGCCGAACTTGGACTGTCCACTTCGAAGATGCGCCTGTCGACATGAACGGGGGATATCTACACGACCTCGATGTGAACGCGTTGGCGAAGCTATACCGCGATGCGAATTGGCCGGTGGAGGACACCGCCTTTTATGACCTTCACGCTAACGGGTTCGATGCCTCGACTGGGGAATCCTTAGGCCTCATCGGCAAACTCCGCCTTGCCTAGACCATGCGCGGCTACTTTCAGGGCCCTCAGAACCCGCCCACTACCAGCGCAACGGACTATGCGGTCGAGCAAGCAGTGGACTCAACAGTTCTTCCGAGATGCCGGGCTAACGGGCTCCGACGGGCGACTAATCGAGTCGCTCATCAGATCTCTCCAGTCGACCGATGGCAACGACCTCTCCGTGCGATGGCACGACAAGCTCCCCAAAACAGGAGGACCATGGGTGTTTCCGCGCACCGGCTTTGGCAACTTCGTGGCGGCCCTGGCCGAGGGTCTTGATGTGCACGTCAATCAACCCGTACTTCGCGTGACGCTGCGCGGTGATGCTGTCGAGGTGACAACCCGCACGCAGACGACTTTCGAGGCCAGTCACATACTGATAACGGTGCCCTTGGGCACTTTGCAGGCCGGCGAACTCGCGTTCGAACCCGGACTGCCCAGTGAGAAGATAGTGGCAATTGCGGGCATGGGTGTGGCGCACATGGAGAAGTTTGCCATCGCCCTTCGAGATCCGATCGCCGAGGGCGATTTCACATTACGGGTCTACTTCGATGCGACGACCGGAGCCCGGCTGACTTTTCAGAACTTCTCGAAACGCCTAGGGCACCCCATCGTCGTCGCTTACGTGCACACGAACTATGTATCTCACTTTTTAAAGCATGGCAGGCAAGAACGCGAAGCCATTGTCGTGAATGCTCTTCGCGCCATGCTGAAGGCGCCGGGTTTGACGCCAAAATCCATAGTGCAGTCCGACTGGAGCGACAGTCCTTACTCGCGCGGTGCTTATAGCTGCATCAAGGTGCACGGCGGTCCGGAACTCATCAGAAACCTGGCTTCGCCGGCCTACGGTGGCCGTCTTCTATTCGCAGGCGAGGCGACTGACGTTGACCGCTTCTCCTACGTCGACGGCGCCGTCGCCACGGGCGTGCGCGAAGCGCGTCGCCTTCTTGGTATCTAGGCAGGTAATCGCTATGAAGGCGCTCAGAGTATTCGCGTTGTATTTCGTCCCCGGGCTCTCGATCCTTATCTTCGGGTTCTACGCGGTAACTGCCGGGTGGGGGCACCCGGACGTGTGGGGTGCCGCGCATGGTGTCCACCAATCCATCGTACTCAACTACCGGTGGGTGAATGCGGTATCGCTCACCGCCTGGGCGGCCACATTGATCTCGGTGCTGATGCAGCGGGAGGCGAGCGCGCGGCTGGCGGCGACCTTCGCGACGGCCTATGTCCTCTGCGATGTGGTCTTCTACATTCCGATGGCGAGACTTGCGGGCGAGGCGTTTCCATTCGACCAATTCGCCATCTTTACGGTGCAGGCACTGTACGCGCTGTTTTTGCCGAGCTTGATGCGCGATCGTGCGGTGGGGGGTTAGTGCGGACGGCTTTTCGAGCTTCGTTCATTTTTTGAATTTCGCGATGAACAGATGCAAGATCTCGGTGCGCCAAGACCGAACCAGTTCTCGCCCATGGCCAGTTTCAGTCTGCAACAATTTGGCTTCCAGGCGTTCAACACCGTACAGAAACTTTGCGAGCACGCGAATGGTCTCTTCATCCGCCTCCGGATAGAAGTTCCGATACAGCCAAGCCAAGCGGTTTTCTATCTTGGCGAAATGCTTTTGGAGCAGTTTTTCGAAGCCACGATCGAGTCGGCACGCCTTGTCCAGCTCGAGCTGAGTGCCTCGGTTCCACCCGAGTTTGTCGAATGTCTTGGTGTACAGCTTGTCCCATTCCATCGGTCCCAATGCGACCATCTGCGGGCTCGTGAGGTGTTCGAGGGTATCGGCGACCTCCGCAAGACGATGCTTATACAGCTCGAATAGGATGGCCTCTTTATGAGGGAAGTACTGGTAGATCGAGCCCACGGTTACCCCGGAGCGCGCGGCGATGGATCGGGTCGTGACGGCCTTTGCGCCGTCAGATCCCAAAATGTCCCATGTGGCATCGATGATGCGTGTGATTGTGGCCCGCGATCGCTCTTGCGTAGGATCCTTGCGGCGGGAGAACGTTTTTTTGCGACTGTCTTTCATACGGTAGATTGTTGCCGGCTTTCGCCCGAAGTGTAGCAGCACTCGACTATAGACCGCAGCCGTCAATGCAACGGAAGGAGTCTCTAACGTCATTTGGCGCGACATCTTGGGCGTCCAGAAGAAATGCGAACAAAAGATTGCATTAAGATTAAAATCGTGATTCAAATAGATGCGAACATTTGTCCTCATTCGGCGGTGCACAAGAGAGTGCTGAACAAATGCGGATTGGAGTTGACGACGGTGCCCGGCGGTGCGGTTTCGCGGCGCGTTGGATTAACAAAGGGGTGACGCGATGAGATGGGAACAATTCTCGACGGCGCGCTACGCCGTATGG
>WNFO01002275.1_pt1 | contig 15756 bp, 11 predicted proteins | sample 5400251 | NCBI WGS metagenome assembly WNFO01 (sample SAMN13153354, study PRJNA577476) | soil metagenome | isolation source: 100 cm saprolite under Madrone tree | place: USA:California | collected 2016-06-14 | reverse complement strand
CACGATAATGCTTCAAACATTCGAGATAGAGATTCTTTTTGCTCTTGACCGTGTTATAGAACGAGCCTTCACCGATGTTCATTACCTTCAGTAGATCGCGCAGCGAAGTATTCGAGTACCCGGTCTTCCAAAACAGCCGGGTAGCCCTGGCAATCGCTTTGTCATAATCAAACTCGATTCCTCGCCCCATGAACACAGCTTACCATGGCTTGTAGCAGTTGATACAGAATTGTCTTGACAGGAGCGAAGCGGTGACGCTAATTTTGTAGCGTATGCTACACTTCGTCATCCAGAGCCTGCGGAGCAGTCGGAAGAATGCGTATCTACGGGCCGATGAGAACCATCTGCCGGACCTTTATCTGCTCGAAAACCATCGGAGGTGTCTCCATGCCCAAGCAATCCAAGGCGCAACCGAATCGGGCGGCGGATGGGGCGAAGAATACTTTTGAATTCTACGAGCATGCCGAGTTGGGACTCAATGCGGAGAGTGTGCCAGATGCGCTAGCCGGATACTGGACACGGGTTCTGGCACGCGTGAAGGAGCGGAGCGAGGCCGTCCGCGCCCAAGAAACGCCAAAAGAGTGAAAGGACGCCGCCTTGTCGGCAATAAGAGCCTCAAGGGCGGCACCAAGGGTTTCGGCCTCTTAAGCCACTTTGAGCTAGGCGCCCCATTGACCTCGAAACTTCACACTTGACACATAAGATCGTATCTGGGACACTGGGCCAGAAATGAGCGGATATTCGACGCGAGAGGCTGCCAAGAAACTTGGGATTAGCAAGACAGCGTTGAATCGATACATTGCAGCCGAAAAAGTGCCTGCACCGGCAGCCCAGGTCATCGGCGGGGTCGAAGTTCGATCGTGGAATAGTACCGATATCGAAAGAGTACGAAAAATTCTGCCGAAAATAGCGAATGGCAGAAAGACAAGGCATAAGAAGAAGGCGAAAAAGACAAGCAATAAGAAGTGAGTGAACGGGACGCGCCGGTGTTGGCCACCGAACGCGCCGTGCGCCTCGACGCGCCTAATTAACTCCGAACTTGCGGTCAATTTGCCACCGAAAGGACATTTGGTCACACGAAGCCGTTCGGGGAGTTCAGCGCTTGAAGAGTAGCGGGTTCGCCCCTTGGGTGCAACCCGCCCATCTCCGTTTCGTTTCCATCGCACGCGCTATCCCTCTGTGCGTCGCGCATCCTCCACCGTAGCTCCTGTCAACTGAATCCGTTTGTCCACGCACGTCGGTTCTCGACTGCATCGAGGCTTAGGCGTTTTCTTCGGGCGTTTGCTCCGGGGGGAAAGAAAACCGAGGGAGTCCATCCCAGCCGCAGACCAAATGGTCCGCTGCCGTCCGCTGCGGGCGTGAAGAACAGAACGAAAGAGGATGCTCATGAGTAAGAAGCGCAAGCGTCGGCCAGTTCCCCCAACGGGACATCTTAGAACTGCGATTCGAAAGGTGGACCAAGCGAAATGGAAACTGCACGACGAACATATCTGCTGATGCTGTGACCCTCTGCCTGCGTGTGTCCATGCACTTGGCTTAGCGCGAATGGAGGCTCGATCTTCCGTGCTGTGTGGACTCACGGGTCGGTTCGATTGCGGATCGGTGTGACACGTCGCGCGACAGTTGCTCGGTCAAATGCGTTTTGTCGTTGGTGTAGAGTTGCGCGTAGTCGCATTAGCAGCGAGGCAGAGAGTTCAGGTTTGCTGTTGTAGCTCGAGCAAGGCTGTCGCCGCCAGACTGATAGGGAGGGTACACCGGAGGTACACGGAAAAACGGACCCGAGTAAGTGGATTTTCTGTCAGTCGGTTAGGTTGGTAGGGGCGGTGGGGATCGAACTGAATTTTAATCTGTAAGGCCATTCTTTCGAGGCGTTGCACCAGCCCCTTTTTAGTAGACGCCTATCTGATACTTGCTTTTGAAGCTTGAAGCTAACCGACCTCTCGCAGTTGCGGACGTTTTTCGGCTTTTTTGCCCTGATTTTTATTGTTAAGCGGTCTGTTTTCATCGTTGCTGTCTCTTGAAAAAACGGTAGAGTGAAGACCAATGGTCTTCCCTTCGACACAGGAGTGCGGATTCCGGGCGATGCCGATCAGCGTTCCGGGCTCATGCCGATCACTCATTCCGAGCGATGTCGATTAGTGATTCCGGGGGATTCTTCCTGATTCAGCCAGGTGGTGAAATTGCATGACAAACAGCCGCGTATAAGGTAATTTTGACACATGGAAACCGTGAACGTGGAGCTGCCTTCAGCGCTTCTGAGGGCCGCAAATCTTGAAGGGAGCAACCTCTCCCAGGAAGCTGCCCGATTGCTGGCGCTCGAACTTTATCGCGAAGATAAGGTCTCGCTGGGACGCGCCGCCGAACTATGCGAGACGCCGTTGGCTGCTTTCATGGATTTCGTCGCCAAGCATGGTGTCCCGCCGCTGCGATATAGCTTTGAAGATCTGGACGAAGAGCGCCGGTCGACTGGCCGTATCGAAGTGTGACTGTCGTAGCGGATTCATCGCCGCTTGTTATTCTGACAAAGCTTGGGTGCTTTGACCTCCTCAATAAACTTTTTCGGCGCATTGACATCTCCGCCGAGGTTCACCACGAAGTGGTCGTCGCCGGCGCTGGCCTGCCAGGAGCAACGGAAGTTGCGAATGCGAAATGGGTCGAGGTAAGGAATCTTCAGAACCAAGCGGACTTGCTGGCGGCTCAACAAAATTACGCTCTCGGTGTTGGAGAGCTGAGCACAATTCTCCTGGGGAAAGAACTCCATGCGGATGCGGTGCTGCTCGATGATTACAAGGCGCGGAAACTAGCCACGGCAGAAGGCCTCCAAGTTCGCGGCAGCGTGGGTCTCCTCGAAACACTTTACCTGCGAGGCTACTTAACCGATCTTCGTGCTACCTTTCGGCAACTCCTCACGGATAGCTATATCGACCAGCGGTTGTTAGACCGTCGTCTGCGGGCCTTGGGGCTTCCGCTCCTCTGAGCAATCTGGCTGCTGGCACCATGAAAAAGTCGGAAGGCAGAAATGGTCGTCGGAGCGATTCGCGCTCAAGGCGGAGAATTCCGACTGGTGGGATTTAGAGCGCAAGTGTCCGGGTGTTGGCCGCGAATGGATTCGAAAGCTCTTAGCACGGACTGGCTTCTGTGCGCCAGCGCCTTTGATGGTGGAGAGCCCACGCCTCTCATAACCGAATCACGCCTACGGCGGAGATTTGGTCAAGTGCGACGAAAGGGTCGCCGCGTTAGCGGGCACGCTCCTCGACGGCGTCGAGAATGAAGGGAACGACAGTTGACGGCTTCTGTCGTCTGGGAGCAAGCAATCTCTATAACACCAGCGCACGATTTGGCGCGCAGAGCACGCGCAGAATCAAGGCAATGAAATGGACGAATACCTGAGATATCTCGGGACCCAGACTGCGAATCGGCAAATCTTCCTGCTGAACTCTGCTGCCGATTTCCACTCCTTTGAAATTTTGTACAAGATGCTTCGAGCAGCCTGGGCCCGCTTAGGCAGTGAGCGGGACAAGTCTGGTGAATCTCATGCTGGCTTTTTGCCATTCGCCAATATTCTAGCCCGGCGCACATTGATTGGATTCCAGCATCTCAGTTTTTATCAAAGCTTCCTCGCCTGGCTGACGTTTAGACCAGGTTTGGAAGCACTTCTCATGACTGGCAAATTTGTCGATGGGCCCGCAAACGCAGATGTTTGGAAAAACAGGTAAGCTGACTGGAAGGCGTACCAAAAGGTTTTTTTTCGGGAACGCGCCGCTCACTACCTTGGCGAGATCAACGCTTTGCATCGTTTTCGCGAGGGAAACACACGGGCACAACGCGAATTCATTCGGGAGCTGGCTGTGGAAACCGGCTATGAGATTCGTGGGACCTCGTTACGCAGGCAAGTTTTCACAGAGGAAGCAGTGAAGCGTTTGCGACAATTCTGAACAAGATCATCCGTCCTGTTCGTTGAATACCACCCGACTCGCAATATCCGACGCGACAGCCGTGATCGGTCCGGTTTCTTGTTGCCAGCTTTAAGGCGGGTTGTCGACTTGCCTTTTGCGCAGCACAACAGTGACAAGAATTTCTCGATTGCCAGAAATCACTGTTTCTCGGCTGATCATCGCCTGCGGTGCGGAGAAGTAGAACTTCGAACCCCCAAACACGAGAATCGGAAGTGCCGTTTTCTCATGCATTTAGAATCTCAAGTTACTAAACATAACAGTAAAAGTTCGGCGGGAAAAATCCAAGAATGAGTAACACGGAAAAAGTGCCCAAATAAAGTCTGTGTTTTCAAGCACTTATATTCTGGCGGAGAGGGGGGGAGATTATATTGCTCATTTTTCCGCAACTCTCTTGTTTTCTGTCAGTTCATTCGTAAAACCAGCATTTTCTGTCGTTTACGAACGAGTCTCAGCAGTCTCATGCGTCTCAGCAGTGCCCTCCAGTCTCTCCTATGGACATCGAATGTGCCCAAAAAAAGTAACATGAGTAACAAGCCTGGATTGTCTTTGAGCCCCACTCAGAGCCCGTTGCCAACTGCCAAAACGAACCCTAGCCGGGATTTTCACCGACTGTGGAACGGCGCCTTTTGCCGGCGTATTGAGAAATTCGGGATAGTCCTCGTAACTTGAGCATGTAGTTCGACGGGATCGTTCAGTGCCAAGTGCCGCTTGAGTCCGCCAGACGGAGTCAGGCCGAGCTGACTTAGGAGGGCCTGGAAACTAGAATGGCGCGGCGCGAGTCAGACAACATCTCCTCGAGGGTTTCGCTCTCGGGGCCTTTGTCGTTAGCAATTCCGCGTACCAGTCAGGAGTGGTTGCGTAATTGGAATTGAGATCGATCCCGCGACAGAACTCCTTCGTAGGGCGGGTGCTATCGTCTGTGGATCAGAAGACAGAAGCGCCAATTTCTAGCAGTACTCAAAATTATCTAAGACGGAGATAAAGACCAGGTAAAGCCAGGGTCGCGTGGAGCTATACGGGAGATAAATCGAAAATCCCTTGCTTAAGAGATTGCGTTTAGGTAGGGTACTCGCAACCTGTGGGGTGTGGTCGGACCCATGCTTTTTTCCTTTCTGCTAGGTACGTTCCAAAAAAAATGCGGAGGTGGTGTGTATGTCTCGCTTGAGAATCGTTTTTCTCACTGTGGTGGTTTCGATTTTCCTGCTGACGAATGTTCCAATGCGCGCACAAACAGGGTCGACTTCGGTGGTAACAGGCGTCGTCCTGGATAAGAGTGGCGCGACGGTTCCGGCAGCTACCGTGGAGCTTGAAGAAGTCGATACGCAGTCGAAGACTTCGGTCACCACCGGAAACGACGGTCAGTACTCCTTTCGCGCAGTGCCTCCCGGCAATTACATAATAAGAGTGTCTGGCAAGGGTTTTCGGCAGTCAATTATCAGTAGCGTAAAAGTAGAAGTTGGTAAATCGGCATCGTTAAACGTCGTGCTGGAGATCGGCGGCACTACGGAAATAGTAGAAGTCGTGGCTGGTACAGGACTCCAGCTCCAGACAATGGACGCAACCATAGGCGACGTCATGGATTCGAATCTCCTCTCGCAGTTGCCGACGCTAAGCCGTGACGCAACGTCCCTGCTGCTCCTTCAGCCGATGGCGATCCCGGGCTTTAACGGCGCTGGAGGAACCGGCGAAGGCAATCTTAGTGGCGGAGCCGTAGCAGGAGCCCGCTCGGACCAAAATACGTACATGATTGACGGCGGCGACGCGACCAGCAACATGGAGGGTGGCGGAGGATATAACACAGGTTTCGTGGCCACTCCGAGGGCGGTTGTTCCGACACCGGTAGAAAGCCTGGAAGAGTTTCGTGTGGCTACGAATAACGCTGGCGCCGAGTTCACGCGGTCCGCGGGTGCTGAAGTCCAAATGGTGACCAAGCGTGGCACCAACAGCTGGCACGGCGCGGGTTACTGGTATCACCAAAATGATGAACTAAACGCGAACAATTGGTTCCGCAACAACGGTTTCGGGGATCCAACGGCAGCTCCAATTCAAAATCCAGAATGGCGCGATAACCGCTACGGAGGCAAGGTCGGTGGACCGATCTGGAAGAATCGGACCTTTTTCTTTCTTCATGAAGAAGAGCGTCATTTCTTCACGCAAGCAGTGTTTTCTCGCCTAGTTCCAACCGCTGCGATGAGGGCTGGCATTCTGGAATTCAAGGACCCAGCTACCGGGAACATCATACCTTTCAACCTGAACGCGGTTCCGACTGTCGATCCGGGCGCCTTCGCTGGCGATCCCAACACCGGCCAGACGATTCCGTGTAGCGGACTTGACCCCCGATTCGCTTGCGGTTCTGCCGGAGCGACTGGAACGGGCATCAACGTTAGCCCGGCAATAGCCGCAACGTGGAACATCATGCCCCTACCCAATGATTTTTCGGGTGGTGACGGCCTGCGCACCGCCAATTTCACCGCACCCGAGGCGAACACCGCGAACGAACACTTTGCTGTGCTTCGTTTGGATCACAAGATTAACGATAAGTGGGACTTGATGACCTCCTACCGCTATAGCGTGTCGCAGATTCAGCCTCCCAATATTCAGGAGGACATCAGTGGAACGGCTCCAGGCTGCCAAAAGGACACTGCCTGTGCGCTTGCACAGCGGCCCCTCCAGCCCCGATTCTTCGTCGCCGGTCTGACTGGCAGATTGACACCCAATGTCGTCAATGAGTTCCATTTTGACTGGCTGCGCCATTGGTGGTCCTGGGTTGCCCCAGGAGCAAAAATCCAGGTCATTGATCCTTCGCTCAGCGATACGCGGCTGCAAATCTGGCGTGAAAGCCGAACGGATGGACTGGTACCTATCAACGTGAATACGCAGCAAGCACGTGAGCGTGTGTGGAATGGGCAGGACTACACGTTCACCGACAATTTGAGTTGGATCAGAGGCAAGCATGCGTTTTCCTTCGGTGGCAGGGCTCAGATCGAGCACTTCCTCCACGTTCGCGATGACAAGGTGACCGGTGGCATATCCACTCCACTTTACTTTGTCGCGAAGGGGGGCAACTTCAACGACATAGGCGGTATTCCTATACCAGCTACCGTTGATCCAGCAGAAAAGACTACCTTTCGTCGAGCCTATATCTCCGTTCTTGGTATGGTTGATGCTGCAACTCAGGTGTTGACGCGGGACGGCAGCTTGACTCCGCAACCTGCAGGAAGTCCAATCACTCAGAAGGAAAACGTGGATGCCTATGAGATCCATATTGCCGATACCTGGCGGCCCAAGGCCTCGCTCACATTGACATTCGGCCTGACTTGGGGTGTGCAACTGCCCCCGTATGACCCGACGGGAAGAACCGCAATGATGATTGACGTCGGGACCGGAAAACCGATTGACTCTGAGTCCTATTTGAAGAGTAAAAGCTCAGCCGCCCTAAATGGAGACGTGTTTAACCCAACCGTCGGATATGTGCCGATTAAGGCTCTGCATCGCAAGTATCCTTACGATGTTGACTATTCAAACGTTGGGCCGCGCGTCGCGGCTGCATGGAACCCGTCGTTCTCCAGCGGACTCTTCGGTAGCGTTTTTGGAGACAAGAAAACCGTGATTCGTGCTGGGTGGGCGCGTGCCTTTGATCGCATCAACGGCGTTGGTATCGTTCTGACGCCCGCGCTCGGCATCGGCTTTGGTGACCTGTCGGTCTGCAGAGCCCCGGGACTTACTGGCGCCTGTGGTGCTGGCGGAGACCCATCCAGCAATTTCCGCATCGGTGTTGATGGCAACCATGTGAGTGCTCCATCACTGCCCGTAGTTAGCGGCGGTGTCATTATTCCTGGTCTGGGATGCCCGGGACCAAGTTCGGATCCCGCGGCCAGCTGTCCGGCGAATGCAAACAGCATTTACGAGAACAGCGACTCGCGCCTCGATCCACACAATCGCATCGGCAGCTCGGACCAGATTGATCTCAGCGTCCAGCGGGAGCTTCCGGGCAAGATGATTCTGGAAGTTGGGTATGTGGGTCGCATCGCTCGTAAGCTGTTCATGAACATCGACCTCAATGCCGTCCCTTATATGTTTACACCTAAAGGCACGAAGCAGACGTTTGCCAAGGCGTTCGATGCAGTGGCGGCTGAGCTTCAAGCTGGCAAGTCACCTTCGACAGTTACTCCCCAACCGTGGTTTGAAGCGATGATGCGTCCCAGCTTCTGCGCCGGTTTCGCTTCCTGCACTGCCGCGGCGGCACAGGACGACAGCGATAATGGCAATCCTTACTGGCCATCTCACGGTGCCGGTGCCGTATGGAATCTTCTCGAACCCAGCTTCGTGACTGGTCCTGACGTTCTCGGTAATACTCAGGTTGCCGGAATCGATTGGAATACCAATAAAGGATATTCCAACTACCATGCTGGATTCGTCAGTCTGCGAAAAACTCCAACCCACGGTCTGACCTTCAGCATGAATTACACGTTCGCTCATTCGCTCGATAACCTCGGTCTCACTCAGGAAAACACCTGCGCAGTGACCGACGCGTACTACGTCAGCAGGAGTTATGCGCCTTCCCTGTTCGACCGGCGCCACACGTTTAATATGCTTGTGACTTACGATCTGCCTCTCGGTAAAGGCAAAGGCTGGGCAACCAGCGGCATTGCCGACAAGGTGTTGGGCGGATGGAACGTTTCGAGCGTATACACGGTCGCCAGTGGATTGCCTTTGTTTGTGGAAGACAGCAACGCCTGTGCCTCGGAGTTCGGCTCGACGCCGTTCAACGGAGCTCCCATTGGATTGTTGCGGACGTCGTCTGGAAGCGTCGGCACCTCCCGTCATAACAATCCGACAATAGGCAGTTTCGGGACAAACAGCTCGCCGGGAGGCGTCCCGAATGCGTTCGCCAGCCCGGACGCCGTAGCGGCTCAATTCCGGTATCCCACCTTTGACGATAAACGGCTGGGCCTCGGTGCCGTTCGCGGCCTCGTCCGGTGGAACGTGGACTTCGCGCTAGCCAAGACGACGCGTATCACAGAGCGGCTTTCTACGCGCTTTGACGTCCAGTTCGTCAATGCATTCAACCACCCGATGTTCAGCGGGAGCCAGTATTTCTCGTTCGAACCGGGCGCAGACGTAGCCTCTCCGCAAAACTTCGGGGTGATGAGCAGTCAATTCAACACGCCCCGTTACATCCAGATGGGCTTGCGATTTGACTTCTAAAGAGAAGCCAAACTAGATTAATCCGGGGGTCAGGTCGTCATCGGCCTGACCCTTTTTTCTTTCGATCGATTACCCTTCTTTAGGACCCAAATGATTTTTTCCCGTTCATCACAAAGCCTAACAAACGGGCCTGCTGAAAAACCAAACCGCAGACGTTTTCTTCGTGCGTCCCTTCTGAGCAGCGGCGCTTTTCTCGCTGGCTTTGAGAAGCTAACGGCTTTCGCCAAATTCAGAGATTCTCTTGAAGGAGGCAAACTCCTCGAGCTACTCGAATTTGCGGGCGAAAGCCGGGCGCCTCTCAATTCAGTGTTGGGCGCCGGCTTAGATGCACGGCTCTACACCGATCTTTCCGCATTCAATCGTGACCGATCCGCCACGCCGACGAAGGATTTTTACGTTCGCACCGGTGCTTCCGAGCTCCTCGCATCCGATAAGCTTTGGTCAATCCAAGTAAGAGGGCTCGTTCAACAGCCGATGGTCCTTTCTCTCGACGAGTTGAAGCGCAGCGCCAAACCCATGGGTTTGCATCTGATGGAGTGTTCGGGCAACGCCCGGTCGACCCGGTTTGGCTTGATCAGCGTCGCGGACTGGGCCGGTACGCCACTTTCTGCGATGCTCGAGGCCATGGTCAAACCGCGAACGGACCGCGTGATTATTTCGGGATTCGATGAGTATCCCGACAAGTCCATGACGTCGATTCCTGGCGCCGACTGGATGTTCACGCTGGAACAGCTGAAGACTGCACGGGCGTTTTTCGCCACTCAGATGAACGGCGAAGCTCTTACCCGGGATCACGGCGCACCGGTCCGACTGCTTGTGCCGGGCTGGTATGGATGCACTTGCATTAAATGGGTAAACGCTGTGACCTTTGTGGATGAGAATACAGCGGCGACATCGCAGATGCAGGAGTTTGCGGCACGGACACTCCAGCGAGGCGTTCCGAAAATGGCGAGGGATTATCGTCCGGCTATAATCGACCAGGCCGCTATGCCCATTCGCGTCGAAAAATGGCTTGTACGTGGCAAAATCAAATATCGCGTTGTCGGAATCCTCTGGGGAGGTTCGCGCCTGGTCAAGGCCTTGGAAATACGCTTCAACCCGGAAGAGGACTACGTGCCGATCGACGATTTTTCGCAAACCACGAACGATCCGTGGGGCTTCTGGACACATGCGTGGAGGCCCAAAACTGTGGGAACCTGCATGATTCGGTTGCGCGTAACGGATCCGATGATTGAAACGAAGCGACTCGATTCCGGATATTACGTTCGTTCCGTCGAGGTGAAAGAAATTTGAGAATCCAACTACTGCGAAACCGTATCGGCGCTCGAACCGATAACCATCCGGCCGGCGCTACGAACAATACGGCGTTTGGCAGTACATTGCGGTTCATCGCGCATCTGGCAATTGCGGGGATGTTCATTTTGGCACCGTGCGTCGCGCCTGCGCTGGGGCAGCATGAGGGACACGGCGGAGATGACTCGGTCGGCTGGGTCCCTCGGGAGATTCTCGACCGGCCCGTCCACCTCCGACGCGACATCGGGAATCTCCACGAAAAAGTGACGACAACCTCTCTAGAGGCTCAGGCATTTTACGATCAGGGAATTAACTACCTCAGTTCGTACGTTTGGATCGAGGCGGCACGCTCTTTTCACCAAGCCTTGCGACTGGACCCATCCCTAGCGGCCGCCTATGCCGGCCTGAGCGACACTTATGTGCAACTGCAGGACGTGCCGGCAGCGCGCACCGCAATTGATAAAGCGCTGTCTCTTTCCGGCGAGATCACTGAAGCTGAGCGGCAACGGATTGAAATCCGCGTCCGGCTGGTGGAATTCCTTGAAGACAAGTCAAACCTCGACAAATTCGTAGCGTACCGCAAGGCCATATATGACGCCTTAATGGCGAACCCTCTCGACCCGGGTCTTTGGATCTTGCGCGGCTTCGCCGATGAGGGGCCGGGTGCAGGACACGGACAGACCGGAGACTTGGACTCCATCGCGTTTTACCAGACGGCACTGGTAGTTTCTCCCAACAATTCAGCAGCGCATCATTATCTGGCTCATTCCTACGAAAACATCGGACGCACCGAAGAAGCGCTGTTCCACAGCGAGGCGTACCTGCGAGTATCATCCTCCATTCCGCACGCGCATCACATGCGCGGGCATGAACTCCGGCGGGCCGGCCGCATCGAGGATGCCATCGAAGAGTTCCGCACAGCGAACGATCTGGAGAATGCTTATTATCGTGCCGAACATATTCCCGCTCAGTACGATTGGCATCGCAGTCATAACCTGAGCCTTCTGGCGATGTGCCATCAATTGTTAGGGCAAATGAAAATCGCGGAACAATTGCTGCGAGAATCGTTTTCGCTGCCGGCACACGGTGAACTTGCGGAATTCGGCTACAAGCAATGGCCGGAGTTTCTGCTGGCTCGAGGTCGTGCGCAGGAGGCCTATGAACAGGCAGACATTCTCGCGCAGAGTTCCTCCATGATGGCGCGATTCGCTGGACACGTGCTGAAAGGCCGCGCACTGGTGGCCATGAATCGAGTCGATGACGCACAGAAGGAGATGGCTTTGGGTCGCGACGCGCTGATCCTGATTCCAGCGTCCGACGCGGACCGCCTACGACCGTATTCCGACACTTTGCGTGCTGAAATTCTGCTCTCGGAGAAAAAATCAGCCGAAGGTGTCGGGCTGATGAAGGAAATCGAGGAGCAGCTTCGCGCTTCGCCGGGGCCCGATGCGCGAAGCCAAGCTCTCTTCCAGCTTGATTCCATTGCTCGCCGGGCACGCGAGACCGAGGAGTGGGTTTTGGCAGGACTCACTGCGGAGGGAATGATCGATCAAGATCCGAGCTATGCGGGCGGCTACTATGCGAAGGGGCTCGTGGCCGAGCACGAGGGCAACTCTGGCCTCGCTATGCAGCAGTTCGGTATCGCCGAGAAACTTTGGGGTGAAGCTGACAAAGACCTGCCTGAACTGCTGGTCATTCGAAACAAATTGACGTCAGAGCAGACAAAGCTTTCACAAACCCGCCAGGAATATCTGAAGCAGCTGAGAGAACGCGGCGCAACATTGAAACCAGCGCAAACAAGCAAAGTCGAACTATCATTTGATCCAGACCGGTTACGGGGAAGCGCACAGGCACCGGTTATGATTATCGAATTCTCGGATTTCCAATGTCCTTTTTGCAGAAGCCTCCAGCCGACTCTAAAAAACCTGCTTGCCAAATACGATGGCAAAGTCAGCTTGGCGTATAGAGATTTTCCGTTGCGCGGGATGCACGGTCAGGCGGAACTGGGCGCCGAGTCGTCCCGTTGCGCCAGCGAACAGCGAAAATTCTGGGAGTATCACGATCTCCTGTTCGCTAATCCCGATAAACTCAACCGGCTCGGCTTGTTGGAACTTGCTCGCCGCCTCAAGTTGGACGAAGGAGCCTTTGAGTCGTGTCTCTCCAGCGGAAAGCACCGCGCGGACGTCGAGAAGGATCTGCAAGATGGAATCCGAGCGGGAGTCATGGGAACACCCGGCATCTTCATCAATGGAACATTGCTAAGTGGTGCGCAGGCAGAATCCGTCTTCGAACGGCTAATTGAAGCTGAGTTGGCTAATGTCGGAAAAAAAAGCGCTGCTAACTAGCCGGCAGCGCTCTTTCCGGTTTCAATTCTTGCGGCTGGTTGCGGCTCCTTGCACCTGCTGAATCCTTGCGGCGGCTGTCATTTCGCGTTGCGCGGCCTCCAAATTGCCTTGGTCCCGGTAAAGTTGGCCAAGAACATAATGAGCAGTGTAAGTGTTGGCATCAAGCTTGACCGCGCGGCGTAGGTTCTGCTCTGCGAGTGCGACTTGTCCTTCCCGAATCAGCACTTTTCCTAAAACGACGTACGATTCTGCCGCCGTCGAGTCCAGGCTAATGGAACGGCGCAGAACGCTATGCGAATCCTCGTCCCGATTCTGCCGCCAATACACCTCGCCCAACTGTGCTAGAGCGAGAGCGCAAGTCGGATCTAGCGCCAATTCCTCCCTGAACTCCTGAACAGCTCCTGGATAGTTGCCTGCGTAAAGGCTTAGCTCTCCGAGCGTGAGATGTGCCAGCGGCAATTGCGGAGAAATCAAAATCGCAGCTCTAACCTCCCTCTCCGCGACAGGGTCAAACCCTAGTCGAAGCAGCATGCGAGCCACTAACAAGTGAGCCGCCGCCGAGTCCGCGCTTACTCCATACAGTTGTGCGAACATTCCACGCGCATCCGCGTCGCGTTCTGCCACGGCATAGCAGATCCCGAGAATGTACATGGCGTCAATATTTGCGTTGGGCCGCCAAGAGCGAACCCTTTCGAGTGCCGGAATTGCCTCGATTGGTCTGCCGCTGAAGTAATAAGACAGTCCGAGTAGCTGCACTGCATCGCGATCATCCTTATTTTCGTTCCAAGCGCGTTGCAGATAATCGCTTGCCGCCAGGTATTCTCCTTCACGATAGTACGCTAAGCCCAATTCGTGATTTACGCCTTTCAACTCCGGATGCGTCGCCGCAACATTCGTCAACCAGGCGATGGCCTCGTCATTTCTTCCTTGTTGGAGAAGCGAGCGGGCCGTGGCAAGTGCGTCTTTTTCACTTTGTGCATATGCGATCGCAGCCCACGGCACAACAAACGCGCTCATCACCAGTACCCTCATTGCAATGTTTGCGCGCGTTAAAAGGATCTTTGTCACGGAACTTGCTCTAGAACTTCTCGATTGGATTGTCTCAACGCTCCCACGATTGCTCTGACCGGTTCGCCAGTCCCCTCTGTTGCCACCATCACCGTGTCCACTGTCGCATGCCGGAAGTCCTCTACGAGCCCGCTCGGCCACCGTATTTCGACGAATTGAATGTTGGTTTCCGCTCCCAAACCGAAGTGAAGACGCATATCGCTATTTGAAATGTAACTTGAACCGCTGCGCACTTCTCCGGTCTGCTGCCGCAATGCTGTTCTCACCGCAACGCGAGCTCCTATACCGCTGCGGTTGGAACGCGTCCCAATCGTTCTGATGTCAATCCAATGGTTCAGGTATTTTTTTTGATTCAAAAGCAGATTGGGAAGCCCATTCCGGTTGGCAATCACCGCGGATATCCGTCCATCATTCCACAAATCCCCCACAGCCATACCTCTCGCGGGTGTCGCTGCCGTGATTCCCGGACCTGCAACCTGGGAGACGTCCGCGAACGTTCCGTCCCCGCGATTGTGATATAGCAACTTCGGTTCCGCGTAAGCAATCCCTAGCTTAAGGCTATCGACCTCTGGATAGACATGACCGTTCACTAGCAGGAGATCCGGCCAACCATCGTTGTCGAAGTCGAGAAACATGGTGCCCCATCCGAGGTACTGAGTGTGCGCGCCAAATCCTGCTCCATACGTGACGTCGGTAAACGTGCCGTCTCCGCTGTTGTGGTAGAGGGTCGAAGTGTCGTCCGAAAAATTTGTGCGGAACAGATCGAGGCGTCCGTCCCCATCATAATCGGCGACAGTGGAACCCATACCGGCCTGCTCGCGACCATCGGCGTTGTAGGCGACACCCGACAGGATGCCGACATCCGTAAACGTTCCGTCTTGGTTATTATGATAAAGAATGCTGGGAGCACTGTCGCAAGCTATGTAGATGTCCGGCCAGCCGTCGTTGTCATAATCGAACGTCGAGACGCTGAAGCAATAGTGGCCCATGGTACGGTCGATCTTCGAAGAACTGGTCACGTCTCGAAAAGCGCCCGTCCCCAAATTTCGATAGAGAATGTTTTTGCTTGCCGGGAGGCCACGCGGTCCGCAGAAAACGGCGATGCCCTTCCATATGCACGTCGGATATTTTCCCGGTGCCGGTGCATGAAGAAGGTCGAAATCCGCGTAGTTCGCGACCATAAGGTCCAAGTGGCCGTCTCGGTCGTAATCCACGAAAGCACAGCCGCTGCCCCAGGTCTTTCCGTTGCCAGCCACGCCAGCTCTTTCTCCCACTTCTTCGAACCTGCCCCCGACATTGTGATAAAGCCTATTTTTTCCGTAATACGTGACGTAAAGATCTTCCCAGCCGTCGTTGTCATAGTCTCCTACGCATACGCCCTGGCCCCAGCCTGTCGCAGTGAGACCCGCACTCGCCGTCACGTCAGTAAAAGTTCCATCGTGATTGTTGTGATACAAGTGATTGGAAGGAGCACTTTCGGCAGGGAAGCCCGTGATCGTCGTTCCATTCACGAAAAAAATATCAGGCCAGCCGTCGTTATCATAATCAAAGATCGTCACACCTGTGCCGGTGCTCTCGAGGATGTATGTGCTGCTATGGTTGCCGCCAGAAACGTTTGCCGCAGTCAGTCCTGCCTTTTGAGCCACGTCTCTGAACTCGGCGACCTGTGTCGCGCTGCCCTGGGCCGGGGCGGCTGTTCTAGTCCACGTAGAAACAGAAACGACTTGCCAAATTACGAACAGAACCCAGCCGATGCGGGTGTACACCGATGCACTCCTTCTTGCTTTGCTGTATCGCTACAAATCGCAAATACGCTCGACACCCAGGTCCGCGGCGACAATCTTAACGTCGTGGGCCGAATTCGGGAAGGCACGGCTGATCGGACC
>WNFO01021734.1_pt1 | contig 15758 bp, 20 predicted proteins | sample 5400251 | NCBI WGS metagenome assembly WNFO01 (sample SAMN13153354, study PRJNA577476) | soil metagenome | isolation source: 100 cm saprolite under Madrone tree | place: USA:California | collected 2016-06-14 | reverse complement strand
TTGGGACCGATCAGCGGATCACATCAGGGCCAGCGGCCAAACGGCCGCATTCAAAGGCCGAATACATGACCGCACCCGAACGCTTCGCTGATAGTCAGATTCCTCTTGCACCGCGGGCGCCGTCCATACATGACCCATCAGCGACATGGCTAGATTTCGCAAGGCACGTTATGGAACGCGCGTCCCTATTCAGGCTTGATGCTGGTGAACTTGATCACCTTGGCCAACGTTCGTCGGCAACTCAAATTCGAAAATCGAGCCTTTATCGATTCCCCGCGTCACCCAAATACGACCGCTATGGCTTGTGACAATAGAATGGCAGATGGAAAGGCCAATTCCCATACCACGCTCTTTGGTCGTAAACATCGGGTTGAAAATATGATCGTGATCGGATGGATCGATGCCCGTGCCAGTATCCTCGACGGCCACGTGAACAAAATTTGGTTTGTTAACGCAGGATCGTATGCTCAATATTCGCGGCGCTACCGATTGCATCGCCTCAATGGCGTTCATGACCAAGTTTAAAACGACTTGCTGCAATTGAACTCCGTCACCTTCCAAGGCCGGGAGTGATTCATCGAGCTCTGTGCGCAGCTCTACTCCATGCTTCTGCAACTCGTAACGCACAATAGCAAGAACCGTGAAGATCAGCTCGTTAACATCGATTAGATTTCTCGCCTGCGTTTCCTTTTTGAACATTCCGCGAAGGCTTGCGATGATTTCACATGCACGGTGACCGTCGTTTTCGATTTGATCCAGCGCGTCTCGCGCCTCTTCTATGCTTGGCTCTCTCAATGCAAGCAAGCGTCGGGCGGCACTTGCTGACATTACAATTCCGGCTAGTGGCTGACTGATCTCATGAGTAATGGACGCTGAAAGGATCCCCGCTGTCGCTACGCGATTCATGTGGGTCAGCTCAGCCATTGTCCGCTGCAATTCGGCCGTCCTTTCCATCACCTTCATCTCAAGTTCGTCGCGGGCTTTGCGCACTTCTTCCTCAGCCCGGCGCCGTTCATGAACTAGGTTCGTGCTGAGGAAGGCTGTCGCTGCATGATTCGCAGCCACTGTGAGCAGCATCCTGTCAGTTTCGGTGGGGAAGTCGCTACGCTCACAGCCGACGGCTACCAGACCAGCGTACGCGTTGAACCCAATAGGAATAACAATACCGCGAAGCGTTATCAGTCTGTCATCAAGATCAACGACATTTGGAATGATCGGCTTACGCAAAGACTTATCGAGAGTAAAAAGTTGGGTGTGCAGCCAGTCTAAAAATTCCCTGGTGGCGCATCCGCTCGTGACGTCGATCGTCACCCCTCCGGTGGGATCAAGCAAGCGTACGAACGCAAAATCAAAACCCAACGACCCCGCCAGGATGTCAGCCAGTCCGGAGGCAATCGTGCGCGGTTCGATCCCGATCCACCCCGCCGGGATGGTCGAAAGTGCGACTAAATCCCGAAGCGCTGCTCGCAGCCGGAGATTCTCGTCAGCCATCACTATCAGTGTGCTTGGATCGCGCTGCTCCGAGCCGATTTTCTCTCTCGCAGTTCAAGGAGGAACTGGTCTGGAGGAACAAAGAACGGGTTCTCCTGGAGTACCCCTCCGACAATCACGGCGGGGTGAACCCGCAACATGTCCATCATCAAGCTAGCACTGAAGTTCGTCAGATCGTAGGTGCAGATTACCGGATCGTTGTATTTGCCAACCGTGTGGTTGACGCGCGTCTCGTATTCCAACCAGGTAACTTCGCCTGCTTTGTCCACCAGGGACGGTTCCACTTTCGACACAAATCTGATGAGCGGATTACCGGCTGCCGCCCCTGATCCGAGCATCTCGTCGAGCAAGGTGAGCATCCCATCCTGATCGAAGTGATCGTCGCGCAGGTAAGCGTCCTGCCAGCGCCGCAGCTCCAGCTGACCGGTTGCCATCGCCTGGTCCACGTCTATGCCAGCTTCGGCGAGCCGCTTCAGATGATCCTCCCGCAGTTCGGGATCCACGATATGAAAAGCCTTCTCGCCCCGCTCGAACCCCTCTTTGATGAACGAGCGAAGCACCCTGTGCTGCTCGTCGAAGCCATTGAAGAAAGCGCAAATGTGCGTCTGTTTGCCGAGCACGCCATCAGCTACGTGGATGGGACATTCATTGCCTCGCATGATGGACCTCCGCGAGAAAATAGATTTCCACCTCCAACCCATTTCACGAGCGCCAATTCTACTTGGCCGAGGAGTTTGAATCCAGCCCCCTATTTTGCGCTTAACTTGCGCAGTCACTCGCTCGTCATGGGATGACTTGGTTGGGGTCTTGAGGTTCTGCATGATGGCGGCGAGATGGAATTCATCACGTGCACCTTCGAAGCCGTGGTGAAACTTCAGATGAAGCAAAACGATGCGGCATCCCACGCACCAGAGCTGGGTGATGGGTGCTGAGCTGATCGCAACCGCTTGTGACCGATGCTGTCGAAAAGTCGGTTTTCCCGTGCCGGGGTGCTCTCTACTTGCCGGTGCCGGTTTGACGATTAGGATCAAGGGCTGCGGAGGTTTTTCGCGACCGGATGGCAGCTTCTGGCACTTCCGCGACATAGCAAGATCGCGGATGAACTTCCGCTTTCGGAGGAAGAGCGGTCGTGCAGCGGACATTACCGGGATGACCGAGTCTGACCCAGCCTGTGTGAAAACTCATACAATTGCGAAATGTAGGAAATACAATTCTCCAACAAGGTATCGAACATCGTGCGCGCAGCACGATTCGACTCCATGGTGCGCAATTTCTTCGAGATGTTTCTACGTGCGCGGCGGACGCTGGAGTTTTCGCACAGCCAAGACCCGAACCGGTCATAGGCCAAGTAGAAATCCCGCAGCGCAGCGAGACTTGATCCTCGCCAACACGGTATGCTGTCACGAAGTGCCTGGCTGGGGCAGCAGATGCAACTCGATCGATTGAAGCGGCGCGATTTCATCACGCTCATCGGCGGCGCGGCGGCTGCGTGGCCGCTCGTGGCGAGTGCGCAGCAGCAGACGGGTAAGATCCCGCGGGTTGGCTTTCTCCTGAATGTCCAGAGCGAGCTCGTCGTGGCGTTATTCGAGGGGCTAAAAGACGCTGGCTACATCGACGGTCAGAACATGGTCGTTGAGACCCGCTTCTCTGGGACAATGCTCGACCGGATCACCGATTTGGCCAACGAACTAGCAGCTCTCAACTGCGATGTCATCTTTGCGGCCGGGCCTTATGCGATCCAGGCTCTAATCAAAGCGACGAGCGCGACACCTACACCTATCGTCGCGATCGATCTGGAAGGCGATCCCATCGCAAATGGCTGGGCCAGTAGCATCGGCCGTCCCGGCGGCAACGTGACCGGGTTTTTCCTCGATCTTCCGGAGTTGGGAGGCAAACAGATCGAACTCCTCAAAGAAGCTGTGCCGACACTTTCGAGGGTGGCATTGCTTTGGGATGTAACGGTAGGGCTCACCCAGTTTCGTGTCACGGAGGCGGCTGCCCATACAGCGGGAGTTTCGCCACTGTCTCTCCCGATCCAGCGCCTGGAGGATTTCAAGGAAGCCTTCGATCATGCCGCGCGCGAGCAAGCCCATGCCGTGGTCGTGCTCTCTTCGCCGCTCATCTTTGGGCAGCGGTTGCAGATCGCTGACCTGGCCTTGAAGACTCGCCTGCCGACGATCAGCCTTTTCACTCTTTTCCCACGGTCTGGCGGGCTGATGGCGTACGGCCCAAACTTCCCTGAGATGTGGAAGCGCGCGGCGACTTACGTGGATCGGATTCTCAAGGGGGCCCAGGCAGGCGATATGCCCATCGAGCGACCGAGTAGGTTCGAGCTCGTTATCAATCTTAAGACCGCCAGAGCGCTCGGCCTCGACGTTCCTTGGTTTCTCCAGCAGCGCGCCGACGAGGTGATTGAATGACGCGGCGCGAGTTCATCACGCTGCTGGGCGGTGCGGCGGTTGCATGGCCGCTCGCTGCGCGCGCACAGCAGCCGGCAACGCAGCGCCGCATAGCGATTTTCCATCCGGCAATCCCGATTACCCTCCTTACCGAAACGGGTGGGGGGAGCGCATGGCGCGCGTTTTTCGGCGAGCTACGCCGCTTGGGTTACATCGAAGAAGAAAATCTGATCATCGAGCGCTATTCCGCCGAGGGGCATCACGAGCGTTATGCCGATTTGGCCCGGGAGATCGTGAGCCGCAACCCGGATGTAATCGTCACCGGAACTAACCCCGTCGTGATCGCCTTCAAGGCGGCAACCAGCACAATACCGGTTGTTGCTTTCATGCTGGATCCGCTGCACGCGGGGCTGGTCACCAGCCTGGCCCGACCCGGCGGCAACCTCACCGGCATCACGCTTGATGCCGGAATCGAGATCTGGGGCAAGCGCCTGGAGATGCTAAAAGAAGCGATCCCTTCGACAGCCAAGGCCGCATTTCTGGGGATGCGCGACGGGTGGGAAGGTTCTTCTGGGCAAGTCTTGCGGGACGCCGCCGGCCGATTGGGAATTTCGCTGGTTTTCACGCTCCCGCAGCAGGGCACTCGCTCGGAGATTGAGCGCGTCTTCGCTGCGATGGAGCAGCAACGGCCGGACGCAGTGTTGGTCAGCGGGGAAGGGGACCTTTACGCTCACCGCCAGCTGATCGTCGAGCTCGCCGAGAAGATCCGCTTGCCGGCGATGTGTCCGTACCGCGATTACGTTGAGGCCGGTGGGCTGATGGCTTATGCCGTCGATCTCGCGGAGCTGCTCAGGCGCATGGCCGATGACGTGCACCAAATCCTCAAAGGGGCCAAACCGGGCGACATCCCAATTTATCAGGCCACCAAGTTCGAGCTCTTGATCAACCTGAAGACGGCAAAAGCGCTGGGCCTCACCTTACCGTCGGCGCTGCTCGCCGGCGCCGCCGAGATTATCGAATAGCGATGCTTTGCTGCGGTGCATGAGTCCGCAATTGGCACGTAACTGCGATTTAGGATGTCTGCTGTCACGGTGAGTATTGGGGGGAGAGCGGACGTGCCGCAGACATCGCAGAAGGGGCGCTCATGACCCGAAGCGCTCCTCGCGTCGGCATGATGTCTGACCGGGCATCACCGAACACGACGAGTGGGACACCGATCGCGACGAGCGCAGTCGAACGAGCTATTGGAAACCCGCAATCACTTTGACGACAGGGCGCAATTCGTGCGCTCCCCGATAGATCATATCGAGCGCGACGTAGAGAATCACGGCCAAGCCGACATAAGCGATCCAGCGGTGCTTCTGCAGCAGGCGAGCAATGACGCTCGCTGCGAGGCCCATCAATGCAACCGACAATATAAGGCCGAATATCAGAACGACCGGATGCTCCCGCGCAGCGCCCGCGACAGCGAGAACATTGTCGAGCGACATCGATAGGTCAGCGACGATGATCTGCCCGGCAGCCTGGCCGAAAGTTTTGCGGGGGATGTGCGCGGCAATCGTTCCGTTGGCATGGATATCATAGCCTATGAATGGAGAAGCTGTGTGGTTATACCGGCAAATCCGATGCGCAGCACCGTGGCAGCGACGATGCCGACCAGGATCGCCTTTGTGCGTTGCTCGCGCGGCAAACCGGCTGCAGCCAAGCCAATGACGACGGCGTTGTCCCCTGCCAGAACCAGGTCGATGATGATGACCTGAACAAGCGCCGTAACAGCTTCTGTGGTCAGTAATTCAATCATGCCGCGGGGTTCCTCTTTCCCGGAGGTGAACGAGTGCCCCGCATGTCCCCTTAAGCGATCCGCGGTCGTTGAGCTGCCAGAGGGTCCGCCTATGTGTTCGTTCTATTGGGCCGTCGTTAAGTGACCGAACAGTTGCACCACGTGCTCCGGTTCGCTGAGCATTCCGGCGGCAATCCAGATCAACGTGAATATGCCCGCCACGTCCCAGAGCGTTATTCCATCCGCATGCCGATCGGCTCCGGAGTGATACGCGAATAGGGTGACGATGCCCGCGGCGATGAACGACATGAGACCAAGCGCGGGTAGGAGCAGTGGGGACGGAACCCACCAGACCAGCAGAACACCGGCTGCTGCCGTAGTCGCGACCACAACAGCAAGATCTAGGTGCGGTGCCAGCTCATGATGGGCAGGCCCGTACGTGGAGCTGCGCTCGGATTTCCAGAGAGTCATGGGACCTCCATCGCGGAGTGCACCAATGCCCGCCCACTCATGGCGGGCCGCATGATGTCCATGCCCCGCAGCCGAGGTTGCGCCGTTACGGCGCAACTCCCGTCACGGGAGCGGAGCGCGTCCTGCCTCCTAAGTTAGAAAGTCTCAACGGGAGGGAGTACCCGCAACGATCGGGTGGTAGTTCTACGGGTGGATGCGTCCGAGACTGATGGCTTGCCGCACCAGCACCGCGACGCTTTCGGCCTGCATCTTCTCCATGATTTCAGCGCGATAGCTTTCGACTGTACGCACGCTGATATTCAGCTTGGCGGCGATGGCGTGACTGGTGAAGCCTTCGACGACGAGGTCGAAGATTTCGACTTGTCGAGGTGTAAGCCGCGCAAAATTCCTACCAATGGCCTCTTGCGACTTCTGCAAATGCTGCTGCTCGAGCATCCGTGCAAATGCCCGGTTGATCGCTGCGACGAGTTGGGCATCGTCCACCGGTTTTTCGATAAAGTCTTCCGCCCCGGCCTTGATCCCTGCCACCGCCATCGGCACATCGGCGTGACCGGAAATGAGGACGACCGGAAGCGCGATCTTTCGACGACCAAGTTCGCGGACGAGTTCTATGCCATCTGTCCCGGGCATGCGTACGTCGGCTACCACGCAGCCCGAAGGTAATTGATCAATCGCTTGAAGAAACCCGTCAGCCGAGTTGTAGGTCTCGACGGCGAATCCGAACACACTGAGCATCTCGCCAAGCGCATGTCGGACCAACTCTTGATCGTCTATGAGAAAGATCGTCGGGCCAGGCATCATTACGTCACTTGCGATTGAGCGAGCGGCAGCGAAAAGCGGAACTCCGTCGCGCCCGCCTCCCGGGAGTGGAGCCAGAGGTGACCACCATGCGATTCGACTATCGAGACGCAGATTGGCAGGCCAAGCCCGAGGCCAGCCTCTTTCGATGTTGCGAGAGGTTCGAATAGTCGGTCGGCCAGTTCCCGGTCGACCCCGGGACCGTTGTCCGAGACACCGATCTCGACATGTTGGGGTGCGTCGAACTGATATACGGCGATCCGGATGCGTCCGTCAGCTTTATGCGCTCCTGCGATCGACTCGATTGCATTTCGAACTAGATTGAGCACCACCTGCTCCAATTGCGTGCGATCGCCATGGACGGCAGGCAGATCACCGGGAGCATCAAGTTCAATCCGGACTTGGTTCGCTGCAGCTTCCGCTCGTACCAGCATCAAAGCCTCCTCCAGCATACTTCGCATGTCGATGGTGCTGACATGTGGGCGGCCGCGGCGAAGAAAATCCCGCATACGGCGCACCACGCCCCCGGCATGATCAATTTGCGCAATCATGGTCGTCAGATTGGTATCGGCCCTCGTCAAATCGCCGCCGGGCGAACGCAGGATGTGCTGTGCGGATCGTGCGAGAGCGCGAGCAGCCGTCATCGGCTGGTTAATCTCGTGGATGAGCGCCGATGCCATCCCGCTCACCAAATTGAACCGTGCTGCCTGGGCCGCTTCTGATTCCTTCTCCCTGAGCCGCATTTCAGCCTCACGGACGAGACGATCAGAATTCTGCCGCTCGCTGACGACAACCCCGACGATCAGGCCGGTCGCCGTCAGAATGAACATCAGAGTTTGGAACTCTGTGAACGTCCGGGCATCGTACCCGTGAATGTGCAGTAGCCCGACGAGAGCGCGTGTGCGAAAATCGAATTGGCGATCTGCCGGGATTCAAGACGAGACGTAGCATCAGCGGTGTTATTACGGCGATTCCAATGGCGTCCCCGACGAGAAGCGGCACGAACGTGATGAGGACATCGCTTAAATCGATATCTGCTTCCATCAGCAAGAGCATCGAAAGCATGAGCGCGACGAGGATTGCACCAGAAATCCCCGCAAAGAGCAGGACGAGCACATCCGATAAATGATTGAGACCTATGTCGATCCGGAAGTGCTTTCGCAGGACCGCCGCGACCGAGCCGTAGCCCACCGCAATGATCGTGGCGATACTCAGAATGATCGGCAATTCCAGCTTGCTCTTAAGCACTAGAATTTCTGCGAGGATCACCCCAGCGAACAGCACGATGCCATAGCTGCTGCCGCCGAATACCATCAGCGCGAATACGACACCCAGCCCGGGATTCCAGGGCGTGATCGGCACGCCTTTATATTCGTGAATGAAGCTAACCCATTCGAAGATGACGTAAGTAGCGAGAAAAATCCCCGCCCTGATCCCGTTCGGCAGGTCGATGCCAAATGCCGCGGGCGTCACTGCTCCGAGCGACTGTCGGACTCTCCGTATCAATCCTTCGGTGTGGCCGTTCTGCTTCACAAATGGCGGCTCCTGGGCTCGAACATCCGGCGCAATCACCCCAAACGCCATCATTCAGATGTCTATGATCAGGATCGCGCCGCCGGGTGTAACATCGCTGCAATGGTCGTGCTTGGCGGAATGCAGGAATCGTGGCTGCAGCCTTGCTCTCCCGCATAAACGCGATGACGCTTTACTACGGCGCGACAATTCTCACAGCAATCACCAATAATGCCGCATCGACCTGTCTAGGTTCATTCGTAGACGGTTTATCTTTGCAGGCCGAAGACGCTTTGGTTGGGGCGAGATTGCGGAGGATGGTGGGCTGCTGCGCGGCACGAAGCCGGCCGACCTGCCGATCGAACAACCGACCAAGTTCGGGCTGCTCGTCAACCTGAGGACAGCAAACGCCATCGGCATGACGATTTTGCCAACGCTCCTGCTGTGTGCCGACGAGGTGATCGAATGAATCGGCGTGATGTCGCCTTTTGGCTTTTCGGACATGTCACGACGTCCGACTTGAGTCCGAAAAGCGATCCAAAGCGGACATTGCTCAGGCCCCGCCCACCTTTATGAGTAGACGTAAATGGTGATTGTGCTCGTGCGCGCCGCTTTTGCCTCGCGATAAACGTTATTCTCGTTAGCGCGGGGCGTCCATTTTCAAGATGATGGAACGGATTCGTTGCATTCGAGCGCGCGAGCAGTCTCGCGGAAATCTTTGGATTTAAGACTTTTTGGCCATGGAACTGTTCGTTCACCCTTCGAAACGATATCGCCTTTACTTCGATGAAACAGGCCACGGCGATTTGCGGGCCGCTGAGAAAGATCCGAATCAACGCTATCTCAGCCTCACCGGCTTGGTTATTCGACAAGACCGGCACGATTCTGACACAACCAAACAACTGAATACATTGAAAACTGACGTTTTTGGCAAGGAGAATGTAATTCTGCACCGTCGGGAAATTATCGACGCCAAAGGGGACTTTGCGGTTCTGAGGGATGGCGAAGTTAGAGCCAAATTCAACGCCGATTTTGCTGCACTGGTAGGCCGCCTTTCGAGGCCAGCTTTTACCGTTTCGATCGACAAACAAGAGCACCTAAAAAAATACAAAGTCTGGCAATTCAATCCCTACCATTACGCTCTGACGTGTCTCCTAGAACGCTTCGTCTTGTGGCTGCATTATTCCGGCAACATAGGCGACGTAATGGGTGAAGCACGCGGCCCCAAACATGATGCCCAGCTGCGGCGAGCCTTTCGCTTCTTCTATAAGAATGGCACCGAAGTGAGGACGGAGGTCATTCAAAAAAGATTGATTTCACGCGAATTACAGTTGCGGCCGAAGCAAGCAAATATAGCCGCATTGCAGATTGCGGACTTGCTGGCCCATCCTGCACACCGCGCTTACAAGTTCGAGAAATTGGGTGTAGCGCAGCCAGACGATTACGGAACGGTACTCGCCCGCATCCTGCGGGCGAAAACCTATAATCGAAGTTGGTTGGGCCGCATCGAGGGCTACGGGAGAAAGTGGCTTCCCTAAAACGAACCCGGGGGCCTATAGCCCCCGGCGATCGCAAAGCGATCTCCCTTCGACCGCAGCCGAATTGCACTTTATATAGCCGATTCTTCATTGTGAATCAAGTGCTTACCTAACCCATTGATTTCAGACTCCTTTTACGCGCGACACTGATTAGCGCTAAAATAATCACCGTCGGGGTACCGACATTGACGGGGTTTGAAACCTCTAATGTGATGTGTGGCGAGGTCATGATGAAGAGACCTCGACGGATGTAGGATCGAGCAACGGCGCATCGGACGGCGCAAGACTCCATGCCGCGAAGCGCGCGACATCATCAGCCCGCGCCAGCTCACGACGGCAGCCCGGCGGAATCCAGAACACCCGCGTCGATCCAGAAGCGCCGTTCAGCCACACGAACCACGCGTAACTGGTCGCCGTCGAGGCGTCGGGGTCCCATCGCCCCTTCACCATAGGCACGCGCTCAACGAAAGGCGCATAGAGCGCAGGCGGGCAGTCGCGGAACAGCGTTTCGTATCGGCGATGCTCTCGATCCAAGTCGTCCGCGCGAGCATGGCGACGCCTTCACTCGCGAGATCGCGCGCGCGCAATGTGAACTCGCACGCCGCCACAAACGGCGGATTTGTGATGATCCATTCCGGCCGCGCGAGAGGCTCATCATTCACAAAGTCGACCGGCGCCTGGCCATAGCCGTAATCGAAAACATCGGACGCGATGACCTGACCGCTAGCGAACTCGGTGACGATTTCGGCCATATGGCCTTCGCCGCACGCCGGCTCCCACACGCTCGCGATCGTCTCGACGCCGAGCGCTGGCAGCACATAGCGAAACAACGTGCGCGTCGCCCAAGGCGGCGTCGGGAAGTAGTCGAGCGCGTCGGGCGGATCGCGGCGACGCGCCATGACTGACGTAAAGCCCGCCGTGGCGAACAGCGATGTTGACCCTCGATAAGTCTTGTTCTCAGTATTCATTTTTCATGGATTCCGAAGCCTTCGCCTAAGGCTTTTAAGAGCGCGAGCGCGATCTCGACCGGCACTTTTTCGAGATTGCGAACCGAGAGAATGCCGGCGGCGTTGCGCTCAAAAAAATCTTCGATTCGCGCTAGCCCGCGGCGGTCCAGCTCTTCGATTACTTGGCTGATCGGCACCCGGGCCGCCAGGGCTGCCGTCTCGCGCTCGCGACGCAACACATCGATCCGATCTTTCACGCGGTGTCTCAATCGATGATGATTTGCACGATGACGCTGGAACCCAGCGAGCACATACGCCTCGGCAGGTTCAGTCCCTTCGACCACCAAGCGCGCAAATTTCTCGTGCTTCCAATTTCTCAATGGCCGCGAACTGCGCGGTGTTGCCGGCTTCCCGGCCAATAGCGAGTCTGCATCGCTGTTTTTTTCTATATTCCATTCAGTCATTTCGAGTCCTAACGATTCCTGAATGTTGCCTATTTGCAACGGTAGAGGTTGACTTGCTGCCGGGTACGTAAGCGGCACGCTACCTGTTGCCGGGTACGTAAGCGGCACGCTACCTGCTGCCGGGTACGTAAGTGGCACGCTTCGCACGATGGCGTCGCACCGCCCGAACTCGCTGTGATTCACTGCTGCCGACTTCCCGTCCAATATTGCGTCTGCGTCGCTATTTTTTTGCATGTGTCGAGTCGTAGCGATTCACCGCTGCCAATCCTCAGTCGAAAAGCGATTCGACGCCGCCCCAATTCAACACCGCGCTTTGTCGCAAGCCTCATTTTGCCACAGCGCGGAATCGCTGTGGATTTGGGCCGCGGAATCAAATTAAAACGACTAGCTGCTACCCATCTCCGCTCCATCTTGCAGACTTGCTTCCTCGGCTGACCTCTTGCGGTCTCTCCACGCGACGAAAGCTTTCTTTTTTATGTATTGTGCCTGCTTGTGCGTAATTTCTTGCACCCTTACGAGGCGCCGGGGACCACGCCCCACGGCGCTGAAGCCATCCCCACCATTCCTTATCGATCACGGTTACAATGTTCGGTAGGTTCATCGTGGCCGATAGCCGACGCCTCTTGACGCGAACCATGCATAATAGCTCTGCCTCGCGGACGGCACCGACTGCCGTGCGACGGCAAGCGCCAGCACGGCGGGCTATCTCAGAGTTGGTGAGGCTGCAGGAACCCTTGGCCGCGACTTCATTCGCTACGATGTTAAGGCAAGCCAGCTGGCCCGTCGTAAACCGGGCAGCGAGCCGAGGCGGCATCGGCCCCGCGGCGGCAAGGCGACGCTGTCGGCTGCGATCGACTGCGCGCGCACCACTGCGTTGATGTGGAACAGGAACCGCAACCGCAAGATCGCCGCACGTCTTGCCCCGCAAGGCATGACGCTGCGCCTCAATATCAGCTAGGCGACTATCACGCTCGGCCTCGTCCATTCGGCCGGCGACGACCTCTCGCCAGATGTGCCGCACGCCACCATCAAGGCGCAGGCGCTCATTTTCTAATTGGCTCAGGGCGGCGCTCATCGCACGCCCCCTTGCGCCGTCGATATCGCGGCACTGGCCTGCCTGAGAGTCTTGAAGCTACCGAACAGGGCGCCGTTCGGCAGGATCACACTGAACTTGTCGCCGTTGCGAACTATGCTCCCGAGACGGATTCTGCCGTCATAGACAGAAAGCCAGCGATCAGACTCTTGCGTCGATGGGCATCGTTTGCTAGAAATTTTGCGCGAAAGTGATTTGGAATTTCTGCGATCCGCCCCGCGCTCGGCGCCCACCGACGCGGGGCTTCGCTTTTTGTCCAGCGGGCCGTCAGGAACCTTGCGAGAACGTTTTGCCCGCCGTTTGCCCAATTCGATCGGGCACGTGGGCACGGTTCGCGGCTTGTTCAGGCCAATCGAGGCAAGAACGTCATCGCTGGAATGCAGCGAGTGCGCCGATTTTTCGGCATTTTCATTGTGTGTGATTGGAGCGGGCGAAGGGATTCGAACCCTCGACCCCGACCTTGGCAAGGTCGTGCTCTACCCCTGAGCTACACCCGCATCCGAATTCCGGTCGCCCTAGCGGCCGGATGATCGAGCACCTATGCCAAAAGGGCGGAGACTTTGCAACCATCCCTCACCGTTACTCCCGCATCGTGCCCTCTTGTGGCAAGCACGTCCGCGGTCCATGAAGCGCGCGGGCGATTATGGACCCGCCTGCACGTCCATACCGCGCGCCACGGCGCCCTCCACGTCACGATCCCCACCATCCGCTCCGCGAGCGCTCTCCCATGGCTGCCACTCCTTCCGAGCTCTTCGCCTTTCTCGACCGGCTAAGCATCGCGCACGTGACGGTCACGCATCCACCGCTGTTCACCGTCGAGCAATCACGCGAATTGCGCGGCACCATTCCAGGCGGCCACACCAAAAACCTGTTTCTCAAAGACAAGAAGGGGGCGCTTTTTCTGGTCACGACGCTCGAGGATGCGGTGATCGAGCTCAGATCGCTGCATCGACGACTCTGTGCCTCCGGCCGGCTTTCGTTCGCACCTGCCGAGCTCCTGCGCGCAACGCTCGGCATCGAGCCCGGCGCGGTTACCCCTTTTGCGGCGATGAATGACAGCGACCGGCGCGTCAGCATCGTGCTCGATGCCACCCTGATGCGGCACGAGATCATCAACTGTCACCCGCTGGTCAACACCATGACCACCTCGATCGCGCGCGCCGACCTGCTGCGGTTCCTGGAGGCTACGGGCCATGCGCCCCGAATCGCGCCGGCGGCGGAACAAGAGCCATCGCTGCAGAATTGAGTTTATTGATTGCAAACGTGCCCTTGAACACCATTTAATTGGCGCAGGTTTCGGCGCGGCGGGGCTCGCCCGCGCGTGGTAGGGAGTGAATTGAGCGCCCACGCCGTGCGGCGTGGGCGGCGCGGACGAAGGACAAACGGGATGACGATGTTGCAGAGCGGCGAGGCGCCAGCGGCGGGCGGCGTGGTCAAGGACACGACCACTCAGACCTTCGTCAAAGACGTAATCGAGGAATCCAAACGCCAGCCGGTCCTGGTGGATTTCTGGGCCGAATGGTGCGGCCCATGCAAACAACTCGGCCCGGTGCTGGAGAAGGCGGTTCGTGCCGCCAAGGGCAAGGTGACGCTCGTCAAGATGGACATCGACAAGCACCCCTCGATCCCGGGACAGCTCGGTATCCAGTCGATTCCCGCAGTGTTCGCTTTCGTCAATGGTCAGCCGGTCGACGGCTTCCTCGGTGCGCTGCCGGAGAGCCAGGTCGTCGCCTTCATCGAGCGCCTGACCAAGGACCGTATCGGCGGCGAGGAAAAGGATCTCTTGAAGAGCGCCGATGACGCCCTCGCCAAAGGCGACGCCGCGGGCGCAGCCGACCTCTATGCCAAAGTACTGGCGCAGGACAGCGGCAATCTTGCGGCCCTTGGGGGGCTCGCGCGCAGCTACGTGCGGACCGGAGCCCTTGAGCAGGCGCGGCAGACGCTCGCGATGGTGCCGGAAGCCAAGCGCAACGATCCCGCCGTCAGTGCCGCCCGCGCGGCGCTCGAGCTGAGCGAGCAGGCGCAGGCGGTCGGACCGATCGCCGACCTCGAGCAGAAAGTCGCGGCGAACCCGCTCGACCACCAAGCCCGTTTCGATCTCGCGCTCGCGTTGAATGCAAAGGGGCGCCGTCAAGAGGCAGTCGATAACCTGCTCGAGATCGTCAAGCGCGATCGCAAATGGAACTCAAGCGCGATCGCAAATGGAACGACGACGGGGCGCGCAAACAGCTGGTGCAGTTGTTCGAGGCCTGGGGCGCGACCGACGAGGCCACCGTCAATGGCCGAAAGCGGCTGTCGTCGATTTTGTTTTCGTAGCGCCGGGGCTGACCGGTCGGGTGCCGAGGAGCGTTGAGGCAAAGAGTCTCGGTCGCATTGCCGCGCTGAGAGAGCGACCATGCCGATGAATGTGGTCTATCAAGGGCCCGACGACCTCGCCGATGTTATCCCGGTCTTTCCGTTGCCGGGGGCGCTGTTGTTGCCGCGGGGACAGATGCCGCTCAATATCTTCGAACCGCGCTACATGGCCATGATCGATGACGCGTTGCGTGCCGGTCACCGCCTGATCGGCATGATACAGCCCGACGCCGCACATCCCGGACCCGAGAGCAGGCCCAATCTCTATAAGGTCGGCTGCGTCGGCCGCATCACGCAGCTCGCCGAGACCGGCGATAAGCGATACCTCATCCAACTCACAGGCATCGCCCGTTTTCGCATCGGCGAGGAGCTCAGTGTGGCAACGCCGTATCGACAGTGCCGCGTGACCTATGCTCCCTTCATCGACGATTTCACCGCCCGCAAGGGCGAAGACGAGGTCGACCGTGCGAGCCTGCTGCGGGCGCTCTCGGATTTTCTGCGCGCCAACGATCTCAAGGCCGACTGGGAGGGCATCGAGAACGCCCCCAACGAAGCCCTGGTCAATGCGCTGGCGATGATGTCGCCCTACGGAACTGCCGAGAAGCAGGCGCTTTTGGAAGCGCCCGATCTCAAGACCCGCGCCGAGATCCTGGTCGCAGCCACCGAAATCGAGCTTGCCAAGAAGACAGCGGGCGGCGAAACCCCCGTGCAATAACCCGCTTGCGCCTCGGCGGCGCCATCGCTGCGCAACGACGGCGGGAAGGTCAAACTTCGGGTATGGCGCCTAAAGGCGCTCGGTAAGCCGCATCGGATGGAGGAGAGCGGATGGCCAAAGAAGAGTTGCTCGAATTCAGCGGCACCGTGACCGAGGTGCTGCCGGACGGCAATTATCGCGTCACGCTCGACAATC
>WNFO01009140.1_pt1 | contig 15761 bp, 11 predicted proteins | sample 5400251 | NCBI WGS metagenome assembly WNFO01 (sample SAMN13153354, study PRJNA577476) | soil metagenome | isolation source: 100 cm saprolite under Madrone tree | place: USA:California | collected 2016-06-14 | reverse complement strand
GGATCGCATGGTTTGCTGGCACCAGAAATCCAGGAACATGCCGGCCCAGGTGGGCGAGTTGTATTCCCAGAACTGCTGAAAATCTTCTTTGAGGAGATAGGCACGGACGGTCTGGAGATTGTAGCGAAGCAGATCTCGCAGACGGAACTTCTGCTGCGAGGTGAGATTCTCTTTGCGCTTGAGCACGCACCAGCGCGTCTTTTTCAGTAGTGGTTGGTGGCCGTCCTGGGCCATCTTGCGCGACTCCGCGGCGCGGACATCATCCAACGCCTGATTCATCTTGGCGACGATGTGGAAGCGGTCGAGGATGTGCAGCGCCTGGGAACATTTCTGGCGGATCACGTCCAGGTAAGGCTGCCACATGTCCGAGCAGACAAACTCGATCTGCGCAGCGAGTGGCTCTCCGATGACGGTGAAGAAACCCTGGAAGGATTCGATGGTGCGTTCCTTGCCGACCCACAGCAAGCGGGTGAGCCCCTGGTCGATCTGATAGACCAGCGTCAGGTATTTGTGGCCTTTGGCGTACTGGATTTCATCCACACCAATGGCACGGATCTTCTCCAGCGTGCGATGTTCCAGGCCCCAGCCGACCACATACTCTACGGCGTCGCACACTTGGTCCCAGGAAGTGTGGAAGGCCTCGGAAGTTTCCTTCCAAGAGAGCTTCCGCGCCCAGCGAGCCAGAAACAGCATGTAGGCTCTGGTCAACTGGTGCTTACCATCGCCCCAGGGAACCTCCTCGACCACCACGCCACAATTCCGGCAGTCCACGCGCCGCATGCGGTACAGCAGGAAAACCAGAAAGCCCCACAGAGGAATGAACTCGAAGCAGCGCTCGGGAAGATGATCGTAACCCGGTGCCGGCTGATGGCACCCCGAGCAGACCGCTGCCGAGCCCTCCCGCGGTCGCACATTCACTTCGATGCTTTTCTGGTCGGGGCTGAAGCGGGCGTGTTGGTAGACGAATCCCCGATGGCGATGACAGTGGTTTAGAATGGTGAGCAGTTCCATGGCACGGACGATTTTCATGGCGAAGACTTCCAGAGTAAACCGCGCTGCTACCGCGGCGGCGTCCTCCGATGCTTCCTTCTACTGCCGCGATCTGGATAACTGGCCGCGCTCGTGGATGGGACTGGAAAAAGACCTGCCACCAGGTGAAGAACTGGTTGTTTGCTTCCGGCCATTCATCGAGCATCTGGCCTCATCCAGTCTTTCTTCGAAGACCATGCGCCGGCACGTAGACAATCTCTGGATACTGGGTGGAGAAATTATCCGCGACTTGAACTACACCCCTTCTCTGAGAAAGGTTGCTGCGCAGCGACTTCTTCGCGAGGCGGTTCATGCCGACGGCGGCCCACTGATCCACAACGGCTCGGAAGAGGAGCAACACTCCCTCGATGCGACCTGCCGCAAACTCCACCGCTTCCTCAGTCAACCTCAGCGCTGAACTCGCCAGTTACCCACAGATTTCCCAGACGAGGCGACACGGTAGAGGTCTGGGGTTCGAGTCCCCACGAGCCTACCATTACTTTCAAGGTCCAATTTCCTACCTGTGTTTCGTTTTTTCATTGCGCAACTGTGCACCAAGATTTGGCTCGGACGCCCTCACTGTTTTATCCAAGGAGGACGCGAACACGTTTGATAAAGTGATAGCGACCAATCTGCGCGGCATCTTCTGGCATTTGGACAGGCGGCCATGTTGCCGAAGGCAAAGCAGAAAAATTTCCACGTCAATATTCTAAAATCTGCGCAAACAAACTGATTGACAATCTGAGAACATCGGCACATCGTCGAGGCGCCTCGGATACAAATCAGATACCTTTCGGTTATCAAATGGGCCTCACGCTCGGTATTCGTAAAGTTTCAAGCCCGCGTTCGACGAAGACTGCTGTGATCGTGTGCACTTTCCTCTTTTCTTTGATTCTTCATGGAGAGCATCCAGTTTCTAAGGAGCCCGTGACGGTCACGTTCGTAGACCCAGAGTGGTCGCACGACCTAACCGAACGTACTCTGCTGGCAGACGAGAGATTGAAGGATTTCACGCAGGAGACCGGAATTGGCGTCAAGCATCTGCCGACCCCGGAGACCGCCTTAGACCAGTTAGACCTGGTCCGGAAGCTACTCCGACAGGGAAGCTCCAGTCCGGATGTGTATGGTGTCGATGTGATCTGGCCCGGAGTTTTAAGCGAAGAATTGATCGACCTGAAGCCGTATTTGGCGACAGAACTCTCTTCTATCAACGCCGACGTCGTCGCCAGTTACACGGTCAAGGGAAAACTAGTCGCCGTGCCTTATCATTCCGATATCGGAGTTCTATTTTACCGAAGAGATTTGCTTCGACGGTATGGGTACGGGGGCGCCGCCCCGTAGGTGGGACGAACTCGAGCAAATGGCCGCCAGGATCCAGCAGGGTGAGCGCGCCAGAGGCCAAAAAGATTTTTGGGCATTTATATGGCCAGGTGCGTCCGGCGAAGGCTTGACCTGTAACGCCCTGGAATGGCAGATCTCTGAAGGCGGGGGGCGAGTCATCGAAGCTGACGGCACAATTAGCGTGAATAATCCTGATGCTATCCGCAGCTGGCAACGCGCAGCGCATTGGATAGGCTGGATCTCGCCCCCCAGCGTGACCTCTCTGCAGGAATGGGATGCCATAAACGCCTTTTACTACGCGGGAACGTCAGCTTTTTTTCGTGGGTGGGCGCGGTCTTATCTTCTCAGCGTCCGAGATATTCCGTCGATTCGAGACAAGATCGGAATCACGAGCGTTCCGGAGGGAAAGAATTCGCAAGCGGCGACTTTGGGCGGTTTTGGACTCGGGCTTTCGCGATCATCAAGGCACATTACTGAGGCGCTGCAGCTGATCCGATTTCTAATCCATAGGGAGATCAAGCTGGAAGAAGCTCGCTCGGACTACGAGTCACGGAACTGGCCGGAGTTGTACGACCCGACCGCCATCTTGAGAACAAGACAAAATTCTGCCGACCATGGGAAACAGCAGGTGAGCGGCGTGGTGGCTCGACCCTCCACGGCTGCAGGACGGAAATACGAAGAAGTTTCGCGAGCTTATATTCAGGCAGTGCGCTCTGTTTTGCTGGGCCAAAGCAGGGCGCCAGAGGCCGCGGCATCGTTGGAACAAGAATTGGTGCGGATCACCGGTTTCAAACCAGGACCGCCGAGCCGGAATCGCGTTCCAAAGGACAAGAGCTTAGGAAAGGTTTCCGGGTCGCGGTCTGCTGCTGGTTCGCCTGGTGCGTGACGGCACCATTACTTTCAGTAGATAGCGTATGACCCGTTCACTAAACACTATTGGATTGGCTGGATGGCTGAGACAGGCCACCACTAGTCCCGTTCTTCATCGACTCAACATTCGTCGCCACCTGGCACTCTGCTTTGCCTTCCTTATTCTGATGATGGTCATTTGCGATGGCGTTCTGCTTTGGCAGTTGCGCGTGGTTCGTTCTCAAGTTGAACTCCTGAAGGATGTCGACGGAGAACTGATCGAGGTCTTGCGCGTACATGGAGAGCTTTTCTCATTTTACGAAAGGCTAGGCGTCGCGGCGCGGTCCGAGGACCAGGAACAGCTAATGACAGTATCGGAAGCGCTAAGGAGCGACGTGCTAAACGAGGCTAAAGGCACTGAGGCAGCGTTCACTCATTTGCCTTCCGAGGTCAAGGTAGACGCAACAGTGTTTCCAACGATCGAAGCAATCGAGAACACCCTACTCTCTCATTTGGATGCCATCAGAGCGTTAGCGGCTTCGGGAGAGTGGGCGGCCGTACGGGACCGAACCGACAAACAAGTCCAGCGGCTTGAATTCCTCAGCTCTCAGCTAGTCAAAGACGTAGCCCGCGACGTCGAAGAACAGCGCACGCAAGCTGCATTAAATATTGCGCTCGTCGAACGTCGGATCGTCTTCACAGCAATTGTCACAGGATTCGTTACCCTGTTCACCGCCGCCTTCTTTGGGTGGGCCACAGGGCTACGGATCATTGAACTTCGGGTGGAAGCGCGCGCAGAGCGGACGCAAGCCGAGGAAGCGCTGCGGCAGGCGCAGGCGGATCTCACACGCGCCAACCGGGTGAGCAGCATGGGGGAGCTGACTGCCTCGCTAGCGCACGAAGTCAAGCAACCGATTGCGGCCGCCATCACCGACGCCAATACTTGCTTGCGCTGGCTATCCCGCGATCAACCCGATTTGGAGGAGGCGCGCGCGGCTGCGTCAAGAATCGTACAAGACGGAAAGCGTGCTGGGGAGATCGTCAACCGGGTCCGCCTGCTCTTCCAAAAGGATACCCTGCAACGGGAGTTGCTCGATCTAAGCGAGATTATTCGAGAGATGATGCTTATCCTGCACAGCGAAGCAACGAAATTCGCCGTATTAGTTCGGACGGAACTCGCTGCAGACCTCCCTCAGGTCATGGGAGATCGCGTGCAACTGCAACAGGTGCTGATGAACCTCATGATGAACAGCATCGATGCGATGAAGGATGTGGATGGGACGCGCGAGCTCACCATCCAGTCGCAGCGCGGTGAGGATGGTCAGGTGCTGATCTCGGTCCTTGATACCGGCGTGGGGGTTCCACCGGAGCAGGCGGACAAGATCTTTAATGCGTTCTTTACCACCAAGACTCACGGCACGGGCATGGGACTGCGCATCAGCCGCTCCATTGTTGAATCGCACGGCGGTCGCTTGTGGGCTGCCGACAATTCCCCGCGCGGCGCAACTTTTCAGTTCACCCTGCCCGCCGCCACGGTCGCGGCGCACGCATAACCTCCTCGGCTGCTTCCTTGAAAGTACCTGCCATTCCTACCTGTGATTCTTACCTGTGAGACTGATATAACGATTGTAGAGAGGATGTCCGATAGTCTGATAGTCTCTAAGTTGTTATCTTTCCTATCGGTGGTAGGTTGACACGGTAGAGGTCTGGGGTTCGAGTACCCACGAGCCTACCACTCACCTTTTTTTCCGTCACTTGCAGACAAGGCATTCTGACATGCAGCGCATTGGCGACTGTTTGTGCCATAACCTCTCTATTCGCCAGATGAGATTGCGCCCAGTGCTTCGTGCTTCGTCTGTCGGGGCTTCTACAGTCAAGCATTCAATTTAGGATGACTCGCAGCAATCCAGCGCTCCACTAGCGCGAAGAAATCGTTGGCTTGCGCGACAATCTCTTCGACTTCCGTATGGCCACGGCGGAATGGTTGTAGTCGATCACATTACGCTTGCGCCGGCGTGCTTCAAAGTAATCAAGGGCCGCCGCGTCGAGCTTGTCCGCAAATAGCACGCTGACCGCCGCCTGTGCTGCTTTCACCAGTAAGAATCGCAAAGCGACTCTCTGTGGTCATCGTCACACAAGTCCCTTCATCCGCCGGGGACAGAAGGAACGCTTGAACGTGTCGGCAATTTGCTACTGTTCGAATCGTTCGGCCTTACCGCGCTTAGCATCCGGTCCAACGCAGCTCCCTATTACGATTTGCGTCAACAGACAGAGTCCAGTAGCAGAGGAGGTGCCCGGACTACACGCGGAGAATCACAAGGCGGGGAAAAGCAGCTCGATACAAACGATCATCTAAGGTCAGGAGCCGGAATCTATTGTGCAAAGCGTGAGCTCCGATGAGGAAGTCGGCAAGAATGCGGCGCGCGCCGGAATCTCTCTGGTTTCTTCTGCGAGCCACGTACTGTTGGAAGGCACGCCCTGCAGCGCGCCAAGTGGCTTCATTGAGATTCCAATCCACCGCAATACCGGTTTCTTTGCAGAAGGAATCAAGGAAGGCTTCCGACCTGGAGGGGGCGGCAAGTAGCTCCGCAAAGACCGGTGCGGCAACAACGAGGCTGCCCCTCGCCAAAGCAGCGTCAAGCGCCAAACGTGCCTGAGTGTTTAAAGTGTCGTCCTCATTCCATAGGGCGATGAGGACGTTGCTGTCGATAGCGGTGCTCATCGTCCGCGCAGCTTACGAACCCATTCCACAACCGCCTTCTTCCCACGGGCAATACCAGGACTCCCGATGCCACGATATTTTTCAAATGGGCTCCGGGTTCGCACGGGTCGGACGCGAACGCTCACGCCGTCCCTCTCGAAGAGCAATTTGTCACCGGGCAGGACCCCTAGTGCGCGCCGAATTTCGTGCGGAACCGTGATCTGTCCTTTGCTTGTGATGCGCGCCACCTTCTTCATGATAGATTCTCCATTCCTTACTATAACATACCACTCCTTACCCGAGCAGGCACCAAACCACTGGAGCCTACCCAATCGCCACCCGTGTTTTGCTTTGGCAACATTTGGTAACTATCGATCCGTGGAGAGGGGTAACACCTTCCGGTGAGACTTAGAAATGTGAGTGCAATTCGATTCTCATCGCCCATACCGGCGTCGAAGAAAATTCAAATACGCACGATGATTTCCAATTGGCACTTCGTGGACCCGGATTCTGGACTGGAGAAGGTCAACGAATATTGCCAGAAATTGTGCCGCACTTTGTGTCGTAACCTTGGGTTGCTTTGCACGAAAACGTATATGCGGCGCAGTGCAGTTTCGTGCGCAACCGCGGGGATTTAGCCCCTGTTTATATCTTATCCTTCGGTGCAGTTTGCTGCTCAGCGCTGCATGGCTGTGCGTCTGCGATATTAGAATTGACACGGTAGAGGTCTGGGGTTCGAGTCCCCACGAGCCTACCATTCGTTTCAATCACTTAACAAAAATCCCCAAGAAATTTCACCTGTAATTCTTCACCTGTAAATTGGTGGGCGAAGGTCCTCTTCGTAAGGTCCTCTTCGTGTCCTCTTCGTTGACTTGGCCCATGCCAAAAACTAAGATACGCAGCCAGTGACTGACGTTTCCTCGCTCATCGGGCAGGTCATTTCACATTACCCTGCATCGCTTCGTCGCGCTGAAGTTTCTGCCGCCGGAAGTTGCTCGCGACCCTCAGGCACTGGCCCGCTTTCAACGTGAAGCACAAGCCGCCTCGGCGCTGAATCATCCCAACATTTGCACGATTCACGACATCGGAGAGCAGGATGGACAGGCCTTCATTGCCATGGAATTTCTGGATGGCGTGACGTTGAAGCAATTTCTGAGTGCCAAGCTTCTTGACGCCGAAAAACTTCTTGATATTCCCATCGACATCACCGCGGGCCTCGAGGCCGCGCACTCCCGGGGCATCATCCATCGCGATATTAAACCGGCTAACATCTTCGTCACCAAAGGCGGCCACACGAAGATTCTCGATTTCGGCCTCGCGAAAGTTTCCTCGTCTGCTTACTCCTCGGGGTCAGCTTCGATTGAGAATAGCGAAACGCACACCATCGAAGAGCAGTTCCTCACGAGTCCCGGCAGCACCATTGGCACCGTTGCCTACATGTCTCCCGAACAAGTTCGCGGCAAAGACCTCGACCCGCGCACCGATCTTTTCTCGTTCGGCGTGGTGCTCTACGAAATGGCTACCGGTCAGTTGCCCTTTCGCGGAGACACTTCCGGCGTCATCTTTCGCGATATTCTCGATCGCGCTCCGGTTGCGCCTTCGCGCGTCAATCCCGACCTTTCTCCCAGACTCGACGAGATTATCCAAAAGTGCCTGGAAAAGGACCGCGACGTTCGCTGCCAATCCGCTGCGGAGCTTCGCGCGGACCTCAAACGCCTCAAGCGCGATTCGGACACCGCGAAGAGCCAGTCTGTGCAGAGCGCCTCGGTTATCGCAAGTCCGGCCGCTGTTGCTTCGTGCCGGTGGATTTGGGCGGTTGCCTTGGCGGTCGCCGTCGCGGCCGTTCTCGGTATCGCTTGGCTGCGCACTCCGTTGCCTCCGCCTCGCATCCTCGGCACCAGGCAACTCACCCACGACAGCTCGCAAAAATACCAGCTTATGACTGACGGAAGTCGCATCTATTTTGTCGAGAGCTCCGGCTCGAGTCTTCACCTCGCGCAGGTCTCCGCAGTTGGTGGTGAAGTTGCCGTCGTCAACTCTGGAAACTCGTTACCTACGTTGACATCGATCTCACCGGATGGCTCGCAGCTTCTCGGTACGGTCGGCTTTTATACCGAAGGAGAAATATGGGCCTTTCCCGTGCCTGCGGGTTCGCCGCAGCGCGTCGGCGATATGGTCGGCCACGATCCCGCCTGGGCGCCTGATGGACGATTGTTCTTCGGCAAAGGAAATGACATTTGGGTTGCCGAGCACGACGGAGCTTCCCCGCGAAAGTTGCTAACCGCGCCGGATTTTCCGGGGAGATTTCGCTTTTCTTCTGATGGGACCCACTTTCGGTTTGTCGCCGGCAGCCTCACAGCTTCACTTTCTTCTATCTGGGAAGCGCGGTTAGACGGCACTGCGCTTCACGAGATCCTCCCTGGATGGAACAAGCCTCCGGCAGAATGTTGCGGGGAGTGGACCCGTGACGGTAAATACTTCGTCTTCCTCAGCGTTCATAACGGTGTCAGTGACGTCTGGACTCTGCCAGAGAAGGCATCTTTTGGGCGCGCCGTCTCGCACCTGCCGATGCAACTCACCACGGGCCCCCTGCAAACGTCTGAAGTTCTACCCGCAAAGGATGGCAGGCAACTCTTAGCGATAGGCTCACAACTAAAGGGCGAATTGGTGAAATTCGACGCTAAGACCAGTCAGCTTGTTCCGGTCCTTGGCGGTATCTCTGCAGGTGAGGTCGAGTATTCCCGCGATGCCGCCTGGGTCGTGTATGTCTTGTATCCCGAAGGCACACTCTGGCGTAGTCGCACCGACGGCAGTGATCGCCTTCAGCTTACCCACTCCCCGATGCAAGCGGCTCTCGCATATTGGTCGCCGGACGGTCGGCAAATCGCCTTCTCCGCAGCTGCAGCGCCCGGCAAGCAATGGCGCGTCTACGTAATCTCAGCGGATGGAGGATCGCCCCAGCCGATTAACCCTGTCGAGGAGGACGAAACGGATCCCACCTGGTCCGCCGACGGCGGCACGATTGCGTTTGGCCACCACACTGAGCCGGCGGCGACTTTTATCGGCCTGTTTGATTTAAAGTCTCGGCAAATCACGCGCCTTCCTGGTTCGGAAGGCCTTTTTGGGCCCAGGTGGTCGCCCGACGGAAGATACATCGTCGCCTTGGCGGCCAGCGACTTTTCTACCTTGATGCTCTATGACACAAAGGTCCAAACTTGGAAGAAACTCCTGCGTCTCCCAAGACAAGAAACTCTTGGTTACTTTACGTGGTCCCGCGACAGCTCTTCCTTCTATTTTGATATTCACTCCCCCAATCAGCCGGGGTTCTACCGGTTGAGGGTTAGTGATGGCAAGGTCGAGCGCGTTGTCGATTTGCAATCGTACCGTTTATTTCCGGGCCCGTTTTTCGTTCCATGGACCGGCCTGGCACCTGGAGATGCGCCGCTTTTCGTCCGTGACATCAGTACGTCGGAGATCTACGCATTCGACGTTGATTTTCCGTAAATCCGGCACCTTATGCAAAACGGCCCATTGCAATTCGCTCCACCGTCCCTCGCCACACAGATCAAAATGAACGAGGCGTCACGGCCAGCCAACTCACCTTTCATCCGAGGGGCTATCGAAATGCACCCTTCGTTGACTTGCCTCGGGGCGCAACCTAAGATGACCGCACCATGGCGGATTCCCAGTCGTTCATCGGCCAGACCATCTCCCACTACCGCATCACTGAGAAGTTGGGTGGTGGGGGGATGGGTGTTGTTTACAAGGCAGAGGACACAGAACTAGGCCGCTTCGTCGCAGTGAAGTTTTTGCCCGATGCTCTGGCGCAAGATGCGCAAGCCCTAGAGCGTTTTCGTCGTGAGGCTCGCGCTGCCTCTTCGCTCAACCATCCAAACATCTGCACCATCCACGAAATCGGCAATTTCGATGGACGTTCGTTCATCGCCATGGAATTTCTGGATGTCCTGACGCTAAAGCATCGCATCAGCGGAAAGCCCGTCGAGATCGATGTTCTGTTCCCTTTGGCGATTGAGATTGCTGACGCTTTGGACGCCGCTCACGCCGAAGGCATCATTCATCGCGACATCAAGCCTGCCAATATTTTTGTGACCAAGCGCGGCCACGCGAAGATTCTGGATTTCGGTCTGGCCAAGGTGAATCCCGCGAAACATGTGGCGGACAGCGCGGAGACTCTAGCGACGGAGGAAGTAGACCCGGACCACCTCACAAGTCCCGGGACCGCGCTCGGAACGGTTTCGTATATGTCGCCAGAGCAGGTGAAGGCAAAGGAGTTGGACGCGCGAACGGACCTGTTTTCCTTCGGCGTGGTCCTGTATGAAATGACGACCGGTACACTGGCCACAGCGAGCCCCTTCTGCCGGGCTTCGCTGTCACCTCTTATGACATCTCGCGCGACGGACGGCGTGTGGTCTTTTCTGCAATCGATGACGAGGGCAAAAGCCATATCTGGCTGGCCCCTACCGACCGTCGCTCGTCGCCGCGACAGGTTCCGAATGTTGAGGGCGACATGCCGTTTTTCGGGTTTCCGGATGAGTTGGTTGTCCACAGCGTCGAAGGCGGTGGCTCATTCGCATTTCGCGTCCACGAGGACGGAACGGGAAAACAGAAGCTGGCGTCCCAGCAAATCAACCAAATTCTTTCCATGTCTCCCGATGCACAATGGCTAGTCATCAGTGGCTCTCCTATCAGCGGAGAAACCACAATGTCAACGCTGCTTCTCCCGATGGGCGGTGGCCCATCGATCGAGATTCTCAATGCTTTTTGTAAGGCTCAATGGCAGCCCGACGGCCGATTCTTTTATCTATCGGTATATACGGGCATGCAGTCCGCGGGCGCTTATGGGAAGACGTATGTTCTTCCACTGCCCCATGGCAAAATGCTCCCCTATATTCCGGCTGGTGGATTTCCCTCGGAAGCTGCTATCGCCGCACTTCCGGGTGTCCGCGTGATTGACTCAGCCGATATAGCTCCCGGCGCTTCGCTTGATGTTTACGCTTTTTCCCGCCAGACCATTCACCGAAACCTCTATCGAGTTCCGCTCCGCTAACCATTATGCGAAGCTGCGATAGTCGCCAGTGATGTAGCGACGACACCTGTAATTAATTGACCCATTTGATTGCGATGGATTTAACCACGTTTTCGCCACCCTGTTTTTAGCCATTCCGTACCGCTCTCCGTACCGCTGAAACTTTCGATCATCCGCTTCGGCGCATCCCGCTGCCAGTACTTGTTGTAAGTCCGGTCTGGGCCCAGCACTTGCCCCACAGCCGCGACGCTCACCTAACCGTTGAATATATTCCTGTTGCCATTGGCAGATTCTCGCCACCAGTACCAAAGGACTATTCTGCGCTGAAAGGCTGCCTGCTAGGCTTTTTCAGGTTAATTTTGTCAGTGGGAAGCAGTCGTTACGATGAGATCGTCGGGACGAAATAAAAATGAACCGTTTCTTCGAAGCCATTGCGAACCATGAAGTAATCTCCGAGCGCTGCGAAGAGCTTGGGATCACCTGGCACACGGTACGCCAGTCCTCGGTCTGTTCTGCTTTCTGTTGGTCATTTACTCGCTCTGCCTGTCGAGCTACATCAAGTTCCTCTCAACGGAGTCAACGGTATCAGGCGGATTTGGATTCGGCGATGTCATGAAGCCCCTGGTCGGGACGTGCCTTGTCTCGGCACTGCCCTTTGGTGTGTGGGCCTATGGCGATAAGACCTGGCGCTCCGGCGATGCCGCTCGCGTCATTCTCGGTGCTGGGATTGTGGTGTACATGGGTCTTTCGCTGCAATATAAAGAACTCTGTCCAATGGGCGTACTACTCGGATTGGTCCCGTTTACCCTTTCCGCGCAGATTGCTCATACGATTGGCACCCTTTGCCGATCAGGAAAACACGACGACTTGAAGTCAGCCTAGCCAAGCAGACTTCGGCGTATTAACGGACCCTATTAGACATCCGCGTGAATATTTCTCACCTGTAATTTCACCTGTAAGAATTCCGTCTTAGCCGTAGTTGAGCGTACTTAGGCGGTCCCCGACGCTTCCTCTGTTATTCGAAGTACATAATCACGCCGCTTTGACACGGTAGAGGTCTGGGGTTCGAGTCCCCACGAGCCTACCATCGTTCTTAATCACGCTGCTGACACCCTCAAGAGAATTCGCATCTATTTTTGTCGGACCGCGCAAGATCACTCAAGGGCCGGCTGAAACGGCCAAGGATTTGAACGATCCCCACTGATTCATGGTTGGGGCCCGGTCGAGCTAGATTCCGGAGTCGAGTAGTGCCGAAGCATAGTAGCCTTTGCGCGCGAACACTTTCAGTTTGTGGCCATCTTTTTCAGCTCTGATGTCTACGGCATGGTATCGTCCATCGGTTTTAGAAGAAGAGGGCTTGTAGTGGACCAAATAGCGGCCACGGAGGACTTGCTGAAGTTCGGCCAGACTTCGAGTGAGGCCGCCGAGCGAGCCAGGTGTAAAGGGGGCGCCGCCGGTCTGTTCGGACAACGTTTTCAACGCGCGATTTCCAAGCAATGGGTTGGATTCTTCGCCGGAGCCTTCCTTGGTGCTCACGGTATAAATCGCGACCTGGCCCCGCTGGGCCGCCCAGATGGCTTGTTGAAGTGAAACACTGCTCGAATTGTCGTCGCCATCGCTGATCACAACGAGAACCCGGGCAACGGGTTGCGATTCGGGATGAGTGGCCAGCTTGTCCGCGGCGAAGGCAACCGCGTTCCACAGAGCGGTTCCGCCGCCGGGCGCAAGTCGTCCGATTGCGCGAGTGGTAAGCGTTTGGTCTGGTGTGAAGTCCTGCATAAGAAGCACAGACCAATTGAAGCCGATCACAAAGGAAAGGTCGTTCTTGTCCGTGACCACTGTTTCCAAGAACTTGCTGGCGGCGCCCTGTTCGAACGAAAATCGATCAGTTACGGAGTTGCTCATATCGATGATCAGGCCGATTCGCAATGGAAGCTGAGTCACATTGTAAAATCCGAGGATGGCCGCCGGGGGCTGGTTGTCCTCGCGAATCTCGATACCCGAAAGGGTGAGGTTGGTCACGGAGTTTCCATGATCGGTTGCGGCGAACATCATCGAGACTTCTTGAACTTCGACTCGGATAACTTGGCGGGCAACATACTCGTCGGGTTGCTCGGACCCCGAACCGGGACCCGATGCCCCGACTGGATCGGCGGAGGCGCTGGTGGGACAACCCACGCAGTTTGCATCCGACTCAGCTTTAACCTCGGTGATCTGACTGTGTTCCGTCATGTCCTGTGAGGCTTGCCGGAGCAGCGATACCCCCTCTGCGCTTGCGGGAGGCGGGGCAATGGACGCCGAAGGAGACGGATCAGCCGGATGCCGCTTGACCTGCGCGAGGCTGACTTGTTGTGCTTGGATCTGAAGCAGAACTTGTCGAAACTGTCCGGCGAACGGCGACTTTGGGTCTTCGTTCAGCAAGATCTGCAGTTCATTTTGCGCTTCGTCGAGGTGTTGTTGCGCCTCCCACGCTCCAGCAGCAAACAGGTGAACCAAGGCAGTGTGTTGATGTTTATGGCCATGTACGTAGCGTACAGTTGCGATCACGCCAGCATAGTCATGGTTCTTCAATTCCGCGTAAGTCAAACCCGTAAGCAGCAGGAGATCGAGAGGCGCAATTGAGGAGGCCTTCTTCAGGGACTCTACTGCCTCAGGATACTGTTGAAGCTCCAGCTGGGCGCAACCAAGATTCAAGTAAGAGGCGGGCAGGAGGTCGTCGAGCGCGACCGCTCGAGCAAATTCTTCACGCGCCTGCTGGAACTGGCCGAGATTAAGATACGAGATTCCCAGTGCGTTATGCGCTGCCACGAAACTGGGATAAATTGAGGTTGCGCGCGCCAGATGTTCGATGGCTCCTTGCAGGTTTCTTCGCATCAATTGCAGATAGCCCTTATCATATTCTTTCCGCGCGTTCCCGGGTGCTTTGAGATCCAGCCTCGATACTGAATTAAGGGGAGACTCCAAGAGAGAAGCGTCAGGGGTATTGAATTGGAAGATGGTTGAGTCGATCTTCGCCGTTTGTAGCGCGCTTAAACTCGTGAGGCCGTCGCCAAACTTATCGCCTTGGGACGCCACATAAAATAGTTGAGCACTCGCAATATCGGCACTCGTAATCCAAAAAAGTCCAGCAAGGAGGAAGGCCCGCCACAGTCGACGACGAAACATGATATATCGCCTCACGGGAGTCGTATTAGGAAGAGATCCAGGGAAAACTTAGTGAGTGAAGTGTAGCTCCGATTCGGTTAGTGGAAAAGCCGTTTTGTAGAAATATCTGATTCGCTTCTCTTTGCCCTTGTGGAGAGCCTCGGGTCTGGTGTCTCGGGTCTGGTGTCTCGGGTCTGGTTGACTTACCCGTTGCGGGAGGCCTAAGATGCGCCAATATGGGCGGCACCCATTTTGCCCTTTGACCAACGACAGAGTATTTAACGCAGAGCACTGCCAGCACCTGAAGGTGAAATTGTTTCGCCTCGCATTTGGTGTTTTTCAAAATACAAATTTCCCAACTGCAGTGCTGCTTGCCTTTACTAGTCTGCTGCCCACAGTCGCTACGACACCGCCGAAGCCCAACCCACCACTGGTGGCTATCGGGGATGTCCACGGCGACATCGACGACTTTCGCGCGATTTTGCAACGTGTCGGGCTCATCGACGAGCAGCAGCACTGGACGGGCGGCAAAGCCACCTTGGTTCAACTTGGAGATCTCATCGATCGCGGATCGAGGCCGCGTGAAGTTTTGGACTTGATGATATCGCTCGATCAGCAGGCAGCGAAGGCTGGCGGCAAGGTCGTGAGCTTGTTAGGTAACCACGAAGTGATGAATCTAATGGGCGACCTTCGGTACGTCTCGGTCGGGAATTTCGCAAGTTTTGCGGATAGCGACTCCGAAAAACGCCGGACGAGCGCCTTTCAGCAATACATGGCCTGGCGTAATGATCATCCACTACTCTTGGCCGAACTAAACCAGCCGGTGCTAGCAGAAACCGAAGCCGAGTGGATGACCCGGCACCCGCTGGGATTCATCGAGCATCGCGAAGCCTTCAGCCCTGATGGAATATACGGGAAGTGGCTGCGGAAGCGGTCTGCGGTGGCCATGATCGGTGGAGTTATCTTCTTGCACGGCGGAATTAACCCTGATCTGGCTTCGCTGCAACTTGATCAGATCAACGAGCGCATTCGCGGCGAGATTCATCAATACGATGAGACCCGCCAATATCTGGCGGACGAAAAGGTGCTCTTACCGTTCTTCACGTTACAAGAAGCGATCGCAGTAGCCCAAGCGGAACTAATTGTCGGGCGCAAGCAGCGTACGCCGTCGAACGACGCACGCCTAGCCAGGATCGAACAATTTCTTGCGCTAGGCAGCTGGCTTTGCGTACGCGAGGATGGTCCGGTGTGGTATCGCGGATATGACCAATGGACCGAACAAGAGGCTGCCTCTAAGGTGGATAAAATCCTAGGCGCTTACAACGCCACGAACATTGTTGCGGGCCACACGGCTCAAAAAACGGCCCGCATTCGGGCCCTCGTTGGCGGAAAAATCATGCTCATTGATACCGGTATGCTGTCCAGCTACTACCACGGAAAAGCATCCGCACTGGAAATAGACGACTACGGAAAGTTCACAGCGGTGTATCTGGGCCAGCAGGTGGTGTTGCTCGAAGGGAAATCTGCGCAGAATACCCTCCAGAAAAACCGCTGATCTCATTAAGCGTGAGAAGAAAAGTTTATCGAGCGCACCGATAGTCGGAAGGTCAGGAATGGTTCCGTCTAATTAGCCAAGTGCCAATTCTCCTT
>WNFO01003812.1_pt1 | contig 15762 bp, 15 predicted proteins | sample 5400251 | NCBI WGS metagenome assembly WNFO01 (sample SAMN13153354, study PRJNA577476) | soil metagenome | isolation source: 100 cm saprolite under Madrone tree | place: USA:California | collected 2016-06-14 | reverse complement strand
AACGGTTGCGCCTCTTTCGGCGCCTTGGCAGCGATTTCTGGCGACAGCCAAAAGTCGCTCTCAGCCTTCGCGACGTAAACCTCGGCATTTGGGAAGACACGATCTCCATCGTGAGTGGTCAGGCCGCCGACGTGATCGGAGTGGAGGTGCGTGACCAGGACGAGGTCGACTTGCTCCGGCGTATAGCCCGCGCTGCGGAGGCTGGTCTCCAGGCGACCGAACGCTTTCCCACCATACCAGGTGCCGGCGCCAGCATCGACGAGGATCAACTGCTTGCCGGTGTTGACCAGGAAGCCCTGATCGGCGGCGTCGAGCAGGTGCGGATCCTTCTGCAGGGTCTTTGCGACGCCATCCATCGTCGCCTTCTTTCCCTTCAGCCAGTCCAACTGGAATACGGCGGCCGCATCGTAGAGAGCCGTCACTTCCAGATCGCCGACCTTCAGCCGGAAATAGCCCGGCACCTGATCATGATGCTGGGGCGCGGACGCCAGCGCGGGGGTCAAGCCTGACAGCGTCGTCAGAAGAGCGGCGGCGAGGCGTATCGAGTTTTTCTTCAGCACGTTTCGCTCCCAAGGAGCACCAAGGCGGAACTACCCTGTGCGGTACCTACGATGTCGATCGTCAGCATGCGGATTCGTGGTTCGATGACGATCGTCATCTAAGTTGCGGGAGCCCCCCCGCCCCGGCTAGGCTTTCGGCCATGCGGCTGACGCAGGCCTGATGAAGGCGGCGGGCTTCACGCACGGCGGGTTCTACAATCACTTCGGCTCCAAGGCAGAGCTGGAAGCGGAGGCGAGCGCGGCGGGCACCGCGCAGGCCAAGGCCGCGCTGGTCGAATCGCTGAGCGACCCGCGCAAGGACGGCTGGGAAAGATTCGTCCGCGGCTATCTTTCCGCGGAGCACCGCCGCGAACCGGCGGCAGGGTGCACGCTGGGAGCGCTGGCGGCAGACGCCGCCCGCAAAGGGCCCACGGTGCAGGCGCGCTTCGCAGAGGCCGTCGAGGGAATGGCTGTTGCCTTGGCGGATCACCTCGCGCGCACGCCATCGCGGGGCAAGCGGGCCCTCGCGCGCCGCGAGCGTGCGCTGCAGATGTTGAGCGAGCTGGTGGGCGCGCTGGTGCTGGCCCGCGCCGTGGCCGCCGCCGATCCCGCCCTCTCCGACGAGATTCTCGCCGCCAACCGCCGCGGGCTCCGCTGAGCGGCCCGCTCAGGCAGTGCGCGAGCGTTGCGTGGCTCGGACGACACGCGCAGGTGCCAACCTCACCAACGCCGGCAACAGTGACGCGCGCCGAGTGCTGTCGAGAGTGCGTGACGCTGTCACCTGCTCACGAAGGGCGACATCGGCATCACCATCGGAGTACGTCTTGCCCGGTACAGACGGTGAGATGATGGCGGAAGACACCAAGTCGAAGTCGTCCTGCGGCGCGCGTTGGCCGAGCGGGCGTCGTGACCAGCTATCTTCGCGGCTGCCGGAGTTGCAAGGCAGCGGGCGTTGCGGAGTCCGCCCAAGTCTCCACAGACGCCGCTCCTCGAAGGTGCTCGCGTTGCGCCATGCAGATGTGGCGGAAGGCTCGCGAAGACGACGAGCAGAGAGAAGATCCCGTCAGGCGTCGATTTGAACCATCTGGCCGAGACGAGTGGGATGACGCAAGGCCCGGAGCCGCTCGAGAGTATCCGATCGATGATCAGCCTTCTCCATGACGATCCCCGCCAGGATGGCGAAGGCTGCCCGGTCGATATGTGAGACTCCGCGTTCCCACCGCGAAACGGTTTCCGGCGAGGTGTCGAGCAACTCAGCCAGCGTCACTGCTGGGAGTCCAACCGCCTTCCGCATGAACTTGATCGCTTCGCCATCGGAGACTCCGGCGCGCGCGAGCTTGTTCGCGACGGCGAGATCGAAGTTACCGAGAGCAGGCCCGTTGAAGTACACCGCGCCACACGAGCCGCAGACCTGCGCCGGAACAGAGGCCTTGAAGCTGTGCCCTGCGACGGTACGAATCGCTGGCCGCTTCTTCAGGTGCAGACCCGGATCGCCGCAGTGGGAGCACTTGCGTTTCACGCTCTTCATTCGTCACCTCGGTACACAGTGGTGACCAGCAGGTCATCGTGCAGTTCCACGATCAGGCGCAACACGTCACGATCGGGATCTCGTCCGACGACTGCCTGCGGCCGTTCGGCTGCAATCTGCACGACTCCGCGCACTCGAGTGCATGCCGCAGATCGGCAAAAGGGACGCAGCGCTCCTCCATCGCGGCCCAGGCATGATCGTCGACGAAGATTCGGCCACTGCGCGCAAGGGCCCGGATTCTGCGCTTCGCTTCCGATCCCTTCACCCACAGCATGATAGAGGCAGACTAGTCATTTTGTCAAGTCTAGGTGTTCTGTTGAGATCTCTTGGACAAGATCTAGACAACCCGATGGCGACTGGCACCGAGAGCCGTCGCTGATCGGACGCCAAGAGTTGGTAAGAGCTAGCAAATTCGGCTGCCAGCCGGGATCGCGGCCATCGGGTTCACAGGACAACGCACCAAACGCGAAGCCCCGCCAGCTAAGTGCCAGCAGGGCCTCGGTATTTTGGTTGCGGGGGCAGGATTTGAACCTGCGACCTTCGGGTTATGAGGGCGGTTCCACCCAACCGGCAGACGGGCGTCGCCACTCATGTTTTCAGTTCCTAGAGCAGTTAGGCGAAGCGGAAAGTCCACCGAAGTCCACACACGGATCCGGAAGTCCCCTCGTGTTTGGACAAGATCTGGTCAAAGTTTCCGTGGCTCCGTCACAACCGGCGACCTTCGCCTTGGCAATTCGGAAGGCCGGCCTTCACAAGCCTCCAAGACGCTCCCGCGCCGCCTCGGCGTTTGTGCCGCGACGATCTACAGCCTCTGCGCACGCGGCGAGCTCTCGCACGTCCGCATCCTGAACGCCATCCGCGTGGCCCCGGCTGACCTCGCAATCTTCGTCGCGAGGCACTGGCGCTGAGTGGCCGCAAGGTGCAACCGATCATGTAGCGCTTGCGGGAAGAAAGAGGAAGGAGGCGCCAGGCGCTGACATGGCGACACGAGCGGACATGCCGGCGGGCGTCTGCCCGGCGATCTTACGCTGGCGGGTTATGCTTCCAGAGAGCCCGCGCGATGATCTACCTCTCGCATACTCCTGGTCCCACGCTGTCGGGCTTCATCAACAACCTCTGGCTGCTCAGCGTTCCCCGCTGCATGCGAGAGAACGGATCGTTCCAAGCGGAACGCTCGAGCTGGTCATCAACCTGCACGAGGACGAGTTCCGCATCTAATGATTCCGTGCACGCTGGCGCGTGCCGGCGTTTCTCTGCAGCCCTGGTCTCGGGGGCTTATCAAAGGCCCTTCGTCATCGATACGCGAGAGCACGCCTCGGTGATCGGCGTTCACTTCAAGCCGGGCGGCGCCTTCCCGTTTTTCCGGGGGGCGGTCGGGGAGCTCGCGGACGCACACGTCGATCTCGAGGTCCTCTGGGGCGCGGGCGCGCGCGAGCTGCGCGAGCGGCTCTGCGCAGCCGAGATTCCTCCAGAGCGCTTTCAGATTCTCCAGCGTGCGTTGATGGTCCGCATCTCGCGATTTTTTGGACATCGTGCCGCGGTGCAGATCGGTTTGGAGCATCTCATGCACGCTGGAGCGAGCATCGCTGAGATCGCCGCGCGAGTCGAGCTGAGCCACAGGCGCTTCATCGAGGTCTTCGCCGGCGCAGTTGGCATGAGGCCGAAGTCGTTCGCACGGGTGCAGCGCTTCCAGCGTGCGGTCGCGCTCACGAAACGGGTCCCATCTCCCGACTGGGGACATCTGGCCCTGCGGTGCGGCTACTTCGATCAGTCACATCTGATCCGCGACTTCGCAGCGTTCTCCGGATTGTCACCGACCGCTTTCGCCCGCCACCGCGGCGACCGGGTGAAAGAAAATCACATCGCTGTCTCGGACGAGGGGTCAAATTCTTCCAAGACAAGCGCGCCTTCTGTTCGCAAGCTCGGAGCCCGGTGAGTGGAGGTCATGCATGGATCCGAACTCCAGGAAGCTCGTGGCGTTCTCGCGAGCGCTCGTCTGCGCGCTCGCTCTCGGAGGCTCGATGCACCACGCGATGGCGGCTGCGGATCAGCCCACTTCATCTTCGTCCGGCGGAGTGCGAACCCCGGATCCCAAAGCAGCGGTGGTCCGCTATCAAATCAAGCACGTCGAACGCGCCATCGCCTTCTACACGGAGAAGCTGGGCTTCCGGCTCGAGCAGAGGACCGGGATCCTCTTCGCCTCCGTCTCGCGCGGTACTCTTCATTTGCTGCTGAGTGGTCCGGGAAGCTCGGGGATCACGCCCGCTGCCCGACGGCCGCCAGCAGGAGCCCGGTGGGTGGAATCGGATCGTTCTTTACATCGACGATCTCGCTTCTCACATCGAGAAGCTGAAGATGGCGGGCGCCCGGTTCCGCGGCCAGGTCGAGGTCGGGCCCGGAGGCAAGCAGATCCAGATCGAGGATCCCGACGGCAACCCGATCGAGCTGCATGAAGCGCTACGAACGGAGCGGAAGTAAGAGGCTCAGGGCGCCCGAGCGCCGCGTGCAGTGAGCATGATGAACGGGATTGCTGCGAGCTCCAGCAGTACGGCTGTCACGACCAGCGACACCAGCGATACATCGTACAGCCAACCGAGCAGCGCGCTGCCGACCATCCAGAACGTCCCGTAGCTCGCGGTGAAAATGCCGTATGCGGAACCTCGGTGACTGACCGGAACCATCGTCGCCACCGCCGCTGCGATGATGGACTCGTGGACCCCCATTCCCAGACCCCAGAGCGCGACGCCTGCCAGCGACGCCCACTCGCCGCCCACGAACGCCAGCGGCGCGTACGCAGCCGTGATCACCGTGATCGGCACCAGTACCCACAGCCCGCGCCGGTCGAAGAGCTTGCCGAAGACCAGCGACCCCGCACCGCTCACCCCCATCGCGACGGCATAGAACACCGCCGTCATGCTCCCGGAGAGGATCGACGACTTTTCGAAGTGGTAGGCGATGAGCGGGAAGTCCGCGAATCCGGCGGCCGCGAACCCCGCTCCGACGAGGTAGATCCAGAAGCGGCGAGGCACGCCCTTCCCTTCGAGGCGCTCGTCTTCGTGTTTCGCCTCGAGCTCCTCCGGGCGCGGATAGAGGACCCGCGCCGCGACCAGGAGCGCAAGCGTGATTGCCGCAGGAATCGCCAGCGCGGCGAACGCGAGGCGATAATCGTGGCGCAGCGCGAGAATGCCCGCCATCGCGAGCGGTCCCAGCAACGCGCCGAACTGATCGAGCGCCTCATGCAGCCCGAACGCCCAGCCATACCCGCCCATCTCCTTGCCGGCGTGCGAAAGCATCACGTCGCGAGGAGGATTTCTCGTGGCCTTGCCGATCCGCTCGAGGATGAGTAAGCCGGTGGCCATCGGCCAGCTTCCCGCAAGAGCCAGCAGGGGGACCGCGCACATCTGCACGATGTAACCGGCGATGGTGATCGGCCAGAATTGCCGTGTCTTGTCCGCGAGGCGTCCGGAGACGATGCGCAGCGCATAGCCGAGAAACTCTCCCAGGCCGCTGGCGATGCCGACCACCGCGCCGCTCGCGCCGAGCGCGGCCAGTAACGGCCCTGCAATGCCACGCGCGCCCTCGTACGTGAAATCCGCGAACAGGCTCATCACGCCGACCAGCAGAACGAACCGCAGCGCCCGTTTCTTCTTGTCGATCACGTGGGAGATCGCCGCGCATCGAGCGACAGAGGCCCGGGACCGGTCCGCGTGAGCATGATGCAGACGAGGAGCATCGCGAAGTCCACGCGCGCCTCGTGCGCCGTCGCCCAGAAGCCCGATTTCGCGAGCATGGGCAGCTTGGTCGCGGAAATGGCGATGATCATGTCGATGATGAGCGGGATGGACGCGAGCCGCGTGACGAGGCCGACGATCAGCAGCGTCCCGCAGACGATCTCGACCACTCCCACGAACGGCGCGGACAGGTGGGGCACCGGGATGCCGATCTTCACGAACCGGCCGACACCGAGCGCATCCGGGAAGAGGAACTTCTGGATGCCCTCGGAGAGGAAGATGCACCCTGCCGCCAGCCGGGCGAGAAGGAGCGCTCTCATCGCGGCGTGAACTGGTCGAGGTCGGACAGCCCGAACTGCTCTTCCAGCCTGGCAACCTGCGCGACCGCACCCTCGAAACCTTCGTCGCCGAGCTGGCTCTTCTCCTGATCCTCGAATTGATCCCCAAGCTCCCGATACGCCTTCTCTCCGACGAGGTCGTGGAAAGCGGGAAACAGCACTGTGTCCTCGCGCGCCGCGTGCGGCCGGTACATGCGGTTGAAGATGCGCAGAAGCCGCGCGAGTTGCTTCGCATCGCTGCCGTCGCACAGCTTGACGATGTTCGCCGTCACCGTCCGGCCTGCCTCGTGCTGGCGGCGCAGCGTGGCGGTGAGATCGGTCAGCTTCTTTGCCTTCTCCATGCGCGGGAAGACGAAATTCTCCTCGAGCTTCTCGTGATATTCCTCGATCACCTTGCGTATGATTCCCGCACCCGCGGCGACTGCATCGAGCGGAGGCTTGCCGGCTACCTCCAGGCTGCGCGCGGCCTCGTCGTAGAGGAAGATCACACGCCGGAGGATGCCATGCTCGCGCATGAGATCCTCGGCGGGCCCAACCTCCGCTTCCTCCTTCTTTTTCGATGTCTTCGCCGCAGCGGCCGCGGGCAGCGCGGAGAGCACCAGCCCCGCGCCAAACACCAGCACGTCGCGCCTCTTCGGATCCGTCACGTCGTCCTCCTCACTCCTCGAACAGTTCGCCGAATAGTTCCTGCACCTTCACCTTCGCTGCCTCCAACACCTTGCGGCCCCCGCGCGGTGGCGCGATACACGCGGCGCCCCTTTGTCCCCGACCTCCTGTCGCGATGCCTTCAGGTAGCGCTTCCTCTCCAGCCAGTGCAGGACGGGATAAACGGTCCCGGCGCTCAGCGAGTAGCCGTGCCGGCCCACCTCGGAAATGATCCCCAGACCGAAGATCGGCTCCGCGGCCGCGTGGTGAAGGATATGCAGCCGAATGAGGCCGCTGTACCGGTCGCGATCCGTCATCTCGAAACCCGATATCGATCGCCGATATTTGGAGCGGCCTCCGATCCTGTCAAGCGGACGATCGGCGCACGCGAGGACTTGCCACCGTGCAACGCTTCCTTACGCTGCGGTCTTCCGGGACGCGGCGCCGTGAAACGAGGGGATGGGTCTCGGCGCACCGCGCATTTCGCCCTGAACCCGCCAGGATGAAACGCGCCGTCGGGCGACAAACGGTCTTCGCTCCTGGGACCGCGGATGGACCGAGCCGTCTTCGAATCCCCGAGGACAGGACAGGACCGTCCTGGTTAGAGGACAGACAAACCCTGTTCTATCAACTCGCGCCCGCCTCCATCGGCGCGGCAGCATCGCGGAGCCCTACGCGATGCTACCCACCAACCTCGCAGGCATGTTTCCCTCCTCGGATCGCATCGGGAAGAGAGCTGCGCGTCAAACCGCCGGTTCGGCCTCTGTCGCGCTCGCGATGACAGCAGTACGTCGAGGAGCTGTTTCAGGCATCCCCAGCGCAAGGGCGGCGACCGCAACAATCGCAGCGGCGCCTGAGGTGAGGAAGGAGGCGTCATAGCCGAAATTCTGGACCGTGATCCCGGCGAGCAGTCCGCTGGCGGAGGCGCCTATGCCTTGTAATGTCGCCACGGCGCCTTGAGCCAGATTGTACCTTCCTGTGCCGCGCATCAGGTCGGCCACGACCAGGGGTGTCAGCGCGCCGTAGATACCGGCACCGACACCATCCAGCAGCTGCACCGCAATCAACCAACTGCTGTCGTTGGAGAGGGTGTACAGGAAGGCGCGGATGGGCAGGATGCCAAAGCCGACGAGGAGGAGCGGCTTGCGGCCCCAACTATCGGCCTTGTGGCCAACCAGAATCGCAATCGGCAGCATGACTAGTTGGGCGGCGATGATGCAGAAAGACATCATCGCGGTCGCCGAGTGCGGGTGCGCAACGGCGAGCTTCTGACCCACCAGAGGCAGCAGCGAGGCATTGGCAAAATGGAACAAGAGCGTGCAGCAGCCGAAGATCACTAACGGTCGACACTGCAGCAGCACTTTCCAGCTAGATGTTCCGTCCTCGCCCTCGACCCGCGCGCGATCTGCGTCGCGCGCCCGCTCGTGATCGATGGCGGCAGCGGGAATGGACAACGTCGCCAGCGCGGCGAGCCCGGCGAAGACTGGGACGAGCAGGAAGACAGCGCGCTGCGACGTGGCCCAACCGACAGCGCCCGCAAGTAGAGCGATGACAACGTTTCCGGCGTGGTCGAAAGCGGAGTTACGGCCCATCCGCCTCGCCAGAACCGCGCGACTGACGACGCCGAGCGTCAGTGCGGCGACGGCGGGACCGAACACGTCGCCCACAATGGCCATCAGCGTATTTGCGATCATCACCGGCCAGAAGCTGGGCGCGGCGAAGATTGCGGTGGCGCCGACCGCCAGCACCGCGAGCGCCATCACGACCACGCCGCGCTTGCGGCGCGTGGCATCGATCGCCGCCCCGACGGGTGTCTGCACGGCCAGGCCGAGCAGCCCACCGATCGTGGTGACCAGCCCTACCGCCTCTTGGCTCCAGTGCTGCTGGGTCACCAGAAAGACGTTGAGATAAGGGCCGAGCGCCCCGCGCACGTCGGCGAGAAGGAAGTTGATTGCGTCGAGCGAGACGGGATTGAACCTGCGGCTCTTCTCCGGTGCGCTCAGTGCCATAGCCAGAGCGTCCCGATCAGGAGGGTCAACAGAGTGAGCGGCGCGCCGACCTTGAAGTAGTCCCAGAAAGCTATGGTGATGCCGTGCCCGGCCGCCTTTTGCACCACGATCAGGTTGGCGATCGAGCCGAGAATCGTGAAGTTGCCCGCGAGCGTCGAAGCCATGGCGATCACCAGCCAGGCGGTATCGTGGTTCTTCAGCGGCTCGACAAAGGGCCTGATGACCAGAACCGCAGGCACATTGCTGACGAGGTTGGACAACACGGCGGTGATGGCGCTCAGGACAGGGCTCTGATCAAGGTGCAGCTGACCCACCGCAGCGATGACGTCCTCGGTCAGCAGTGCGCGCTTCGCCCCGGCGACGATAATGAATAGGCCCGCGAACATGAGCAGCAGCGACCAGTCGATCTCGGCGTAGATCCGTGCGCTCTTCACCCGCCGGGTCAGCAGCAGCAGGCTGCCCAGGATGATCGCCGCCTTGGCAGGAGGTTGACCGGCGAAGAAGAGCCCGACCATCACGGCCGTCGCCAGCAGAGCGCGCGATGCTAGGACGTGATTGAAGCGGATCCGCGGTGTCGTCGCCTCCAGCTTGTCGCCGGAGGCGAACTCATCGCGATGCACCAGGCCGATCAGGGCCACGGTCAGTCCGAGCCCGGCAAGTGCGATCGGCGCCAGGGCGCGAGCGAACTGTGCGTAGGGGATGTGCGAGAAGCTGCCGATCATGACGTTCTGGGGATTGCCAGTGATGGTGGCGGTCGAGCCAATGTTCGAAGCCATGGCCACGGCCAGCAAGTAAGGCAGAGGCTTGCGACCCGCGCGGACCGTCAACTCGAGGACCAATGGCGTCAGCACGAGACAGATGGCGTCGTTGACCAGGAAAGCGGAGAACACGCCCGAGACCGCGCTGATCGCGACGAGCAGGAGGAACGGGTGGTGCGCGCGGCGCACTACCCACGCATTGATCGCCGCGAAGAACCCGGAGAGGCGTAGATTGGCCACCACGATCATCATCCCGAGCAACAGCGTGACGGTATCGAGGTGGACGGCCTTGTATGCCTCGTCGAGCGGCAGCGCGCCTGAAGCCACCATGAGGGCGGCACCCACGAGTGCGATGCCGGCGCGATCGATGCGCAGGCCCGGTACCCTGCCGATGGCAAGGGCGAGGTAACTCGTGGCGAAGATGACCCCTGCAGCTCCTCTTCTCAGGTCACCGTCGAGCGCGCTGACGGCAGGGAGTAAACTGCGGGCCACCGCGGCGGCCAGGGAGAGGAGCACGACCAAGGCGACTGCGAGGATGCTCAGAGATCCCACGCTGCGCTTACACCGGCGAGGCGTCTTGGCTTCAGCGCGATCGTCCTCTGCGGCGTTCTCACGCAGGGCGACTGAAGCCCGCACCGCGGGCGTCTCGATCATCGATTCCTCTCTCCGGGACCGCCCGCGACGTGGATGTGCCGCGGGCGGTCCGCCAATCACGCTGCGTGTGCGCCTTTGCCGTTCGTCGGCGGTTTCTCGTGTTTCGGCTTCTTGAGCTTGATGGGGCGGACGCTGGAACCACCTCTTGCGCGACGCGAAACGTGACGCGCATGCTTCTCGCGCTCACGTAGACCGCGTGGCGGTGCTGCGTCACGAGCGCTGCGAAGGCTGCCCCGCTGGCTCTACCTGCGCGCTCGGCCGTCCCGTCGTCGCGCGCGAGGGAGTCTTCGAGTGCTTGCCTGTGGTCATCATGCACGGCATCAGCAAAGCAGGATCCGGACCAACGACCCAGCGGTCAGGACCCTTCAAAGGTTCGAAGGAGCGGCCTCTTCTGATCGATCAGTGACAGGGGTGTCGGATCGGTGCGCAGCGGGCACCCATCTCGCAACAGTCGCGCTCTTCTTGGCTCGTGGCTCTCCGGTTACTTCAACATCGCCACCAATGCTTTCATGGAGCACCCGTCGGCTTCACGATGTCGCCAGACTGCACATTGTTCCAGCGTGCGAGCTTCTGGTCGTTCGTGCTGAACCGGTGGACGCTCTCGGAGTACGCGCACAACAGCTGCGCCGCGGTCGTCGGTTAAACAACAACGGTAGGAGGTGGAGGTCCTGCGGCATCGGCGGGTCCTGCGGCGATGGGCGACGCTTGGCTTTCTATCGACTTCTCGGGTGAATGATGTTCGCAAGATGGCAGGAGACTCGCGAACCGTGCGCAGACTCTACGCCGTCAGCTCGACGCGACCAACCCCTCGACGATGACTGCGTCCCCCGGCAGATACGTCGACGCGCGCGTGCTGGGTAGAGCGCACTCTCGACGATAAACCCCGGCAAACGGGCTCCGGAGTTGAACCGATGACCGTCGCCTTCTCGAGGCGACGGCTCTGGTTCCTCGTTTGAGCAGATCCAGTGTTCCCGCGGAGTTGCTTGCGCACCCGAATAACGATTGCGCTGGAGTTTCATGCGCGCGGGGTCCAACTGGGGTCCAGATACTGAAAAGACGCGCCTCGGCCTGCTCGGAATTCCATAGCAAAGCCGAGGCGTTGAGTGGAGCGGAACACCGAATTCGAACCGGCGACCTTCGCCTTGGCAAGGCGAACAGACCACGTCACCAGCCGTCTCCGATCCTCACCAACCGTCACCAACCGAGCGGATTCATTCAGGCAGCATGGTACCCGTCGAAGCGGATCCTCACCAACGATCCCCAACCGTGCACAGCCGTTATGTTCCACAGGTGTTCCAAGACGGCGCGCGACCGCTCGATGTTGCTCAGGTCGCAGTCCTCCTGTGTTGGACGAAGGATGCCGTCCGCGCGGCTTGCGAACGAGGAGATCTCGAGCACGACCGCGACCATCTTAACGCCTACCGCATCCCTTGCTCGGCTGTGGTAGCAGCACTCCGAAGGCGAACGGAATCGACTTCCTATGTCGCAACTGGTTCCGACGACGGGGAGAAGCCGTAAACGCGGGACCTCCTGTTGAGGGCAGCACCCCGAGCAGTCAGTCGCGCTCGCTGCGTCGTAGATCGAGGACCCAGGGTGTTCGCGTGTTCGCCTCGAAGCCCAAGCTGCGATACAGCGAGCGCGCCGGCTTGTGGCCTTCGTCAACCTCCAACTCAATCGCGCGTACGCCTGAAGAGTCGGCCTCCGCAAGAAGGCGACCGAGAAGCGCCCGGGCCACTCCACGCCGACGTGCGCCTGGCACGACGTACAGTTCTTCGATGAAGAGCACGACGACGCCATGTTCGACGCTGGCGATGCGGTTGGCGAGACAAGTGCCGACGCCACGCGACCCTTCAGTGGCAACCAGCAATGGCGCGCCAGTCTCAAGAGCAACCTCGAGTCCCCGCCGGACTTGCTTCAGATCGGCGGCAAGCCCGTGCTCCGAGAGTGGCGCCGCAAGCAGCGCAGCCACCAGGTCGGTGTCGCGGCTATCGGCTTGGCGGACCTCGATCATGGCCTTGTCACGTACGCCTTGGACCGCGTCCCGGTCACGGGCGACCGGTCGACCAGCGGCAGCTGGCATGTCCGCTTTCACTCCGCGCAGCAGGATAGCTTCGCCGGGTCCTTGAAGCGCGAGATGGCCCCGGTCTACAACGCCGCGGGCAGGGTTGGGAAGACATGCAGGAGGTCGATGAAGTCGTGCATCGTCGCGTGGAAGCGCAGGGCCATTGCGGCCTCGTGGATGACTTCGGCGGCGCTGTTGCCCACCATCGTCACACCGAGGACCTCCTCCGTGTCGCGGTCAGCGACGAGCTTTACGAACCCATGAGTGTTGCGAATGGCAGCCGCGCGCGGGACCTGCGTCAGCGGTACGGCCTTGCACCAGCAGCGATGACCCGCCGCCATCGCTTGCTTCTCGGTCAGACCGACGACGCCCAGCTGCGGATCGATGAAGATGGCGCGCGGGACGACGCGGTGATCGACCCGCTTCTGCGGCTCGCCCGAGAGCGCGTTGTGGGCAGCGATGCCGCCGTCCTTGCTGCCGACCGGAGTAGCCATCTGGCTTTCGGTCGCCCGACCGATGACGTCGCCTGCGGCAAAGACGCCGGGCAGGTTGGTACGCAGGTGCTCATCAACGACAACCTCGCCCTGCTCCCCCAGCGCGATGCCCACCTCTTCGGCGTGGATGGTGTCGGTGTTGGGACGCCGGCCGGTCGCCACCAACAGCCGCTGGGCGCGAACCTCCCGCGGTTGCCCTGCAACCTCCACGACGGCCACGACGCCTGCGCCTTCGACGCGCACTCCCCGCACGATGGCACTCTTGAGGACGCGGATACCCTCTTCCACCAGCGCTTGCTCGACAGTCGGCCCGACCTCGGGCTCGTAACCGTGCGCCAAAAGGCCAGCGCTTCGCTCCACCAGCATAACCTCCGAACCGAAGCGCCGGAACATCTGTCCAATCTCCAGCGCGATGTAGCCGCCGCCGACCACGAGCAGCGAGCCCGGCAACTCCTGCAACTCCATCTCCTCGCCCACCGTGAGGAGATCGCTCGTGAGATACGGCACCCTGTCGAGGCCGTCGATCTCGGGCAGGACCGACCGGGAACCGGTGGCGATGAGAACCGTCTCCCCGTGCAGCCGTTTGCCATCGACTTCGATCGCGTGAGCATCGACGAACCGAGCGTGGCCGCGCTCTACGCCGACCTTCCCGCCGACCAGGCTCTCGTACTTCTTGCCGCGGTAGCTCTCGACGATCTCGTCCTTCTGGGCGATGAGTCGCGCGAAGTCGAGTCCGAGGTCGGCACCGCGGAGGCCGGGGTAGCGGGGGTTGCGCGCGTCGTGGACGATCTTCGCCGCCTCGATCAGGTTCTTCGAGGGAAGGCAGCCGCGGTTCACGCAGGTACCGCCGACGGTGCGCTCCTCGGTCATCACCGCCGTCTTTCCCAACTCCTGCGCGCGCAGCGCCGCCGCGAAGGCCGTGGAGCCGGAGCCGAGAATGACGAGGTCGAATCTTTCCGCAGGCGACATGATCAACACCTCATCGTCAGCAACAGGTCGAGGCGGCGCCATACGCGAGCTGCCTCGCGAGCTCCTGTGCGAGCGAATGGGCTTGCGCAACCGGCAACACCCAAGCGCCCGGATGCGCGTGCAGCCATTCCGCGGCGGCCTGCTCGGACGCGAAGAAGTTCACGTCCCGGCAGAAAGCGTTGCGGACATCGCGCCCTTCGAACAGATGCAGCGAGACGACCGCGCCCGCAGGCTCCAACTCGTCGATCCCATCCGCGCTGACGAGGAGGCGCACCGGCGCGCCCGTCGCGGCGCACGGCGACGTCACGCGCGCCGTGCGGCCGAGCATCGCCGGGAAGATCAGCGTATCGAGGGCGCACCAGGTATAGAGCCGCCGTCCGCCGACCTCGAAGAGGTGCACGGTGGGCCGCAGCGACAGGCCCGCGCCAACGAGGTCGCCGGCGTCATCGAATTCCAGGGAAGGGACTTGAGCCAGGAGATCCACGACGTCCCGCTCGGGGCGACCGAGCGCACGCGCAACGGCACCCTTCGGCACGGGCTTTCCCTCGGCGAGCAGGGTCAGGAGGACACGGAACACTCCGCTTGTGCCAGGCGCGTTCAAGGAACTGCCGAGTTGCTGCGCCAGATTATTCGCGGCAGATTTCGATCCGTCGTCTACGCTGCGTGCCATCGTCCGACTCCTATGTCGCCCGAGCGAGGCCCCTCTTGCACACCCTCCTGAAGGTCCTCGTGCAGCTTCTTCAAGGCGCGGTTCACATCGCCCAGGCAGCAGTTCCCCGCCGGGTTCTTGATTTCGCAGGAGCATTGCCCGGCGCGAACCTCGGCCGTGATGCGCGCCGGAATGGTGCAGCGCCCGGTTTCAAGGGTCTCACGGCGCGCGTCAGCGACTGAAAATCCGAAGCAGTAACAAAGCGGAATGGGATCCTCGCGCTCTTTGAGGCCCACTCGGATTGGAATCTCGTCTTTCGTAACCGCGCGCCCGTCGTCGCCGTAGTAGACGATCGCGCAGGATGGCGTGCCGCAAAACCGCCTCCCGACCGCGAGCAACGAGAGCGCCTGCGCCGGCTCGAGGATCGCCTCGATGGTCTTGTCGCCGACGACCCGACCAATGGTCCCGCAGGAAGGGCACGCGGGCTGGCCGTTTGCGTACTGCTTGACCACCGCGCAGCAATCCACGCTCATCCTCCCCCACTACCCGAAGATCCGTTCGATGATGTACGGGGCAGCCCAAAAGACGATCGCGACAGCCGCCGCGATCCAAAGCAGCGCGCGGCCGAGCCTGTTCGCCTTCGGGTACTCGCAGCCGCACGCGTCGCCCTCGATCACCTTGGGCTTGCGGTAGGCGAGCCAGAAGCCTACGCCGAGCAACGCGAACGTCGCCGCTGTGAAGGCGGGCCGGTAGCTATCGAACCTGGCCAGCAGCCCTGCGCCGCCGATTTCCAGCGCCGCGAGCAGCAGCGGGCCGATGCAGCACAGGGACGCCAGAAGTCCGGAGACGACTGCCCCGGCGACCGTAAGGCCGGAAAGACTGCGCGAGCGAGCCGGGCCGGGGGGCAACTGTTGGACCTGTTCCATCGTCGTCTGATGCTTCAAGAATCAGGCCAAGGTGGTCAGCAGTGGAAGGCCGTCGAGAAGCCGATGCGGCGTCCATCCTGGAATGCGGTTAGAGTTCCATTTTGGATGACGGCCGAGCGCCCAACCGACGCCGTGGAGGGCGACCTCATCGCCCGCAGCAGGGCCATGCGCAACGTGCTTGCGCTTGCGCAGAGGGTCGCGCAATCGGATGCTCCCGTGCTTCTCACCGGCGAAAGCGGGTCGGGCAAGGAGCGCGTGGCGCGCTACGTTCACGCCAGCTCCCGCCGGGCGCGCGGGGAATTCGTGGCGGTGAACTGCGCAGCGCTGCCCGAACAACTGCTGGAGTCCGAGCTGTTCGGTCACGTCCGCGGCGCGTTCACAGGCGCGGACCGGGACAAGAAGGGCCTCATCGAAACAGCGAGCGGTGGCAGCCTGCTGCTCGACGAGATCGGAGAGATCC
>WNFO01002271.1_pt1 | contig 15765 bp, 8 predicted proteins | sample 5400251 | NCBI WGS metagenome assembly WNFO01 (sample SAMN13153354, study PRJNA577476) | soil metagenome | isolation source: 100 cm saprolite under Madrone tree | place: USA:California | collected 2016-06-14 | reverse complement strand
GCCCATCGTACCGGAATCCGTGCGAATCATGCGCCCCTTCTTGCCATCACTGGTCACGAAGACGTCCCAGTGTGCCGTACCGCCAAGTTGACCTTCGAGGGTCATGGTTCCCGTGCAGTCCGCATCCAGATGATACGTGCCGCTCAAGGCTTCGCGCTGGATGGATGTCTTGTCGCGCAGCGAGGTCTGCTTGCCCAAAAATTTTCCCGCGCCGTCGAAGTCCAACGCGCCATAATGCAGGTTTGTACCTTGGCCGGTGAAAACGTAGCGGCCTTGAAGCTTCTCGACCGAACATCCCTGTTGTGCCGCATGGGCCATCGGGGCCAGCAAGAAACTTCCTAGCACCAGGCTTGCACAGCCTGTCAGCTTCGCGGTTCTGTTCAACTTCACAACATCGCCCTCCATCCCGTTGCAGCGGCTGGAACAGCACGACAGGATTGCGGCAACAACAAGAAAGAATGCGGCGCTGACTCCCGCCGCGCACAGATCATCACCGGCCCGCCGATGCGGTCTGCCATTCCGAGAGCCAGCCCGTAAAGCGGCCGCTGTCGCGATTTCCGCCGTGCCATGCCGCATAGGCCGTGCCGTCGCTCGCCACCAGCAGCACCACGTCAAGCCCCCTGGATCGGCGCAGCGTGTCGATCGCCTGGCTTGGCGTCTGCGCGATCGGGCCGGCGACATTGAACGACGTATTGACGGATATCTCGACGCCGATGTAGCGGCCGAGCGCCTTCAGGTAGGCGTAGGTGAGGGGATCGTCTTCCGCCCGCACGATCTGAATCCGCCCGGTGCCGTCGGCATGAATCACCGCCGGAATTTTGGCGCGCGCCGGCGGCTTCGATCTCGCGGTCAGTACCATGTAATTGTAGGCGTTGTAGTTGCCGTCCGACGCGCCCTGATGCAGATCGAAATATTCTTGCGCGGCTTCCAGTGTCGCCATCGGCGCCAGCGGACGGATCGCTTCGCGATATTTGACGCGCTCGTTGAGCCGTTCGCGCGCCTGGGGATCGCAAGGATTTGCAAAGATCGAGCGGTGGCCGAGCGCGCGCGGCCCGGTTTCGGCCGCGCCCTGATACAGCGCGATGATGCCGTTTTTCGCCACCGCGAACGCCATCAGATCGGCCAGCGCATCGCGGCCCCGCGGCGTCGAGATATCCCCGATCCGGGTCGAGGCGATGTCGCCGGCCTCGAGCGCGGTTGCGATCTCTGCCTGCGTTGGCGATGAACCGCAATAGAACGCATGCGTCATCGCGGCGCCGCGCGGCGCGCCCGCCAGATGCGCGAACAGCCAGGCGGCGCCCATGGTGACGCCGGCGTCGCCCGGCGTCGGCGGCACCCACAGATGCAGGCGGGCCTTGCGGTGCTGGAATCTTGCGAACCACGCCTCGTCGAAATGTTCGAGCAGCCGCATGTTGCCGACCGCGTTCAACGCCACGCCGCCCGACAGCACCAGCCGGTTCGCGCCGGTCAAGCGCAGGAGATGATCGACCACGTGGATCATGGCATCTTCGAACACCAGTTGCGTGGCTGCGGCCTTGTCGAGGCGGTCCTTGGTGTCGGGCCGGTGGTTGATATCCTCGACCCGCAGCACCGCGTCGGGATTCCAGAGCTGATCGGGCCGCAACGGTGGCCCAAGGATTTCGATCAGCGCGGGCTTGTAGGGATGATCGAACGGGTCGCAATACCAGTTGGCAACCGCGCGATTGAGGCGCACCTCGCCGTTGCTGCCGAAATGCAGCACGTCCTTCAGACGCGCGTAATAGGGGTTGCTGGCGCGATTCATGTCGCCCCAGGCGGCGGCGCCCATGTAGCGGCCCTCGCTCGACAGCCAGGTCCAGCCGCCCTGGGTCGATGAAACCACGCTGTAGAAGGCGCCGAGCGAGTCGAACACGCTGTCATTGCAGTAGAGCCGCCGCATGACGCCGGCTTCGGCGACATATAGCGAGATCGATCCGAGGTCGCCGGTGCCGTCAAGCACGGCGATGGCGACGGGGTCATGATCACAGGCGAACGGCGACGCTGCGAAAGAAAACCACGCGTGATTGTCGTGGTGCGGCATGCAGATCAGCGGCACTCTCTCCGGGAGGCCGAGCTGCCTGCCGAGAATTTTCGGCGTGCGGGTCATTTGATCGAGTCGGCGGCCGTCAAATCCGGCGGCATCGGTGGTGCGCAGCAGCCTCACGCTTTGCGGCAACTCCTCCAGCACCGAGCGGACCAGCGTGCCGGCCAGATCAGGATAATTCCAACTGGTCAGCCACGCGTCGATATCCCCGATATCGCGGCCGATGCCGCGCAGCGTCGCAACCATCGCATCGATCGACGCAACAGGATATTCGGTCGTATGCTTGTTGCCGGAAAAGCGTTCTTCCTCATTGTTGACGATCAGGCGCGGGCCGTTGGCCTGGCTCACCTCAACCAGTGCGACGCCTGAATTGTGCGTGCCGGGAGGCCCGATTCCGGCCAGATAAACCGTCTCGCCACGGCCGAGCTTTTCGCGGACGCACGCAATCCGCGCATTGGCAAAATCCGAGCCGAGTTGATGAAAGCCGGCGGCCCCCAACAGACGCGCGCCGAGCCATCGCGCGGCGTGAAATCCCATTCTGCCGAGCCTCGGATGTCGCGGACCAATTCGCAGTTTCGGGTTCAATCCGGCCGGCCTCGTGGATGTCAGATACTGCCATGCATCAATCATAATTGGCGGCGCGCAACAATGCTGTTTCGTCAGGCGGAATAAACCGACGCTTGCATGACTGCGCATCACTTGCGACACTTGTGCAAAATACAAAATAGACGGCGGGAGAGAACGATGCCGATTTGGATGAGGAGCCTTGTTGCCTTGGCGGGTTTCGCGGCCGCCGCCGCGCTAACCGCGACCGCAGCATCGGCGGAAAAGAAATACGATCCCGGTGCAAGCGATACCGAGATCAAGATCGGCAATATCATGCCCTATAGCGGTCCTGCTTCCTCCTATGGCGTGATCGGCAAGACGGAAGCCGCCTATTTCAACATGATCAACGCGGAGGGCGGCATCAACGGCCGCAAGATCAACTTCATCTCCTACGACGACGCCTACAGCCCGCCGAAAGCCATCGAGCAGGCGCGCAAGCTCGTCGAAGGCGACGAGGTTTTGCTGCTCTTTCAGCCGCTCGGCACGCCGTCCAATTCGGCGATTCAGAAATACATGAATGCCAAGAAAGTGCCGCAGCTGTTCGTCGCGTCCGGCGCCACCAAATGGGGAGATCCGAAGAATTTTCCGTGGACCATGGGCTTCCAGCCCAATTATCAGAGCGAGGGGCGCATCTACGCCAGATACATTCTCGATCACTATCCCAACGGCAAGATTGCGGTGTTCTGGCAGAACGACGACGCCGGCAAGGATCAGGTCAAGGGGTTGCGCGACGGGTTGGGCGAAAAGGTCAGCATGATCATCGCCGATAAATCCTATGAGGTCAGCGACCCCACCATCGATTCACAGATTGTCGCGCTGCGCGATTCGGGCGCGGACATCTTCTTCTCGTGGGCGGCGCCGAAGGGATCGGCGCAGGCGATCCGTAAGGTCGGTGAACTGGGCTGGAAACCGAAGTTCTTTCTCGCCAACACCGCTACATCGGTGGCTGCGGTCCTCAAACCGGCGGGCCTTCAATATTCAAAGGACATTATCTCGACCGCGTATCTGAAAGACCCGACCGATCTCGCCTGGAAGGAGGACCCGGGCGTGAAGACCTGGCAGGCTTTCATGGACAAATATTATCCCGACGGCGACAAGACCAACGCCAACAACACCTACGGCTATGTCCAGGCGCAGGCGATGGTGCAGGTTCTCAAACAGTGCGGCGATGATCTCACGCGCGAGAACGTGATGAAGCAGGCCGCGAACCTCAAGGACTTCTCGACCGACATGATGCTGCCGGGTATCAAGGTCAATACGTCGGCGGATGACTTCTTTCCGATCGAGCAGATGCAGTTGATGAAGTTCAACGGCGAGACCTGGGAACTGTTCGGCGACGTCATCGATGGCGAGGTGGGACACTAGCGGTCCAAAGCTGGCGGAACAGCAATCCGAACTGGCAATCGTGTGACGAACTTAGTGATGACGCCAGCACCAAGTGATGCCCGGATTTCTGGATTGCCGGCGTATTTCTGTCGAAGCGCGCGCTCGTCATTCATAATGTCGAAGCACTTCAGGGATTGCAGATTGGTATAAATGGCTTCGATCTTAGCTGTCCACCCAGGATCAATTGCCTTTTTGGACCACTCCGAACAACTGGCGCGACGGCTGACGAACGCGGTTACGTCAGGCGGAAGCTCGGTAGAGCCTGTTTGTGCGTAAGCACGGGGGGCGACGCCGGCCGAGATTGCGAGTGCGACGCCGGCAAGCATGAGGCTTTTGAACGCGGTCATGAACGGATATTAGAGTCGGTGACCCTACTAACTCAAGGATTCCTATGCTGATCAGCCGGCGCTGAGCCGCACCCCCGCGCGCAAAAATTTCTGCGGGTCGACGGCGTCGCCGTCGATCCTGGTTTCATAGTGCAAATGCGGACCGGTCGATCTGCCGGTTGAGCCCACCGCGCCGATCACCTGTCCGATTCTGATCTGATCGCCAACCTTGACGCCGATCTCCGACAGATGGCCGTAGCGGGTCGAGAGCCCGTTGCCATGGTCGATTTCGATCATGCGGCCATAGCCGCCAGCCCATCCCGACGAAACCACCTTTCCGTTCGCGGTCGCCCGCACCGGGTCGCCCATCGCGGCGCGGAAATCGAGACCGGTGTGCATGGCCGGGCGGCCGAGGAACGGATCGCTGCGAACCCCGAATCCTGAGGTGAATTCGACTTCGCCGACCACCGGCTTGCGATACGGCACCAGCGCCAGGGTGCGGTTGAGACGCTCGACCTGGGCGCGGGTGGTGTTGATTCGGTAAAGCTGGCGCTCGAAAGCGCCGGCGTTGGCGGGAAGCTTGACGGGGACGAAGGGGCCGCCGACGCCCGCGCGGGGAGTCGCGGCTTCCAATTGCGCCATATTGAGGCCGAGATCGGTAAAGACGCCGCGCATCCGGCGAACACGCGATTCCATGCTCTCTTCGACCGAACTGAGCGCCGCTATCTGACGGCCTTCGATCTGATCGAGCGAACCCTGCAGGCGGGCCAGAACGCTATCGACGCCCTGGACCTTGGCGAACTGGCTGGATCGGGGATTGACGATGACCGGGGCACGCGATTCCAGGCGCGCTTCACGATCCGGGGGCGCCACGAAGATCACGGTATCGCTGATCGGCGAGGGCTTTGGGGTCCCCGACGAAGCGGCGGCGTCGGTGGCCGCGGCGCCTCGCGAGGGCGCCCGGATCGATCCGGTAACCGAGGCGTCCGGAATGGCGCCAAGCGCAGTGGCGCGCGATTCCAGCGCGGTCTGGCGACGCATGATCTGGTCGAGTTTCTGGTCGAATTGCTCCTGATCGAGCATTTGGCGGCTGGTGCTGCGATCAACCTTGGCGCGCAGTTCGGCAATGCGGTCTTCGTAGGCGTATTGCATCTCCGCCTGGCGTGCGATCAGCCGGGTGAGAACATCGTCGCGAAATGCGAAATAGGTCGCGGTCGCGGCCGACCACATGCCGAGCATGGTCACCGTGCCGACCACGATCCAGAACACCACCGGACCAAACCGGACCTGCTTGCCGGCGTGGACGAGGGTATAGCCGGCCTCCGCCGCGCGTTGTGAACGGGAAGGGACCGACGCCTGGCTCGTCGCCGGGCGGCGCAAGGCTGCCTTTGCATGGTCGTGTTGATGATGGTGCTGGGTATGTTCGGAACAATGACCGGAACGGTTCGACATCGGCACTCCCGCGCCGGTCGGATAGGAGTTCCGTACGGCCAAATTTGCGGGTGTGATTTGACCTTGCCATGGTTAATTTTCAGCGAATGGGATCGCTCGAATTAGAGGGCACGGGCGGCGGCAAGCACGTCATCAGCGTGGCCGTCGACCTTTACGTTGCGCCATATTCTGGCGATTCGGCCGTCGGCGCCGATCAAAACCGTGGTGCGAAGGATGCCTTGGAAGGTCCTGCCATACATGGACTTTTCGCCCCAGACGCCGTAGCTCTCCAGCATCTCATGCGCTTCATCTGAAACCAGGGGCACGGAGAGTTGGTGCTTGTCCCGGAAGGCTTCCTGCGCCCTCAGGGGATCGGCCGAAACACCCACTATTGCGGTCTGACTTTCCGCAAAGGCGTCGGCAAGCCGTGTGAAGTCGATGGCCTCCCTGGTGCAGCCCGGGGTGTCCGCGCGTGGATAGAAAAACAGCACGAGTTTTTTACCCGAATAGTCCGCCAGCGAAACGGTTTCGCCGCCATCGCGCGGCAGGCGGAAGGCGGGCGCCTTTGTGCCCTCGGCCAATTCAGATTTAAGGCCGGCGGACGCGTCGGGTCTCCGGCCTGATGGTTTGCTCGCAGCCGGACTTTTTGCCTTGGGCTTGGCACCGGCGACCTTGGATTCGGCCGCGGCCCGCAAGGTTGATTCGCCGGCCCGCGGCGATTTTGACTTCTTTGATGGGGCCTTGTGTGATGCTCGCGCGGCGGCGCTGCCGGATTGCTTGTCTGCGCGCTTGCCTGATTTTTTTGCCGTTGCGTTCCGGGTTTTCAGCGGCGTCTTGCCGGAAATCTTGGCTTGGACGCGGGTCGTCTTGCCGGAGGAGGGTTTGGAGGAATTCTTGGGCGTTTTCTTGGACATACGCCTTCCTTTCGTCGCTTTCGGCGGATCAATCATGGGAGTATTGCGGGCTTTATCCCAGCGTGCTGGAATCAGGCTGACTGCTGGGCAAGTTTGATGGCCTTTGGAGTATGGTTGCAACCAGACCCATCCGCGCGTTGAAATGCGTTCCTTGGGCCTGATGAAGAGTTACAGTATTATTCGAGGGATTGGCAGCAGCGATGCCGGCACCGAAGCGCTCGTTACCTGTCGGCGGGCGCGGCTTTGGCGGCGATCAATCTTACAACCAGCGCCCGCAACGAGAGGCAATGGCAAGGAACACGTCGCCCAAGGGATCGAAACCACGTGCTGACGTCCGGCTCTCGCAGTGGGATGATGCCGGTTGGGATCAAGACCATGACGATGCCGCGGGCCATCGCGCGCGCCGGCTGTTGTCCAATCCGGCTTCCGGGATTCACCGGGCCGGCGACTATGCCGGAGCGCTGCGCCGGTGGCTGGCCACCGAACGCTGGGTCAAACGGATCGCCATCGTCGTCGCGGTCTTGATGGTGATCTTCGCAGGGTGCTTCGGCGGGCTGTGGTGGAGGCTGGGCGCGGGTCCGATCAATCTTGAGATGGCCACGCCGTGGCTGGCCGCGGCGATCGAGGAAAACATCGGTCACGGCAACACCGTCGAGGTCGGCGGGACGCAGATCGAGCGCGCCGGCCGGATCCGCATCGCCGTGCGTATCCGCGATATCATCGTCCGCGATCGCGATCACGTCATCGTGGCGAGCGCGCCGAAGGCCGAGGTAAGGCTTTCAGGCACCGCGCTGCTGATGGGACAGCTTCGCGCTGAAAGTCTCAATCTGGTGGACGCCGAACTCGCGGTGCGCATCACCCCGGACGGTTATGTGACAGTTTCCGCCGGTGACACCGCCAAACCTTTGGCTACCGGTGTGACCTCAAAGAAACAGGCAGGCATTCCGGCGACGTTTCCGCGCCAAATCCCTGCCGCACCACCCGGAACTGCTGCTCCGTCCTCACCGGCGCCCGCCGCGGGTCCCGATACGCCAAGCGGGCTTTTGGCCGGTCTCGATTGGCTCGACAGCCTGAGCCTGACCGGACTTGACGGACAGAACCTCAACGAAATCGGGTTGAAGAACGGAAACCTGATCGTCGACGATCAGCAGCGCGGCAACAAATGGAATTTCGAAAACATCACCCTCAGCCTTCGAAGGCCCAGCGGCGGCGGGGTCGCGCTGAGCGTCGGCGAGGAGGGCGGCAAAGCCTGGTCGCTGCGCGTCGTGGTGGGGCCGCCCGCGAACGGCGTGAGATCGGTCGATATTCGTGCCAACAAGGTTTCGACGACGAATATCCTGCTGGCGTTGCGGATGAAGGACCTCACCTACACCGCGGATTTGCCGCTGACCGGCGAACTCAAGGGCGAACTGGGCCGTGACGGGCTGCCGACCTACTTCACGGGCAAACTCATCGCGGGCGAAGGCCACATCATCGACACCGATACGCCGGATTACCCGATGGCGATCGATTCAGCGGAAATCAGTGTCGAATGGGATTCCGGACGGCGGGTGCTGGTCGCGCCGTTCAAGATCATTTCCGGTGCGAACCGGGTCACGCTGCTGGCCCATCTCGAGCCGCCCAATGACAGTGTGACCGACTGGCAGCTCGGTTTCAGCGGCGGCACCATCGTGCTTGCGGGGGACAACGGCGAACAACCCTTGATCTTCAACCGCATCGCCATCGGCATGCGCTTCGACACCGACAAGAAGCGCGTCCTGCTGACGCAAGCCGATATCAGCAACGGCGAGATCGGCTTCGCTGGCACCGGTAACATCGATTATTCGGGGGAGGCGCGTCTCCAACTCGGTTTCGCGGGAACGCCGATGTCGGCGGCCGCGCTGAAGCGGATGTGGCCGATCCTGATCGTGCCGGAGGTGCGCGAATGGGTGATCGAGCGCATCGAGCGCGGCTCGCTGCAGCGCATCGAGATTGGCGTCAACTCGCCGGTTCGCAACCTCTCGCGGCGAGGTCCGCCGATTCCCGATGACGGTCTCGCCGTCAACATCGTCGCCAGCGGCGTGACATTGCGACCGGTGGACACGCTGCCGTCGGTGCGCGATGCGGATCTGAAAGCGCATGTCACCGGCCGCACCGCCACCGTGACGATCGGACAGGGGGCGGTGGACACCCCGGCGGGCCGCAAACTCAACATCACCGATTTTGTATTCGAGGTGCCGGACATGGCGCCAAAACCCTCGCCGGCGCGCATCAAATTCCGGATCGATGGCCCGGTGCCGGCGGTGGCGGAAATCCTCGCCTCCGACCGTCTCAGCGAATTTTCCGGCACCTTGATCGATCCTAATTCGAGCAAGGGAACGGTTGCCGCCCTGGTTACACTCGGCCTGCCGGTCAAGCGCGAACTGACCAAGGCCGACACCAGCTACACCGTCACGGCCGACGTTGGCGGATTCGGCGCCGACCGCCTGGTGATGAATCAAAAGCTCGAAGCCGACAAGCTGAAGGTCGTCGCCAACAACGGGGGATATCAGGTCAAGGGCGACGTCAAGATCAATGGGCAACCGGCCTTGCTGGATTATCGCAAGCCCAACGACGGCGATGCGGATATCAAGTTGCAGGCGACGCTCGATGACGCGAGCCGCGCGCGGCTCGGGATGGATCTCGGCCCCGCCGTCACCGGGAATCTTCCGATCAAGCTGATCGGCAAGATCGGCGGCCCCGATCGCGACAGCCGCATGGGAATCGAAGCCGATCTGACGGCGTTGAGGCTCGACAATATCCTGCCGGGCTGGGTGAAGTTGCCGGGCAAGTCGAGCCGTGCGGTTTTCAACGTGGTGCAGAAACCGCAATCGACCCGCTTCGAAGACATTGTCATCGATGGCGGCGGCGTGTCGATCAAGGGATCGCTCGAGGTCGATCAGAACGGCGACCTGATCAGCGTCAACTTCCCGACCTATTCTCCATCCGAGGGTGACAAGACCTCGCTGAAGGCCGAACGTGGCTCTGATGGCGTGCTGAAAGTGACGATGCGCGGCGATGTGTTCGACGGTCGTGGCTTTCTCAAATCCGCGATGTCGGGCAAGGAGGCCGACCCCAAGAGCAAGACCAGGAACCTCGATTTCGATGTCGATGTGAAGCTCGGCGCGGTAGCCGGCCACAATGGCGAAGCGGTGCGCAGCCTCGATGTCAAATTATCGCGGCGCAATGGAACGATCAGGAGCTTCGCGCTCAACGGCAAGCTTGGCCGGGATACGCCCCTGACCGGAAATTTCGGGAGGCCCGCGCAGGGACGCGAGGTGATCTATCTCGAGACCAATGACGCCGGCGCCTTCTTCCGCTTTACCGACACCTACTCCAAGGTGGTTGGAGGCCAGCTTCAATTGACAATGGATCCACCGACAGCCGAACCGAAGACGAGGGACGGGCTGATCAACATCCGCAATTTCTCGGTCAAGGGCGAGGCTTCGCTTGATCGCATCGCTGCGGGCGGGTCAACCGGAGTGCAGAACGGCGTTGCCTTCTCGGCATTGCGCGCGGAATTTACCTGGCAGAACGGCCAACTCACGATCCGGGACGGCGTCGTGAAAGGTCCGATGGTCGGCGGCACCATCGGGGGCAACATCGATTTCCCCGCCAACCAGGTGCGCATGAGCGGCACCTTCGTTCCGATGTACGCGCTGAACAACATGTTAGGCCAGATTCCGATTGTCGGGCTGTTCATGGGCGGCAGCAATGAGGGGCTGATCGGTGTAACCTACGAAGTCGTCGGGACCACCGACAAGCCGACGCTTCGCGTCAATCCGATTTCGGCCATATTCCCGGGAGTCTCGCGGAAAATCTGGGAGTTCAACACCGGCAAGCCCCCGGCTGAATTTCCGGCGCCGAACAACAACTGACCTCGACGAGCTTCGACCGGAAGCCGCACCTATGACGAAAAACGAATCCGTCAGGCTGCGCGCACGCCGGCCAGGAAGACGTTGACCTCGCCCGACAATTGCTCGGCGTGCTTGGAGAGGTTAGAGGCGGCGGAAAGAACATGGCCGGCGGCGCCGCCGGTTTCATTGGCCGCGGCGCTGACGCCACCGATATTTGTCGTCACCTCCTGCGTCGCCTGCGCCGTCTGGGTCACGTTGCGCGCAATCTCCGCGGTAGCAGCACCTTGTTCCTCGATCGCGGAGCCGATCGTCGTTGCGATCGCGCTGACTTCCTCGATCGTGGCGGTGATGCCCTGGATCGCCTCGACGGCTTCCTTGGTGGCGCTCTGGATCTGGGCAATGCGGGTACCGATCTCCTTGGTGGCTTCCGCGGTCTGGCTGGCGAGGCTCTTGACCTCGGCCGCCACCACCGCGAAACCCCTGCCGGCATCGCCTGCGCGGGCGGCTTCGATGGTGGCATTGAGCGCGAGCAGATTGGTCTGCCCTGCGATACTTGAAATCAGTTCCGCCACATGCTCGATCTGGTGGGCACCATCGGCAAGGGCCCGCACGATGGTGTCGGTGCGGCGCGCGCTGTCGACGGCGCGGCTGGCGATATCGGCGGATTGCGCGACCTGACGGCTGATTTCGCTGATCGAGGAGGACAGCTCTTCCGCCGCCGTGGCGACGGTTCGCACGCGCGAACTGGCCTCCGCCGCCGCCGAGCTGACGACCGTCGCCTGCTGGTTGGTGCGTTCCGCCGTGCCGGTCATGGATTGCGCGGTGGCTTCCAGTTCGGTCGATCCCGAAGCCATCATGCCGACCAGCCGGCCCACCGAGGCATCAAATCGATCGGCGAGCGTAATGAGTGCCTCGCGCTTCTCCTGTTCACCTTGCTGCTTCGTCGCGATCTGCTCGGCTTCCAGCGTCCGCGCCGTCAGCGCCGTCTGCCGCAACATCTCCAGCGTTTCCGCCATGCGGCCGATCTCGTCGCCGCGTTCGGTTTCTTCCACCGCCTGATCGAGCGATCCCGTCGCGATGCGCTGCATCCGGGTTCGCTGCCGGTCGAGCGCACCCAGAACATCCCGAGAGATCAGCCATGACAGCAGCAGCATCAGCAACATGATGCCGGCGCCGATCGCACCAAGGCGCAGCAGCAATGCATTCACATCTCCATCGAGATCGTCGATGTAGAGTCCGTAGCTCATGACGACGTTCCACGGCGCGAAACCGCGCACAAAGACCATTTTTGGAACAGGAATGGTTTGGCCGGGACGGGGGTAAAGGTAGGTGGCGGTCCCTCCCTCAGGACTGCGCTGGGCGGCTTCCATCTGGGCCTTGGCGATCACGACGCCGTTGGAATCGGTCGCACCGGTGATCTTGCCTTCGAGCTGAGGATTGGCCCCGTTCAGCATGATCGAAGTATCCGCGTTGTAGACGACGGGATAGCCTTGCCCGTTGTTGAACGTCATCTTCCTGCCGCGCTGCCGAAACTGTGTCTGCGCCTCGGCGAGAGTCATTTTGCCTGCCGTAACCTCGTCCTGGAGTGTCTGGGCGAGGCCAACCAGCATATCAACCGTCGCGTGCAATTGTCCGATCCGGTCCTCTATCATGCGGCCTCGGCTCATCGAAGCCGACAGCGCGATGATGGCGCAGACCGTCAGCGCCGACAGCACAACCATGCTCGCCAGTTTCGTACGAATTTTCAAACGGCTAAGCAGACCCATTTCGACCCTCCAGCGAATTCCCCGCAAGGCAAGGTATCACTACTTTCTTACCAATCATGAATGCGAGCGGGATTGCGGCAGGCCAGCCGATATTCGCGAAATAGGCGAAGAAACAACATCAACGGGGCCGATCTGGGTGTGCGCTAATCGATCTATCGGCGCAACGCCGGTACAACCAGGAACGGAATCATGCCCAGCACCACGCTGACCAGCGCGAACGCGATCAACGGATTATAGCTGTGGGTCCAGTCGTGGATCAGGCCTCCGCTCCAGGAACCGAGCGCCGAGCCGAGGCCGCTGCCGATGGAAATGGTGCCGTAGATCGTTCCAATCCGCTTGCCGCGAAAGATCTTCATCGCGGTTGCCGTCAGCAGCGGGCCGCGTGAGCCGATCATGCTGCCGAAACACACGACGAATCCCGTCAGCATCCAGAAGTTCGGATACCACTGCAGGCCCCACAACATCAGAATTCCAGCTATCGAAAGCGCATAGCTGAACAGGACCGATGGCCTGCGGCCGATGATGCCGTCGAGCCAGCTGATGCCGAGCATGCCGAACAGCAGCACCACGCCGCTGAAACCCCAGGCGGTCGCCGCCTGCAGGGGCGGAAATCCCGCGTCGATCAGATAGGCCACGACTTGCGGTGAAATCGCATACATGCCGATCGCGGTGAAGAAGAAGGTCGAGAACAACGCCCAGAACGCGTGATGGCGCATGGCGCCGAGAAGCGTCCAGCCTTGATCGACAAAATCCGGATCGGCCTTTTTGACGACGTTCGGGGATCCGGTCGAGAACAGCCGCCACGGCAACAAAAGCAGCGGCAACAGCAGAAACAGCGCGCCGCCACCAAAGATCTGATAGGCGCCGCGCCAGCCGAAGCGATCGATCAACACCTGCGAGACCGGCAGCAGGATCAATACGCCGGCGCCGGTCGCCGAATACACGATCGCCATCGCGGTCGGCAATCGCGGGCCAAACCAGCGGCCGAGCAGGATCGAGTTCGGAACATTGCCGATGAACGCAATGCCGATCCCGACGCAGAGGCCGATGCTCAGCTGGAACTGCCAGAGCTGTTGCGCGTGGGCGGCGACCAGAAACGCCCCGCCCAGCAGCGCCAGGCCAAGCGAATAGACGGTGCGCGGGCCCGAGCGGTCGAACAGCCGGCCGACCAGCGGCGCCGACAGTCCGCCGGCGAGGGCTGCCAGCGAATAGACCGAGACGACCTGGGCGCGGTCCCAGCCAAAGCTCTCCGAGATCGGCTTGAGGAACACGGCAAAACTCTCGGCGAGACCACGGCCAAACACCGACAGCGCAAAACACAGCGCCAGCACGTTAAGCGCCATCCGTGCCGGCTGCGGTGATTTTGTCTCCGGATTCTCGCGCGGCGTATCTTGATCCATGCCCACCAAGGAACGCTTTTCGGCGGCGAAGAGCAGGGGTCTTGGGCGAATGCGCCTATGCAGGCCGCAGCAGGATGTGGCGCTTCCTGCCAACCGACAGCTTTATGACGCCTTCCTCCGTTAGGTGCGCTGGCGTCAGTACCATCTTCTCGTCCGACACCGGAACATCATTGACGCGCACACCGCCTGCTTTTATCTGACGCCGCACTTCGCCATTTGAGGCTGCGAGCCCCGCCTTAACGACCGCCGAGAGTAATCCGATGCCGGCATCAAGTTCACTTATCGAAATTTCGATGGTTGGCAGATCGCTGGAAAGGGAGCCCTCTTCAAAAGTTTTCCGCGCAGTCGCTGCCGCAGACATCGCTGCGCCAAAACCATGTACGAGTTCTGTGGCTTTGTTTGCGAGCATAATTTTCGCTTGGTTGATATCCTGCCCCTTTAAGGCTGAAAGATCCGCGATAAGATCAAGCGGCAGTGTAGTAAAGAGCTTGAGAAAGCGCTCGACATCAGCGTCCGCAGTGTTGCGCCAAAATTGCCAATAATCATAAGGGCTGAGCATATCCGCATTTAGCCAAACGGCCCCACCGGCCGTTTTCCCCATCTTCTCTCCATTCGCGGTCGTGATCAGCGGCGTCGTCAGCGCGTACAATTGTGGCGTTCCCATGCGGCGGCCAAGATCGATGCCGTTGACGATATTGCCCCATTGGTCGGAGCCGCCCATCTGGAGACGGCAATCGTAACGCTGGTTCAGCACGACGTAGTCGTAGGCCTGCAGGATCATGTAGTTGAATTCGATGAAGCTCATCTCCTGATCGCGGTCGAGCCGTAGCTTGACCGAGTCCATCGCCAGCATGCGGTTGACGGAGAAATGCCGGCCGATATCGCGAAGCATCTCGATCCAGTTCAGTTTGGTCAGCCATTCGGCATTGTCGGGCATGACGGCGTCGTGCTTGCCGTCGCCAAATTCCAAGAGGTGTTGTGAGAACACCTGCTTGATGCCCTCCTTGTTGCGCTCGATATCCTCGATCGAAAGAATCCTGCGTGTCGCGTCCTTACCGGAGGGGTCGCCGACGCGGGTGGTGCCACCGCCCATCAGCGCGATTGGCTTGTTGCCGGTCTGCTGCAGCCAGTAGAGGCACATGATCTGTACCATGGAGCCGACATGGAGCGAAGGTGCGGTGCAGTCGAAGCCGATATAGGCCACGAGTTCCCGCTTGGCTGCCAGCGCATCCAGCGAGTCCGGGTCCGAAATCTGATGAATAAAGCCGCGGCTCCGCAGCACATTGAGAAAATCGGATTTAAATGCAGTCATTTGTGTGCGACTCTGATCATTCTTACTTTTTCACGCTATTCTTAACGGGTTGCGGAACCATAGCGGAATAGGCTGCCGCTGCCCGGCGCGCTGTGGCATTATAAGATGTGCTGGTTTGATACAAGCTGGGCGTCAGCGGCAGTGCGCCAGCAAAGGCACTATTTGCGATGATGTTGACGGCAATCGGTCTGATGAGCGGCACCTCGCTCGACGGGGTCGATGTCGCGTTGATCGAGACCGATGGCAGGCGGGTCAAGGCGTTTGGTCCGTCGGGTTACAGGCCCTACACCGACGCCGAACGCGGCCTGCTGCGCCAGGCCCTGGCGGAGGCGGTCGACCTGCCGCGGCGCGATGCGCGGCCGGGCATCCTGCGCGAGGCCGAGCGCGCCGTCACGGTCGCGCATGCGGAAGCGGTCGCCGCCTTTACCGCGCAGCACCGGATCGCCCGCGAGGATGTCGATATCGTCGGCTTTCATGGCCAGACCGTGCTGCACCGGCCCGCGCAGAAAATGACCGTGCAGATCGGCGATGCGGCGGCGCTGGCGAGAGCCATTCATATCCCGGTGATGCATGATTTCCGCGCCGCCGATGTCGAGGCCGGCGGGCAGGGTGCCCCCTTCGTGCCGGTCTATCACCGCGCGCTGGCCCAGACGCTGCAGCGCGAGGGGCCGATCGCCGTGGTCAATA
>WNFO01002463.1_pt1 | contig 15773 bp, 9 predicted proteins | sample 5400251 | NCBI WGS metagenome assembly WNFO01 (sample SAMN13153354, study PRJNA577476) | soil metagenome | isolation source: 100 cm saprolite under Madrone tree | place: USA:California | collected 2016-06-14 | reverse complement strand
ATCTCATCCTACGAATTTGTAGCCCACTCCGTGCACTGTCAGAAAAAAACGAGGCTGCTCCGGAACCGGTTCGAGTTTCTGGCGAATCCTTACGATATGAGCATCCACAGTGCGCGTCGTCGGAAAATTCTCGTAGCCCCAGACCTCGTCGAGCAACCGGTCGCGGCTCAGGGTCTCCCCGGAATGACATAGAAAATGCTTCAGCAGCTCAAATTCCTTGCTGGAGAACTCCACCGGCTTACCGCCACGCAGAACCTGGTAGCTGCGCAAGTTGACGTCGACATCGCCGAAGGAATAGCGGTCCTGCTCTTTCGGGAGCGTCTTTGCCCGCCGCAGAACGGCCTTCACGCGCGCGAGCAGTTCTCGAATCGAGAAGGGCTTGGTGACGTAGTCATCGGCGCCGAGTTCGAGACCCACAACCTTGTCCACTTCCTGGCCGCGCGCCGTGAGCATAATAATGGGAATCGAGGGGCGCTTCGCCTTGAGCTGCTTACACACATCCAGCCCGCTCATGCGTGGCATCATCACGTCGAGGACGATCAGGTCTGGGGAATCCTTCAGGGCCCGCTCGAGCCCTTCGACGCCGTCGAGTGCCGTTATCACTTGAAAGCCCTCGTACTCGAAATTATCGCGGAGTCCCGCAACCATGTTCGGCTCATCCTCGACGATCAGAATTTTCGTTCCCATGACCTCTCCCTTGGGCTCTCCCCGGAGCACGGCACCACTCCACACTCCGTGGCCCCTCACGCTGCTGCCTCCGCAGTCCGTAAAGCAGGATCCAACGGCAACGCGATCGTGAACTTGCTCCCTTTCTCTGGGGTGCTTTCGACGAGTACGTCCCCACCATGCGCCCGCGCAATGTGACGCACGAGTGAGAGGCCCAATCCCGAGCCCTTGATGTTGTGCACCAGCGGGTCCCCACAACGATAAAACTTCTCGAAGATTTTCTCCTGCTCGTTCGCTGCGATGCCGATTCCGTGGTCCCGGACTTCCAGATTCACGCGGCTGTTCGCGCGGTACAAGCTCACACCGATGTACTTCTGGTCCTTGGAGTACTTCAACGCGTTGTTCACGAGGTTGAGCAATGAGCGCGCGATCGCTTCGCGGTCCACGGTGACCGGCGGAACATCGCTCGAGATGTTCTCCTCGAACGCGAAACCGTTTTGTTCGATCTGGAACCGGTAGGAATCCAGTGTCGACCTCACCAGATCCGCCAGGTTCGTTTCCTTGAACTCGTATTCCTTGCGTCCCGCTTCGATCCGCGAGAAGTCCAGGATGTTGTTGATCAGCGCCGTCAGGCGTTCGCTCTCCTCGCGAATGATGCGGAAATACTCGTGGTATTTTTCCTTTGCCGTGAGCCGCCCAAGCTCCAAGGTTTCGGCATAGAGCCGGATCAAAGCCAGCGGTGTCCGCAATTCGTGCGAGACGTTGGCGACGAAATCCGACTTCAGCCTGGCCAGATTCATCTCTCTGGAAACGTTGCGGTACGTAAGCCAAATTCCACCGACCATCAGCACACAGAGCGCGGCCAAGACGGTGTAGTGAAATCTGAGGAACTTCATGCCGATATCCGCGACCGTGGTGCCCTGATACTTGATCGCGAGAGTTAATTCCGGAAAAACATACTCAAACGTGCGCTCCGCCTCCGGCTTGCCCGCGTCCCAATTTGCCGAAGCTACCCAAGGAGCGGAATCCTTCGACGGATGGATCATCATGACCGGAGGGTTGGCATCGGTCATAAGCACGCTGCTCTTGCTGGTTAATACTTCCTGCATCATCGCGGGCAAGAAGGTTTTTCGCAAATATTCCTCATCAAAAGCAACTACTGCAAGCACCACGCGATCCTTTGGAACATCCTGTGGCACAAAATATGCGAGGCTATAGTAGAGGTGCGGATTCGCTTGGAGGTTCCACCCGCCGTAGAATCCAACTGGTGGCTCGTCTTTCTCCGCCATCCTTCGAACGCTCGCCACCATGTCTGGTGCTTCCAGGGGCAGCCAGCCCTGTATTACTCGGATTGCAGTCCCCGCGAGTGCGCAGTAGGCCGGATCACGGTCGCGGCCAGGCTGCGTGCGGCTCAAGAGCAGGTTCTTACCCTTGTCGTACAAAACCGCATATGCATACTCAGGATGCCCGGACAGAATGCGCTCGAGCCTGGCCTTGATTTCTGACTGGTCTTCGTCGGAGCTTGGGAATTCTTTACGAACCGGCAGGAGCAAATCGTTCGCCTTCTCCCAGCTTTTCTTTTCTGCGATCTTGAGCACGTGGGAAAAGTCGCGCTGGATGGCTGCTTCCAGGGCCTCCGAGCGCTGAATATGCTTCAGGTTATAGATGCTGAAGCCCATCAACGCCGCCGCAGGGAGCACGATGGCCAGCTCCAGCGTCAGCAGGGTTCGCGTGCGGTCCGTCAATCGCCACTTCTTGGACATTCTCAGCCTCGCCAGATTCTTCACTCGCCCTTGCACTGGCAAAACTATAAAGACGTCTCCGGGCGAGTTGTCAAGCCTTCGCAAACGATTGTAAAAAGTTGTAAAAGTGGCCGCTCCAGCACTGCCGTTTTGACCCTGACTCCCCCGAGGGAACGCGAGGCGGGGCTCCGGCCGGTCTAAGGGGCTGCGAGATTCTGCAAAACTTTTTTATTCACTGAGAAGGGCCTCGGTGGTATAAGGGTGGCCGCCGGGCTATGCGATTTGGACGGAACTTAATTGATTTTCGCCAAGCCGGCTCTTGTCCCCTGAAAGCAACTTCGTCCAATACAGCGCATGCACGCAAATGTTGCTCCCGAGAGTGTTGCAAGCGGGCGCATCTGAAGATTGCTTAAAAACCACCGGGTAATTTCAATTTCTTTGGCGAAGGAGGGCAACGTGGCGAGGAACAAAACCAAGATTCTGCGAATGCTCGAGTGTGCGCTGATCGCCGTGCTGGCTGGACCGCAGTTTGTCGGCGCACAGCGGCTCAAGCCGATTCCACACCCGGTGGGCCAGCCGCAGTCGACGGGGCTTGCTCAGCCCCAAGGACAGGCCAGCGTCGAGGGATCGGCCGCGGCTTCGCCGTGGACTCCGCTCACAAATCAGCCGACCTTCTTGGTTGATGGCGCCGCCAACCCTATCCTGCTCACCGACGGCACCGTGCTGGTTCAGGACGCCGGCTTTCCCGATTGGTGGAAGTTGACTCCCGACCAGAATGGCAGCTACATCAACGGGACGTGGACGCAAGTGGCCTCTTTGCCGCCTGGCTATAGTCCGCTCTATCACTCATCTGCCGTGCTGCCTGACGGCCGGTTGATCATCGAGGGTGGCGAATACCTGTGCGACCCTGCGACGTTCACCTGTAATGCGGTATGGACGAACCTGGGCGCGATTTACGATCCGGTGGCTAATACATGGACCAGTGTGAATCCGCCAGATGGGTGGGTGAATATCGGCGATGCCCAGAGCGTGGTGCTACCCAACGGGACGTACATGCAAGCCAACTGCTGCACAACGCAAGACGCGCTGCTTGATTCCAAGACGCTCACCTGGACGCCGACGGGTGCGAACAAATTCGACGTCAGCGATGAAGAAGGGTGGACGCTCCTGCCGAACGGCGAAGTTCTAACTGTCGACGCTTACGTCCCGATTGGCATTCCGTACGAGCCCCTGGGTACGAACTCGGAAGTTTACAATCCCGGGACGGGCTCGTGGTCCAGCGCCGGCAGCACGATTGTGCAGCTCTGGGACTCGGGTCACGGGTGCGGCGGCATGAGGCATGCTTCGTTCGAGTTGGGACCCGGCATCCTGCGGCCCGATGGTACGGTGTTCTACACGGGAGCGAACAGTTGTGGCACCGGACACTCAGCCATATTCAACTCGCAGGCCGGAACCTGGACTGCAGGTCCCGATTTTCCGGACGGACTGGACATTGCCGATGGTCCCGCAGCCCTGCTGCCGAATGGGAACGTGCTCGTCGACACCAGCCCCGGTATCTTCAACAGTCCCACTTTCTTTTTCGAGTTCGATGGGAGCAAGCTGAACCCGGTTGCTGGTCCCCCCAATGCGCCGGGCGATTCTTCCTTCTTCGGCAATATGTTAGTCCTTCCGACCGGCCAGGTCTTGCTGACGGATTTTTCGAATGATATCGAGATCTATACAGCCGCCGGAACTGCCAATCCAGCTTGGGCGCCCACCATAAAATCAGCGCCGGCCAGCGTTAACCGCGGAGGGTCGTATGTGATCTCCGGAACGTTGTTCAACGGAGTGTCGCAAGGCGCCGCGTACGGGGACGACGCCCAGGCTGCCACGAACTTCCCTCTCGTGCGCATCACCAACCGGGCCACGGGGCACGTCTTCTACAGCAGGACGCATGACCCCAGCAGTATGGCAGTGGCAAATTCGGGCTTGGTGTCGACGCATTTCGATGTGCCGGCTGACCAGGAGCGGGGCATGAGTATCCTGGAGGTTGTTGCGAATGGTATCCCCTCGCGTGCCGTCACGATCAAGGTGCAGTAGGCTTGGCGGGAGGCGAGTCTGCGGCGGGTTCTCGCTGACGATTCAGGTTGGCGGAGCGGCAGCCCGCGACTAGGGGAAAAGCTCCCTGAAGAAGCGGTAAGAATCCGTTTCGCCGACGACCATCCGGCCATCCTCCATAAACTTACGGGTGACGCGGAAAAAACGGACGGATCGACCGTCAGGGGGCGGGCCACCATCCACGGTGATTTCCGCGCGAACGAGCGTAACCGGCCCGCCGATCTTACCGCGCACGGCGATCGAGGTGAACTCCACTTGGCGCTGAACCAGGGCCGCCACAGGTTCGACCGGCAAGCCTGCGCGGGCCTCGGCCACGAGCCGAGCAATGTCCTTCGGGCCCCTACCCGAATATTCGTTCAGGAGTTCGAGGCGGATCGCGTCGCGCATCCCGTCTTCCACCGTGCGGACGCGCAGGTACATCTTGAAGCCGGTAAATCCGATGACGGCGACAATCGCGACAACAGCGTGCCAGGCTTTCAACTGTATATTGTATTCGGCCATCGCTGCTCCTGAGCGGAGGCTGTCGACACCTACAGATCTATTCTTGCGCAGTCCAAGCGAAGGCCGGCGATGCGGCTTGACTGAAGCGCGGAAAGGGTCAACATCACGGAACAGGGCCTTCATGGATTTGCAGACGTGATTGTCCGCCAATTCTTGCGACCGGGCGTGGTAGGGAAATGCGGATTTTCGGACCGACAGACCTTTGGTTCGCTTACAGTGGCGGGCCGGTCCATAGTGTGGTAAACCACGGCAGGGTGTGAACAGAAGGCCAAAATCATGTGTTGCCTGCGAGCCGCGGTTAGGGAGGTTCCATGAAGAATAGGCTTCGATCTCCTAGCTTTTCAGAAGGACCGGTTTCGCGGCGCGAGTTCATCGGGCAAGCGGCCACGGCGGCGATCGGGCTTTCGATCGTTCCGCGCCGCGTGTTGGGCGGCGTGGGATATGTTCCGCCCAGCGACAAGGTCAATATTGCTTTTGTCGGCGTCGGGTCGCAAGGTCTGCGCGTGATGCTGCGCTTTTTGGGCCAACCGGACGTGCAGGGCGTGGCGGTGTGCGATCCGAATAAGACTGGCGCGAATCACCCACAGTGGGACACCCATGAGTTCTGCAACTCCGTGCGCAAATTGCTGGGTGTCGATAGCGGGTGGGATTGGCTCAGTCCGGACGAACCCATTCAGTTGAATCATTCGCTGCGCGTAACTAGCGGCGTTGCCGGCCGCGAGCCGTGTCAGAAAATCGTGGACGCCTACTATGGTACGCAGCAGCGCTCCGGCGAGTATCGTGGCTGCGCGGCTTACAGCGACTTCCGCGAGCTTCTGGAAAAACAGAAGGACGTCGACGCGGTCGTTGTGTGCACCACGGATAACTTGCATGCAGCCGTATCGACGGCGGCGATGAAGAAGCGCAAACACGTTTTTTGCCAGAAGCCTTTGACGCACACAATCTATGAGGCGCGGCGCATGGCCGAAATTGCGCGCGAGACTGGTGTGGCAACGCAGATTGCGGTTGGCAATCAAGCGTCCGAAGACACACGGTTGCTATGCGAATGGATTTGGGACGGCGCCATCGGGCCCGTGCGGGACGTTCATAACTGGTCCAGCCGTCCTTTCTGGCCGCAGGGGATCGAGCGTCCCAAGGACGCGGAGCCGGTGCCGGATGGTTTGGATTGGGATTTATGGCTCGGCCCAGCGCCGGAACGCTCGTTCAACCGCGCGTACGCGCCTTTTGTATGGCGTGGGTGGGCCGACTTCGGTTGCGGCGCTCTCGGCGACATGGGCTCGTACAGTTTCGACACGATTTTTCGAGTATTGAAGCTCGAGGCACCCGGGAGTGTGGAAGCGAGTTCCACGGATCGCTACGAAGAGACGTATCCATTGGCGTCGATCATCCGTTACAACTTCGCGGCGCGGGGCGAAATGCCGCCGGTGAAATTCACGTGGTATGACGGCGGTCTGAAGCCGCCACGACCGGAGGAATTGGAAGAGAACCGACCGTTCAAGGCAGAGGGCGAAGACGGGGATGAAGGGCTTCTTTTTGTGGGAGACCGCGGGAAAATTCTTTGCGGATTCAATGGGATGCGTCCGCAGCTTATTCCCGAAGCGAAAATGAACAGCTACAAACAGCCGCCAAAGACGCTGCCCAGGTCGCCTGGCAACGAACGCGAATGGCTGGACGCCTGCAAGGGTAGCAAAGTGAAACCTGGCGGAAATTTCGAGTTTTCGGGGCTGGTCACGGAGACTTTGCTTCTTGGGAATGTTGCCACTCGTGCGGGACAGAAACTCAATTGGGATCGCGCCGGCATGAAAGTGAACGCTGATGCAGCGCAGAAGTACGTCCGCCCGGAACGTCGAAGCGGATGGGAACTGTAGGCCAAAGGACGAGCGTTGAGACGTAAAGAATTGTCACAAGGAGGAGTGAATGTCGGAGATGTCGAGAAGAGAGTTTGTTAAAAGGTCGGCGACGCACGCTGCCGCGGCGGGGTTTATCTCCGCAGGTGGTCTGGAGCTTCGCGCCAATCCGCTGGGCATGCCAATTGGATGTCAGACGTGGCCTGTCCGGGAGATGATCGCCAAGGATTTTCCCGGCACGATCAAGCAGCTCGCGGACGCCGGGTTTCAGGCGATTGAGCTCTGCTCGCCGGTAGGTTACGCGGAACACGGCTTCGCTGGGCTTGGCAAATACACAGGAAGTGAGCTCCGCAAGATTCTGGGCGACGCCGGCGTGACGTGTGTGAGTTCGCATTTCGGCATCAAAGAACTCCGGGACAATCAGGAAGGCCGGATTGCCTGGGCGAAAGAGGTTGGTCTGACGCAAATGATCGTACCAACACTCGAGGGGCCGACGAAACCGACGATGGATGACGTGAAGCGAGCCGCCGACGAGTACAACAAGATGGGCGAGAAATCGGCCAAGGCTGGCATTCAGCAAGGGCTTCACAATGAGGACTTTGAATTGACGATGGTTGACGGCAAGCGCACGTACGACTTATTGCTGGACCTGCTCGATCCGAAGCTGGTCAAGTTCCAATTCCAGGTCTCCACAATCAGCCAGGGCTACGACGCCGCGGAGTATTTCACGAAGTATCCTGGCCGCTTCATGTCCATGCACGTGCAAGGCTGGTTGGCAGAAGCCAAGAAAATTATGCCGGTGGGACAGGACACTCTGGATTGGAAGAAAATCTTTACCGCGGCGAAAACGGGCGGCATCAAGAATTACTTCGTCGAAATGAACCTGGAAATGATGAGAGCCAGCGTTCCGTATCTTCGCAAGCTGCAGGTCTGATAGAGCGAAAGTTAGCGCTAGCGGTAGGCCTTACGCATTAGGTGTTTGAAGGCCTTACTGAAGGAGGACTCGGAGTTATAGCCGACGCGGCGAGGGCGGTCTGGGGAACAGCCGCTGGTTGGGTTAGAGGGTGCGCTCCGCGAGTGAAAGAGCTAATTGAAGCAGTTGCTGGCGCGCTAACATCGGCATGGGTTCGCGGGCCGATGCTGGTGGCGCGGGGGCTTGCGACAGCGCTTCCTCGATGCGATTGACGTCGAGGACGCCGGCGTTGCTGCCTTTGAAGCGGTTGAGGACTTCGCGGGCTTTTTCGATTTGCCCGGTCTCATAGTAAAAGACACCCAGAGTCGAGTAGCTGCCAGCCCATTCCGGCAATAACTCTACGGCGCGTTCGAGACGCTCGGCGGCTTGTGGCGTGTTGCCTTCGAGGACGGAGATGAGGCCGAGGCCCCACAGAATTTTTCCGGAGTTGGGAATGCGCGCCAAGCCTTGCTGCAAGGTTTCGGCCGCGCCGCGGACATCATTGCCGCGCAACTGCACCAAAGTCAGCGAGAGATAATACTGATCGTTGTCGGGATTACGGCGGATGGCGTTGCGGAAAATCTCCGTAGCGCGCACCGTGTCACCGAGATGCGCTTGGATGTCGCCGAGCAAGGACAGGTACGCATCGTCCTGTTGACCCGCGACTGAGACTTGTCCGGCTGCTTCGAGCGCCGCCGAGTAGAGGCCTTTGCGGAAATAAGCGTCGGCGAGGTCAAACTTCACATCGTCAGAATCAGGATTGGCGTGCAACGCCGACTGAAAATGCTGGATGGCTTCATCGTACAAACGATAACGGGCGAGCAGAACGCCGACTCCCGTCTGCGTACGGTAATCGTTCGCGCTAAGCTGATCGAGCTGCGCGATGGCCTTGCTAGCGCCTTCCACTTTGCCAAGCTTCAAGTAGGTTTCGGCCAGCAAGTAGAGATCTTGCGGCTGGTCGGGATGCTTCTGAATCTGCTCGGTGAGTTGCGTCAAATCCAGTTGCGTGCGCTCGCGCGCGCTGAGAGCTGCGCGGTTGTCGAGATAATCGAAAAGGTGCTGGTAGGGATAGGGGCCGGTGGAGGAATTCTTGGAAAGCGTTTGAAAGACGTTCAAGTCGCGCTGTGCCGCTTCGGTCTGGTGCAGGCTCCGCTCGACCATGGCAAGCTTGTAATAGCCGGAGCCGGGATCTCGGCTAACTTTTACATAGCGGCGCAGAAGCTCCGCGGCTTCCTCAAATTTCTTGTTGGCGATGCGCAGGTTCGCGAGTTCCAGTAGCGCCTCGGAAAAATCAGGGTTGGACTTCAGCGCTTCCTGAAAGAAAGTTTCGGCGGCGGCGTGATTGCCTTGCCGCTCTTCGATATAGCCCATGTTGAAAAGGCAAGAAGCATTGCGGCGATCGAGCTTCAATCCTTCCTGAAAATATTTCTTGGCTTCGTCGAAGCGTCCGAGGTGACGATACGAAAGTCCCATGAATGCGTATGATGCAGCGGAAGGTTCGAGCGCGATCAGCTCGTTGAACTCTTCGATGGCTTTTTCCGTTTTGCCGGACATGAAATAGCTTTCGCCGAGCGCGGCGCGGAGGTCCGCGCGTTTCGGAGCGATTTGCAAGCCCGATTCGAGGAGCGGAATGGCGTCTTCAAAATAATTCTGGCTCATGCTGACGCGCGCCAGCAGGAAAATGATGTCGGCGTTTTGCGGAGCGAGCTTGTGCGCGCGCACCAGCAGATCCAAAGCGTCGACGGACTTTTTCTGGTCGGAATAGACCTGTGCCAGCAGGTAAAGAGCTTCCGGCGAATCGGGCTTCAGCTTGAGCGCGCGGTTCAACGCCAATTCCGCTTTGGGATATTCGCCCGCGCGCAGGTATACCTGGCCCACGTTGTAAAGAATCTCGAATGTTTCCGGCTGGAGGGCGTTTGCTTTCTCGAGTTCGCCTTGCGCGGCGCGATACTGTTTTTCCGCGCCCAGCAGGACGCCCAGCGTGACATGGAGCTGCACGTTGTCTTTGTTTTCGTTGGAGAGTTCGGTCGCTGACTTCAAGCCCTCCGCTGTGTTGCCGGCCTGCAGATACGCGCGTGTCAGGTTGAATTTGGTTTCGAGATTCGTAGGCCGGATGCGCTGAAAATGGAGTATGGCCTTAGCGGGCGAGCCCTGCTCTAAGAGCACGAGACCGAGATTGTAGTTCGCGTCGCGGTTCGCGGGCGCGGTACGAAGAACCGTGCGGAACTCCTGCTCGGCAGCGTCGAATCTTCCCTGTGCGACGTAAACACTGCCGAGGTTGTTGCGCGCGCGAGTGGAGCTGGGTTCCAGTTCGAGGGCATGCTGGAAAGCGTCGAGGGCGCCGGGATAGTCTTTTTCGCTAACGGATATGGCCCCGAGCAGATCGTAAGCCTCGGCGTTCGCGGGATTTTGTCGGAGCTCCTCGCGGATTTTGCTCTTGGCATCGTTGACGCGGCCTTCACCCATGAGGGTTTCCGCTTCAACGAGCAGCGAAGATGCTGCCTTCTTGGCTTGCGGAGGTGTGCTACGGCTCCCGGTGGGTTGCTGTGCGGCGTGTGCCGACGCGTAAACGAAAATCATAGATGCGGCAAGAATCCCACGCATCGCAGCGCTCGCGCGTTTCCTTTGCAATGCGGCGTCAAAAGCCATTAGCAATAACTCCCCCCACCACACGCTGATTGGTGCTAAAAATTCAATTTAGCATCTCGAGCGCCTGCTGAGCCATCTTGTGTTGCGGCTGCTGCTGCAGCAAGGTCTGCAGCACTTGGCGCGCTTTGTCTTTTTCTTTCAGGATCACGTAGAGACGCGCGAGATTGAGGTAGCCCTGATCGAAAGCTGGGGCGACGCGGATGCACGCTTTGAACTTTTCCTCTGCCTCGGAGTAGCGCTCTTCGCGCACAAAAAAGACTCCGAGGTTGTTGAGCGCGTCCGGATAATCCGGCCGCAGGCTGACAGCGCGCTCTAGATATTGCGATGCGAGCGGGAGCTGTTCGTGGAGTGTGTACAGCATGCCAAGGTTATAGTTGACTTCCGGATTCTCCGGCTCGAGTTCGAGTGCCCGCCTCAAAAGCTTTTCAGCATCGGCGAAATTTCCTTGGCGACGGTAAACGTTTCCAAGATTCAACAGCGCGATCGCGTAGTCCGGGCGCAGAAGCAGCGATTGTTGGAAATTGCTGATCGCATCGTCCGCCTGCCCTTGCTGCGCTGCAATCATCCCCAGGTTGTTCCACGCTTCCGGATAGTTCGGGCGGAGCTTGACAGTTTGTTCGAGATACTGACGGGCCTCCGCGAAAGCGTTTTTGCGAAGGTACAGCGTACCCAAGTTGTAGTAAGCCTCGGGCTCATTCGGCTTGGCAGCGATGACTTGCTGGAAGGATGCCGCGGCTTGTTCGAGATAACCGCGCTGAAACAACGCGACTCCATAAGTGAAATCGCTGCGCTGGAAGGCCTCCTTTTCGTAAAGCGTCCCCGCGAACGGCAGCGCCCTGCGCATGCGTTCCTCCGGAGTCCGCGGCAGCGACTCGACATCGTCCAGCAGGCGTTTCACTGTGGCAACGCCCTGGTAGATTTTGACAATCATCCCTTCATGGTCTACGAGGAAGGAAGTTGGCAGAGCGAGATCGCGGCGGCGGTCGAACAGGTAGCGATAAAGAATATTGTAGATGCCCGCGATTTCTGGCGTGCCAAGCAGGGTAGGGAAGTAGAGCTGTTCTTTGGTTGCCAGCGAGCGCGCCGCCTCAACATCAGTCGCCTCGTCAACGTCGATTCCGATGACGCGAAGACGGCGTGACGCGAGCATTTCACGACCGCGCTGAAGTACCTGCAATTGCTCGCCGCAAGCCGGTGCGGCCGCCGCCCAAAAATGCAGCAGCAGCGGGCCTCCCCGAAACGCCCCAAGGTTTACGCTGTGACCTCTCAAATCCGCTAGCGAAAAATCCGGCGCGTGCAGAGGCTCGATGAGCCAGGTTTCCGACGAGGACGGCAAAGGCTCGAGCTGGGTGGTTTGGCTCGCTTGCGCGTAAGCCGGGGATGACGGCGCGAAAGCCTTCTCGGCAAAATCCTGCGAGCCTTCCCGAATCTCGATGCGGCGATTCACTGGTACGGTCGCGAACGTTTGCGTAAGGCCGCTGGGCCAGAGGACGGTCGCGCGGACGGATCCTTCGGTGCGGCCAACGCCAAAAAAAAGATCCTTCGTGTGCTGCGACAAAAATCCCGATCCGGCCTGCAGAAATTTAGTTTGTCGGTGCGCGCCGGCGTCCACAGTGACAGAGGCGCCGATGGCGTCCCGGTTGCTCTTCGTTCCGCGCAGGCGAAAAGCCACCACGTTGCCGAGCTCTTTCATTGCGTTGCGCAAAACGCGAAGCTGTGGCGCGTTGCGGTTTTTGAGAACGATTTCAAGTCGTCCGTCGTGGTCCAGATCGGCGAGCGCGAAAGCGCGGCTGTCATCGAGAAAATCCAGTCCTGTTATGCCGGAAACTTCCGAAAACGTGCCGTCGCGATTATTGGCGTAGAAAACGTTTCGCTCGTAACCGTTCCACGTCGCGTCCGAGCGAATCAGCTCGTTGATGGCGTTCCATCCTTGCTCGTACTTTGCGGAGGGAAGGGAATTCTGCGGCGATTTGCCCACGACCTGGCGCCAGAAGAAGCTGGAAATATCGCCGTTCTCGGCGCGAGAAGTTTCCGGCCCGGAAATGTAGCCGTTCGTAATGTACAGGTCTGGATAGCCGTCGTGGTCGAAATCCCAGGCGTCGGAGGACCACGCCCAGCGGCCCATTTCGGCGCCGGCCTTCTCGCTGACGTTTTGGAATTTGCCGTTACCAAGATTGCGATAGAGCGAATTGCCGCGCGCGTGGCGGCGATATAGGGCGCGAATATTTTCGGGTTCGCCCTGATGAAACCGTTCCTGCTCGGAAACGCGAATGCCGGCAGCGGACCACATGTTGGAAACGTACACATCCTGGCTGCTGTCGTTGTCGTAATCGAACCAACTCGCGCTCATGCCCGCACCGGCATCCTCCACGCCGGCTTCGGTCGAGACTGACGTAAAGGTGCCGTCACCGTTGTTGCGATAGAGGTTGCTGCGGCCAAAATCGTTGGCGACATACAAGTCGAGGTGGCCGTCGGCGTTGTAATCGCCCCAGGCGCAGGCAAAGCTGTATCGGTCGTTGTCAGCGTTGAGCCCAGCGGCTTCGGTGCGATCGCGAAATGCGCCCTTGCCCTCGTTGTGCAGTAGAAAATTAGGCGGGCCATTGCGCGCATCAAAATAAGGAGCAGGGTAGTGATACTGGTCCAGGCCGAGATAGTAGCTATAGAGGCAGAAATAGATATCGAGCCGGCCGTCCTTGTCGTAGTCGGCGATGGCCGCGTGCGTGAACGTGCCTTGCGGCGGGTGCGCGAATTGGAAGGCATCGTGCTTGAGGAAGAATCTTCCCGCTCCGTCATTGAGAAAGAGAAGAGGGCCGCTGCCGCAAACGACCAGCAGGTCCTGCACACCCTTGTTCTCGAAATCGGCGAATAGCGCGCACGCGGTCGCGTCGAGCACTGCGACGCCGGCTTTTTCAGTGATGTCCTCGAATGTTCCGTCGCCGCGATTGCGATAGAGGCGATTAGGGAGGCCTGCGGGCTGGCAGATGTACAGATCGTCGAAGCCGTCGTTGTCGATATCTCCCGCGGCGAGGCCGTTGTTCCCGTACACGTCGATACCGCAAGCGCCGTCAAGCACCGTGCGCCAGTTGTCGACCCCGCGCACCATCTGACTTCGATATGATTCCGTCCGGCCCAGAACTTGCGCCGTGACGTCCATGAAAATCGGCCCACGAGCTCGGCTCACGGTTTCTGCGCTCGCCTCCCAGCGCACCGCGTGCCACGCGTTGGAATTAGCGCGAGTCCACCGCGTCGACCAATTTCCGATGCGCTCCTCGCGGGCGCCATCGGCACACGTGCCGGCGAGATCGTAGCGAATCTCGGTTTGCACGGTGAATGGCGAGCCGGCGATTTCTTTGACGCCCGTGATTTCGAACTCGGCGATCTGTATTTGCACGAAAGGCGTGAGGTACTTCTTCATTTCGTCTAGGAATCGCTCGCGGTCCTCCGTGGTCTTCCCAGCGAACCGCCTCCGCGTTACATCGATGCCGCCGCCGGAACGCACCCTGCTTTCTTCACTTGGCGCGAGCGCAATCGCTTCCAGCGAAGAGTCGAGAAAATTTGCAAGCGTACTGAGCCCGAGCGGTGCTGTTTTGAGGGCCTGGCCCCAGTCGTTCAGCACGCGCCCAATTTCAAAGGCGTATTTTTCGGTGATGAACTCGTCGGAGCCGGGGGCGACAAGGCGAAGCACATCGTCAAGCGGAGATTTCGCCGGGTAATGAGGGTTCAGTCGAAAATCAGCGAAAGGGAGAAAAGGAATGGCGCGCGGAGGAGCAGCGAGTTTCGCGCCGAACGGCAGAGCGCACAGTGGAGCGGGAGCGAAAAGCACCGGGGCCCAGCGCATTCCCCGAAGGAAGGTCCGACGCGAAATGTGCTGTTCGTCTTTGTGACGCGCCATCCGGAAGTGCCCGTGTTCGACCGCTCGCCTTGGCATGCTAGCACTCGAACCGGGTCGACCCAAAACGCTATGGCCAGGCGCTATGGGGGATAGGCGATGCCGGCCCGGAGGAGTCCCCCGGGATCAGTTCTGCGGTAATCTGATATTCGCGGCCCTGCGGATCCGCCGAGCGAGAGAGTTCATGCAGCGCGTCGGCGGCTATTTGGCCGAGGACGTCGCGGTGGATGTCCACCGTGGTGATCGAAGGGTTGCTGTATTCCGCCAGGCGTGTCTTGTCGAAGCCGGTCACCGAAATGTCCTCTGGCACTCGGAGGCCGGACTTCATCAGGCCTTTGATGACTCCGACCGCGGTGAGGTCGTTCACTGCCATGACCGCCGTAGGCCGGGGATTGAGCTGCGCGATCGCCAGGCCGGCGCTCAAGCCGCCTTCGAAGCGCAAATCGCCCGGAAACACCGGCCCGGGCTCAAGCCCTAAATCCCTCATGCATTTTTCGTAGGACCGCAAGCGCACGACGTTGGACTTCAGTCGCGGCCTTCCTGCCACAAAAGCGATGCGCCGGTGCCCATGTTTGTAGAGGTACTCCACGATCTGCTGCATTCCGGAATGGTAGTCGATGCGCAGATTGCTTACATACTTGCGCACCGGAGCAAGATCCAGAAACGTTACGGCTATCCTGCGGCGCGCCAATTCGTGGATTAAGCGCAAGCTTATTTCGGAGGTCATCACCGCCACGCCGCGCACTTTGTGCTCCATCATGCGCTGCGCGGCTGCTCGCGTTCTGCGCGGATCGTAATTGGTGTCGCTTAGAATCGCGTCGTAGCCCTCGCGTTCTGCGCGGATCGTAATTGGTGTCGCTTAGAATCGCGTCGTAGCCAAGCTCGCGCGCGCGCGTCTCGAAGCTCTTGATCACTTCCGGGAAAAACGGATTCTCGATGTCGGAAACGATGATGCCCAGCGTGCGACTCTCCCGCGAGGCCAAGTGGCGGGCGTGCACGTCTGGAAAATATCCGAGGCGCTTGACCGCCGAGAGTACCAGGCTGTGCGTGCGGGGCCCCACTTTTCCGGTTTTGTTCAATACGTTGGAGACCGTGGCGGTGGATACGCCCGCGGCCTTGGCAACGTCGCGAATGGTTAGGCCCATAAGCCGAAAGTCTCAGGTCCCGGAATTAGATTCGATGAAAATCCCCGACTGGGCAGCAAGCGGCTTGCAGTATAGATGAAAAAAAATGCTTGACAACATCGAAAGACTTGTGCGATAGACAGTGCCACTAGGTTAAGCGGTTAAGCGGTTTGGGTGCGTAAATCCGGCGCAGCTTGGGTTTTCACTGTCGGGCTTGGGGTGCCAGATTCTCAACATGCTCATGTCGTGGGGCTATTGCCGCGCGTTTCGGTCAGGCCTCTGTCCGCAAAATTTAAATAGGTCGAG
>WNFO01002266.1_pt1 | contig 15776 bp, 11 predicted proteins | sample 5400251 | NCBI WGS metagenome assembly WNFO01 (sample SAMN13153354, study PRJNA577476) | soil metagenome | isolation source: 100 cm saprolite under Madrone tree | place: USA:California | collected 2016-06-14 | reverse complement strand
GTTGTCGGCGGCCACGATCATGATTACGAACGCTTCGCTCCGCAAGCCCCAGACGGCACCGCCGATGCGAAGCGCGGCATTCGCGAATTTGTCGTCGGCACCGGCGGCAAGAACCATCGCCCCTTTGGCCCGCCAATTCGCAACAGCGAAGTTCGCGACGCCACGGCTTTCGGCGTTTTGAAGCTAACGCTCAAGCCTAACAGCTATGATTGGCAATTCATCCCCGAAGCAGGGAAGAGCTTCACCGATTCCGGCACCGGCGCCTGCCACTAACTTCACATTTTCTAGAAACGAAAGATCAAAACTCGCAAACGAAAAACTCTTTCCTACGGCATTTTCTTTTTGGCGGGCGCGGGCTTGCTCTCTGGAATCGCAATGGACATGGGCGTCGAGGCGCCCGCAAGCTCTTTTTTCACCGGCTCTGTAATCTTGTCCGCGTTTTTTACCAGCACGGCCACCTGCCAGATCTGCGTTTCCGTCAATTGCCCCTTGAAACTCGGCATCCCCGACATCCGTATCCCGTTTTCCACTTTCCAGTACGACTCCCATGCATCGTCGTCCGTCACGCCCGTGCCATGAAACAGTTGCGGCGGCGCCGGATACATGCCTTGCGCGACCGCGGTCTTGGGCTCGTTCGGCAGGCCATGGCACACCGCGCAGTGCTCCTTGTAAACCTTTGCTCCGGCTATCAAGTTGCCTTCATCCGCCGCCACTTGCGGTGCTGGGTGCGGCAGCTTATCCAGATAGGCATGCAATCCCACGCTCGCGAGAGCCTTCTCAAACGGAATCGGTGAAGCCGAAGTCGCAACCGGGGCGCGCCCCGAAGAGAAATAGAAATAAATACATCCCGCCACCAGCAAAACTCCCAGCAAAATTCCCAGGATCAAACCCTTGATCATGTCGTTTTTCTCTCCTAATTCTCCAAGTTCGCAGCTCCATTTTCCGAAGCCAGCATCATTTCCGCGACAGTCTACTTTCTTCGAGCCATTTCTGCACCCCTCTATTTGCTGGAAACTCCGAGCTCCCCCCGCCGCGACTCAACTGCCCGAAAGCCCCAGCCAGTACCCGCAATGACTTTCTTGCCCTCGTAACCATTCGGCTCCAAAAACCGTCTCATTTAAGCGTGGGCAAAGTTTCCCGGTAGGCTGCCGGACCAGACGCCGCAGCCCCAGGCGTCGACTTGCGATTGCCCTGCTTTCGGCAGACTCTCTCGCACAACCACTTTTTACGTCAGGAGCGAACGGATGGGCCAGATCAAGTCCATAGACCTTCCCGAACCCGGCACACACGCTGCGTCGGTCGCAGCGTCTTCCAAGAGCCGCTGGTGGCTCTGGGTTCTCGTTTTTGCCGCTATCGCTCTTGGTGGCTGGTATTACCGCAACTCACGCAACGCCAGCTCTTCAGCGGACGCTGCTACCCCCGGAGCACCCGGGAAGAGTAAGGGAGGTTTCAGCGCGGGGAGTATCGTTGTCCCCGTCGTCGTGGCCACCGCCCAGCATGGCGACTTACCTGTTTATTTCAATGGCCTCGGCACGGTTACCGCCTTCAATACTGTTACGGTTCGCAGTCGCGTGGATGGCCAACTCATCAGCATTGCATTCAAGGAAGGACAGTTCGTTCACGATGGAGAAGTGCTCGCGCAAATCGATCCGCGCCCTTTCCAGGTGCAGCTCGAACAAGCCCAGGGACAACTTGCTAAAGATCAGGCTCAACGCAAAGACGCTGAAGTGAATCTCGAACGATTCAAGCTTCTTTTCAAGGAAGGCGTCATTCCACAGCAGCAACTCGACACGCAGGCCGCGTTGGTTGGCCAGTTTGATGGCGCCATCACGTCGGATCAGAGCCAGATCGACAACGCGAAGCTCCAGCTCACCTATTCCCGCATCACGGCGCCGATCAGCGGCCGCATTGGCCTGCGTCTCGTAGATGTAGGCAACATTGTGCATGCCACCGACGCCAGCGGACTATTGGTCATCACGCAGTTGCAACCCATTTCGGTCATTTTCAGCTTGCCGCAGGATCAACTGCCTGAAGTGAACGCCAAGCTGCGTTCCGGTGTTCAACTCAGCGTCGACGCCTTCGACCGCGACGATACCGCCAAGATCGCAACTGGAAAACTCCAAACCATCGACAATCAAATTGATCCGACGACCGGAACCTACAAGCTCAAATCCATCTTTGCGAACGCTGACAACGCTCTCTTTCCCAATCAGTTTGTCAACGTCCACCTGCTTGTCGATACCAAGCACAACCTCACGATCGTTCCCACAGCCGCCATCCAACGCGGTCCGCAAGGAACTTACGTGTACGCCGCCGGTCCCGACAACACGGCGAAGATTCGAGTGGTCACCATCGCGCAAGCCACCGGTGACAAAGTAGGCTTGAGCGCCGGATTGAATTCCGGTGATGTCGTTGTGATTGATGGCCAAGATAAACTTCAGGACGGAACAAAGATCAATCCCGCCCCGGCTGGCGCGAATGGCGCCGGCCGCAGTTCAGCATCTCCGTCTCCAGCGCCAAGCGCGCCGCAAACCGGGAGCCCCTCGAAGGGCCGCGCTGGAGGATCTCCTCGATGAGTCCGTCACGGCCGTTCATTCTGCGGCCGGTCGCCACCACCCTCTTGATGGTCGGCGTCCTACTTGTAGGGTGGGTCGCCTACCAACAACTGCCCATCTCCGCGTTGCCTCAGGTTGATTACCCCACGATCCAAGTGCAAACGTTTTATCCCGGCGCCAGTCCCGAAGTGATGGCTTCTTCGGTCACGGCTCCTCTCGAGCGCCAATTCGGACAAACTCCGGGCTTGAATCAGATGACCTCCACGAGCTCCTTCGGGAGCTCGATGATCACGCTGCAATTCAATTTGGACCTGAATATCGACGTCGCCGAGCAACAAGTCCAGGCGGCCATCAATAGCGCTTCCAATCTTCTCCCGCAGGGACTGCCCAATCCGCCGATCTACAGCAAGATCAATCCTGCCGATGCGCCCATCCTCACACTCGCGCTTTCATCCAAGTCTCTTCCGCTGCCCAAAGTCGAAGACCTCGCGGACACCATCCTCGCGCAAAAGATTTCTCAGCTCAGCGGTGTTGGTCTGGTCAGCATCAGCGGTGGCCAGCGTCCTGCAGTGCGCATTCAAGCGAATCCTACCGCGCTGGCTTCTTACGGCCTCAGCCTTGAAGACCTGCGCACCGCGCTTGGCCAGGCCAATGTCGACATGGCAAAGGGCACGTTTGACGGCTTGCATCAGGCTTACACAATCGGCGCGAACGATCAGCTCATTTCCAGCGACAGCTACCGCCCGCTGATTATCGCTTACCGCAACGGCGCGCCCGTGCGGCTGACCGACGTTGCTACCGTCGTCGACGGTGTCGAAAACGCCAAGCAAGCGGCGTGGGCCAACCGCGATCCTGCGGTTATTCTCAATATTCAGCGGCAGCCCGGCGCGAACATTATTGCCGTGGTCGATCGCGTCAAGACGCTACTGCCTAAACTACAAGCCGCGCTTCCCGCCGCCGTTCAAGTGGATATTCTCACCGACCGCACCACCACGATTCGCGCTTCGGTCGAGGACGTGCAATTCACGCTGGTGCTCACCGTGGCGCTGGTCGTAATGGTGATTTTTCTTTTTCTCCGCAGCATCCGGGCCACCATCATCCCCAGCATCGCCGTTCCGCTTTCTTTGATTGGCACTTTCGGCGTGATGTATCTTCTTGGCTACAGCCTCAACAACCTCTCACTCATGGCGCTGACCATTTCGACGGGCTTCGTCGTAGACGACGCCATCGTCATGATCGAAAACATCAGCCGGTACATTGAGGAAGGAGATTCGCCGCTCCAGGCCGCGCTCAAAGGCTCAGAACAAATCGGTTTCACGATTGTTTCGCTTACCGTTTCGCTCATCGCCGTGCTCATACCTCTTCTTTTCATGGGCGATATCGTCGGACGTCTTTTCCGCGAATTTGCCGTTACCCTGGCGGTCACCATCCTGGTGTCCGCGTTTGTTTCGCTGACGCTAACTCCGATGATGTGCGCGAAACTCCTGCGCCATCAGAAAAAAGAAGAAGAAGGGTGGTTCTACCGCAAGTCGGAAGACGCTTTTAATTCGGTCATCGCGTTCTATGGTCGCACGTTGCAATTCGTGCTCCGGTTTCGCACAACCACTCTCGTGGTTACCGTTGCCACTCTAGTCGGCACAATTCTTCTCTACATTTACGTTCCCAAAGGATTTTTTCCTGTCCAGGATACCGGCGTGATTCTTGGCGTCTCTGAAGGGCCGCAAAACGCTTCCTTCGCGGCCATGGCCCAGCGCCAGCAAGCTCTTGCCGATGTCATTCTCAAGGATTCGGCGGTCGAAAGCCTTTCCTCGTTCATCGGCGTGGACGGCACGAACACTACGTTGAACAGCGGGCGCATCCAGATCAATCTCGTGCCGCTCGCGCAGCGCAAAATCAGCGCCTCCGATGTGATTCGCCGGCTGCAGCCCGCGCTCGCTAAAGTCGATGGCGTTTCCCTCTTCCTCCAGCCGATCCAAGACTTGACCGTGGAAGACCGCGTCAGTCGTACGCAATTCCAGTACAGCCTCGAAGATGTCGACCCCAAAGAGCTCGCCTACTGGACTCCGCGTTTCATCGAAAAATTGAAATCCCTCCCGGAACTTCGCGACGTCGCCAGCGACCAGTTGAACCAGGGTCTCGTCGCTTCCATCACGATTGATCGCGACTCCGCCGCGCGACTCGGCGTTCTTCCCGCCGACATTGACAACACGCTTTACGATGCCTTTGGCCAGCGCCAGGTCTCCACGATTTTTACCCAGCTCAATCAATATCACGTGGTCCTGGAAGTGGATCCGCAGTTCCAGCAGGATCCTGATTCTCTGAAAGATATTTACGTGAAGTCTTCCAACGGAACGCAAGTCCCGCTCAGCGCTTTCACACGCTTCGACCCCGGCGACTCCGCTCTCGCGCTCAATCATCAAGGCCAGTTTCCAGTCGTCACACTCTCATTCAATCTGGCCCCCAACGGCGCGCTCGGCGACGCTGTGAACGCCATCAACCGCGCGAAGCAGGAATTGAACATGCCTCCCAGCGTTCAAGCGACCTTCCAGGGCACCGCGGCGGCGTTTCTCAAGTCTCTGGCCAATGAGCCCATCCTCATTCTGGCCGCGCTCGTTACCGTCTACATCGTTCTCGGTATTTTGTACGAGAGCTACATTCATCCGATCACGATTCTCTCCACGCTCCCGTCGGCCGGCGTCGGAGCGATTCTCGCTCTGCTTCTGTGCCGGACGGAATTCAGCGTCATCGCGCTAATCGGCATCATCCTGCTCATCGGCATCGTCAAGAAAAATGCCATCATGATGATCGACTTTGCGCTCGAAGCCGAGCGCAAGGAAGGGAAGGCCCCGCTCGACGCCATCTACGAAGCTTGCCTGCTTCGGTTTCGGCCCATCATGATGACTACCATGGCCGCGCTGCTGGGCGGCTTGCCGCTGGCGCTCGGCGCGGGCGTCGGCTCTGAATTGCGCCGTCCGCTGGGCATCACCATCGTCGGCGGTCTGATTCTCAGCCAATTGCTGACGCTTTACACGACGCCGGTCGTTTATCTCGCTTTCGATTGGCTCGGGCGCCGCTTTGCTTTTCACGTCGGCAATCCCATCGAAGAGCCGGCCACCGGAGATTAGCAAGTGAACTTTTCCTCGAACTTCTCCGCGCCCTTCATCCGACGGCCCGTCGCTACGTCGCTGATTACACTCGCCATTCTGCTCTCGGGTGTAGTGGCCTTCCGGTTTTTGCCGGTTGCGCCGCTTCCGCGCGTTGATTTTCCAACCATCTCCGTCAGCGCCAATTTGCCCGGCGCAAGTCCGGAAACCATGGCTTCCGCTGTTGCCACGCCGCTCGAGCGGCAATTCAGCCGCATCGCTGGCGTCACGCAGATGACTTCTTCGAGCGGCCTCGGTTCCACGAACGTCACCCTTCAGTTCGATCTCAATCGCGATATCAACGCTGCCGCGCGCGACGTTCAGGCGGCCATCAACGCCGCTCGCAGCCAGCTTCCCGCGGACCTCCCAGGCCAGCCTTCGTACAAAAAGGTCAATCCCGCGGATGCTCCCATCATGCTGCTTGCGCTGACCTCGGAAAACATTCCGCATGCGCAAATCTACGACGCTGCAGATTCCATCCTTGCCCAGAAGCTTGCTCAGGTTGAAGGCGTCGGCCAGGTCCGCGTTTTCGGCAGCTCACCCCCCGCTGTGCGCGTCGAAGTGAACCCCGATCAGCTCAATAGCTATGGAATCAGTTTGGAAACGGTTCGAAAATCTTTACAGGCCGCCAACACGAACCTCGCAAAGGGCGCCCTCTCTGACTCCCGGCAGACCTGGGCCATCTCTGATACCGACCAGCTTTTCAAGGCCTACGAATATCAGCCGCTCATCGTCGCGGGGCACGTGGGCGCTCCGGTGCGCCTGCGCGATGTAGGCGAAGTCATGGATTCGGTCCAGGACAGCCGAAATCTGGGACTTTCAGGCGGAAAGCCGTCCGTGCTCCTCGGCGTCTTTCGCCAGCCAGGAGCTAACATGATCGAGACGGTGGACCGCATCACCGCCCTTCTTCCGCAACTCCGCGCTTCCATCTCTCCCTCCATCAACCTGAGCGTCGCTATGGACAGCACCACCACCATTCGCGCTTCGGTGCACGACGTGGAAGTCGCGCTCGTCATCTCCATCATCCTCGTGATTTTCGTGGTCTTCGCATTTCTCCGGAATGTTTGGGCCACCATTATTCCGAGCGTCGCCGTCCCGCTTTCCCTCATTGGGACTTTCGGCGTCATGTATCTTTGCCACTACAGCGTTGACAATTTATCTCTCATGGCTCTCACTATTTCCACTGGCTTCGTTGTTGACGACGCAATCGTGGTTATCGAAAACATTGCGCGTCACATCGAAGGAGGCATGAAACCTTTCGCTGCCACCATGAAGGGCGCCAGTGAAATCGGTTTTACCGTCCTCTCCATGAGCACTTCGCTCGTGGCCGTCTTTATCCCGATTCTTCTCATGGGCGGCATCGTCGGACGTCTTTTCCGTGAGTTCGCTGTCGTTCTTAGCGTGGCCATCGGTGTTTCACTCTTCGTTTCGCTTACCGCCACGCCGATGATGTGCGCCCGCTTCCTGCGCCATGAATCCGGCAAACACAATAGAATCTACCGCTTTTCCGAGAACGTCTTTAACCGCCTTCTCCGGAGCTACGATTTTTCTTTGCGCTGGGTTCTTCGCCACCAATTCCTGATCTTGCTGGTCACCATCGGTACGGTTTGCTTGAACGTCTATCTCTTCTACAAGACGCCCAAAGGTTTCTTCCCACAGCAGGACACCGGCCGCCTCAACGGAGCCATTCTGGGCGATCAGGATCTCTCCTTCGCCGCCATGTCGCAGAAGATGCGTCAATTCACAGACATCGTTTTGCAGGATCCCGCGGTCGACACGGTTACATCCTTCACCGGCGGCGGCAGCGGCGGCAGCACAGCTCGGATGTTCGCCCAGCTCAAGCCACTGAACGAGCGGAAGCTGAGCGCTGATCAGGTCATCGCGCGGCTCCGCTCCAAAACTGCCGGAATTCCCGGCGCCGCTTTGTATTTGCAAGCCGTTCAGGATCTCAGTGTCGGCGGCCGCTACGGCGCTGCGCAGTATCAATACACGTTGCAAGCGGATAATCTCAACGATCTCACTCATTGGGCTCCCATTCTTCAGCAGCGCCTGGCTAAAATCCCGGAGCTGCGCGACGTCAACTCCGACCAGCAAATGCATGGCTTGCAAAGTTCCGTCGTAATCGATCGCGATACCGCCAGCCGTCTCGGCGTTGCCGTCCAGGATATTGACAACACTCTCGGCGACGCCTTCGGCCAGCGCCAGGTCTCCAACATTTACAAAGGGCTGAATCAGTATCACGTCGTGCTGGAAGTGGCTCCCCAATTCCAGCCGGGTCCGGACGCACTTAAGTCCATTTATGTGCCGTCGAAATCGGGCAAGCTCGTTCCTCTTAGCGCCTTTGCTCACTATGAGCCGTCCAACACGGCGCTCTCCGTCAACCATCAGGGCATCTTCCCGGCGATTACTCTTTCTTTCAATCTGGCTCCCGGTGCTTCTCTCGGCCCCGCCGTCGATCACATTGAGCAGGCCCGCCGCGAGCTCAAAGTTCCCTCGACCGTTCACGCCACATTTCAAGGCACCGCGCAGGCCTTTCAGGACTCACTCTCCAACCAGCCGGTCTTGATTCTTACTGCCCTCGCCGCCGTTTACATCGTTCTTGGAATCCTTTACGAGAGCTTCATCCATCCCATCACCATTCTCTCGACGATTCCTTCTGCTGGAATCGGCGCGCTCCTCGCCATCCAGTTCATCAAATCCGATCTCAACATCATTGCGCTCATCGGCATCATCCTCTTGATCGGCATCGTCAAGAAAAATGCCATTCTCATGATCGATTTTGCGGTTCAAGTGGAAAGGGAAGAAGGGTCGTCGCCCGTGGAAGCAATCTACAAAGCGTGTCTGCTGCGCTTCCGGCCGATTTTAATGACCACCATGGCAGCGCTTCTCGGGGCTATGCCTCTCGCTCTTGGCGCCGGAGTTGGTTCCGAACTGCGGCGTCCGCTGGGCATCACCATCGTTGGCGGCCTCATCCTCAGCCAGATGCTCACGCTGTTCACCACGCCGGTTGTTTATATTTACATGGACCGTCTGCAATCGTGGCTCCGCCGCACGTTCAGCCGCGCGCCTGCACCAGTTCCTGCAACGCAGACAGATTGATCGCAGACGCCTTTCGGGCATGCCCCGCTTTAGATCAACTGAAAACTGTTTTTCTATGCGCTGCCGATCAACCATCCTGTCAAGAACACCAAAACGCCGCCCACAATCACCTGAAACGCCGCTTGCAAGAAGGGCGTATCCATGTAGCGGTGGCGGATGAAACTGATAACACCAAGCTCCACTGCTACCACGATGATTGCCACCAGCATGGCGACACGAAAATTGCGGATCAAGAAAGGCAAAGTGTGCCCGATTCCGCCGGCCGTCGTCATCAACCCAGTCACCCCGCCGCGCAGCCACGGGGAGCCGCGCCCGGTCAGCGATCCGTCATCGGAAAGCCCTTCTGAAAATGCCATCGAAATGCCTGCGCCGATAGAGGCTGCAAGCCCCACCAGAAAAGCCTCCCAGCTTTTTTGCGAGGCGAATGCTGCCGCGAAAATTGGCGCCAGCGTCGAAACCGAACCATCCATCAATCCAGCCAAACCCGGCTGAACCACCTGCAGCAAAAACAACTTCCGGTGTGATTCATCTTCCGTGGCTTTCGCGCTCGCCGTTAAATGCTTCTCTTCCAATTCACCCGCGGTGCGCTCGTGTTTTCTCTCCTCATCCGCGAGCTTGTTCAGCAATTCCCGCGTCGACAAATCCGCCGTCCTGCTCGCCGCTCGCGCGTAAAATCGGCTCGCTTCCAGCTCCATCAATTCCGCCTGCTTCCGGGCGACCTTCACGCCCAGCGGCCGGACCAGCCACACCGGTTTCCTGGTCAGGAATCCCTTCACGTTTTCCCGCCGGATCAACGGAATATGATCGCCGAACCGCTGCCGGAACATCGCAAACAAACGGTCGCGATGGCCTACCTCTTCCTGTCGCATTTCTTCGAACATTTCCGCGGTCGAGGGATACTCGTCGCGCAGCGCGTCCGCAAACTCACCGTAAATCCGCCCGTCTTCTTCTTCGGCGGAAATCGCGATCGCCAGAATCTCCTTTTCCGTCAAGTCTTTAAATTTTTTCAGCATCGTTCTTTGCCCTCAGATTCAAGTGAGCACAAAGAATCGCACAAACTGAGCCGCGAAGTCATCTTTCGCCACAATCATGACAAATTAACCGCGCTAGCTGGCTTCGGGGGAGGCTGAAGGCTGCCCGCGCCAGTGATAGAAGAGGGGAATGCCTCCCAGGATCACTGCCAGGCCCAGCGAGGAGCGAACCGGCCGGACCATCCACAAGTTCACAGTCAGAGCGACGGCGGCAGTCAAGAAAAGGAGCGTCGTCCAGGGATGGCCCCAAGCGCGGTACGGCCGGGATAAGTTGGGTTCCATTTTGCGCAAACGAAAAAGGGCAATGGCATTTAACGCGAGGAAAATCCACACGCCAAAGACAAACAGCGAATAGAGCTCTTCGTAAGTCCCGCTGAGCGCGAGCAATGCAGCGACTGCACCAAGGAAGATCAGCGCGCCGCTGGGCGTGTGAAAAGAAGGATGGATGCTCTTGGCGAATCGGAAGAACACGCCATCGCGAGCCATGGCGTAAGGAATGCGTGCGCCCGTTAAGACTACGACGTGGAGTGCTCCCAGGGCGGAGATAGCCATCGCGACCGTCAGCCAAGTCGCCCCTCGTGAGCCGGCGAACGACTGCACCACGTCCGAGGCGACGTGCTGCGATTGCATCAGCGTTGCGAATGGCAGAGTACGCAGGTAAACAACATTCGCAAGCAGGTAAAGACCGCCCACAGTAAGCAGTCCCAGCAGGATGGCTCGCGGGATGTTCTTCTGAGGGTGCATAATTTCTTCACCAACGCCGCCAAGGTCATTGAAGCCGTTGTAAGCCCACATCGCAGGAACCAGGGCCGTTAGAAAGCCACTGATTGTGCCTAGACCTAGGTGGGTGACTTGAGGTGCGGCTTCCAGCCCATGTTGCTTTCCGAATAGAACGCCCGCAATGACAATCAGCGCGATCGCACCTATCTTCAATGACGTCAGCACTATTTGGATGACGCCGCCCATGCGCACACTCAAATAGTTGATGGCGGTGACCGCCACCACCACCAGCGCCGCCAGCGGTTGGGCCGCGGTAAAGGTGAAGTCGAATTGTCCGATATGGTACGTAAACAGGGGCGTCGCAACAACCGGGAAGAGGAAACCGAGGAATCGTAGAAATCCGGCCGCCAGCGTGGCCATGCCCACAGGCCGCTCGAGAAACGATGTCATCCAGCCGAAAAGAAATCCCCAAAGGGGGCCGAGGCCGCGAGTGAGGTAGACGTACGGGCCGCCTGCTTGCGGCAATGCCGCGCCCAGTTCGGCATAACAGAACGCGCCACACAGCACGATGAGCCCGCCGAAGATCCACGCGGCAAAAACCAGCGTGGCCGTGCTGACGGCGCGGGCCATGTCGCTGGTGACGAGGAAAATGCCCGTCCCGATCGTGTCCCCAATTACCATCGCGGTGGCCGACCACAGGCCCAGGCCCCGAATTAGGTCCGATCGTTCGCGTTCGTTTGTCAGATTGGGGCTGGTTGCGCTCACAAAGGTTGAGAGAGCCTACTATCCAGGATTCAGGTGGTCAATCAACTTCTTCGTTAGGCTGGTACGCCGCAAGGGAATCGTGTCCTGTGGCGCTCAATTGCGTATACGCGCTATCATCGAGGCGCAATGGCCATGCAAAAATCCATGCTGACCGAATTCCCCTGGGACCCGCGCTACCGCGTTTCGGCTCCCGATGACGTGCTCACGCCAGCGTTGCTCCTCTATCCAGAAATCGTCGCCTCCAACATCGAACGCACCTTGGACTTGGTAGGCGGCGACGCGGATCGCTGGCGCGTGCACATCAAAACCGCAAAGCTGGGCTACACGCTTCGAATGCTCGTTGAACGCGGCGTCCGCAATTTCAAATGTGCAACCACTCTGGAGCTTTTAGTGGCCTGCCGCAGCAGCGCGGGAGACGTACTTTTCGCCCATCCAGCGGTGGGCGCAAATGCGCGGCGAGTCAGCGAAATAGCCGATCAGTTTCCGCAAGTGCGCATTTCCGTTCTGGCCGAGAACGAGCAGCAGGTGGCCCAATGGCGCGGCGGCCGCGTCGGAATTTTTCTCGACATGAATCCCGGCATGGATCGCACCGGCATCGAGCAAAGCCACAGCGGCAAAGTTGTTGAGCTATGTCGCGTCATTGGCAGTCTGGGGCTGGAGTTCCGCGGCCTGCACTATTACGACGGTCACCTTGGCGGATTGGAAATGCGCGAACGCACCGCAGCGGCGCATGCCGGTTATGACCGTTTGGTGAATGTCGTGAGCGAGCTTGAACGCAGCAGCATGCGTGTGCCGGAATTGATCTCTGCGGGAACACCAACGTTTCCGTGCTCCCTTGGTTACAAGGGTTTTCGACAAGCAAGCTTCGTCCACCGCGTTTCACCCGGGACTGTGGTTTATTGCGATGCTACCAGTCTGGCGCAGCTTCCCAGCGAGTACGGCTACCGGCCGGCAGTGCTGGTCTTAACGCGCGTGGTTAGCCAGCCGCGCGCAGGAATCATCACGTGCGATGCTGGCCACAAGTCAGTATCCGCCGACGCTGGTGTTCCCACCTGCGTGGTCGTCGGGCATTCGGAACTCACGCCGCTCTCACCCAGCGAAGAGCACCTGCCCATGGCTGTGCAGGACGGCGCCACGCGTCCACAAGTGGGCGAGGCGCTTTACCTCCTTCCGCGCCACGTCTGCCCCACGGTGAACAATTTCGATTCCGCTCTGCTGGTCCAAGATGGCGCGGTCAAATCCGTCGAAAAGGTGTCGGCGCGCGGCCGCGAAGCGCCAGTGCTGCTGGCTGCAGACCAAACGGTTCCCATGAGGGGTTAAGCAACTCGAAGAAATGGTCGCCAATCCGTAAACTGAGAAGCGTTCTAGGCAGATTCCGAGTACTCCGTCATCTGTCCAGGATCGATCCAAAGCGCGGAGACCACTTCCACTGTGCCGACTTACGGTTACTGATCTCTATGGCCCAGCATACCTCCACGGGTTAGCTGGGCCGTGGATTGAACTGGGAACATAGCGCGAAAGTTTTCTCCAAGTGCTCGATGAAAATGCGAACTTTGGTGGACAGCCGGCGGCTGGCAGGCCGTACGGCAAGGATTGGCACTGTTCGCTCAAAGACAGTCAGAAGGCGGATAACGGTACCTTCTCTGAGTTCTGCGTAGAAGAGCCATGCTGGTGCCTGGGCAATCCCCAGATGTTCAAGGACGCCCATCCGCATCTGCTCAATATCGCTGGTTCGAAAGAGTCCTGTGGGGATAACACGCTTCGCGTCTCGTCCAGAGCCAAAGCTCCACGGCTGTACGGAGCCACGCTCCACAAACACGACCGATCGGAAGCGATTGAGTACTTCCGGCGATTCCGGTGCACCGTAGCGTGTGAGGTATTGAGGAGTGGCCACGAGAACGGTCGTCGTCCGCGCAAATCTTCGCGCAACCAGAGTGGAGTCTGGAAGATCACCGGAGTGGATCGCTAAATCGAAGCCGTCTTCGATGATCGTTGTCGGGCTCTCCGATGCCGCCAGCTCAACCGCCATATCGGGGTAGGCAGCAAAAAAAGCAGGCAGCTTTGACACCATGTGGAGGCGGGCAAACGTGGGGGCAACGGTCACACGAATGAGGCCTTTCGGTGCAGTTTGGCCTCGACCGATTCGTGAAGTCGCGTTTTCAAAGTCGTCGAGAATGTGCAAAGCAGACTCGTAAAAGTCGCGACCTGCCTCAGTTAGTGCGATGGAACGAGAGGTGCGGTGAATGAGTTCGGTGCCGAGTTCATCTTCAAGGGCGGAGATCTGTTTGCTGACAGCAGGTTGCCCAATTCCGCGTTCCTTTGCGACAGCGGAGAAACTCCCTTTTTCAATTACTCGGACGAACATCTGCATTGCATCGAATTTGTCCACGCAGCCTCCATATTCCTCTATGGAATGGATTCTAACCGAGGTCGCTGCGTTATGCATTCCTATTGGGAATAGCTGGCATTCCCCAGAGTGCTCAATCTGCTTGTAGTAATCACACATCAGATAGGAGGTCCAAGGAGTGCGAGCGAGATAACAGTCAGTTGAATCAGTTAGAGCAGTGAATCGCTCACAGAAAATTATAGGAGGTCACATGTCTAAATTAACCGAAAAAGTGGCACTCGTTGCCGGCGGTTCGCGGGGCATTGGCGCAGCGATCGCGAAACGTCTCGCCGCGGATGGAGCGAGCGTGGCCATCACGTACGCGAAGGACGCCAGCGCGGCTTCAGCCGTGGTCAAAGCGATTGAAGGCGATGGCGGAAAGGCTATCGCAATTCAGGCGGACGCCACTAATGCCGGTGCCGTCGAAGCCGCGGTCGAAAAGACCGTGGCGACATTCGGCCGGCTCGACGTCCTTGTGAACAATGCCGGCACGGTCATTCCGAAAAGATTCGAGGAAACCACGCTGGAAGAGATGGACCGCGTTATCGACATCAACGTCCGTGGGGTATTGGTCGCGACGCAGGCGGCGCTGAAGCACATGCAGAGCGGCGGCCGCATCATCATGATCGGCTCGTCCGCGGGTGAGCGTGACCTGGTGCCCGGCCTCGTGCCCTACTCGGCCACAAAGGGAGCGGTCAAGATGTTCACGCAAGGCTTGTCCAGAGAGGTCGGGTCCCGGGGGATTACCGTCAACAACGTGCAGCCGGGTCCGATCGACACGGATTTGAATCCCGCCGCAGGCGATTGGGCGGTACCGCAGAAGGCCGCCACAGCACTCGACCGCTACGGCCACGTCGATGAGGTCGCCGCGCTAGTGGCGTTCGTCGCCGGTCCGGAGTCCTCGTACATTACCGGGGCAAATCTTACCGTGGATGGCGGAATGAATGCCTGATCGATACGCAATACAAATCAAATGGAGGAAGGTGTCCAATGGCAAATGTAGTGAAGAAGCACAGCATCTCTTCTGAGCTAGCACAGAAAATGGTGGACAGAGCGGTAGCGAAAGCCAGAGAACTTGGCGTTAGCGAGAATGTAGCGATCCTCGATGACGGGGGGAATCTCAAGGCATTCAGCCGGATGGATGGGGCCCCGATCCTTTGCATCGAGATGGCGCTGAACAAAGCGTATACAGCTCTGTTCGGCGTCTCCACGCAGGACTTTTTCAACTTTATCCAAGGCGACCCGTCGCTTTTGGCTGGCATCCCCACGCTTTCGCGTGTGGCGGCTTGGGGAGGAGGGTTTCCCATTAAGGTGGACGGAGAAATTGTCGGGGCGATCGGGTTGAGCGGGGCGCCCGCAGTGCAGAACGACGTCGATTGCGCGAGAGCAGCCCTAGCGCTCGTGTCGTGATATTTTCTGAGAGGAGGTTGAACCGCATGAGAGCCGACATTGTAGCTGGCGCCCTATTTCCCGATTACGAGCTGACCGATCACACGGGCAAACGTCGCAAGCTCTCCGATCTACAGGGGCCAGATCCCATAATCCTGGTGCTTAGCCGGGGAGGATTCTGCCCGAAGGATCGGCGCCAAGCCGAGGGTCTGGTCCAACTTCACCACGAGATGGAAGTCGGCTACTCCCGTCTGGTTACAATCAGTACCGACAACATGCTTCTGACGAACGAATACCGGGACGGCGTCGGCGCTCATTGGACCTTTTTATCCGATCCGGGGCGAAAGGTTCAGAAGGATCTCGACATAGCCGAATACACGGACCCCGAGCACAATCCGATGATCCCGCATGTCATCGTCCTCGAACCTGGTCTCGTTATATTCAAGATTTACAACGGCTACTGGTTTTTTGGCCGGCCGACCAACGAAGAGCTTCGGCAAGATTTGCGGGCTGTGTTGAAGAAATGCCGTCCGGACTGGGACATCACTAGGCCGGAGCTGAAAGCCGCTTGGGAACAGGGTCAACGTGATCGCTTTTATCCCTATGGCGGCAAGACCTACGGGCAGGTGTTTCGGGAGCAAGAGTAAACGGCAATAGGGCTCCACTTGCTGTCCGCAGAGTCGTTTTT
>WNFO01002265.1_pt1 | contig 15778 bp, 19 predicted proteins | sample 5400251 | NCBI WGS metagenome assembly WNFO01 (sample SAMN13153354, study PRJNA577476) | soil metagenome | isolation source: 100 cm saprolite under Madrone tree | place: USA:California | collected 2016-06-14 | reverse complement strand
CATGAAGAAACAGCAAAAACTCAAACACTCGAAAAAGGAGCACATACAACATGGCAACTAAGAAAGGTGGAAAGAAGTCCGCAGCGAAAAAGGGTGGCGCCAAAAAGGGCGCGAAGAAGGGCGGAACCAAGAAGGCCGCCAAGAAGAGATAGTTCGAACCAGCAGGTTACAGCAAGAACCTTTCACCGGCGCACACAAACTTCTGAGGCCAGCAAGGCCTTGAAAAGGAACGACGAGAACTTCAAGCGAATCTCGTCGTTCCTTTTTTTTTTCATTTGTGATCGAGCACGGCGGGTGCGTCTCAACTCGCATGAGTGACTCTATTCCTTTTCTTCACACCTTCGGTGGCGGCGGGTGATGTGGCCAAGTTCTAAACCACTATTGCGGATGGTGAACGACGGCAAGTAAGTTTGTGCCGGCGAAGTGATGAATGTTGCGCTTGTAGAACCAGAAATACCACCGAACACCGGCAATGTCGCGCGGCTTTGTGCGGCTACCAGGGTTCCGCTTCATATCGTGGGTATGCCGGGATTCCGCATGGATGCTCGAGCGGTCCGCAGGGCCGGACTTGACTACTGGCCCGAGGTCATTCTCGAGCGGCACCGAAACCTCGAGGCTCTTTACACGGCCCTGCCCGACTCGCGTTTCATTTACCTCACGACAAAAGGCGATCAGCTCTATACAGACTGGTCTTTCGAAGCTGACGACTGTTTGATCTTCGGGCGAGAAACCCGTGGCCTCCCTGAAGATATCTTGCGCGCTCACTGGGACCATTGCTTAAGAATCCCGATGCTGAATCCCAATGTGCGGAGCTTGAATTTAGCCACTGCTGTCGGCATTGTCCTTTTCGAAGCGTTAAGGCAAACCGGTAAGCTCAAATAGAGTTTCAAGGCTACCGGAACCTGCCCCTTCGACTCGTCTTCCATCCGGTGCTACTCTGCAAGATGCAAAGATAACCAAAATGGAAATCTGGCAGTGAGGGAATCCTGGAGCCCCGGTTTTAATTGATTGTGATGTTGAAAAGAGAAGACGTTCGTAATATCGCTATTATCGCCCACGTCGATCATGGCAAAACTACTCTGGTTGACGCCATGCTGCGGCAATCAGGCACCTTCCGCGAAAATGAACAAGTGCGGGATCGCGTAATGGATTCGATGGATCTCGAAAGAGAACGCGGGATAACCATCATGGCGAAAAACACCGCCGTGCGTTATCGGGATGTAAAGATCAATATCGTGGATACACCGGGACACGCGGACTTTGGCGGTGAAGTAGAACGTGTCTTAAAGATGGTTGACGGCGTGATGTTGTTGGTTGACGCCGCCGAAGGATGTTTGCCGCAAACTCGATTTGTATTGCGTAAGGCGCTCGAGGCCCGCCTGCCAGCGATTGCGGTCGTCAACAAGATCGACCGTCAAGATGCCCGCCCTGCGGAAGTAGTGGATGAGATTTACGAGTTGTTTCTGGATCTGGATGCCACTGATGAGCAGATTGAGTTTCCGATCTTATATTCCATTTCCCGCGCGGGCATTGCTAAGAAGAATTTGGAAGACGATTCAAAGGATCTCCAACCACTCTTTGAACAGATTGTCAAAACGATTCCCGCGCCAAAAGAGTTGCGCACTGACTCGCTTCAGCTGTTAGTCGCAAACCTTGACTACAGCGATTACGTTGGTCGAATAGCTATTGGTCGCATTTTCTCTGGCGAGATCAAGATCGGTGATCAAGTTGTGGTGGTAAAGCCGGACCGCTCGATCCAGAAAACGCGCGTCTCCCAACTCTATGTCTTTGAAGGCCTGGGTCGCGAATCAGTTGAGAAGGCTTCATTCGGCGAGATCGTTGCGCTGGCTGGAATTGAAGAGATTCACATCGGCGACACCATAACCTCGCTCGAGAACCCTCAACCTCTGCCTGTGATCGCGGTCGACGAGCCCACCATCGCCATGATCTTTAGCGTTAATAATGCACCATTTGCAGGCCGCGAGGGAAAGTATGTGACCTCTCGCCAGGTGAAGGAACGACTCGATAAGGAGATCCTTGCAAATGTGGCGATTCGTGTTGAGAGTACCGACTTGCCGGAGCAATTTAAGGTATCTGGTCGAGGCGAACTGCAGTTGGCGATCCTGATCGAGATGATGCGGCGCGAAGGTTATGAGCTTCAGGTTTCGAAGCCCGAAGCCATCACCCGCGAGGTTAACGGCAAAACGCTGGAGCCAATCGAGGCGGTAGTCGTCGACTGTCCGGACGACTTCATTGGCGTGGTCACTGAAGCGCTAGGACGTCGCAAGGGTCAGATGACAAAGATGGTAAACCACGGTACCGGCCGGGTACGTCTGGAGTTTGAAGCCCCTTCCCGCGGGCTGATTGGATTTCGTAATGAGTTTCTGACCGAGACAAAAGGCACCGGGTTGTTGAATACAATGTTTTTGCGCTGGGGCCAGTGGCAGGGTGCATTGCGCGGACGAGCGACGGGAGCGCTGGTCGCTGATCGCACTGGTGAGACAACCACCTTCGCCCTTTTCAATCTGCAGGAGCGCGGAACGCTTTTCGTGCGGCCGGGTACGCGAGTTTATGAAGGAATGATAATAGGAGAAAACGCGCGGGCGGTTGATCTTGACGTAAATGCGATTAAGGAAAAAAAGTTAACCAACATGCGCGCCGCCAGTGCCGACGAAGCGATGCGACTAGTGCCTCCGAAAGATTTATCACTCGAACAAGCCCTCGAGTTCATCGCTGATGATGAACTTGTGGAAGTTACTCCGCAGACAATTCGCCTTCGGAAGCGTGTACTCAGCGCCAACCTTCGACCAAAACGCAAGGACTCCTCAGAGGCAACTTAAAAGACTGTATGTTTCCGCAGATCTATCCGTTGACGGACATCGCATTATCCGGGTTATCCCATGCGGAACAAGTGGAAAGACTCTGTGATGGTGGAGCAACGCTAATCCAACTGCGGGAGAAAAACCTATTAACGCGCGAATTTTATCGGCAGGCCAGCGCCGCTTTAACAGTAGCTCGACAGCGTGGGGCGCGCGTGATAGTCAATGATCGGGTTGACATCGCTCTCGCCCTGGGAGCAGACGGCGTCCATCTAGGTCAGGACGACCTGCCCCCTGAAGCAGCGCGCCGGCTTTTGGGCGAGCCGGCGATTATCGGCCTTTCGACTCATAACGCCGAACAAGCGCGGCAAGCGGTCAAACTTCCGGTTAACTACATCGCCATAGGCCCTATCTTCAGTACCCGCACAAAGGCCGATCCAAGTCCGGAAGTCGGTTTAGATGGCCTCAGAGCGGTCCGTCAGATAGTTGGCTCGCTGCCGCTGGTAGCGATCGGCGGTATTACGGAATTCAATGCTCAGGAGGTTATTGAAGCCGGAGCTAATGCTGTGGCCCTGGTCAGCGCTTTGCTGTCGGATCCCAACCAAATTACGAAACGCACCTGCCTCTTTTTTCGCTCAATCTCCTGATCGGGCTAACATATTTTACTTGCGTTAATCGCGGTTATGCGCGAAAATCGGAACGCCTTGGGAGAGAGTCGTCTCTTCTTGAATATCACCTACCAGGCCGCACGCCTTTCAACCCTACACTTCCGGAGTCCTGCACCAATGAGTTTCTTCGATCTGCCGCCAATTATTGAGCGAATGCTGCTGGTTTCTGAGAAGATCAGCGACTTGAATTTTTCAGTTGGGCAACATCCTCAAGTAGAAATCAACGGAAAGCTGACGCCAGTGCAGCCTCTGGGAATGCAGAAACTCACACCCTACCAGACAGAAATAATTGCCCTGACGTTGATGTATGGAAATCCTGACGCTTCTGAACGGCTGGCCCGTACGGGAACGGCCGACCTTAGCTACTCGTTACCTTCGCGCGCGCGCTTTCGCGTGAATATTTTTCAGCAGCGAGGCGTCTATTCGATCGTGATGCGCGTTATTCCCACTGAAATACCAACCTTGAAGTCCCTTGGTTTACCCATGCAGTTGGCGGATATTGCTGAACTGCGAAACGGCCTGGTTCTAGTCACAGGTCCTACCGGTTCGGGAAAGAGTTCGACGCAGGCTTCTATCATCGACCTCATCAACGAGAAGAAACACTATCACGTGGTCACTATCGAGGATCCAATCGAATTTCTTCATTTGCACAAGAACTCGACCATTAACCAGCGCGAAGTGGGCCATGACACAAAGGATTTTCCCTCCGCTCTCAGGGCCACCTTGCGCCAAGCCCCAAAGGTGATTCTTATCGGCGAAATGCGTGATTATGAAACCACCGAAATAGCTCTGGAAGCAGCAGAGACCGGCCATCTGGTGCTTTCGACTCTGCATACCATCGACGCTGCGAAGACCGTTGACAGGATCATTGGACTTTATCCGAAGAACGAAGAGGCTGTGATCCGTACGCGTCTGGCACAGACGTTTCGCTACATCATTTCGCAGCGATTGATTCCACGGGCGGATGGTCGAGGTAGAGTTGCGGCGGTGGAGATTTTGAGATCAAGCCCTCGCACTCGTGAGTATATCGAGACTGGCGAGGTGGAAGGCAAATCCCTTCTCGACGCGATGCGCGATGGCAAAATCGACGGCATGCAGGACTACGACGACGTCATCAAACAGTTGATTGAGTCGAGAACAATTAGCCTGGAAGATGGGCTCGCGTTTGCTACCAATCAAAACAATCTACTGCTCTCGCTCAAAGGTATGACCGCGTCTGAAGACTTCATTCGCAGGGAAGGCGACAAAATGCCGATAAGCGCCTTTTCCGAATCAGGTTCCATGCTGGGCTTAATTGAGTAGTCCCGGTTCTTGTTAAACCTTCTCTTTGGATAACGCCATGATCATTGTTTGCCAAAAATGTTCGACACGTCTGCAGATTGACGAAGAGAAGGCGCCGGCGCGACCTTTTACCGTCCGTTGCCCAAAATGCAACAGCATCAACGACGCTGGTGCTGCGAGTTCTCCTGCATTCGAGCAGAGTGCGCTGGCTGTTGGAGGGTCGCCTTCAACGGAGCAGCGTCGTTTTGAACAACCCACTGCGGCGCCGGCCTTCGAAATCAGCGCCCAAGCTCTTGAAACGTCTGAGAGCACTTCCGTAGATGACGCGGTTCGCTTGCTGGCGAGCCTGCTCAACAAGGATGGCTTGAGCGGAGGTGGGTTAACGGAAGATGGTCCTCGGAAGCGTCGCAAGATATTGGTCTGCACTGCAGAAGTGCATCGCGAACCAATTGCTCGGTTCCTCACGGAGAGTGGTCACCAGGTGTATGTAGCTGAAGATACGCGGCAGGCGGTTGAAAGAATGCGTGCCAACCAGTTGGCGGTTGTGTTACTCGATCCGCAATTCGATGTCGCTGAACAAGGCGCAGCGTTCGTAGTACGGGAGATCAACGTGTTGCGTCCATCCCAGCGCCGCATGCTCTTTTTTGCTCTGCTTTCTCCATCATTGCGCACGATGGATGCGCATTCGGCTTTTCTTAACAACGTAAATGCAGTTATAAACATTGCCGACCTTCAGGATCTACCGCGAATTCTGGATGTCGCCCTGCGCGATTACAACGAGCTTTACAAAGACTTTTACAGTGCCTTTAATTTGGTGGCACTCTAAGATTCCAATCCTCAAATCTTTGAGTAATGAATAGGGCCACCGTGTGGTCCTATTTTTTTGAAACTCAACCGGCTCAAGTTTGGCTCAACCTTTTCTCAAGTGTCTGCAGATAGTTTGCGCTGATTGATAAGAAGTCCTGCACGCAATAGATGTTGAGTTGCTTTGGCGAAAAGCAACATGCAAGAATCCGACTTTGATGACTCTTTACAACGTGCCCCAAGCCTAAGGAGATCGGATGAAAATCAGTGAAAAACTGCTGTTTGTGGCCTTCCTGGTGGTATTCCTTTTCTGGGGTTGCCGGAGCGAAGCCCTGCAAACACCGTCGCGCAGTGGGGGATCCACGCTCGGACAGCAAGCAGCAAGTTCCTCACCTCCCGCGTCCGTAGCCGGACAACCTGCACCTTCGAATCCCGTTAATGCATCGGCGGAGCCAAAACCAAAAACCGACGTCTGCGCATTGCTGAAGACTTCCGAAGTAGAATCGATGCAGAAGGAGACCATAAAAGAGACTAAGCTGACTGGCGCCTCGCAAAGTGGTTTTAGCGTATCACAGTGCTTCTTCACGCTACCGACATTCACGAACTCCATCAGTCTTCAAGTCACGCAAAAGGGAGAAGGCCCCGGGGCGCGAGATCCAAAAGAGTTCTGGCGAGAAACTTTCCATCATGAACAACAGACGGAAAAAGAGCGCGAGAGAGATCGAGAAAAATCTGCAAGGAAGGAGGAAGACGAAGAGAAGTCAGCTCCTCCACAAAAAGTAACTGGTGTGGGCGATGAAGCGTTCTGGATGGGAAGTCGTGTTGGTGGTGCGCTCTACGTTTTGAAAGGAAACAACTATCTTAGGATTAGTTTAGGTGGACCGGGAGATACAACAGAGAAGATCAAGAAGTCAAAAGCCCTCGCGCAAAAAGTCATCCCCCGCTTGTAGACGCCTATCGGCTGATATTCGAAAGAAACCGTTAAATCGGTTTAGATTTCGGACTTCGCCTGGACCCCGGGCTAAAAGCCGCGATGTGAATGATAAGAACCAGGCAAACTGAGAGGTACCTGCTGTAACGCGCACTTGTAATTTGCTAATCTTAGCGCGCACTCAACTCGTACGGACTTCTAACACCATGGTAGCTTCAGTCGAATTAGCCTCGGACGCGATGGAGCGTGGCACCCATGACCACAAGCTTCGACGCCCGTCCGGAAGCTGGCGCCGGTTGAGTGTGGTTCTGGTTCTTACGGCAATCTATATGATTGCGGAAATGTTGGGAGGATGGTGGACCGGCTCGCTGGCGTTGCTCGCTGATGCGGGTCACATGCTGACAGATGTAGCCGCTCTCGTTCTCGCGTTGATTGCGGTTTGGTTTGGCTCCCGGCCGGCAACTTCGAGTAAGACCTTTGGCTACTACCGGCTGGAGATTATTGCGGCGTTGGTTAACGGAGTGGCCTTGATAGTGATTTCGCTTTTGATTTTCTACGGAGCGTACAAGCGCTGGCTCGCGCCTCCGGTCGTTCGGAGCGGGCCGATGATCGTGTTAGCTGCGGGTGGGTTGCTTGTGAACCTGGTCAGCGCCTGGATACTTCATCGAGACGATGAGATCGATTTGAATCTTCGAGGTGTATGGCTTCACGTTATGGGCGATGCCCTGGGCTCAGTAGCGGCAATTATGGCAGGAATTCTCATGGCGTTATTCGGTTGGTATACGGCTGATCCGCTGTTCGGCATCATTATCAGTTTGTTGATTATTTGGAGTTCGATCAGGCTAATTCGAGAAGCTACCAATGTGCTGCTCGAGGGTACGCCCGCCCACATCAATCTGGCTGCTGTGGAGGACGCAATATTGAATACTGAAGGCGTGGACGACGTACATGATTTGCATGTATGGACCATTACCTCCGGGCGCGAAGCGTTAAGTGCACATGTGATTCACGCGCACAGCATTTCACAGCCGGATCTACTTAAGGAATTGCGCATCAAACTTCAGGTGCGCTTTGGGGTCGACCATCTGACAATTCAGATGGAAACACCTGACTTTGAGGACGAGACATTTCATTTTTGCCACGCCGGAACGGCATGCTTTAGGTCGGACAGGCAGGAAAAGATCTAGTCAGTTGTCAGTTGTCAGTCGTTCTTGGTTGTCAATCGCCCGATCTTAGGAATTCCCGACAGGTACTGACTACGGACCACTGACTACGGACCATTCCCTCATGGAACTCAATCTTCTGCTTACCCTTGACCTTCGCGAACAGGCGGCTTTGCAAGCTGCGCTCGTGACTCATGGCGCGCCCGACGCACTAGTGACACTCGCCTTGACAGGGGCCTGCCGCATCTCCTCCATGGATGAAGCACGCCAACTCCGCAAGTGGCTCGCTGAAGCTCGCACTGCAGGGGACACCGACTTCGCTTCGCTGCACGCTATCGAGCGAGCTCTGGTCGACTTCGGATTGTGAACTGTAGATTTATGAGTGAAATCCAACTTGGTTACGGACTTGACTCTGTTAACTTCGTCTTCGATGAGAATCAGTTTCGTATCCTCGCAAACGAATCAATAGCTCAAAGGCCATTAAGTGACGCTGAGATTGGAGCGACCTTTGACGCGCCAATAGCTTCACCTCCACTCGATGAAATTCTCACACCAGCGGACTCGGTACTGATCGTTGTTTCCGATGCAACCCGAGCGACCGCCAGCGCACAGGTCGTCAATCTTCTGCTGCGGCGTCTCCTCCAGAACGGAATCTCGGCCGCTGACGTTGCCATTATCTTCGCGACTGGAATCCATCGTCCTGTAACTCCTCAGGAAAGAATTGAACTGCTGACTTCTTTCATAGCCCAGCGGATCAAGATCATCGATCACGATGCTTACGACCGCGCGAGATTAACATCTCTTGGAGTGACCGAACGGGGCACACTCATAGAGGTTAATAGCGCACTCGGGGAGTTTTCTCGAATTGTCCTAATTGGGGGAATTGGCTTTCACTACTTCGCCGGCTTTACTGGTGGACGCAAGTCAGTGTGCCCGGGTTTGGCGTCTGCAAGTACAATCGAAGCCACGCATATGTTGGCTTTGGACTTTGAAGCCGGCGGTCGCAGGAATGGAGTAGGCACAGGCCTCCTGGACGGTAACGTTGTGAGCGAGGAGTGTGAGCGGGCCGCGGAGATTGTTGCACCGGCATTTGGGATCAATACGGTGGTCGATCCAAGAGGACGCGCTACCAGTGTAACCTGCGGCGACTGGCGGCTGGCCCACCGCTCAGGCTGCGATGACTATCTAGCTAGTCACTCGGTTAATGTTCCCTCAAAGCGCGACCTGGTGTTTGTCAGTTGCGGCGGTTCACCCTATGACATCAATCTGATCCAGGCACACAAAGCACTGGATATGGCCGCGCACGTGTGTAACACCGGAGGAACTATCATTCTGCTTGCAGAGTGTCGTGATGGCCTTGGTCGTCCCGACTTCGCGAAATGGTTCGATGCCCCGGATTCTCATGCGCTTGAGAACCGCCTCCGCATGACATACGAAGTGAATGGTCAAACAGCATGGTCTTTGCTGACTAAGACTGAGCGCTACCGAGTCTGTTTAGTCTCAAAACTGCCGGACGAAGAAGTCAGGCGAATGCGAATGATTCCATTCCGCAACTTTTCTGATGCCTTTGATCAGGCGCCACAAGATGTCGACGGTTACATTATGCCGCGCGGTGCCGCCTTCTTACCTCGGGTTTTGTCATAACCAGGCTTTCTGGAAAGAAATGGTGATGGAAATAGCTTTGACTACATGCAACATAAGGAGTTGGAACTGGAAAGATCTCGCTTCAATTGTTCATCATGCCAACAACAGAAAGGTCTGGATCAATCTGCGGGACCGGTTTCCTCATCCCTATACTTTTGCCGACGCGCGCAGCTGGTTACAGAGTGTTAGTGAGCACAGACCTGAAACTAATTTTGCAATCGTCGTAGATGACGTTGCGGTTGGTGGGATCGGATTTACGTTGCAACAAGACGTCGCGTACCGTTCAGCCGAAATTGGCTACTGGCTGGGTGAAGAATATTGGGGACAAGGAATAGCAACCGAAGCCCTGAAAGCTGTTACCGAACATGCCTTTAGCGAGTATGATCTCTGTCGGCTCTACGCTCATGTTTTTGAGTGGAATCAGGCCTCCGCGCGCGTCCTCGAGAAAGCCGGCTACCTGTTTGAAGGACGGCTAAGAATGAGCGTTACCAAGGATGGGCAAACTATCGACCAGTTGATGTACGCATTTACACGCGATTAATCCCGGAATGTACACGTGATTTCTTGAGCACATTGATTCCTGAACGGGGTAGCACTAGAATCCCGAGCCATATTTGAAGCGCTAAGAAGCGCTAATAGGAGAAAACCCAGATGAGAAAACTCGCTCTTTGTGCGATTGTATTGTCAACAGCTTTATGCGCCACAGCTCAACAGGCCGCGACGAGTTCAGCGGAAAAGAGTGTTCCGTTGACGGAGAAGGCCATAGCTTTCGACGCAAAAGGCGCCTCGGCGCTGGAAGCGACGTTAAACACGACTGTGCTTAATGGTTCGTCCGACACACCCGTAACCAATATTCGCGTTGTCGTTAAGAATTCCAGCGCTATCTCCTATGCCTTTGTGTCCGGTTTGGCTACTTTTTACGATGGGGCCGGTGTGCGTTGTGGTGAAGGAATATTCAAAGCCGATGCTCTTTCAGTTAACGAGTCGTTTGAGACTGACACTCCGGGAATTCGCATTCGTTGTACGCCTGTTAGCTGGCGCATTGTGGCCACCAACTTACTTCCTCGAGTTGTCCCTGGAGCAACCCCAATTCCGTCCTCTTCCGGAGCGAGTGCTGCCACCAACTTCATTATCAGTGTCGACGGTGAGCAGCATCCTATACAGTTAGATAAGCCGATGATCCTAAGCTTGGGAGACAAGCAGCGTACAATCATTGTTCGCGCGCCGTAGTTCTAATTCTGCGGCAGCAAGCTTGACCCTCGCGCCCGCCGGTCTTAGCATGAGATAGTAACGAAGCTCATTAGAAAGCGGGGTATTAACATGGCCGAGAACAAGGAGAATAAGTGCGCTCATCCGGCGTGCGATTGTCCGCCAGAGAAAGATAGCAAGTATTGCAGCGAGTATTGCGAGAATGCTGAGAAATCGCGCGTCATGGAAATAGGTTGTGGCTGTGAGCATGACAGTTGCCGCTAAAATTAGCCCCATAATCCCTTCCAGCTATCTATGTTGTCTCTTTCTTCCCCGACACGATCGAATTGTAGACCATGTCTTGATAGATTTGACGCTGAATATTGATGTCGAACATGGTTCCAATTTTGGTTGAGCTACAGCGACTGAAGCGACTTGATCGCACGGGCTGGATCTTGCGTGGTCTTCCCAACGGAACTGAATCAGTTGCGGCGCACTCATTCGGCGTGGGAGTCACGTCGATGTTGTTGGCTGATGAGTTGATGCAGCAGGGCGTGGTCGTGAATGTGGAGAAAGTTCTGAGGATGGCTTTACTTCATGATTGGGCAGAAGTCCGCGTCGGAGATATGCCCCGAACCGCCACTGAATATTTTGGCGCAGAGGTGAGAAAGAGTGCCGAGGCCGCCGCTTTTCGCGATATAGTCAGCTCTTTGGGACAAGCGGAATCTCTCTACGCAGATCTTTATGAGGATTATGAACAGCGCGGCTCTCTCGAAGCACGCCTAGTCAAAATGGCCGACATTGTCGATTTGCTAGTCGAAGCTCTTGCACTTGAACGCGCAGGAGCTCGGGGTCTTGACGAATTCTGGGAAGTTGCACAAACAACCAGCCTCCAGGTTGATGGTCTAACCCGCAGCATCATTATTGATCTTTTACATTCATTGCTAGACGCGCGGCACGAGATCGGAAGGCCTTCTGCGGGCAATGGGTGATTTGTTGACAGAGGTTTTTGGTTCGTTGACCTGGCGAGGGTTGCTGATCGGACTATTGATCTTCGCAGCCACTTTCGTTGTTAATCTGGCCATCGTCTCCTTCATTCTTGTCAAACTACCAGCGGACCACTTTAGCAAGGATCACAGGACAAGCTTCTGGTCGGATCGTCATCCGGCGATTCGCGCAAGCGGAGCCATCGGCAAGAATATTCTGGGAGTACTGCTGGTTGTCATCGGTGTTCTGCTGTCGATTCCCGGAGTGCCTGGGCAGGGACTGCTCACGATCCTGCTGGGAATAATGTTGCTCGATTTTCCTGGTAAACGTCGCCTGGAACAGAAATTGTTGAGTAGGCCGCAGATTCTAAAGACTATCAATCGGCTGCGGGCAAGATTCGGCAAGCAGGCACTCGAGATCGATTAACAGCACGACAACGGTGAGGACAGGCTGACCGTTGACCTAGCGCTGAGTGTCTGGATATAACTAAAGTTTTCCCCGTCAGCGCATGCGCATACGGGGCACCTTCTAGTGGTTTGTTGTTTTTATCTTTTCCGACGTCTTCGAATGAGAGATGCTGATCACTTACAACTAGCCTCCGAAAGATAACGTTTGGAACCATCAACGTCTTGGTTGACGCTGGTATTGTCGTTGTGGGTTTGGTGTTCTATGGGCCAAAAAAGACTTCGCATTGACAACGAAAACTCTTCTTTGTTAGCTTGAGCGGCGGATTCGCGATCCTTTGGCGTTTGACGTATGATTTGCGCCTGAAGGCTTTGTCTAATGGTCAAATTTCCCAACGCCAAAAGTATTACTTTGCCCCGATTCGCGTTACTACTCTTTTTGGTTTCCACTTTGCTAACCGCCGGCTGCGGCCTCTTTGGCGCTCACATGAAGGTCCAGGTGCCTCAACTCCTGACCCCGTTGACGGATGCTAACAAGGCTAGCCTAATGCAGGAAGTAAACAGACTTGCTGCTATCAAGTCTATTCATGGCAAGGTTGATATTCAGTTTGAGGACACTTCTTTCGCGTCATCTGGAATCGCCGAGAAGTACCGTCAGGTTGATGGGGCGGTAACGCTGCAAAGACCCGGTCAGATTTATTTAATAATCCAATTCACCTTCGTCGATATTGCCCAAATGGCGTCGGATGGGGCGCACTTTAGTGTGGCGGTATTGAAAGGTGATGATAAGTACCGCCGTTTTGTTAAAGGCACAAATGATGCAATTTATCCTAAGCTCGACGGAGACGTTTCTGCCGTCGAAGCCAAAAAGGTAAAGCAGAAGACTGAGAAGAACACTGAGAAAGAGACCGTGAACGCGCTTTCGAACCTGCGTCCGCAGCACTTGACTGATGCGCTCATGGTTCGACCGATCACGGCAGACGATTCTTTGATCTATTCGCAAAGTCAGTTTTTCCAGGAAGAACCAGATAACCGACCGCAAGCGAAGAAGGGTACGCGCATTATGCGCGGTTATTATTTGCTCGAGGAGTTTTCCCAGCCAACCGCAGGAGAAGCTCGCTTGTTACGGCGTTTCTGGTTTGACCGCGTAGGTGGAATCCGGCTTGCTCGCTTACAGACATTCGACGAGCGAGGCTTCTTAATTACAGATGTGGGCTATTCAAACGAGAAGCCTTTTGGCAACGCAGCACAGGTAATGTTACCTTCGCGCATCGAGCTTACCAGACCGCAAGACCAATATAAGTTGAGCATCACTTATCAGGATCCGGTGTCAGTGGAGCTCAACAAGGAATTTCGTCCTGAAGCGTTCGTGCTGGAAAATAAGTGGCAATTGCCAGAGGTCGATTTAGACGCTCAACGTAATAAGAAGGTCACAGCAAATCACTGATCAACCGGGCGGATGCTAGATATAACACGTTAGATTGTATTAACATCTGACGCTTGATTTCTGGCACCCGGTTTTTGTGTGAGTTTGGATTAGCCAACCGTTAAGACCTTTTCCCGCAATTCGAGCAATCATCACAGACGGACACAGTTTCGATGAGGACAATTCTACAAGCCGAAGACCTGGTAAAAGTCTATCGCATCGGCAAGGTCGACGTTCCCGCGTTGCGCGGCGTTTCTCTCGATGTACAGGAGGGAGAGTTTGTTGCCATTATGGGCCCTTCCGGCTGTGGCAAGTCGACCATGCTCCACTTATTGGGCGGACTATTGACCCCGACGAGTGGCCGAATACTCATTGATGGTGAAGATATTACGGCAGCTTCAGATGCCAAGCGCACGGCGATCAGGCGTCGGAAAATAGGTTTTGTGTTCCAACGGTTCAATCTCTTTCCGACGCTTACGGCCGAAGGAAATCTCCGTCTGGCGGAGCGCATTCATGGCAACGGGGGCGATGATCCGCCTCGCCGTCGCGAGTTTCTTCGCCTTCTCGGCCTCGAAGACAAGCTTCATCACAAACCGCTCGAACTCTCTGGTGGTGAGCAGCAGCGTGTGGCCCTGGCGCGCGCAGTAGTAACGCGCCCGGCAATCGTTTTGGCAGATGAACCGACGGGCAATCTCGACTCGGAGAATTCGGCACTAGTACTTAACATGTTCCAAGAGTTGAATTACCGCTTTAACCAAACCATCATAATGATCACCCACAATCCCGAAGCCGCTGCCATGTGCCGGCGCATTGTGCAGATGCGCGATGGCCACATTGTGGAACCGCCCCCAACAATCCGTTTGTAACAATGTCGTTTACAGTTCACGGTTTGCACGTTAGAATCTATTGACCTGCCAGCCACGGTCGTTGTGGCTGATTACTTGCTAGTTGAGGGGCGTGCGCGGCCTGCTAACCACACTGAAAAAGATTTTCTTCTGGAATTACGCGAGAAATACCTGGCAATGGGACGTTCTATGTGTGGTTATTCTTATCTTTATCTTTTTAGCACCAAAAAGCTGGCTGGGAAATGGCGAACGAGCACGGCTCTTGACGCATCAAAACCCAGTTGCAACGACGCTGGTTTTAAGTCCGGAAGTTGTTGCAAATGAATTGGATAAGGGTCAACTAGAGCAACGGATCAGGGCCCAGACCGGCAGACCTGACGCCGAGATCATAGCGGTTCGCAAGGTAGTTGATCAGGAGGGTCGAACCCTTAGGTTCGAGGTTGACATACGATAGCCTTCCCCTATAATTGCGAGGTTTTTTAGAACTAACAGGGAAGGGAGAGATTGAATTAAGGAGTTTTTATGAAGAGATTTGTACCTCTTGGTCTGATAACGATTTTCATCTTATCTGCACTCATCGTCGTTTTTCCTTCAACAACAAACGGCCAGGGAGCTGGTTTGGTCAGCTCCGTGCTCAATCGCATGGAGAAAAACCGTCAGAGCCTGAGAACACTCCGTGCCGGGATAAGCATGGAGAAATATAACTCTCAACTGCGCGATTCAGATCGCTATCATGGTGTAGTTTTGTATATGCCAGGAGCTGGGCGTGATGCATCTGTGCGTATTGAGTGGAGTAGCCCGCAGCATGAGATCCTCGCGGTGGCTAAGGGGAAATACACGCTTTATCGGCCGCGGCTTGGAGTCGTCTATACGGGTAATGCCAACTCTAATCGCAACAAGGCTGGTGGAATCCTCGAAATGATGTACATGTCGCGCCAGCAACTTGAATCTCGTTTCCAGCCCCTCCAGGACGTGCGCGAAGAAAGTCTCTGGGGCGACGTCAGCACCATTCATCTAACATTGGTGCCCAAAGGAAATGCCAGCTATAAGTACGCGGAGATTTGGATCGACTCTTCTGGCATGCCTGTTCAGACCAAGATCGTCGAGAAAAACGACGATGCCACTACGATGCGTCTTACAGGTCTGGAAAAGAATGTTAAGATCTCTGCCGACGAGTTCAACATTAAGCTGGATCCAAACGTAAAGATCGTTAAAGGTTAACGGGCAACTAATATAACTAAAGTCCTCGGGGGCTCTGTCTTAATAAACAGGGCCTCTTGTTATTTGGGCCATGATCCGGTGGGTTGCGTTCTATTGTGGTGTTGCATATTCTTCGGTCTACCTTTAACTTGGGTCAGCCAGGAATTGAGTAAACGTCTCAAACGATGAGAAAGACTAAGTTTCTAAATTTCAAACTCCGCCAGGCAAGCTTCATCAGCAGGGCATTGCTTTCCAGCAGACATCCCGTGCTGGCGCACCTTATACCCATGCGCCGATGTAATTTGGCTTGTGGCTACTGCAACGAATACGATCATTCGTCGAACCCGGTACCTCTTGAGGTAGTAAAGGCACGGCTGGACAAACTTGCAAACCTTGGTACCGCAATCGTGACGATTTC
>WNFO01002264.1_pt1 | contig 15784 bp, 13 predicted proteins | sample 5400251 | NCBI WGS metagenome assembly WNFO01 (sample SAMN13153354, study PRJNA577476) | soil metagenome | isolation source: 100 cm saprolite under Madrone tree | place: USA:California | collected 2016-06-14 | reverse complement strand
ACGGCAAGTGGCGCCGGGTCGGAGCGGAGAGCGGCTATGCCGCCCCAGGAGCGCAAGCGCTATTGGTTGACCATGCGGGGACGCTCTGGGTCGCAACGGACGGATTGAATTTCGGCTTGAGCAAGCACCCGATTCGCGCGAACACGATCCTCACTCTTGCCAGCAACGCGACGCATTTCTCCCCGACGGGCGAGGCCGTCGGCATGATCTGGAGCATGGCCGAGGCGCCCGACGGGACTGTCTGGGTCGCGGACACGACCTTCAAGAAGGCGCGACGGATTGACCGGCGCGGAGCGGCTTCGCCCGCGATCACCGTCGATGGAGAGCCGATGTGCCTGACCTTCGACAGCGACGGGAGCCTATGGGTTGGCCTCATCGCCGGTGGTCTGCGCCGTGTGCGCGACATCGGACGGGACGCGCCGCTCGATCGGTTTCGGGTCGAGGACCACCTTTCGGGAAGCCTCGTGTATGCGGCGATGAAGGACCGGGAAGGCAACCTCTGGTTCGGGACGGCCGGCGGCTTGGATCGGTTTCGCGAGAACAAGATGACCGCCTTCTCGGAGGGCGAAGGCCTGGGTCCGGATCAGAAGATCGCGCTGACTTCCACGCCGGACGGGAGCGTGTGGCTGGTCAGCTATGCCGGGGACAAGGTCCGCCGCTTTCGCGACGGAGCGTTCGTCACCTCGACGCTCGCCCCTTACAGCCGGTCCGACTCGAGCCGGATCCTGGCCCTGTACGCGAGCGCAGCCGGACAGGTCTGGGTCGGAGGAAGCTTCAAGCTCGCCAGGGAGAGTCATGGGACGTTCTCGTACCTCGACGTCCCGGGCGTGATCGGTCCATCGTCCGTCGAGGCGGTCGCCGAGGACAATGCCGGCACTCTATGGGTGACGTTGACGAGCCCCGGAGGGATCAGACGAATCCTGCGGCGGCGCGACGGCAAGTGGACGGAGCCACGCGCGCAAACGGATTTCCCGCCGTACCGATGCCGGGTGCTGCACGCGGACGCCGTGGGGCGCATGTGGCTGGGCTTCGAAAACGGCGACGTGGTCGTCTTCGAAGGCGACTCGTCTCGCCTGTACTCGACGAAGGACGGCCTGCGAAGCGGTCGGGTCCTGGTGATCGCGGAGGACCGCGAAGGCCACGTCTGGATCGGGGGCGAGAGCGGTTTGAGCCGATTTGGTCAAGATCGCTTCGTCACGCTGACGCAGGACAACGGCCTTCCGGGCAGCTCCGTCTCGGGAATCCTGGAGGACGACGACGGCAATTTGTGGCTCGCCGGGGCGCTCGGGATCCTCCGGGTGAAGCCGCAGGAGCTGGACAAAGCGCTCGCGTCTGCCTCTTATCGGGTCGAGGGGGTGACCTTCGACGCCACGGACGGGTTGCGCGGCCTTCCGCGGCAACGGGAGCCGTTTCCGACCGCCACACGGGCTGCCGACGGGCGGCTCTGGTTCGCCACCACCGGCGGCGTCGCCGTCATCGATCCGCGCCGGTGGCCTCGCAACGCGATGGCACCGCCGGTCAAGATCGAGAAAGTCACCGCGGACGATCGCAACCTGGAGGTGTCCAACGGACTGCGGCTGCCGCCAAACACGAAGAATCTCGAGCTCCAGTACACGGGCCTGAGCCTGACCGCCCCGGAACGCGTCCGCTTCCGTTACAAGCTCGAGGGGTACGACGCAGACTGGCGGGGGCCGGTCAGCGCCCGGAGCGCGACCTATACGAACCTCCCGCCCCGGGACTACCGGTTTCACGTCATCGCCTGCAACAACGACGGCGTCTGGAACGAGGAGGGAGCGGCGCTCGAGTTCACGATCGTTCCGGCCTTTCACCAGACGCGAGCATTCCTTCTTCTCTGCGCCGCGGCCGCCGGGTGCCTCGCCTGGGCGGGCTATCAATGGCGGATCCGGCAGGTGAGGTCCCGGCTGCAGCTTCAATTCCGGGAACGGCTGGCGGAGCGAACGCGCATCGCGCAGGAGCTGCACGACACGCTGTTGCAAGGCTTCCTCAGCGCGTCGATGCAGCTCCACGTTGCGGTGGGCCATGTGCCGGTGGAAACGGCGGACAAACGGCGCTTGAATCGGGTGCTCGAGCTGATGAGGAGCGTGATCGAAGAGGGACGCAACGCCGTCAAGGGGCTGCGTTCTTCGCCGGGCTGCCATGACGATCTCGAAGAGGCGTTCTCTCGAGTCCACGAGGAGTTGGACGCGAAGGAAGGCATCGACTTCCGCGTGATCGGTGAGGGCCAGGCGCGCCCGCTCCACGCCGTGATCCGGGACGAGGTCTACCGGATCGGCCGCGAAGCGGTCGTCAACGCGTTCCAACACTCGGGAGCGAACCGGATCGAGGTCGAGGTCGAGTTCACCGCCAAGAGGTTGCGGGTCGCGGTGCGGGATGATGGCCGGGGGATCGATCCGCAGCTTCTCGAGTCTGGACGGGAGGGACACTGGGGACTCGCCGGCATGAGGGAACGGGCGAAGAGGATTGGCGCCCGACTCAAGGTCTGGAGCCGGGCAGGCATCGGCACGGAAGTCGAGCTGTCCGTTCCGAGCCGCATTGCTTTTCGGGCGCAGTCCGGCCGGTGGCCGTGGGGCTGGCTGGCGCAGCTGTATCCGGGAAGGGCCGGGGATCTCGACGCCAGGAAGCGAGCGGGTTGAATGGCCGGACACGACCCGATCCGTGTCCTCTGCGTCGACGACCACCCTGTGCTTCGAGAGGGGATCGCCGCCCTGGTCGAGAGTCAGCGAGACATGAAGCTAGTCGCCGGGGCGGGGAGCGGACACCAGGCCCTTCTCAGCTTCCGCGAGCACCGTCCAGACGTCACCCTGATGGATCTGAGGCTTCCCGACATGAGCGGCATCGACACGATGGCCGCGATCCGCTCGGAGTTCCCCGATGCGCGCATCGTCATGTTGACGACGTTCGAAGGCGACGTCGAGATCCGGCGCGCTCTCGAGGCGGGCGCGCGAGGGTACATGTTGAAGAGCATGCCTCCGCAGGACTTGATCGAAGGGATCCGGCAAGTGCATGCGGGGAAGAAACGCATTCCGCAAGAGGTCGGGTGCCATCTAGCGGAGCACATGGGCGAGGAGCACCTGACGGCTCGCGAGGTAGAGGTCCTGCAGCAGATCGGCGGCGGGAACCGGAATCAAGACATCGCGAGGCGACTCTTCATTTCTGAAGAAACGGTCAAGGTTCACGTCAAGCACATCATGGAGAAGCTCGGAGCCAGCGACCGCACTCAAGCCGTCTCGATCGCGATCCGCCGCGGAATCGTTCAGCTCTAGCCGGACGTTCGATGGCGATCCACGCAAATACCACGATCGAGGGACTCGCCTCCGGGCAGGGTCCGCTAGCCTGTGCGCGCCGAACATGCAGCGGCTATTCTCGACGTTTCCGGATGGAGGGCCCGGCGCAGGATTGCTGCTCTGTCGCGCGGCGATCGGCGGCTCGCTCCTCGTCCTCGGCGGAAGCTACCTCGTGCATGCGCCTCAAGCCGGCGGGTGGAGCCTGGCCATCGGATTGGTGGCCGCCGCGAGCGGCGCATCGCTGCTGATCGGGTTCCTGACGCCCTTGGGCGTCCTCGCCGGTCTGGTGGCCATCGGCCTCGCCCTGGTGTGGCCGTCGCCCGCGTGTCGCGCCCTCGCGAATGGAAAGCTCGCCGGGCTCTTGCTGGGTGTCTTCACTGCCGCGGTCGCCCTGTTGGGTCCCGGCGCGATCTCCGTCGACGCTCGACTGTTCGGGCGCCGCGAGATCAGCATTCCCCGCGCGCGGAGCGGAGTTCCCGAAGAGTGAGCGGATACCTCGACCGCGGAACCCGCTGTATGGCAATCCGGCAGGGCTGTCGGCTCCGGGCACGACGCGCAGCGGGAAACGAGTCGTTTCGCGCGGCGCGCATCTTGCTTGGTAGCGGGCCATGAACCGACGACCATTCCTGACCGCGCTGCTCCTTGTCGCCACGAAGGCAGCGAGCGCGCTCGAGCCGGACGAGATCCTGATCACCTACTCCATGAAGAGAGGCGGCCAGCAGATCTCCGCGGTGTCGCACGAGCTCGAATGGAATTTTCTCCTGCTCGACGAGCACCGCGCGAGGATGCAGGTGCGCGTACCGGTCGATTCGTTCGATTCCGGCGATGCAGAGTTCGATTCCGCGCTTCGGAAGGCGATCGGTTCCGCCGAGCATCCCCTTGCGCAGATCGACGGGATCGCAAGGCACGGGCGTTTCGTCGGAACGCTGGAGCTCGCCGGCGTCGTGCGGCCGGTCACTGTGCAGCTCCACGCCGAGCGCGCTGCGGGCAGCGCCGCCGCCGTCGCGTCACTCGCGATCGATCTCCGCGATTACTCCATCGTCCTGAAGGGTGTGGATCCGCGTGTCGAGATCGCCGTGATCGCGCGCTTCCCGGTGGGTGCGAACGCCGTGCTGGCGGGAGGCTCTACTCGGCCGAAGAACTGAGGCCGTATTTCTTGAGACGGTCGATCAGCGCGCTGCGGCTCATGCCGAGCCGGCGTGCCGCCTCGGACTGATTGCCGTCCGCCGCGGAAAGCGCTTCGGTGATCAGGCCGCGCTCGAACGCGTCGAGCTGTTCCCTCCACGTCAACGCCCCTTCGGTCGCGGGTCCCTGCGCGTTCGCCGGCACGAACGCATCAGCGCGGATGTCGCCGCCGCCGCTCATCGCCACCATCCGGGCCACCGCGTTCTCCAGCTGGCGAACATTGCCGGGCCAGTCCGCGCGCCCGAGCGCGTCGATGAGCTCGGGAGAAAGCCGCACGCCATCCATTCCGAACCGATGCCCGTATCGGCGCGCGAACTCCGCCGCCAGCGTCGGGATGTCCTCGCGACGTTCCCCCAGTGGCGGAACCATCAGTTCGATCACCGCGAGCCGGTAGTACAGGTCCTCCCGGAAGCGGCCCGCCCGGGCATCGGCCGCAAGGTCGCGGTTGCTGATCGCGATGACGCGCACATCCACCTTTTCGACACGCCCGGTGCCCACCGGCTGGATCTCGCCCTCCTGCAGGGCGCGCAGCAGCTTGGCCTGCACGGGGAGCGACAGCTCGCCTACCTCGTCGAGCACCAGCGTGCCGCCGTGCGCCTCGCCGAAGAACCCGGGGCGCGCCTGAGTCGCGCCGGTAAAGGCCCCACGCGCATGGCCGAACAGCTCCGCCTCGGCCAGCTCGCCAGGGATTGCTGCGCAGTTGAAGCGCACCAAGGGCCCCGATGCGCGCCGGCTCTGGGCGTGCAGCAGTGCCGCGATCAACTCCTTGCCGGTCCCGGTCTGGCCGCCGATCAGCACCGTGATGTCACGCGGCGCGACGCGCGAAACCGCATCGAGCAGCCGCCGCATCGGCGCCGAATCGGCGATGATGCTCTTACCCAGCGCCTTCTCCGCCGACAGGCGCCGGTTCTGCACCCGCAGCGCGCGCGCCTCCAGCGCCCGCTCGAGGACCAGGCCCAATTCTTCGATGTCGAATGGCTTGGTGACGTACTCGTACGCGCCTGCCTTCATCGCCCGGACAGCGATCCGCTCGGACCCGTGCGCCGTCAACAGGATCACGGGCAGCGACTCGTCGCGATCCCGGATCGACTTGAGCAACTGCACGCCGTCCATCGCGGGCATCGCGAAGTCGGTCACCACCGCGTCGACCCCGTCGAGGAGAGCCAGGGCTTCCGCGCCCGATGGCGCAAGCACTGCCTCGTGCTTGCTCGACTCGGCTAGCTCCTTCAACGCAAACAGCATGGCCGGGTCGTCATCCACCAGGAGCAGACGCGCCATCGTCCCTCCCCGGAAGCGGCAGGATTCCGAGCGCCGTGGTGCCTCGGCCCACGGCGCTGGTGTACTGGAGCGCTCCTCCGTGCTGCACGAACGCCGCGCGCGCGAGGGCGACCCCGAGCCCAGTGCCATGCTCGCGTGTGGTGAAGAACGGAGTGCCAACCTTCTCGAGGACCTCGGGCGGCATGCCAAAGCCAGAGTCACGCACCGCGACCTCCACGGCGTTGTCGCGGCGCCCGATCTCGATCTCCACCGTACCGCCGCGCGGCGTCGCCTGCACTGCGTTCCCTACCAGGTTGATCAGGGCCTCTTTCAATCGCCGCGGATCTGCGTCGACGCGGGCCTCGCCGCGACGCCGCAGCGCCACGCCGGAGCTCGCCGCATCCGGGGCGAGAAGCTGGAGCAGCTCCTCGACCAGCGCGCCCAGCTCCACCCGTTCGCGCTGGAGCTTTCCGAACGGACGCCCGAACGAGAGGTACTCCTTGAGGATGGCGTTCATCCGCTCGATCTGCGTCTCGGCGATCTGCAGCCGCTCGCGCGATTTCGCGTCGGTCGCGTCGCGCGCCGAGAGCTGCACCAGCGTCTTGATGGCGCCGAGCGGGTTCTTGAGCTCGTGCGAGAGCTGCGCGCTCAGCTGCTCCAGCTCGCGAGCGCGCGCGAACGCGTCGCGCGCCAATGACTCGCGGGCGCGAACGATCTCCTCGCGGCTGGCGTCGAGCGCGCGGGTCATGTTGCGACCGTGTGCCGTCGCGATGGTCACCACCGCGATCAAGGTCAATGCCGCCAACGCCGTGTTTGCGGGCTCGCTGACCTCGGGGCCCAGCCAGTGCCGAGGCATCAGCGCCATCGCCAGCGTGGCCACGGAGACCAGAGCGATGGCGGCGATCGATAGCCCGCGCCAGCCGAGGATCGCGAGGATGAGGATGATCGGACCCATCACCGTAATCAGGAAGGGGCTTCGCAACCCGCCGGTCACGGCGGCAGTGATGAGCGCCGCGGCCATGCTCAGCCAGGCCCTCGGGGCGAGGTCGCGAACGCGCGCCGGCAGGAGGTTTTGCAGAATCAATCCCGCGAACAGCACAAAGACCACTCCGATGCGCCAGCCCGGGTACTGCGCCTGCATCAGCCCGAACATGCTGACGGACACGAAGGCGAGACTGGCAAGCACGAACGGGAACGGCAGCGGCCCTACCGTCCGAGACGACATGTCCCAAGGACTCGCAAGAGTCGGGCCGGAATCGGCGGGCAGGTCGCTCTCGGAGCCAGGTCCGCGCTGGGACGGTCCCGCGCCCGAGCCTGCCGGACCGGCGGTCGGGGTTGTACTCGAGTCCGGCACATTCAGCCTTCGGTTCGCTCACGGCCCATCGACACGGACACCATACGCTACATCGTTCCTGACCCCGAGTCAGACGATGCCGTAGCGAGCCTACCGGTTCCGGTTCATGATATTCGTCATCCGGCGATCTCATGGATGGGGGATCCATGAGCACTTCTGTCGGCGACATCGAAGAGAGATCGGTCCAGCTGGCCGAGGCCAGGGATGGGGTGCAGCTTCTCGCGGGCCATCCCGTCGTGCTGATCGACGTACGGAAACGGGCTCCGTCGTCGACGGCATCTATGCCCATGGCGCATCCCGTGACGACATCGATGACGGCAAAGGCGATTGGGCGGTGCGCGTCCTTCAGGTCACGTCCAGTCCCATCAAGAACGTGAAGAAGGACGCATTTGTGGACAAGCGTTGGTGGACCCCTGGGGAGACAGTTGCCGCCAACGCAGGCGAGTCGACTCTCCGGATGGACGAGTACGGCACCAAGAGCCTTTCCGACGGAACGACGATCGCCATGCGCGCAAATGTGCAGGCGCTCTCAGGAAAGCTCGGTCGAGAAACGTTCGTCTTTGAGAATCACTTCTGTGTCGTCGACCTTCCGGTGGGAGAGACAGCACCCGTAGCGGTGTCGTTCGTCGGCACAACGGTTCCGCATTTGGAACCATTCAAGGGGGGTTTGGTGGGAAGGTTCAGTACTTGCCGAGGCAAAGGCACAGCTGAATAAAAAGAACGATCCGGGACTGTTCGAGTCCTCCAAGTGGGCGAAGGCGACTCCCGAGGCTTTCACCGGGTGGTTGGCTCCTGTGAAAATGAGTAAATAGCCAAATCTTCAGGCCCTGGCCCTTGAATCGCCGTGCACAATCCCGATGCACCACATGCATGTCACGAACGTCGCGATAGTCAAGCTCGCATCACCGATCGCGATCCTCGTCACCGCGGCCTGCCGGAGCGCCTCCTCGGCAGACGAAGCTGGCGGCGTCGTTCGGATCTCCGGAACCCGAGTATTGTGCAACGGCTGGATAGACGCAGAGTGGCCTGGTGAGCCGCACGGTGCGCGTGGCCGCCTTGTCATCGGTGTACTTGGTCGCAACGATCCGCTCGGGCGCGACACCCTTCTCCACCCAGCGCTCGAGCGCTGTCTGCACGTCGTGGGTCGCGTCGCGCACGGGCGGAATTTGCTGGCCGACGCCGCCGAAGCTGGAGGCGCCGGGGCCGAAATAGCAGTGGGTCATGCCTGGCACCATGAAGAGGCGATAGAACTCCTGCGTCTCGCGCAGGCCGCCCATCGTGCGCGCCACGGTCTCGTACCATTGGGGACTATAGGCGGGCTGCAACGTCTGATCGTTCCAGCCGTGATACTGGATGATCTTGACGCCGCGCCGCTTCGCTGCCGACATGTCCGGGTCGGTCGAGTTGCCAAGAACGCCGGCGGTCATGTCCGCATAGGCCATGTCGCTGTCGAAATTGAAGGTGCGGTAGTCCCAGGCGGGATTCTGGAAGACGATGTTCGCGAAGTAGCCGTTGCCGAGGCCCGAGGCGGTGAGGTTCGCGACGAGGCCACCCCACCCATTCTCGCCGCCGAGCGCAAAGCCGGGAAAAATGGGCTCGCCCGTGCGTGGATTGGAAGGCCCTTTGTAGATCTTCTCCAGCGCGACCAGCTGCGGCGGCGTCAGGCACGAGTTCGACTCCGGGCCGTCGCATGCCAGCGTCGCCGGAATGAACGGGCAGCGCTGCGGATCGGCAATGACTCCGTCGCCGAGACCGTCGAATCCGTCGCACTGCGCCAGCACGGCCGCCGTGATCGCGGGAAGCTTCGCCGCCGGGATGGCCGCGCCCGCGGCCGAAAGCGCCTGTGCGTCCCAGACGAAGCCCGCGTTGGAATGCGACTGGAAGTTCCATGGCGCGCCGACCACGATACCGTCGTAATCCTCGGGGAAGCGCTGCGCCTCCATCAGCCCCTGGCGGCCCCCGTTGGAGCACGAATTGAAGTAGGAATGCGTCGCGGGCCGGCCGTAGTACGCCTTGACCAGACCCTTGGCGGCGACGGTGACCAGGTGCTTTGCGCGATACAGGTAGTCCACGATCCGCTCGGGGTGGCCCACGGCCCACCAGGGATCCGAAGCGAGGTGGCCGGTGTCCGTCGAGGTCGTCGCATACCCGCGTCGCAGGAGCTCGTCGAGGCCGCCGTCGAGCCCGAGGCGCGTGTAGTTGAGCGCGCCCACATAGCCGCCTTCGCCGGACGAGAGGAACTTCCCGTTCCAGGTGTCGGTGGGGAGCCAGACCTCGAAGTAGATGTTGGAATCGCTGCTGGGCCTGCTCACTCCCTGGGCGCGACAGAACGAGGGCAGGTTCGTCAACGTCTGTCCCGCCGGCGTGACCAGCGTGCCGGACGTGACCACCGTCGCCGCGGTGATGCTGGTGTTTCCCTCGAATGTGAGCGACGTCAAGCCGGAGCAGGAGACGGGTCTGCCCGCGTCGCGGTCGCGCGCCTGGGCGGCGGGGCTTCCCATCAGCACAACGGCGGCACAGCCGACGCTCAACAAAGCCAAGATTCCTGGACGACCGATGACAATCGTGCCCATGTCGGACTCTCCCGGCGCTCGCGCGCTCTGGTAGTGGGCGACGACCCGTAGGCAGGCGCGACTTGGGGGATCAAGTCGTAGCGCGTCGAGGTATCAGTTGAAGGAAACTGGGACCCCACTCCCCAGGAGACACGCATGTCCGTTGCGGGAGTCCGGAGGTCGAATGGCGTCATCGCGGCATCGCTGCTGACGCTGCTGGTAGCGACGCGGGCGCACGCGGAGCCGGGCGGCAGTCTCATCCTACGCGGGGCCGCCATCTACACGCTCGACGCCGCGCGGCCCTGGGCAAGCGCGCTCGTCATCCGCAATGGGCGCATCGCGTATGTCGGCGACGACGCCGGCGCGCTCGCCTTTGCGGGCCCGGGCACGCGCGCGCTCGCGCTCGACGGCCGCATGGTCCTTCCCGCGTTTCACGACTCGCACTGCCACCCGATGACGGGCGGCATGAGGCTGCTGCGGTGCCGGCTCAACGACTTCAACACCGAGCATTCGGTGTACGCAGCCGTGCGCGCATGCGCGGCTGCTGAGCCGAAGGGCGCGTGGCTGCTTGGCGGGGGATGGTCGCCGGCGGCGTTCGCCCGGGGCGGCCCGAGCCGGCGGAAGCTCGATGAGCTGGTGCCCGACCGCCCCGCGTTGCTCACGACCGAGGACGGCTATACGGCCTGGGTCAACACCAGGGCCCTGGCGTTGGCCGGCGTCGGCACGGTCCGCTCAAGCTCGCCGGTCGGAGGGATCGAGCGCGATCCCAGGACCCACGAGCCCAGCGGGATCCTCAAGGATGATGCCGTCGACTTCGTCAAACGCCACGTTCCGCAACCGACCGAGGCCGAGTACCGTGAAGCCTTGCGGCGGTCGACGGCCATCGCCAACCGGTTCGGCATCACCTCGCTGGTGGACGCCAACGCGAGCGAGGCCGTCCTCGACGCCTACCATGCCGCGGAGGTGGCCGGGAAGTTGACCGTGCGGGTCGTCGCCGCCCAGCACGTCGACTCGCGCCGTGGGGAAGAACAGGTCGGGGAGCTGCTCGCGCGCCGGGACCGCGTCCGCGGCCGACGCCTTCGGGCCGATGCGGCCAAGCTCTTCCTCGATGGCGAGATCGACCGGCACACGGCAACCATGCTCGAGTCCTATGCAGGAGCCCCTGGCGTACGCGGCGAGCTGCAGATCAAACCGGAAGCGTTGAACGCCTTGGTGCGCCGCCTGGACGCCGACGGGTTTCTCATCCACATGCATGCGATGGGCGACAGGGCCGTGCGTGCCGGCCTCGATGCGATCGAGCATGCGATTCAGGCCAACGGGGTCCGCGACCGGCGTCACCAGCTGGCGCATGTCGGCGTGGCCAGCCCAGATGACATCCTGCGCTTTGGCCGGCTGGGCGCCACAGCCAATTTCCAGCCGATCTGGGCCCAGGCGAATGATCCGGCGAGCGGGCCGACGGAGGCGGCGCTCGGACCCGCGCGCTCGCGCTGGATCTTCCCGATGGCAAGCATTGCGGCCGGCGGTGGACGGATCATCGCGAGCAGCGATTGGCCCGCGCCGTCGATGAATCCTCTCGACGCCATCCAGGTCGCGGTGACCCGCCGGCCCCTCGACGGCAGCAAGCCGGCGCAACAACCCCAGGAGCGAGTCGGGCTGGCCGCCATGCTCGGTGCGTATACGATCGATGCGGCCTGGGCAGCGCGCGAAGAGGTGATCGACGGCTCGATCGAGATCGGCAAGGCCGCTGACCTCGTGGTGCTCGACCGCAACCTGTTCACGATCGATGTCCTGGAATTGCACCAGGCGCGGGTCCTGCTGACCTTGCTGGACGGCGAGCCTGTCTACCGCGATCCCGGCTTTACCTGGCACTGAGGCGAAAAGCGAAACGGCCAGCCCTGCAGGCACCTGAGTCCCAGATGACGCTGCAGCGCCTATTGTTCGTAGTCGCTGTCCAGTGCCCGGCCGTGCGCCACGATCGCGTCCTTGGTGATCAGGAACGCGCGCGTTCGATGCGCGTCACCGCGAAAAAGCAGATGGATCTCGTCGGCAAGGAACGGCAGTTTTGGATGAAGACGCCGCAGCCGTCGCTCCTGCCAGTAGCGAGCGACGCGGCGAGGCAGCACCGCGACCCCGAGCCCGGCGAGCGCGAAGCTCTTGACCAGCTCCAGATCTCCGCAGGACAAGAGCCGAGAGGGGAGCGCATCCATCGCCGCGAGGTGGTCGATCATCTGCTGGCTCTGGAGAACGCGCCCTGCGAAGACCAGCGGTCCGCGGCGCAGCCGCTCCTTCGCGGCATCGAGGTCGTCGCTTCCAGGCCCGCTCTCCGCCAGCACGAAGAGGTCGACCGCGTCGCGAAAGAGCTTCATTTGTACCAGGTCCGGATGCGGCTCGGGATTCACCACGATCCCGAAATGGACGGTGCGCTCCACCGTGGCGTTGAGAACCACACGCGACGGAGCATTGGAAAGGGTGATCTGGATGCGCGGATTGCTTTCGAGGAACTGGGTCATCCACTGCGGCAGGAAATAGGCGCCCAATGATTCGTGGCAACCGATGACGAAGCTGCCGGCTTCGTCCGACTCCAGGCCCTTGATCCGTTGCTCGACTTCGTCCAGCCGCACCAGCGATTCATTGGCGAATCGCAGGAGCTCCTCGCCCGTGCTGGTCAGCGACACGCCCGTTCGCAGGCGGACCAGCAGCTTGGTCCCGAAGCTCTCTTCGAGTTGTTTGATGACCGCCGTCAGGCCCGGCTGGCTGACTTGAAGCACGCGCGCGGCGGCGGAAAGACTTCCGCACCGCGCGACGGCTTGAAAGTAGCGCAGATGGTCCAGCATGCCCCCCTGGCATGGTACCACCCGATCACAAAATCAACTGCCTGAGCACTTCGGGAGCCGCATCGCCCACCAGCAGCGTGCCGCTTCCGTCTGCGAGGAATGCGAGAATCCCTTGTCCCTGGTCCGATGCGGCGTAGAAGCCGGTCCGACGCAGCGCTTCGTCGACCTGCGGCTGCCGCCGGATGAGCTCGGCCGGGATCGCGTACTGGACTACGACGATCCCTCGCCAGCGATAAGCGAGGCCCGCCGCTGGAACACCGGCGAGCGTCGTCTTCCACGTGCTGAAGAGCTGAGCGTCGGGCCTGTCGAGGGCGCGGATCGGGAACTGGAGGCCCTCTCCGACGGCGTGCAGATCCGCCTTGCGGGGAAAGTTTCGCGCCATCACGCGGCGGCAGTCCGCGACCGCATCCCGGAATACGGGCATCTCCGCGATCGGTGTGCTGCCATGGCCGGGGCGATCGCGCAGCAGCATGGTTCCGGCGGAGATGCCGATGACCACCAGCGCGGCTGCGGCGGGCGCTGCCCAGCGCCGGGACGACAGGAAAGCGCGGACTCGCCAAGCGGGCGGACCCAACTGCTCGATACGTCGCCGCAGCCCGGCTGAGCCTTTGCGAGCGGGTTCCTGGGCGAGCGCCCGGGAGAGGCCCTGCTGCAGGGACAGCTCGCGCTGGCACCGCGCGCAAGTGCGCAGGTGTTCCTGGACGGCGCGCGCGTCATCACCGGCCAGCTCGCCGTCGGCGAATGCGCCAACCAGCGTCTCAAGGACAGCGTGGTCGAAGGCAACCTCACTCATCGGACGTCCTCTTCGGTTGCCTGCCCTGGTTCTCCATCGGGAGCCCACTCACTGCGATGTCACGTCTCTGCAGAACATTCCCCGGCGATCTCTCCCTCATATCGCCACTTCCCGCTTTGCTTTTGTCGGCGGTGACCGCAAGCAGCCCTGCCAGCAGCCGCCGGCCGCGGCTGATGCGGCTCATCACCGTCCCCAGCGGCACCGAGGTGATCTGCGCGATCTCGCTGTACTTCAAACCCTGGATGTCGTGAAGCTCCACTGCCTCGGCGAAGTCCTCCGGGAGCGAGCGCAGCGCCCGGCGGAGCCCTCCGGCTTCCAGACGCGCCAGCAGGTCATCGAGCGGAGAGGGTGCCTCGCTGGCGACGATTTCCTCGTGCGCTGCTTCCAACTCGGTGATGAAGACCAGCTGCTGCCGTCGCGCGTGGGTCCGGCGCCGCTCGCCAATGACCGAACGCAGGATCTGGCAAAGCCAGGGAAATGCCGAGTCGGCGTCGCGGAGTTGGTCGAAGGCGGCCCAGGCGCGGACGTAAGTCTCTTGCACGTAATCCTCCGCTTCGTGCCCATTCGCCCAGCGGGAGGCCAGCGCGACCAGTCGATCGAGATGAGGCAACGTCGACGACTGGAAGCGCGCGCGCTTCGGCTCTGCCTTCACGTATCCTCCGGGGAGTCGAAGTTCGATGACCGAGCCAGGCGCCCGGATAATCAGGAATCCGGATGAGACCCATCACCGATTCTGGGTGCCGCGGCCGGGTGTAGAGCCCCGAGCCGCGACGACTGCTCTCAGGGGATGTTCCTCGGGTCCACGGTGTCGCGGTTGGCGACGTCTCTGCCGTTCGTGTCGCCATCGAACGCGCGCACGCGCTCGGGCTCAAGATCTACGGCGCGACGCTGACCCCCGCGGGCTCCACGGGCAATCGTGAGTTGAGCCGCGCAACGCTCAATCAGTGGATCAGGAGCAGCGGGGCGTTCGACGCAGTGATCGACTTCGACGCCGTCACGCGGGATCCGAGCAACCAGACCTTCTTCCTGCCGATCTACGACAGCGGCGATCACTTGCACCCGAACGACGCCGGGTACCAGGCGATGGCCAACGCCATCGACCTGTCGCTGTTCCGGGGTCATGGCGGCGAGTGACTACCATCATCCTGCGCGCCGGCCGCGTCAGCGGTTGATGGAGCGCATGCCCTGCGGCGAGTAGCGATCGCCGGCGGCCGCGCCGCGCGGAGCCGCTTCTTCGAGCCGGCGCAGGTCCTCGGGGGTCAGCTTCAGCGAAAGAGCGCCGACGTTCTCTTCGAGGTACTTGCGCTGCTTGGTCCCCGGGATGGGCACGATGTCCTTCCCCTGCGCCAGCACCCACGCCAGCGCCAGCTGCGAGGGCGTGCACTTCTTCTCGCGGGCCAGCTCCTCGACGCGCGCCACCAGCTCGAGGTTCCGCTTGAAGTTCTCGCCCTGGAAGCGCGGGTGCTGCTTGCGGTAGTCGTCGTCGGGAATGTCGGCCGGCGTCTTGAAGCGGCCGCTCAGGAAGCCTCGCCCGAGCGGCGAGTACGCCACGAATCCGATCCCGAGCTCGCGCACAGTGGGCAGGATCCCGGCTTCCACGTCGCGGCTCCAGAGGGAATACTCGGTCTGCAGCGCCGTGATGGAATGCACCTTGTGCGCCCGCCGGACCGTCCCGGGCGCCGCTTCCGACATGCCGAGGAAGCGCACCTTGCCGGCCTTCACCAGCTCGCTCATCGCGCCCACCGTCTCCTCGATGGGCACCTCGGGGTCGACCCGGTGCTGGTAGTAGAGGTCGATGTGATCGACGCCCAGCCGCCTCAGCGAAGCGTCGCAGGCCTTGCGCACATAGTCCGGCTTGCCGCTGACGCCGAGGAATTCGCCCTGCGCGCCCCGGACGTTTCCGAACTTGGTCGCCAGCACCACCTTGTCGCGTTTGCCCTTGATGGCGCGCCCGACCAGCTCCTCGTTCTTCCACGGCCCGTACATGTCCGCCGTGTCGAGAAAGTCGATGCCCAGCTCGATCGCCCGGTGGATGGTGGCGATCGACTCCGCGTCGTCCGTCTTTCCGTAGAACTCGCTCATTCCCATGCACCCGAGTCCGAGCGCCGAGACCTCCAGCCTTCCTCCGAGCTTGCGACGTTCCATTGCTACCTCCTGCTGAGCTTGTCGATGCTCCAGAGCGCCTCGCGTTGCAGGATTTCTTCTCGCTGGCACGCCACGCGGCACCTGTGAGCTCGGCGCACGACCGAGCATGACTCAACCGGCGCGCACCTCCTCGGTCCATACCTTGAAGCTCGTCAACGTGTTGGGACCGAACGTGCTGCTGATGGCGACGTCCGAAGCGTCGCGGCCGCGCGCAATCAAGACTCTGCCGATGCGCGGAGTATTGTTGCGCGCGTCGAAAATGTGCCAATGCCCGCCGAGGAAGGCCTCGAACCAAGCAGCGAAGTCCATCGGGCCGTATGGCGGCGGCACCCCGATGTCGCCCAGGTAGCCGGTGCAGT
>WNFO01002263.1_pt1 | contig 15784 bp, 7 predicted proteins | sample 5400251 | NCBI WGS metagenome assembly WNFO01 (sample SAMN13153354, study PRJNA577476) | soil metagenome | isolation source: 100 cm saprolite under Madrone tree | place: USA:California | collected 2016-06-14 | reverse complement strand
GACAATCGGTCGCGCAAGCCACTACGAATGCGATCGAACACGACAATCTTGTCGTTAATCGAGTAACCGGCGATCGTTAGGACAGCAGCGACCATAATCAAGGAAAGTTCACGCCCGCTCAAACAGAAGATGCCGAGCGTTATAACAAGGTCGTGGGCCAAAGCCGCGAGTGACCCAACGGCAAAGGAAGTTCCAAACCGGAAACTCACATAGACGAAAATTCCCAGCAGCCCAAGAGCGAGAGCTAACGCGCTTTTTGTTGCTAATTCTCTTCCAACAAGCGCGCCGACATGGTCGGTTTGTTCGAATTTCAATCCAGCTGTTGGCAATGCCTCGCTCAACCGTGCTTTGATCTTATCTGCAGCGCCGGCATCGGCCCGGATGCTAATGAGATCGCGATTGGCCACCTTTTCCGATTGAATCGCGCTGTTTTGAAATCCTGTATGGGCCAGGGCGCCGCGAACTTCGTCTGGTGTTAGCTTGTGAGCCGCAGAGAGAACGAGCAAATCGCCTCCTCTAAAGTCGGCACCGAGATTGCGCTCGCCCTTCATGAATAGCACGCCAAAGCACAGAAGCGCGGCCACGGCCGATATGGATACGAACTTGGACGCGTTTCCGAGAAAATCGAAGCCCTTTGAACGAATGAGGTGCAGCATGGATACGCGCTTCAGCCAGCCGAGCGCGAATGCCCACGAAAAACAAGTGTACGTGACAAGCAGCGACGAAAACATCGACGCCACGATGCCGATCGTCAGAGTGAGCGCGAACCCTTTTACCGGGCCACTCGCCAGCCAGAAAAGAATCGCTGCTGTAAGAAACTGGGTGACGTGGGCGTCGAAAATCGCGCTGAAAGCCTTTCGATAGGAAGTATCAATCGCCACACGAAGCGATTTCCCCTGTTTAATCTCATCCCGAAGCCGCTCGTAGATCAGAACATTCGCGTCCACAGCGATTCCCAAGCTGAGAATGAGACCGGCAATACCGGGGAGCGTAAGGACGCTGTTAAACATGCCCAGTGCGCCCACCACCATGATGCAGTTGATCAGCAGGGCGATGTCTGCAATTAGACCGACCAATCGGTAGTAAATGATCATGAACACGACGACCAGCGCAAAGCCGGCAATTCCAGAATAGATGCCGCTTTTGATCGAGTCGCTGCCGAGACTCGCCGAGACCTGGCGCTCTTCTTCAATTTTCACCGGCGTTTGCAGCGGATTTTCCAATACACTCGCGAGATTGCGTGCCTCCGCTTCGTCCATGCGTCCGCCGCTGATCACCGCGTTACCCCCATAGATCGCCGTTTTGATAACCGGTGCGGATTGAATCACGCCATCAAGGACAATTGCAAACCGGTGGCCAACACTTGCTTCAGTGATTTGGCCGAATGTTTTACCGCCTTCACTATCGAACCTGAGTGTGACTTCCCACCCTTCCTGACCGTACCCCGCTGCGGCTTGCGAAACATGGTTGCCGCCTAGATCAGCTTTCTTTTTTACCAGCAAGCGTTCTTCGATTGGCTTTCCACTCTCCGTTTGCTGCTTGTAAGTTTCGATCCGGTATTCTGGCGGGATTACTTCTTTGCCCGCATCAATCGCGTTCAAGCGCTGGCCGTTGTCCGGATACACAAGACGAAACTCGAGTTTGGCTACGCGTGACAGTTGATCGCGAGCTTCTTGAATGTTGGCAGCATCGAGGCCCGGGATTTGCACCAGGATACGATCGGTGCCCTGCGGCGTGATAATCGGCTCGCTGACGCCGAATCGATCGATACGCTTGCGGATCGCTTCGATGGCCTGATCTACCATCGACTTTGTAATTGGTCGCTTCCCGCCGTCGGCGGTTGCTGGCGGCTCCAGTCGAATTAGAAACGAAGTGCCACCCTGAAGATCGAGGCCGAGATGAATCTTGCCCCGACGAATTATTTTCCCGTCCGGCCCCTTCTGGTCGAAAGGCGGGTACGTGGACCAAAGGCAAAACGCCGTCACGGCGATCGTCAGTACTGTCCCCAGAATACGGCGTAACCGATCACCCTCGGTTGCGAAATACCAGCCGAATAGAACCACTATGGCCAGGCCGATGAAAAATGTCAGTGCAGGGGTCATTCCGATTTAACGATTCAACGTTTTAACCATTGCCGTTTGGACCCTTCAAGGATTCAACGCCTTAATTTAACCCTCTTTCATCACGTTGGTAACGGCGGATTTATCGATCTCGATTTTTACGTTATCGGCCACTTTCAATAGCACCGTGTTTTCCTTCACATTCGCAATGAGGCCGTGAATGCCGGCGCTGGTCACCACCCGGTCGCCACTCTTCAAGCTGGCGACTAATTTCTGTTGCTCAGCCTGTCGTTTTTTTTGCGGCCGGATCATCACAAAATACATGATGATGAAAATGAAAATCAGCGGCACGAAAAACGAACCGATGCCGCCGCCGGGGATGGATGGAGGCGACCCCGTTTGGGCCTGAGCGAGAATCATGCACAACATATCGAGAATTGGAGAGCGCACCTTAAGCACGAACGCGGCCGCTGCAATTGTTCTTTCGCGCCACTCGAATGACCGTCCACCTGATGGCGCGCTTTAGCCACGCTCCTTGGGGCGTTTAAGATAAAGCAAGTTATGAAACCGAGCGACTTGGCAATATCCTTGAAAGCACGACGGATCACGCGCGACTAGTGATTGTGCAGACCGAGGGCCTGCAGCAGCAGGTTTACCATGCGCAGCATCTATGATATGCATTCAATTCGATATATTATTTGCTGGTCTCTTGAAGCCAAAGCCCTTGAAAGACTCATCGATGGACAACACCATCTTATACATTGCTGGTGCGCATCGCTCGGGCACCTCGATGCTCGCGCGATTATTGCATACTTGCGGTCTCTACTTGGGGCCGGAATCCGATTTGGTGCCGGGTCGGGGCGATAACCCTGATGGTTTTTGGGAAAATCGTTGGTTTGTAGCGCTCAACGACGAAGTGCTCAACGAACTGGGCGGCGCCTGGGATCTCCCGCCTAAGGCTGAAGAGATCCTTAACCACCGCCGTCTCGAGCCTTTGCGCGTAAAAGCGCAGCTGCTAATTGAAGGATTTAATTCCGCAAGCATTTGGGGCTGGAAGGATCCGCGCAACTGTCTGACGCTGCCATTTTGGCGTGACCTTTTGCCCGAATTGAAAGTTTTACTAATAGTCCGCAATCCGCTTGAGGTCGCCTACTCCCTGCGAAATCGGAACGAAGATACTTCTTATGCGTTTGGCTTACGGCTTTGGGAAATCTATAACCGCCGATTGATCGAAACGACCAAAGCTAAAAAGCGGCTGGTTATTCAGTACGACGCATTTTTCAAGGACGCCGAATCGGAACTGCGACGAATCGCATGCTTCGCTGGCCTAGCCGATGCCAACATCAAGAGCGCTGCGGCTCTGGTAAAACGCGAAAAACGCCACATCCATTTCACTATTGAGCAATTAATCGACGCTCGCGCCTCCACCGACGTAATCGAACTTTATCGCGCGTTGATTAGTGAAGCCAGCCAAGGCGCGGAGGCATTAGCGACAAAAGGGTACAAAGAGGAGATAGCGAAGACTCCGCAAAATGCGAAACCGCGGGATGGATCGGATATGCTTCCTGGATCGATCAGCCGTCTGAATGTTTCTATTCCGAATTCGGAAACAGTTCGCCGCGACTTCAATCGCGTGCTGAGGCAAGCGGCCGCTCCCACGCAGGTGCTTAAGGTGTATGCTGATCAAGGTGAAGGCTATAGCGAGGCTCTTTCGATCAGCGTGCCGCTAATGCCAGATGTCCTACAGACACTTAAAATCGAAGGCGTCAATCGGCTACATACCAATAGGACTCGGCGGTTGCGGATTGACCCGGTGGGTCCGGGCTTTGTGAGTCTGTCACGCATCGCAATTATCCGTGAGGAAGACGAAGCTCTACTCTATTCGGCCGAATGCCTGGCTGACTTTGCCAAGCTTGAGTTATCCGCGAGGCTCCTCAAGCACGAAGTTGGCCAACATCTCTTACTGCTTGCCACAGACTCCGATCCCCAAATCTATTTACCGGTCATCGAGACCCTGGGGGAGGATCCATACAGACTGGAATTAACTCTGCAAGTACAAAGTGCGACGCAAGGCGCGGTGGAGCGACAGCACAAGGCGCTGGCCGAGCAGTCAAAATTGTCGGCGCTGTTGGAAGCAGGGCTGAGAGAGCAGTCAAAATTATCGGCGCTGCTGGAAGCGGCACAAGGGGAGATAGCCGTGTTGCATTCGGGAGAGGTTGCTCACCTCAAATCCATTGGAAGCCTCGAACAACAGAAGCGTGATCTCGAGGCGGAACTCTACAAGACCAAGAACGCTCTTGAAGAGAGCCACGCCGAAGCAACTCGGCTTTCAAGCGTGGTGCAGAATCAAAAGTCGCTGCAAGAGCGTCTCGATGGCCTATCGAGGCGAATCACCGCTGCCCGCAATGCTTTGAAACCGGGTAAACCTGCCGCCGGCACACTGTTCGATTCACTCGACAGGCAGATCAGGCAGATTCGCCATCGCTCGATGTGGTGGAAATTAGGCATGGCAGTCTGTCAACTGTTTCCAAAGACACATCCTGCCCGAGACCTTTTCCCCGATCGGAAGGAAATGGCGCGCGAACTGAAACACGCGTTACAGGAGATCCGCCGCGCACTTTTTTCCAAGCACGCATCGACAGAAAAGATCGCGCTGGGGCTTGGGCGTGTACTCGAACTCCAGCGCCGTGTACAACAACTCTCAGTGTCCCTGGAATTGGCGAACAGGATTCGATTTCTTCGACGCGACGGTGGTCCCTCGACTGTAGCGCGTGTTTCAAACTTGCCCGAAAGAAGCGCTGTCCGCAGTTGGCTTCTCCGGTCACAAATTAATAGCGAACCTTTATTGTTGCCCGACAACAGATTCGCGCATGTGTTCGATGCCACCTGGTATCTCAGAGAACATCCGGAAATTGCCGCCCAAGGCATTGATCCACTCGAACACTATATCGAACGCGGCGCTAAGGAAGGCTTCAATCCCCATCCGCTGTTCGATACGACGTGGTACCTCACGATGAATCCCGATGTTCGCAGCGTAAACATAAATCCATTTGAGCATTATATTGAAACAGGCGGTCGCGAGGGACGCGATCCTCATCCCCTTTTCTCCTCAAAGTGGTATCTCGAGCAATACCTGGATGTAGCCAGCGCAGGATTGAACCCGCTCGTTCACTACATCACCGCGGGGGCGAAAGAACGGCGTTTACCCCATCCAATGTTCGATGCGCACTTCTATGCGGAAAAATATGCGGAGGCGGCGGACGAGTTCGAGGATCTCTTGCAGCATTACTTAACAGTTGGTTGGAAAAAGGGATTTAAGCCTAATCCGAAATTCGACCCGGAGTTTTATCTTCGCATATACCCAGACGTCGCCGAAGCAGGGATGGAACCGCTGACTCATTTCCTCCTTCAAGGCCGCGCCGAAGGACGAGTTCCCTCTGCTCAAGATCTGACCTTCGAGCCCTATTGCTCCAGTTTTGAGATTCCCCATGAACCTGTTCCCATGAGAGGGCCAGCCACGGCTGAATTGAAAGCAATCGCGTTTTATCTCCCGCAATTTCACGCGATTCCGGAAAATGATGAATGGTGGGGAAAAGGATTTACTGAGTGGACCAATGTGCGCGCAGGAAGTCCTAATTTTGACGGCCACTATCAGCCGCATGTTCCCTCTGTGCTTGGGTACTACGACTTGCGCGATCCAAGTGTGCTGCAAAAACAGGCAGAGTTGGCTGCGAGTTACGGAATCCACGGCTTTTGCTTTCATTACTATTGGTTTGCCGGGACAGTCCTACTGGATCTTCCGCTACAGCAAATCGTTAACACGCCAGATTTAAGTTTTCCGTTCTGCATTTGCTGGGCAAACGAAAACTGGACGCGGCGCTGGGATGGCAAAGAGCAGGAGATCCTGATTTCCCAGCATCACTCTCCTCAAGACGATTTGGCTTTCATCCGCAAGATTGAACCGATCCTGCTCCATAAGAATTATATTCGCGTGGTAGGTAAGCCTCTTTTGATAGTCTATCGGGCGTCGCTCTTTCCCGATCCACTGGCTACCACTACGCGTTGGCGGAACTACTTTCGTGAATGCGGTCACGGGGAATTGCATCTCGCGATGGTGCGCAGTTTCAACGATCAAACGCCACCTGAGTCCTACGGCTTCGATGCCGCGATCCAATTCCCCCCTCATTGCCCCGCTAACGCGGTTACTTCCTTGGTTCCCCACAAGAGCGAACTCTTTACGGGCACAGTGTTCGACTACACGGAGCTTAAAACGATCGCACTCAACCAGCTCAAGACGCGGCAGGCCAGCGCAAAGATGTATCCGGGAGTGATGCCTTCCTGGGATAACACTGCCCGACGCCGCAGCAGGGCCACTGTCTGGGCGAATTCCTGTCCTGAGTCCTACTATGAATGGCTTTCGGCGGTGGTAGCTATCGCGAGCACAAAACCCGTTGAAGAACGACTAATCTTCATCAATGCCTGGAACGAGTGGGCGGAAGGCTGTCATCTGGAGCCCGATGAGCGATTCGGTTTTGCTTGGCTAAATGCTACATCCCGCGCCCTACATGAGCCGCCCCAGCCATCGCAGGAAGACGATCCTTCTTGTATCGTCCCTCCAGCCGAAAAATGTATAGAACTGCCCCGTCTACCGGACACCGTTCGGTTGGATATCTCGGTGTTGTTTTATCATCGCGACGATCTGATTCCTTCGTTCTTACAGAGCATTCTTCCACAGATCCGATCGGCAAAGTCGCGGGGTGATGTCTCCTGCCGGCTGTACGTTACCTTTAACTACAAAGCCGCACCTCCAGTACAGGCAGCTATCAAAAGTCTTATTCACTCCGTGTTTCCCGAGGGTGCGAATGACATTTACATCCGCGAAAATGGTTTCAATGTTGGGTTCGGTGCCGGCCATAATGTCATCTTTCAGGCGAGCAAGTCCGACCTTTTCCTAATATTGAACAGTGATGTCCGCGTCCTGGCGGAGAATTGGCTGGAGGCTCTCGTCGATCGATTTCGCGAAAGCGACGCGGCTCTGATTGGCGTCGCCAAGGGCGCCTCGAGATTGCGCGAAGACGGTTGTGGTATTCCCATTGAGCGGCCGGGTGAGCAATTTGATTTCGTCGATGGCTCTGCGCTCGCGATTCGCTCCGAGCTGGCACGGCGTTATGGACTCTTCTCGGACGCGTTCGATTACTTCTATTTTGAAGACGTTGATCTCTGCCTTCGCTACCGGCAGATGGGTCTGCGCCTGGAACTTCTCGACGTTCCGTGCGAACATGATCGCAGTTCAAGCTCGCGCCTTCTCCCTCAATATGCCGTCGAAGGAGTGCTCAATCGCAACAGGGGACGTTTCTTTGAACGATGGGGCAGTTATCTCCAGACGCGAAAGTTGCCGAACAGACTCGGGCTTCGTTTTCTGAACATCGATCGACAATTACAGTGCGCCAGTTTGCCGGCGCTGTTCGCGCTACTCACCGATCATCCCACAGCTACGTTAGATTTATTCGGCGTGCACGAGCAGTTGGTACCGATTTTCAAGCATCCGCGCATTCGGCTCATTCCGTTTTGGAAGACATTTCAAAAAGACGACTATTTGCGCTACTACGAGATCGAACGTAACTCTGCGGCCGTTCAACCCCTGACAGTGCAAATCGCAAAGACAGTCGGCTGCGTACCAGATTTCGAAGCAGCGCGCGCCCATCTGAACTCGATCGCCGCAGGTGAGGTCGCGTCGAGCCTTTCCAGGACCGCACTTTTGTACGTCGCTCGCAAAGAACCTCTGTTCGATGGCAGGCAGCCAAGCCCAAAGTGTTATGTGGCCACGGAGGAATTCCTCTCTCGCCGCGGTTTTCAAATTCAGCTTTGGACCGAACTGGGAACCTTTGAAACAGACAAACTTCCGGTAGGGAAGGTGCCTTGCAAGCATGCGGCGACAGCCTCCAGCTTGGAGTTACTTTCTGACCTTGCGCAAGCGGAGCTTGTCGTATGCACCGATAACTGGATTTCACAACTCAGCCAGTTATTAAACAAAAAGACGTTTCTCTGGCTCGGAGCAACCGCTCCTGAGCATGCAGTTTGGAACTTGGAGCAAGCCGGAGTTTTCGTTGACAGCACGCTCTCCTGTTTGGGTTGCTATCACTCCTTCGGACAGAATAACCACAACACCTGTTTGCGGGGTGATACGGCCTGCGTCCGTCAAGAATTGAGTGACAGCTTTATCGCGGCGTTAGAACGATTTCTAGAGGGCAACCCAGTCACAGCCGCCGATCTCCAGACGGGACGTCAGCTTTCAGGGCGAGAAGGATCGATCCCATCGACACATTTATCACTTGACCGCTGGCCGCGCACGGCCGCTGCCTCAATCCTCGTTCTAATACCCATAAACCCTTCGCTGGATCAAACTACGGCTCAGCGTGCGGAGCAACTTGCCAGGAGGGCGACCGAGGGAATGCGGGGCTGTCGGATTGTTCTTGACGACACCGGGGCAGCGCCGGCCAGGGGGTGTCATCCGCATCGCCAGTCAGCAATGGCGGCTCTTCGGCAGAATATGATCGAACGCCATTTGCGTGACGAGAGGTGGATATTTTGGGTCGACGCCGATGTGGTCGCCTATCCGGCGCACCTGCTCGATCAGCTTATTACTCGTTGCGACGGAGGAATCGCGGCACCGATCGTAATCATGGAAGGAAGTCTCGATGAACCTGTAAACAAGGCCGGATTTGGCCCGGGGCGCTTTTACGATATCGCTGGATTTGTTGAACGAGGACGATGGGCTCGGTTCACGCAACCTTATTTCGATCAAGTCGGCCCGGTTTATGAATTGGACTCCGTAGGCTCATGCTACCTTGTGAATGCTGACCTCTACCGCTGGCAGGGCAGACATGAGGTTGACGTCGCGTCGAGTAACTTCGTGTCCACCAATTCGGTTTGGTCAGAGGAAACCATTCATCGTAATCAGCAAGCAAAAGCCAACTGCTTTACCGAACACTACAGCATCTGCGCGTTTGCACGGTCGGCTGGGCTCCCAGTGCGCGCATTCGGCGATCTTATCGCATATCATCAGAAAAACTGATATCGGAGTTCCGACAACCAGATCGCGTCATTACCGTTAGTCTAACAACCCGTGCCGGAACCGCCACCCCAATATGTCAGTCCGGGCCACTTCTTTTCGCCGGTCCCTAGTGCTGAGGACCTGGCGCGAGCCGTCGCTGCCGTTGCCAGTTTGCCACCGGTGCTTGGTATCGACATGCGAGAAACCGAACAACTGGCATTTCTAGAACGCTTGTCACGTTACTACCCTGATGTCCGATTTCCGGAGCATAACGATGGCAGCACCCGGTTCGCGTTCAACAATCCGTCCTATTCCTGGAGTGACGCGATCATTCTGTTCTGCGTGCTGCGCGAGTTGCGTCCAAGGCGAATCATTGAAGCAGGGTCTGGATATTCATCGTGTCTCATCCTTGATGTGAACGAGTTGTACTTTGACTGGCAAATCAACTGTACTTTCATCGAGCCATATCCCGAGCTGCTGCACTCGCTATTAAAACCGCAAGATGCGGATCATGTGAACCTGGTCCCAAGCAAGTTGCAGGATGTGGAACCTAGGTTGTTTGAATCCCTCGCGACCGGCGACATTCTCTTCATCGACTCCAGTCATGTGGTGAAAGCCGGAAGTGATGTGCTGACGCTGTTTGCAAACATTCTGCCACGGCTCAAGGTCGGCACGTTCATCCACTTTCATGACGTGTTCGATCGCTTCGAGTATCCAGTCGACTGGCTAATGCAAGGTCGCGGGTGGAACGAACAATATTTTTTGCGCGTATTTCTGCAGTACAACAGCAGCTTTCGGATCAAGCTATTCACTCCGTACATGATTGCCCGGTATGGTGCCTGGTTCCGCGAACGGATGCCTGATTGCTTCAGGAATACTGGAGGACATATCTGGATCGAGCGTGTCGGCTAGTCCTAGCCGAAAAAATCTTGATTCTTGATGTCTTAGTCGGATCAACTGCTGAATTGCCGCGACGGATTACTTATCTTTCGAATCAGGAACGCGATGTTTCGAAACAAAGGGTATTGCTACTGCTGTGCTTCGACCGTTGAGTTCGTGGCTACAAGCGATTGGTGGCGTGACGACTATCGGTGCACGAAATGCGACTCCATTCCGCGAGAGCGCGCAGTCATGTACTGCATTGAAAAATTTTTCGCTCAATGGAGAGAGCTAAGCATCCACGAATCCTCTCCAGTACCAGGCAGGGGCGCGAGTCGACGATTAAAGGATGAAGCGCCAGGATATGTTCCGACTCACTATTACCGAAATATCGCCGCAGGAGAGATTGTGAATGGCGTTCGCTGCGAAGATCTTGAAAACCTGAGTTTCGAGGACGAGAGCGTCGATTTGCATGTCACTCAGGACGTCTTCGAGCACTTGTTTAATCCAGCTGCCGCTTTCCGTGAAATTGCTCGGACACTTCGACCAGGCGGCGCGCATGTCTTTACCACGCCGCTCGTGCGGAAGAACCAGTCGACTCGGTTTTGTGCGCACCTGGCGCCTGACGGGACTGTCGTCCAATTGATAGAGCCACCTGAGTACCATAGAAACCCAATATCCTCGGAAGGATCATTAGTCACGGTGAACTGGGGATACGATATCACGGACTTTGTTTTCGAAACTAGCGGGCTTTTCACGGAAATCGTCTTCCTTGATATTCTCGACTGTGGCATACGCGCCGAATACATCGAGGTTCTAATAACCCGAAGGTCCCCGAGGAAGACAGGATCCGCCGCAATGTAGTAAAGACTTCACGTCACCCGTCGCGCGTTTCATGAAGCTCCCGTTTCTGCATCGGTACCGGATGATAGGGGCGGTTGGCGCTAGCATCGTGTTGTTGCTGCCTGCGGCTCTGGACCGGCCTAAGTACGAAAGATATGAATCTGCGACGCAATGGGAAACGGATGGAGGTTTTGTGGCTAATGGACAACCGAATCCCCGGGACTTCCCTCCATCTGTCGTAGGGTCAGCGGATGCACGGTTCTGGAGAAACTATACCCAGCAGAAAGGAGCCGTGCCAGCCCAACTGCGGTCGGCTCCCTTCGTCTTGCGCACGAACCGCGTAATCATACCGGTGGTGGGTTTCCCCAATTCGGAAGATGCTGGACTTTACCTCGAGTCGGAAATCGATCATCAACGATTTTGGGTCCGCGATGGGGCAGCGCATCTCGAATGGCAACCGTTTACGCTTTCTCTTCCCAAGTCCCTAACGAACAAGTCAGTTCGACTGATCGCCTTTTCCAAGAGTACGCAAGCGTATATCGGCGTAGGACCTCCATACTTCCGAACCAATCGCGCCTTCCCCGGGCTAGCCTTCTCGAAGATCTTTAGCGCACTCTCCCTATCAGCCGCTTACCTGCTGTTGCTGTTCTTTGCTCCATTCTACTGGCTAACGCGCTTCAACACTTGCGCGCCGATCGAGCGTGTTCTTGCCGCATTCATTATCACATCGGCGTTGTCGTTCCCTTTGTTTTTCCTGGCCTTCTACTTCCCATCTGTGGGGCGGTTCTTTGCCCATTTCTGGCTGGTTCTTTCCAGCCTGTTACTGTTGAAGGTAGTCATTACTGGTTCATATCTACGCTGGAGCGGAACTCCAAAGGACTGCCTTCTCATCCTCGTAGCGCTCACAGTATTTCAAGGCCTATTTCTTTTCTCCTTCAATATGGTTTCGGTTCATTATGCAGCTAACTATCTTTTTTACCCGGCATCGTGGTCAACGGACAATCAGATTCCCACTACGACAGCTCGGCTTCTGGCGCAGGGTACCATTTTCTCCGAGTGGCCATTCGGTTCGTGGCGTTTATCTGATCGCCCTCCGTTACTGGCCACTTTGCTCTACCCAGCGGCAGTCGTAACGCGAGACTTTGCTGACCATCTCGATAGGAGTGTAGCGAGTATGTCCTTACAAATTTGCGGTTTTGGATTACAGAACTGCTGGCTGCTGCCTGCCTGGGTTCTCTTCAGGCGCCTCCGTTTTGAGCGGCAGGAATGCGTCTTGGCGTCGCTTCTCCTGGCCGCTACGCCTTTCATCTTTTTTAACAGTATCTATATTTGGCCAAAGCTCCTAACCGGCACGTTTTGCCTTGCTCAATACCTCTATTTGGTTCCTTTGTCGCGCGAATCTAATCCGCAGTCCGGCTTAAGATCTGCTCTGGGTGGCACTGCGGCGGCGTTGGCTATCCTCTCTCACGCGGCGAGTGCAGCAGCGGTGCTCGGCATTTTTACTGCAGCAATTTACGTGCTTATGAGCAGCCGGCGGCCACGGCCTTACGCGCTTTCAGCGTTGCGAAGAGTAAGGGCGTTGGGATCAAGGGTGCTGGTCGCAGTTCTAACCAGTATCCTCGTGTTATCGCCCTGGCTTCTTTGGACAAAGTTTGGATCGCGGTCATCGAATGCATTACCTAAATATTTTCTTACAGGCAGCTTTGGCTTCGACACGCCTGATGAGAGCGTTGCTCACGCCGCTCTGGGATTTTATCGGAGCCTGGCACTCAAACAATGGTTGAGCTCGAAAGGTCTGGCCTTAGCAACCCTTGCGGGATTCTATCAAGGGGATTTGCATAAAGCGGGCCTCCAAAATCCACTGGGAATTATCACAAATCTATGGAGCGCACTCCAAGCCGTCCGCGCCTTTCAATTTTTCTGCATGCTCCCAAGTTTGGGTCTGCTTTTGATCCCTCTCGCAGCTCTTCTTTATTCCTTATGGCAGGACAGAATCAGGGGAGATGTCCGCCGATTTATTGCTGGACTAACGATCGCAGCAATAAGCAGCTTTGTATTACAGTTCGCAGTAATGATGAGTCCGCATTTGTTGTCACACTATCCGTACTTTGTTCCCCTCTCGCTTCAGCTGCTGGCAGTTATCGGCGTTGTGATACTGAGGGCTTCCGCGCTGGTGCGATGGACGGCTGGGCTAAATTACGCCGCGTTTGTATTTTTTTGGATTGTACTCGCAGCTACCAAAACGCCCATCTCGTCCATATTGGCATTGCTTGTGAGCATGGGTCTCATTCTCATTGCGACTGTCATTTTGTTCAAACTTTTGGTTAAAACGTCCGGTGCTTCTCATAGTTTAATGAAACCTCGATGTAATCCCGCTGTTCGTGAATGAAGGTCCTTATCACTGGAATTTGCGGTTTTGCTGGAAGTAGCATCGCGAGAGGTTTGCAGGATCTCGAGTCGACCATCGAGCTTTCTGGCATCGACAATTTCAGCCGGCCCGGCAGCGAATTGAACAGAACCGCCTTGCGCAACCTTGGAGTCCCGGTGCACCACGCTGATCTACGCAATGCCAGCGACGTTGACGCGCTGCCCGCGAGCGACTGGCTTATTGATGCAGCTGCAAATCCCAGTGTTCTCGCTGGTGTTAGCGGAGTGACGAGTAGCCGTCAGCTCGTTGAGCATAACTTGGCGGGCACCATTAACCTCTTGGAGTACTGCAAACGATATCGCGCGGGTTTCATTCTCCTGAGCACGAGCCGCGTTTATTCGATACCGCTACTGAGCAGCTTGAAAGTTCAAGAATCTGGAGAAGCGTACCGCCCGGTTGCAGAGCAGGATTTTCCAAATGGTATAACGACGAATGGTGTCGCAGAAACCTATTCGACAATGCCACCGGTGTCTCTCTATGGCAGCACTAAAATCGCTGCGGAATGTTTGGCTTTGGAGTACGGAGTCGATTTCGATTTTCCGGTTTGGATCGATCGTTGCGGTGTCATGGCCGGTGCCGGTCAATTCGGTCGGCCCGATCAGGGAATCTTTACTTATTGGATCAACGCTTGGCTTAGAAATCGCCCGTTGAAGTACATCGGATTCAATCACAAGGGCTATCAGGTTCGCGATTGCCTGCATCCGCGCGATCTGGTGTCGATCCTGAGCCGACAAATGGACGCTCCATCGGGCAAGAACCGAATCTGTAATTTTGGTGGCAGCGTGATAAACAGCATGTCGCTGGCGCAACTAAGCGCATGGTGCACGACGCGCTTTGGCGCAAGGGAAATTGGCGCCGACCTGAGTCCGCGCCCCTTCGATCTTCCATGGATGGTGCTCGATACGAGGCGCGCAGAAAAGGAATGGCATTGGCAGGTGGAGACGCCTTTGCAGAGGATCCTCGAGGAAATAGCCGAGCACGCGGCAAAACATCCGAACTGGCTGGAGCTATCGGCCCCATGACGGCGTCTTCGCCGCTCTCACTTCTTTCGGTCGTGATACCGGCTCGCGATGAACAGGATAGCATCGCGTCCACCATTGAACATCTTCACATCGAGCTGCATCTGCGCGATGTTCCCCACGAGATCATCGCTGTCGATGATGGAAGCAGAGACAAGACCTGGCAGATTTTAACGGAACTGCGCAACAAGTTGCCGGAGTTACGACCGGTTCAAAATACTTTCCAAAACGGTTTCGGTAGAGCGGTTGCCCGAGGCTTGGACGAAATGAAGGGCGATGCGGTAGTCATTACGATGGCGGATGAATCTGATGATTGTCGCGATGTCGTCCGCTACTGGCAAAAGCTCAATGAAGGCTATGAATGCGTTTTTGGCAGCCGCTTCATGAAAGGTGGCGGTGCGATCGATTATCCGCGCGTGAAATTTATTTTGAATCGGGCGGCCAATCTTTTCCTGAAGATACTTTTCAACATTCAATTAAACGACACGACCAACGCTTTCAAAGCCTACCGCAAAACGGTGATTGATGGCTGCCGCCCGTTGATTTCACCCCATTTCAATCTCACGGTTGAATTACCGCTCAAAGCGATCGTCCGCGGATATTCATGGACCGTTATCCCCATCACTTGGCGCAACCGTCGGACAGGGGAAGCTAAGCTCGCGATTAGAGAAATGGGCAGCAGATATCTTTTTGTATGCCTTTATGTATGGCTGGAAAAATATTTCAGCCGCGGCGACTACCGGAAAACCGGCAGCACTCATTAACTGTCTTGAGCGAGCGTGCTTTGGACAACACGCCCTTGTTGTCATGCTGTTTGTGAATAGAACAGTAGATGTGCCGCGATGAATTCCAGTTCCTTTGCCACCAGAGACTCCCCGAAGCTCGTTGCGGCCGAGAGGCTGCCGCGACCCAAGCCCGTGCTGTTCCTGCACATTCCCAAAACAGGCGGCAGCTCGTTTCTGACAGCCTTGGGGAACATATTTGGTGAACGTCGGGTCAGGCGGCTGCGCTGCGCAGAAGAGATGGCGCGGGCGCAGATAGATCGCATTGTCTCAGACGAAATTCAGGATATCGATTGTTTAGTCGGACACTTTCCGATTCATGTGTTTGCCAAGCATTTGGACACGTTTCGTCCGTTTACCATCCTGCGCGACCCGGTGGATAGGGTTATGTCGCTTTTCCGATTTCTGAAGCGAGCGCCTCAAAGCGAAACAGAACGATTGGAGTTACGAGAGGGCTTTGGGTTCGACGATTTTATCGAAAGCCGCGTCCCAGAAATTTATGCTCAGACTCGCAACTTGATGTGCCGCATGCTGTGCGGCGACGAAGAGATGAGCGATCCGTTGGCTGCTGCGTTCTGGGAACCACGTGACCCGGCTGCCCTGGTGCATCAAGCGCTCGCTACGTTAAGAGCGATCGAGTTCGGTCTGCTTGAAGACATGCAATCCACTCTAACCTTGGCACAGCATTTTTGCGCTACCAACTTCAACTTGGACGAATA
>WNFO01002262.1_pt1 | contig 15784 bp, 15 predicted proteins | sample 5400251 | NCBI WGS metagenome assembly WNFO01 (sample SAMN13153354, study PRJNA577476) | soil metagenome | isolation source: 100 cm saprolite under Madrone tree | place: USA:California | collected 2016-06-14 | reverse complement strand
CCCCATGAGGTCCAAGGGTCTTGGTCGCTGGCTTCAGGGCGAACTGCACCCACCAAAGTAAAACCCGCCGGCGTGAACCGGCGGGCTCATCTCTCATCGTCCGGATACACCCCGCTTGGGTGTGGATCTCGTGCGTGGACAAGGAACTGTTTCGGCAATAGCGGATTGAATAACGGCGATCACGCACTGGAGTGCCGCCATGCGCCTTCACACATATCGGGACGAAAGCCGCTCCAGACACTTCGACTTGATCTTGGGAGGCGAGCACCCAAGGTCAATTGATCTGGTCTTGGCAACAATTTCGGGCATGTTGGTGGTCGGTTTTGCGTGCGCCCTCATGGCCCCCTTCGCATCGGTCGCCCGTTTGAGCCAATGGGTTCACTAAAGATGCGGAAATTGAAATCAGCGAAGGTCCTGCACCATCGCGCGAAGGCCCATTGCAATGAGCAATCCCCGCCGGCGTGAACTGGCGCTCTCGCCTCTCCTAGTCCGGATGAACAAATTCGCGTGAACCCGGGACCCTAGGCCATAGGGTCGCCATTGCTGTGAAGTTGGGGCGATCCGAAGCGGGAGCTTCAACAATGCCCATTGTTCCTCTTGACCTCCAAAGACGCCTCGATCAGCGATGGGCTTCTCGTTTCACTCAACGTGTTGCGTCAAACGCGCCGAAGAATGTTGGAACGAAAACCACACCATCAACGGGTCGGCGCGCGCGGCCAAAACCAAAGAAAAACCCGCCGGCGTGAACCGGCGGGCCGAAGCCAGCGAGAAAGTTTCCATCGTGAGACACATGCGAAACCCAACGAAGCTTTAAGGTGCTGGCCGCGCCGCTCATTGGCGCGGCTGGCGCTCCCGAAACGAGGCCCGCCGGCGCAAGCTGGCGGGCTGTTTCGTCATGCACTCAAGTCTGGCGCGGGCGAATGAGTTACCACGGGCGCCTTAGCGGCTCTGGCATATCTACTTGCGGGGTTCACGGGGCTTGCCAGCCGCCGACTTTTCCGGACCGCGGACTCTACTTTTCGCTCTCGCTCGGCAGTTTGATCGGGACGTGCCGCGAGGTGCTCACGATCCTCGGGCTTCCGTCCGGGTGGGTGCGGCTTATGACCGTTTCCAGAAGAAGAATGAACTTTTCCGCAAGCATGGGCGTCGCCTCGCTAATGGCCTTCTCCGGTTCCGTCTCGGCTGGTGGGCTCTAAATTCAATCACTTGTCCGAGAGCCGCCCAGCTGCATGGTCGGAGTTCGGCGCCGGGGCCAACGCGATGTCGACGGACAACGGGACAACGGGACTGGCTTGATCGGTCCCACCCCAGGCACATATTGCGAAGATGAAAAAGTCCGACGTCACCTGCGCCAACTGCCACGCCGGCTACCGCCGGGTCGAACTCGTTTCCAAAAAGGGGACCAGGGGCGAATTCCGTTGTCTGGTCTGCGACGAGGTTCTTGAGGTGTTCGACGGCTCGACTGACGTAGCCATGCGCCTCACCGTCCAACCCGTTGTGAATGCCGGGGTCAACCCTGCTTCCAAACGGACGTAGCCGCGGGCGCGGCAACGGTCCGGTATCTCTGGTGAGGCCGGATCGGACGACAATCCAACGATCACCGAACACGAGCGGATCTAGAGAGGCGCCGTTCTGCGAAGCCTGGCAGTAACGGCGGCCACATACCCTTCCTTGGAGTAGGTGGCCAGGCGCCGCCGGGTTCGCGCCGAACGGGGCTGTCGTGGTGTCGGGATGGTGGATCTGGCCGGAATTTCGGGGCGATGGCGGCCTGGGCCATCGAGCTGGTCCAGGACGTCGAGCCAGGCGGCAAGCAGGGTCTGGCGCCGTTGACGCGCTCGCACTGCTTTCTTGGAATCGTCAGGCCGGGTCCCCATGGAGGCAGAATAGTCCAATATGGTTGAGAAGTAGTTGCCACGCGGCCACGGGGCCGGGAGAACGCGCCTTCCAACCGCTTTCCTTCCCTTTCTTTGAGTCCTTGCGGAGGGTCCGCTGGCATGGCCGTCCCAGCCAATCGACCACAGGCCATCGTCGCGTTGCACGCCGCCGCCCTCGGTCGCTTCATCGCACCGATAGAAATACAATTGCCAGCACGATGATCCACGCCACGATGACCAGCGCCGACACCGCCCCGGCAGTTATCTGGAGTTTCTCTTTCGTCGTATAGGCGCGCATTTCAACGTCTGGGTTTGCTGCCTCATTCGCCTGTGACCATATCACAGCCCATGACGCGACATGTGCCGTCGATCCAGAGCGGACATCAACAGCAGAAGGCTTGGCAACAGAGTTTGCCTTAAAGTATTCCGCGCGGCTTCATCGCCGCAGTCCTGATCGCCGCAGTCTTGTCGACGGCCCGTGCTTGATCGCGATCCAGCCGCCGACGCAGCCGTCGGATCGATTGAATGTTCCGGCACCCGACAATCGTCCAACCGCGCTCAGGGTCATGCCGTTTCCGGCACCGACCGAATGCAACGTGCCATCTGGATCGACCTGCCCGCTGCCGCCCCGGACGACAATCTTCCCGTCGACAATCAGCGCAACCAACGAGCCGAACGAAAATCTGGGTCATGGGGCGGGGATGACGTTGCAGTTCGTCCGTCCCGACATCAGGCAATCCTGCATCTTGCTGGCCGCCGTCAAATCGTGAGCCAGCCACAGTCCGAGCGCCAGGATCGCAACCGCAATCGCCAGCCCGGCGATCGCTCCACGCCGGTTTCCGCCTTGTTCGGGATCGGTCATCTCTCGGTCAGTCCCGGAAACGGTTGATATGAAACACCCCTAGCGCCCGCGGTTCGCTATTACCACGATTCCTGATGGACCTGACGTTCCCGCCAGCTCTGACGCTTCGAACCAAACCCACCGGCGCGCGATTGGCGCCCTCACCTCTCATGGGTTTGTTCATGGGTCTGTGTCCGCCCCGCCACAGTTGTTTTGTTCCTCTGAAGGAACCGTCGTTTTGATTCACGGGTTTGCGCCGCCTGGATTAGCTTCTAACCACCGGGGTGGGGGCAATTCATACACACTCAATTTTTACCCGGAGGCCGCAGGCCGAGCCTGCGGCCTTTTCAATCTGCCGATCGCCATACGCCGATCGCCACGCAGAGACCGCCGTCGGGCGGCCTTTTTGTTTGGGCCTGTGCGGGGAAAGACAAACTTTTCCGCCTCGCAGCAAAAATTCCGGGAACGATTCACGGCTGAGCAACTTGGATTTGTCAGCGCTTGGCGGTGTCGAGCGCGCGGGACACCCGACGAGGAACCAGCCCCCCTCCGTCGGGGGTTCTGTCTGGGCGGCCCCAGGCACCCTACGCCGGGGCCGCTTCTCGTTGGCAACAGATTGGCGGCATGGCGAAACTACAACCCCAAAGTCAGGGGTACTGTTGCTCCAAGTCATCAGTCAGATTCCGATTTTCGGCGCGGCGCGAAATTGTTTTGACTGTGCGCGGTGACACGTCGTTCTGTTCGATCCGGGGGTGCCTAAGGACAATTGCGATGATTGATACAGTTACAATGGTTTTGGCCCTGATGAGCGGCAGCATTTTCCTCGCCCACGCACTTGATGGCCTTCGTTCGAGGGCCTGATCTCGTTGCGCGGCATCCATTGCCAAACAGCCGATTTCGAATCTTTTAATAAATTCGGATCAGCATCCGGGGTGGCAGGTGAACGATGCATCATGATGACTTCGTGTCCGATGGATTCCTCGCGGTAACCGCGGCGAGCTTGGTGCTGCTTTGCTCGGGCTTGCTGGCTCTCGCATTTAGCTGATCGTCCAGCGGTATTGCTTATTCCTCCGCTGCCCATCTCTGCCGCATCGCTCATTTTCGGAATGGAACAATCTGGCGCGTCCACCCTTGATTGAAAACAATCAAGGGATTGCTCATGCCAGGCAGCCAGCTGAAACGCGCCGAACAATCAAGTATGGAACGGCCAAATCGACAACCGAGATAAGTACACAAAGTGACGGCCCCAGCGCGGGGGCGAACTGAGGCCGTCGGGGGCTTGGATGTCGCGACAGGCGCGACACCGGATGAACGGTCAAGGCTGGTGACCGTTCCGCACCGAAGCTCATTATTTTACAGTTCCAGATCGTTACGTTAGCTTGGCAAAGGCGGCGTGGGCCCGGCCGCAACAAGAGGATGGCTATGATTTCACTCCTGATCGGTATTTTGATTATTTGCGTGGTCGGCGCAATTTGCTTCTGGGCCATCGACAAGTTTGTCCGGGATGGACGGCTTGCCAACCTTCTCAAGCTGCTGGTGGTGCTGATCTGCCTGGCGTCCATCCTGCAGCGGGTGCTGCCTCTGGCGGGAATTGGCGGGCTGTAGCCAAGGCGCCAAATCCGCTGTCAGCCTGGCTGCGGCGAGCACTGTCTTCCAGTCAAATTTTGTCCCGCCCGGATTGCCGCCGGGCGGGCTTCTTAATACTGGTGCGGCGAACTCGCATTCGGCCTGCCCTGAGCCGCCGTTGAGGCGCTGCGTGATCGCGCGGTTGATGGCTCGGCGCGCCCGGGCACCCCCTCTACCCCGTCCAGACGGCGAAGGCCCTCAACGGCGTCCCCTCACCGGGAACTCGCTTTGCCCTCGGCAAGCATTGATCGGTGGATAGCGCACGCGGAAAACTTTAATCGCATTGCGAGGCCGTTGGCGTTCCCTAACACTTCGTTCGGGGAATCAAACACTTCGTTCGGGGAGTCCAGGTGCGGGGGAACGCCAATGAATCAGCCGGATTCGGAATTCGACTATCCGCGTTATCGAAAATTGCTGGCCGAGGCGGTCGACGAGCCGAGGCGGCTGGCGCTGATCAATTTGCTGATCGACGAACGTGCCAGGGACAAACTGGCGGCGCACGCGACACAGCAAAAGACTGACGTTATCCGCGGGATGATCGCACCCCGAGATGTACCGGATGCTCGAAGAAAATAACCAGAGGACGGAACCGACGGCGCGGCTTGTCAGAGCCTTGTTCATCCTCCCTCCTTTGCTGTTTGCGTTCTGTTATTTTCTCCCACGCGTTCAGGGCGCGTCCGAGCAAGGGGCTGTCGTCATCGGCCTCGCGGCATAGGGCATATGCCTTGGCGCCGCCGGTCTCAATCAACTGCGAGGCCCGAAAGCTCCGGTAACCTCCGGCTGCTTGCCATGATCATGCGATAATGCACGCAGCTTCCCGGGTGTCGCGCTGGTGCGGAATCAAGCGACGGGGACCGTTGGGGCCGCGAACTGCATTTTTCTTGCTTCGAATGGGGGTGGTTAACCGATTAATTGATGGCTTCCGGGCGCGCTCGGCTGTACACCGCTCCCGATCGTGAAAACGCCCCAGCGCGGCGCTGACGCGAGCCGCAAACCGATCGTCTCACACCAAACAATGAAAGCGACAAGGCCCGTTCAATGAGTGGATTCAAGGAACCCAGCTTCGCAGACCGACAGAAGGCGGCGCAGGAAGCCAGGCAGAACATCCTGAACAAGTTCCGAGCCAAGCCGGGTCTTGACGATCCCGCGGTCCGACAGCGGCAGGCCGAGCGCGAGGCCCAGGCGGCCGAGCGCGCCAAAGCCCGGTTGGCGCGCGAGGCCGCCAAGGCCGAGAAGATAGCCCGCGAGGCCGAGGAGGCGGCGCAGGCCGCAGCACAACTGGCACGCGAAAAGGAAGAGGCCGCCGCCAGGGAAGTGGCGATCGAGGCCGAGCGCAAGGCCGCGCGCGACGCGCGCTATGCGGCCCGCAAGAAGCGGAAATGAAATAACTTGCAAGTTTCGGGCGGCGCGACGCCCCCGAACATCACAGGCCCGCCTCTGATCGAGGCGAGCCTGCCGGGAAACCGGCGACGCTTACTTCTTCATGCCGTCGTCTTTCTTCATCATGCCGTCCTTCTTCATGCCGTCGTCCTTTTTCATGGCGTCCTTGGACATCGTGTCCTTCTTCATCGTGTCCTTGGACATGGTGTCTTTCTTCATGCCGTCGTCCTTGCCCATCTTGTCCTGGGCGAAGGCGGCCGGGGCGAGCGCCAGGCTGAGTGAAAGAGCGGCGGCCGAAATTCCGAGCGCAATGCGGGGGGTGCTGATGGTCATTTGGTGGTCATTCCTTTGAAAACTGGTTTGAAAGCGACTGATGCCGCGACATGACAACGATTCCGCAACACGGTTTGTTACCCTTTGCCCGAAAAATTTCTCATCTTGAAAAATTTCTCGCATTAAGGCGTTTAAAGCGTGGTTTCGCTTCGGTATGATTTCTCTCGCTAAAGTTGGTGGTTGGTCTTGTTTCTGCCGAACTCTTTCATGCAAGTGTGCGCCGCAACAGCGCTGGCGCCCCCTCCCCGCCGAGTTCAGCCTCGAACTATCAGACTAGTGAAACTTCTGATGAAGACGGGCTAATATCCTCTCAACGCCGGCACGAGCATTCCAAATAGAGTACAACCCGGAGATTCACATGCTGACACGCCGCTATGTCCTCGCATCCGCGCTCGCCGCGCCCGCCATCCTGCGTTTTGGGACCGGAACGGCCCATGCCGCAACCACCTTGAAAATATCGCACCAGTTTCCCGGCGGCACGGTCGACAAGGGTGATTTCCGCGACCGGTTGACGCGGACGTTCGCAGATGAGGTGGCCAAACGCAGTGGCGGCGATCTCGTCGCCGAGATCTATCCGAATTCGTCGCTGATCAAGACCAACGCGCAATTCTCCGCGATGCGCAAGGGCGCGCTCGACATCAGTCTGGTTCCGCTTTCCTATGCAGGCGGCGAAGTGCCGGAAACCAACATCGGCCTGATGCCCGGACTGGTCTCCACCTACGACCAGGGCCTGCGCTGGAAGAACGAACCGGTCGGCAAGGCGCTGACGGATTTCCTCGCCGACAAGGGCATCATTATCCTGACCTGGATCTGGCAGGCCGGCGGCGTTGCCAGCCGTTCGCGCCCGGTCGTCGCCCCGGAAGACGCCAAGGGGCTCAAGATTCGCGGCGGTTCGCGCGAAATGGATATGGTGCTGCAGACCGCGGGCGCGTCGGTGCTGTCGCTGCCGTCAAACGAACTCTATGCGGCGATGCAGACCGGCGCCTGCGATGCCGGCCTCACCTCCTCCACCAGCCTGATTTCATTCCGGCTCGAGGAAATCGCGAAGGCCCTGACCTCGGGCGCCGGCGCCTCCTACTGGTTCATGCTGGAACCGCTTCTGATGTCGAAGTCGATTTTCGACGCGCTGCCGAAAAATCAGCAGGACATCATCCTGGCCGTCGGCACGGAATTGGAAGCATTCGGCAAGAAAGGGGCGCAGGACGACGATATCGAAGTCGCCAAGGTCTATGAAAAGGCCGGCGCCAAGGTCTTCCCGCTTGATATCCCGACCGTCGGCAAATGGCGCGACATCGCACGCGATACCGCATGGAAGGATTACGGCGCCAAGACCGCGGCCGCTGCCAACCTGTTGAAGCTTGCATCCGACGTCTCCGCATGATGCATGGTCCGCTCCCGGATCAAAAGGAACGTTCGAACGCCGCGGCGGGCAATACGCTGGTGGCGGCGTTCGAACGTACTCTTGCGGTTTGCAACAACATCATCGTCGTCCTGTCGGCGCTGGCACTGATCGCGGCCTGCGCCGTTCTAAGCCACAGCGTGCTCACCCGGGCCTTGTTTCACAGCGCCAACTATTGGCAGGACGAGGCGGCGGTTTTCCTTCTGGTCGGCGCCACCTTCATGACGGCGGCCTATGTGCAGCAACAGCGCGGCCACATCGGCATCGAGGCGTTTGTCGGGCTGCTGTCGCCGATCGTCAACCGTATCAGGCTATGGCTGGTCGATGTCGCCAGCTTGCTGTTCTGCGCATTCTTTGCCTGGAAATCATGGACGCTGGCGCACGAAGCCTGGGTCGACGGACAGGTTTCGAATTCGATGTGGTCGCCGCCGCTGGCGATCCCCTATGTCCTGATGGCGTCGGGCATGACGCTATTGTGCGTGCAGATCCTGCTGCAGATCATTATTCCCTTGAGCGGACCGGCGCGTCGATGACCGTGCTGGGAATCGGAATCAGTTACGGCATAGCTACGCTGGTCGCGATGTTTTCGGGAATGCCGATCGCATTTGCGCTGGGCGCGGTCGCGGTGGTGTTCATGGGCATCTACATGCCGGCGGCGTCGCTCGACACCGTGACGCAGAATGTCTACGAGGAAATGGCCTCGATCACGCTGTTGTCGATCCCGCTTTTCATCCTCAAGGGTGCGGCGATCGGCAAATCCCGCGCCGGCCAGGATCTGTATTCGGCGCTCCACGCCTGGCTGCATCGCGTGCCCGGCGGGCTCGGTGTTGCCAACGTATTTGCCTGCGCGCTGTTCGCCGCGATGGCCGGCTCGTCGCCCGCCACCTGCTCGGCCATTGGCTCCGCCGGCATCCCGGAAATGCGCAAGCGCGGATATTCCGGCGGATTCGCCGCCGGCATCATCGCCGCCGGCGGCACGCTCGGCATCCTGCTGCCGCCCTCGATCACCATGATCCTGTTCGCGGTCGCGGCGGAAAAGTCGCTGGGCCGGCTGTTTCTCGCCGGCATCGGGCCCGGCCTGCTGCTGGTGTCGTTGTTCGGCGCCTACGCGGTGATTCATTTTCGCAAGGAATTTGCCGCCGCCAGCGCGCTTTACGCCAAGACCGGCGCGACGTCGGCAATTCTCGCGCGCGACGAATTCACCATGGCCGAGCGCTTCAACGTGTTGCCGCGGGTGCTGCCGTTCGTGCTGTTGCTGACGGGGGTGATGATCGCGCTCTACGGCGGCTATGCGACGCCTTCGGAAACCGCAGGGCTCGGCGGACTGCTGGCACTGGTGCTGATCGCGCTGATCTACAGCGTATGGCGGCCGAGCGACCTGGCGCCGATCCTGAAATCGACCATCCGCGAGTCCACCATGCTGATGATGATCATCGGCATGTCGCTATTGTATTCCTATGTGATGAGCTACCTGCATATCTCGCAATCGGTCGCGGAGTCGATTGTCGCGATGCACCTGCCGCGATGGGAATTGCTGGCGGCGATCCTCGTCATGGTCGTCGTGCTCGGCTTTTTCCTGCCGCCGGTGTCGATCATCCTGATGACGGCGCCGATCATCCTGCCGCCGCTGCGCGCGGCGCACTTCGACATCATCTGGTTCGGCATCGTCATGACCATCGTGATGGAGATGGGCCTGATCCACCCGCCGGTCGGCCTGAACATTTTCGTCATCCGCAATGTCGCACCGGATATTCCGCTCAGCGAAGTCATCTGGGGCACCCTGCCCTTCGTGCTGCTGATGATGCTGGCGGTGGTCGTGCTGTGCTTTGTGCCTGAGATTTCGACGTTCCTGCCCGATCTGGTGATGGGACCGGACGGGGGACGATGAGGTAGCTGGCGAGTAGGGAGTGGCGAATAGGGAAAATTTCCACTCGCTGTTCGCTACTCCCGATTCGCCCGTTTCGCGTTGATCGCCGCCGCAACGCGGCTCACAGGCGCACGTCCGATCAACCTGCTGACCTCGTTGGTAGCCGCCACCAGTTTTGGCATATCCACCCCGGTCGCAATGCCCATCCCCTCCAGCATATAGACCACGTCCTCGGTGGCGACGTTGCCGGTCGCGCCGGGGGCGAATGGGCAGCCGCCGAGACCGCCGGCGGCGGAATCGATCACCCGCGCGCCCTCCTCGATTCCCGCGTAGAGATTGGCCAGCGCCTGGCCATAGGTGTCGTGAAAGTGCATCGCCAGATGGGCCATTGGTACTTCGCCGGCCACCGCGCGCAACAGAAGCCGGGCCTTGAGCGGCGTGCCGATGCCGATGGTGTCGCCGAGCGACACTTCGTAGCAACCAATATCCCACAACATCCGCGCGACATCGACGACCGCCTGCGGCTTGACCTCGCCGTCAAAGGGACAGCCGAGCACGCAGGAGACGTAGCCGCGCACCTTGATGCCGTCGGCTTTGGCGCGCGCGACCACCGGCCTGAAGCGATCGATGGATTCGGCGATCGAGCAATTGATGTTGGCGCGCGAAAAGCCTTCCGAGGCCGAGGCAAATACCGCGATCACCCGGGCGCCGGCGGCGCGCGCGGCTTCATAACCCTTGACGTTCGGCACCAGTACATGGAATTCGCTGTCCTTGTGATGGCTCACGCCTTGCAGCACCTGATCGGAATTCACCATCTGCGGGATCGCCTTCGGCGACACGAAGGCTCCGACCTCGACCGTGTGCAGCCCGGCGCTGACCAGCGCCCCGATAAAGGCGATGCGGTCGGCGATGCTGACCGGCGTCTTCTCGTTTTGCAGGCCGTCGCGCGGCCCGACTTCGACAATGCGTACGGAATTGCTCATGCTGATCTCACGAAGCTATTGGCTCGACCTCGGCGAGTTCGACGCCTTCCTGCACGATATCGCCGACCTTGCATTTTATCGCCTTCAGCACGCCGGCGAATGGCGCGCGCAGGGTCTGCTCCATCTTCATCACTTCAAGCGTGAGAATGGGCGCGCCCTTCTCCAGCCTCGCGCCCGCTTCCGCCAGCAAGGCCACGACGGTACCCGGTAGCGGCGCCACGATCTTGTCTTCGCCGACCTGCTCTTCGTCGTCACCGCCGAACGGATCGACCCAGTGCAGGTCGAAACGGCCGTTGCGGGTTCGCAGATACAGTTCATGACCTTCGATCACGGCTATGACGTGGGATTTCATGCCGTCCACCGTGAGATCGAACCCGCCGTCATCCCGGGGCGACGATGCAAAGGCAAATTCACGCTCGCCGATCGACAGCGTCGCCGGGCCGCTGCCGTAGTGCAGGCAGATCTCCTGCGCGGCCTCGGGCGCATGCCGGAACGTAAACACCCGCTGCCGCCGGCCGACCGGCATCCAGCCGGCCGTGCGCCACGGCGAATGCGCCTCCGCGCGGACGGCTTTCGCTTCTTCGGCGAGGATCGCCGCCACGGCGGCGCAAAGCTCGAGATCGCCGGGCGAAGCGGATGGCGGCGTCAGATTTTTCAATTCGCGTTCAATGAAGCCGGTGTCGATCGCGTTGGCGCGCACCTGCGGATGCGTCACCAGCGCCGCGAGAAACGCAATGTTGCTGACGATGCCGCGAACATCCGATTCCTCAAGCCCGCGATAGAGCCGCTCGATCGCGGCGTCGCGGTTTGGCGCCCACGCGATCACCTTGGCCAGCATGGCGTCGTAATGCGGCGACACCGCATCGCCCTCGCGATACCCGGCATCGATACGCAAGCCGTTCGACGGCTCCGGCATGCGCCAGGTGCGTATCCTGCCGACCGATGGCATGAAATTCCTGTGCGGATTTTCCGCGTAGACCCGCGCTTCGATGGCGTGACCGTTCAACTTGATCTCATCCTGCGTCAGCGGCAGCCTTTCGCCGAACGCCACCCGCAGCTGCCATTCGACGAGATCGATGCCGGTGATCAGCTCGGTCACGGGATGTTCGACCTGCAGCCGCGTGTTCATCTCGATAAAGAACACGTCCTTGCCATCCGAGACAAATTCGATGGTGCCGGCGCCGACATAATTTACCGCTGCGGCCGCCTTGCGCGCCGCGGCGCACACGGTCTCACGTTGCCTGGCATTGAGCGTCGGTGATGGCGCTTCCTCGATCACCTTCTGGTGCCGCCGCTGCAGCGTGCATTCGCGCTCGAACAGCGACAGCAGATTGCCGTGGCTATCGCCGATGATCTGCACCTCGATATGGCGGGGATTTTGCACGAATTTCTCGATCAGCATGCGATCGTCGCCGAAGGCGGCTTTTGCCTCGCGCTTGGCGCTGACGAACGCGGACGCGAGTTCGCCGGCCGAGCGCACGATGCGCATGCCGCGGCCGCCGCCGCCCGCCGAGGCCTTGACCAGAACCGGAAAGCCGATCTTGTCGGCGGATTTCGCCAGCGTCGCCTCGTCCTGGGCCTCGCCGTGATAGCCGGGGACCAGCGGCACGCCGGCCTTTTCCATCAGCATCTTCGAGCCGGATTTCGAGCCCATCGTCCTGATCATGTCGGCGGTCGGCCCGACGAATACCAATCCCGCGTCGGCACAGGCTTGCGCGAACTCGGCACTTTCGGACAGAAAACCGTAGCCGGGATGCACGGCTTCTGCGCCGCTCTGACGCGCAGCCGCAATCACGCGATCGATGTTGAGGTAGCTGTCGCGCGCCCGCGCCGGTCCCAGCAAGACGGCCTCATCGGCCATGGCGACGTGCATCGCGCCGCGGTCCGCCTCGGAATAAACCGCAACCGTCCGCAGACCCATCGCTTTCGCGGTGCGGATCACCCGGCAAGCGATCTCGCCGCGATTGGCGATCAGCAGGGTGCGAAATCGCCGGTACTGTTTGGACCGATCCATCGTCACATCCTGAACAGGCCAAAACGAGTGGGCTCGATCGGCGCATTGCTTGCTGCCGAAAGACCAAGGCCCAGCACCAGCCGGGTATCGGCGGGATCGATCACGCCGTCATCCCACAGCCGGGCGGTGGCGTAATACGGATTGCCCTGGCCCTCGAACTGCGCCCGCGTCGGCGCGCGAAACTCGTTTTCCTCTTCGATCGACCAGCTGCCGCCCTTGGCTTCGATGTTGTCGCGCCGCAACTGGCTCAGCACCATCGCCGCCTGTTCGCCGCCCATCACCGAGATTCGGGCGTTCGGCCACATCCAGAGAAAACGCGGGCTGTAGGCGCGGCCGCACATGCCGTAATTGCCGGCCCCGTAGGAGCCGCCGATCACGACCGTGAATTTCGGCACCGCCGCGGTCGCCACCGCCGTCACCAGCTTGGCGCCGTCGCGCGCGATGCCGCCGGCTTCGTATTTCTTGCCGACCATGAAGCCGGTGATGTTCTGCAGAAACACCAGGGGGATATTGCGCTGGCAGCACAGCTCGATGAAATGCGCCCCCTTCAGCGCGCTCTCGCTGAACAGGATACCATTGTTGGCGATGATGCCGACCGGATAGCCCCAGATATGGGCGAAACCGCAGATCAGGGTCTGGCCATACAGCTTCTTGAATTCGTCGAACTCCGAACCGTCGACCACGCGCGCGATGATGTCGCGCACGTCATACGGTTTTCGGCCGTCGGCTGGGACCACGCCATAGATTTCCTCTCGCGCAAACAAGGGCTCGCGCGGCTCGCGCATGTTCAGGCTGGCGCGGGCGGGCTGCTTCAAGGTGGCGACGATGCGCCGGGCAATTCCGATCGCATGGCTGTCGTTCTGCGCGTAGTGATCGGTGACGCCGGACTGCCGCGAGTGCACATCGGCGCCGCCCAGCTCTTCCGCGGTGACGACCTCGCCCGTGGCCGCCTTCACCAGCGGCGGTCCGCCGAGAAAGATGGTGCCTTGATTGCGCACGATGATGCTCTCGTCCGACATCGCCGGGACATAGGCGCCGCCGGCGGTGCAGGAGCCCATCACGATCGCAATTTGCGGAATGCCGGCCGCCGACATCTGCGCCTGATTGTAGAAGATGCGGCCGAAATGTCGTTCGTCGGGGAAAATCTCGTCCTGCTGCGGCAGAAACGCACCGCCGGAATCGACCATGTATACGCAAGGCAGATTGTTCTGCCGCGCGATATCCTGCGCGCGCAGATGCTTCTTCACCGTCATCGGATAATAGGTGCCGCCCTTGATGGTCGCATCGTTGGCGACGATCACGCATTCGCGGCCCGATATCCGCCCCACGCCGGTGATGACGCTGGCGGAATGCACGTCGCCGCCATAGAGGCCGTAGGCCGCCAGCGGCGATAATTCGAGGAATGCCGTGCCGGGATCGACCAGGAGATCGACGCGCTGGCGCGCCAGCATCTTGCCGCGCGAGGTATGCCTGGCCCGCGAGGTCTCGCCGCCGCCTCCGGCGACCTGATCGAGCTTTTCGCGGAGTTCCGCGACCAGCAGCCGCATGGCCTCGGCATTGCCTGCGAAGTCAGACGAGGTGGGGTCGGTACTGGAATGAAGCGGCATGGCCTTCAGCGGTTTATGGTGCGCCGCAATCTGGGCATTGGGGCTCGCGTCATGGTGTCATTGCGCCGCCGCCTTAGGCAACCCAGAACTTTCCGGCCCACGGCACTGCCCGGGGATCCGCCCTGGACGATTGGACCCTCCTAATGGGTCCAGGGTTCGGCGCGCCGGAATGCAAAATTGTCGGCATAGGCGGCCTGCCGGCGCGCCGGCTCCTTCGGCTCGCTCACCTGATAGGGGATGCCCTCACGCTCGCAATAGGCCACGGCCTCTTCCTTGCTGTCGAAGCGAAGGGTGAGTTGCTGCTTCATGTCGCCGGAACTGGTCCAGCCCATCAAAGGCTCGATCGCCTGCGGCTGCTCGGGCTCATAATCGAGCTGCCATTCACGGGTCTTCGCGGTCCCCGATTGCATCGCGTTTTTGGCGGGCTTAAAGATACGTGCGGTCATGGATGTCAGGACCCCCTGGATATGCGACATGAAGCGGTTGGTGGAAGCGGCCGGGATAGTATAGAAACGGCTTTCAGGAATTTGACCGGTGATTCCGAGGCTTGGATGTTACGTTGTCCCGACCGGTATAGTCATTATGCTGCGCTGTGACAATCTTGGCCGGTCGCGCGGCCGACGCGCCCCGCCCGCTGCCCGATCTTCTCGAAAGCATCACTTCGAAACGGACCGATGAAAATCAACGCAACCCTCCCTGAAAAAGGACGCGATCTGCGGCTCGATTTGTTTCGCGGAGTCGCAAACTGGGCGATTTTTCTCGATCACATTCCCGACAACGTCGTGAACTGGATCACCACGCGAAACTACGGCTTCAGCGATGCCGCGGATCTTTTTGTTTTTATCTCAGGCTATACCGCGTCCTTTGTCTACGCCCGGATGATGATCGAACGCGGCTTTATCGTCGGCGCCACGCGTCTGACCAAGCGCGTCTGGCAGCTCTACGTCGCGCACGTTATCCTGTTCGTCATCTATATCGTTTCGATAGGCTATGTCGCACAGCGTTACAGCGATCCGGACATCATCAACGAATTCAATGTGGCAGGTCTCGTCGACAATCCGATCGAAACCCTGCGTCAGGGATTGCTGCTGAAATTCAAGCCCGTCAACCTCGACGTGCTTCCGCTTTACATCGCGCTGATGGGCCTTTTTCCGCCGGTGCTGTGGATGATGCTGCGCCAGCCCAACCTGACGATGCTGGCCTCGATTGTGCTGTGGCTCGCCGCCCGGCAGTTCGGCTGGAACCTGCCGGCCTATCCCGCCGGCGCCTGGTACTTCAACCCGTACTGCTGGCAGGTGCTGTTTGTCTTCGGCTCCTGGTGCGCGCTCGGCGGTGCCCGAAAGTCGATGTCGTTCATCAACGCGCCCATGACGCTCTACTTTTGCCTTGCGTATCTTGTCCTGGCGCTGGTGATGACGATGGCCGGGAAATTTCCGGATTTCGGCGCGCTGTTCCCGCACTGGCTCTATGAAACCTTCAATCCCAACGACAAGACCAATCTCGCCCCCTATCGCTTCGTGCATTTTGTGGTGATCGTGATCCTGGTCATCCGATTCGTGCCCAAGAACTGGCCGGGGCTGGAGTGGCGGATTTTCGATCCTGTTATCGTCTGCGGTCAGCAGTCGCTCGCCGTGTTCTGCGTCGGTGTGTTCCTGTCCTTTGTCGGGCATTTCGAACTGATGATGAGTTCGGGCTCCCTGTTCGCGCAGATTTTCGTCAGCGTGACGGGGATAGCGATCATGACCATCGTCGCTTACTACATCTCCTGGTCGAAAAGGCAGGACAAGCCGCTTCCCAAGCCGGCGGCGGCGCCGGCCAAGGCCGGGTGATAAGGCCGGGTGACGCGTTTTCTTGACGCGA
>WNFO01003151.1_pt1 | contig 15790 bp, 12 predicted proteins | sample 5400251 | NCBI WGS metagenome assembly WNFO01 (sample SAMN13153354, study PRJNA577476) | soil metagenome | isolation source: 100 cm saprolite under Madrone tree | place: USA:California | collected 2016-06-14 | reverse complement strand
CCCGGCGTCTACCGCCTGCTGCAGACCGCGGACACCGTCGGCGTCTTCCAGGTCGAATCGCGCGCGCAGATGGCGACCTTGCCGCGCATGCGGCCGGACCACTTCTACGACATCGTGGTGGAGGTCGCGATCATCCGCCCCGGCCCCATCGTCGGGCAGATGGTCAATCCGTACCTGGAGCGGCGCGCGGGACGCCAGGAGCCCTCGGTGCCGCACCCCTCGCTCTGGCCAGTGCTCGAGCGGACCCTGGGCGTGCCCCTCTTCCAGGAGCAGCTGATGCGCATCGCCATGACCGCCGCGAACTTCACCGGGGGTGAGGCGGACGAGCTGCGCCGGGCGATGGGCAGCAAGCGCAGCGTGGAGCGGATGAAGCACATCGAGCAGCGGTTGCGGGAAGGGATGACCGCGAACGGGATCACTCCCAAGGCGCAGGACGAGATCGTCCAGAGCATCACCTCGTTCGCGCTGTACGGATTTCCCGAGAGCCATGCCGCGTCGTTCGCGCTGATCGTCTACGCGAGCGCCTACCTCAAGGTGCACCACCCGCACGCGTTCTACGCGGCGATGCTCAACTGCTGGCCGATGGGCTTCTACAGCCCGGCCACGCTGGTGAAGGACGCCCAGCGTCGCGGGGTGCGGGTCAGGCCCATCGACGTGGCCCGCAGCGACTGGCTGTGCACGCTGGAACGGACCGGGCCGGAGGAGGAGCTGCGCTTGCGCCTCGGGTTGCGGTACGCGCGCGGGCTGCGGGAAGCGGTGGGGAAGAGGATCGTCGAGGAGCGGGTGCGGGCGCCGTTCGCCAGCATCGCGGATCTCGCGGCGCGGGCGGGGCTGCGGCGGGACGAGCTGGCGGCGCTGGCGGAGATCGGCGCGCTGGCGTCGGTGCCGGCGCGGGCCGGCGGCGGGCTGCCCACGCGGCGGGCGGCGCTCTGGCAGGCGGAAGCGGCGTCGCGGCGGGGGTACGGCCTGTTCGCGCGGGTGGAGCCGCGGGAGGACGAAGCGCTGATGTCAGACCCGGTGGCTAGCGTGGTAACCGGTGGACCAGGTTTTGCCCCGGAGCCTCCGAGGCCAGCGGAGCTCCTCGCGCACGTGAACGCGCACCCGCGCGACCACGCGATCAAGGCGCTGCGCACGTTCGGCGAGGAGGCCCGCTCCGGCCAACTCGTCCCGGGACGAGTTGAAGCGCCGCCTGACCGCGCGCGCAGCCCGCTGCCGGAGATGACTCTGCGCGACCGCATCGCCGCCGACCTGCGCGGGACCGGAATGACCGTCGGTCCCCATCCGGTGGCGCTGGAGCGGGAGCGCTTGCGCGCGATGGGCGTCCACGCCGCCGCCGAGTTGCCGGGCTTGCGCCGCAACAGCCGCGTCCGCGCCGCCGGCCTCTGCATCGTCCGCCAGCGCCCCGGCACCGCGAAAGGATTCGTCTTCCTCTCGCTGGAGGACGAGACGGGCATCTCCAACATCGTCATCGACCCCCAGACCTTCGAGGAGAACCGCCGCCCCATCCTGGCCAGCTCGCTCCTGGTCGTGGAAGGCCGCCTGGAGAAGGCCGACGGAGTCACCAGCCTGAAGGGCGATCGTTTCTGGGGCATCCACGACGCGGGAAATTACCAGATCCAGTCGCACGACTTTCACTGATCCTCACGGCAACGGCTGCCACGGATACCCGGTTGACCCGCCGGCGAACCCGTGCGAGAGCGCCGCGGTGCTCAAGGCCCTCCTTCTCGATCTCGACGGCACCCTGGTCGACACTCCGCAAGCGATCGTCGACGTCGCCCAAGGCACCCTCGCGGCGCTGGGACTGCCACCCGCCGACCCGCAGGCGATCAAGGAAGGGATCGGGTTGCCGCTTCCCGTCGCGCTGGGGCTGCTGATCGGGACCGGGCCCACCGGCGCCGCGGACGCGGTCGAGATCTACCCGCCTGGCGGTGGTCACCGGCAAGGCGCAGGACGGGGCGGACTCCACGGTGGCCGCCGCCGGTCTGAAAGACCTGATGGACGTCGTCCTCGGCTACACCAGCGTCGCGAATCCCAAGCCGGCGCCGGACATTGCGCTGCTGGCGCTGGAAAAGCTCCGCGTCCGCCCAGCGGACGCGATCATCGTCGGCGACTCCACCCACGACCTGGAAATGGCGAGGAGAGCGGGCGTCCGGTCGATCGCCGTCACGTACGGCGCTGTGCCGGAGTCCGGGCTGCGCGCCGTTGCTCCGACATGGGTCGCACACTCGTTCCCCGAGGCCGTGCGCATCGCGCGGGGACTCGTTAATGTCGAGTCGCCATGACCATCGCCAGCACGAATCCCGCCACCGGAGAGACGCTCAAGACCTTTTCCCCCGACTCCGACGGTCTCATCGAGGAGAAGCTCGGCAAGGCAGCCGCCGCCGCGAAGCAGTGGCGGCGCACCACCTTTGCGGAACGCGCCCAGCGGATGTCCCGCGCCGCGGTGCTCCTCGAGCAGCGCAAGGACGCGCTCGCCCGCTTGATGACGCTGGAGATGGGCAAGCTGCGCAAGGCGGGAGTGGCCGAGATCGAGAAGTGCGCCACCGGGTGCCGGTACTACCTCGAGAACGCCGAGCGTCACCTCGCTCCGGAGCCCGTCCAGACCGACGCGCGCCGCTCCGAGAAGCGCTTCCAGCCGCTGGGCCCGGTGCTCGCGATCATGCCCTGGAACTTCCCCTTCTGGCAGGTCTTTAGATTTGCGGCGCCCGCGCTGATGGCCGGGAACGTCGGCCTGCTCAAGCACGCGAGCAGCGTCCCGCAGTGCGCGCTCGCCATCGAGGAGATCTTCCGCGACGCCGGCTTCCCGGAGGGCTGCTTCCAGACGCTGCTGGTCGGCAGCGACAAGGTGAAGAAGATCGTCGAAGACCGGCGCGTCCTCGCCGCCACCCTGACGGGAAGCGACGCGGCCGGCCGCAGCCTGGGTAGCAGCGCGGGCGCGCAGGTGAAGAAGACGGTGCTGGAGCTGGGGGGAAGCGATCCCTTCGTCGTGCTGCCCAGCGCCGACCTCGACAAGGCCGTCCAGGTGGGCGTCGCCGCCCGCGTCCAGAACGCGGGCCAGAGCTGCATCGCCGCCAAGCGGTTCATCGTCCACGAGAAGATCGCGCCGGAGTTCGAGAAGCGTTTCGTCGAGCGGATGCGCGCGCTGAAGATCGGCGACCCGCAGGACGACGCCACCGAGTTGGGTCCGCTGGCGTCCAGGCAGGTGCTCGAGGACATCGAGAGGCAGGTGCGCGCCGCGCGCGAGCAGGGCGCGGAGCTCGCCTGCGGCGGCCGCCGTCTCGACCGGCCTGGCTTCTTCTTCGAGCCGACCGTCTTCCTCAACGCCAAGGGCAGCAGGGTCTGGCAGGAGGAAGTGTTCGGACCGGTGGCCGCGCTGGTGCGCGCCAAAGGCCTCGACGATGCCATCGCGCTGGCGAACGATACCCAGTACGGGCTCGGCTCCGCCGCATTCACCCAGGACCCGAAGGAGATCGAGCGCCTGATCGAGGACCTCGAGGCCGGGCAGGTGTTCATCAACGGCATGGTGAAGAGCGACCCGCGCCTGCCCTTCGGCGGCATCAAGGCGTCGGGCTACGGGCGCGAGCTCTCGCAGGAGGGGATCCGCGAGTTCACCAACGTCAAGACGGTCTGGATCGGGTGAGGCGGCGCTCCGCCCCGCGTGTTACAAGGGCGCGAGACGGAGAGCCGAGTGGCGACCATCATCACCGAGGAGTGCATCAACTGCGGCGCATGCGAGCCGGAGTGCCCCAACCAGGCCATCAGCCAGGGAGAGGACATCTTCGTCATCGACCCCGCGCTCTGCACCGAGTGCGTGGGGTTCCATGACGAGGAGGCCTGTGCCGCGGTGTGCCCCGTGGACTGCTGCATCCCCGACGCGAACAATCTGGAAGCGGAAGGGGATCTCCTCGCCCGCGCCCAAAAGCTTCATCCACAGAAGCAGTTCCCGCCTCTCGCCGAGCTCCCGGCGCACCTTTCCCGCTTCCGCCGCCCCGCCGCCTGAAGGACGCTCTGCCGCGGAGCGGCTTGGGCCGGTCTTGACCCGGTGCTAGCCTCGCGTTCCTCGGAGGCAATCCGTGCGCGCTTGCACAGTGCTCTGGCTCGGGGCACTCCTACTGGCGGGGGCCGCGCCGGCGGCAGGGATCGAGCTCGACGATCCAGCTGCGCGCCTGCGGGCGACGCGCGAGTGGAACGGCTCGGATGCCGTGGGCCGGGCTGGCATCCTGGAGGCCGCGCGCAGGGAGCGTGACCGGTACGGGATCGGAGCGAGCCGGATCAGCGCCGGAGTCCAGCTTCAGGCGCTGGGGGCCGTTTCCAACAGCTCGTTCGTCAGCGTGGGCCCGACGCGCGCCGATTTCGCGATCAACGGCGACCGGTACATGGAGATCGACTCCGGGCGCGTGAGGCAGCTCATCCCGCATCCTTCGGATCCGGACGTTCTCTACGTCTCCACTGCAGGCGGCGGCGTTTGGAAGACGTACACTGCTCGCTCCGCGACGGTGACGTGGGAGCCAATCACCGACGCCCTGGGGACCATGGCGGTGGGCACGCTGGCCATGGACCCAGCCAATCCCGACATCCTCTTTCTCGGGCTCGGCGACCCCTTCGACGTGCAGCAGCCGGGGATGACGGGGAGCACGGACGGCGGAGGGACGTGGTCGACTCCGGTCCAGCTGAAAGCCTCGTACACGGTCGGGGGCCAGACGTACCCGCTCACCGCCGGAAGCGTGACCGACATCAAGGTCGATCCACGAAACAGCGCCGTGGTGCTCGCGACGACCGACGTCGGCCTCTTCCGCAGCATCGACGGCGGCGCAAGCTGGCAGCACGTCGTGGTCTCGCCGGCCTTCGATTACATGTGGAGCCTCGCCTACGCCGGAGACGACGCCTGGCTGGCGACAGGGCAGGCCTCGGACATCACCGCTCCGCCCTTCCCGAACAGCGGAGGCGCGCTCGGGCTCTGGCGCTCGACCGATGACGGCTTGACCTGGACTTCCGCTGTGGCGGCCCTCCCCGGAGGCGACCCCACGGCGCAACTCGCCGGGCGCGCGACGCTGGCGACCGCGCAGAGCACCCTGGTGGAGCCGGCCAGCACGCGCGTGTACTTGTTGACGGCGAAGAGCGACGGCCGCGGACAGCACGACCTGTTCCGCAGCGACGACGCCGGGCTCACCTTCCAGTCTCTCCAGGTCAACGCATCTCGAGCGCCGCTCAATTCCAATCCGGATGTGCGCTCGCTCGACGTCCTCAGGGGCCAGGCCTGGTACAACCAGGCGCTCCACGTCGACCCCGGGAATCCGGATACGGTCTTCATCGGCGGACAGTTCTCGATGGTCCGGTCGACCGATGCAGGGCGCAATTGGGCGGTGCTCTCCGACTGGCTGCCGAACAACTCCGAGAACGGCAACGTCCGCCGTCCTTACGTGCACGCGGACATCCACGCTTTCGCGGTGGGAGCGGACGGCACCTTCTACGTGGGGTCGGACGGCGGGATCGCTGTCTCTCCGAATGACCCGTCCGCCGGCGCCCTCCGCGGCGACCCGGCGTCCGTGACCTTCACCAGCGCGCGCAATGAAGGCCTCGTCACCCATCTGGTCTATGCGGTGGCCTGTGCGCCCGAGTCCTGGAACACCGAGTTGTCGGTCCGGGACTTCGTCGCCGGCGGGTTGCAGGACAATGGCACCAGGGTCCGCGACCGTGACACCACCACCTTCAACCAGGTGCTGGGTGGCGACGGCATCGGCCTGGCCCTCAGTGCACATACGCACCTCGATCCCAGGCTGGGAGCTCAGGTGCCGGACTTCTTCCTCGCATCGGTTGCAGGGGCCATCTTCATGACTACCGACGGAGCGCAGACGTTCCAGCGCTTCGTGGACGGCCTCGCGCCGCTTCCGTTCTTCGTCCGGATCGTCCGCGATGCCGCCTTGCTGGACCGGTTCCTCACCTTCAGCGGCTCTCCCGCGGCAGTCTACAAGTGGCAGTACGGCGATTCCGCCTGGGTCAACGCCTCCGGCACGCTGCATTGGCAGGACTCCGGCCGGACCACGGTCGGTTTCACCACCGTGGATGGCACCCAGATCGGCTTGCGCAACCTGGCAGCGCACCCGCGCCGGCCGGGAGTCTGGGGCGCCGTATCGAATCGCTTTACCTACATGACCACGGACGCCGGCGTGAACTGGCTGGTGGGCGTGCAGCCCAGACCTTCCCCCGCATCGCCCGCAGGCGCATACCAGCTATCCAGCATCGAGTTCGACCCGACCGTCGAGAACGGCACCACCTACTACATCACCAGCGTGGCTTCATCGCTGATCGACGCCGACAACAAGCTCTCCAGGTACCCAGCCGACTTCGGCCATGTCCTGCGCACCCAGGACGGCGGGCTGACCTGGGAGTCGCTGGGCGTCCAGGGCGCCTTGACCGATCGGCTGCCGGCCGTCGGCGTGAACGTCGTCAAGGTGGATCCGAACGACCCCGCGACCTTGTACGCAGGCGCGGAGATCGGGCTCTATCGCTCGACGGATTCCGGCGCCACCTGGTCCAGGTTCGGGGCCGGGACGCTCCCCCTCGTCGAAGTGCGCGATCTGTGCATCACTGCCGGAAGCCAGCGGCTGACCGCCGCCACTTACGGGCGCGGGTTCTGGCAGATCGACACGACGGGCGCGGTGGCCGGCGGCGTCCGTGGCCTCGGTGACACCAACTTCGACAGCCGCATCGACGGGGAGGACCTGATCGACCTGGCCGACGGATTCGGCGCCACGCAGTCGAGCCCGGTCTACCGCTGGCAGGCAGACCTGGTCGGCGCGACGAACGAAATCGATGACGCCGACCTGAGCGCGCTGCTGGCGAAGTTCGGAGGGCGGCCATGAGACGGGCGCTCGCCCTCGCACTGATGCTGTCGGCGTGCTCGCAAGAAGGAGCGCTCCCCGTCATCGAGAGCTTCACGGTGGACAACCCGAATCCGGAAGTCGGCATTCCGGTGCAGTTCTCGTACTCCGTCACCGGTGCCACCAAGGGCATCGGCATCTATCCGATTCCCGGTCCCGTCGACCACAGCCCGGTCACGCTGGTTCCCCCGAGCTCGATGACCTTCACGCTTCAGGCGACCAACGAGCGCGGCATGTCCTCGCGCGACATCGTGGTCAGCTTGCGCCAGCTGGCGATCAACGCGGCGGATGCGACGCCAGGTCAGGTCTCTTCCGGCGGGGCGGTCACGCTCTTCTGGACGACGGAGAGCGCGGGCCGTGCCACGCTGGCGGAGGGCGCGACGGGTCAGCCAGCGGACGTGCCCGCCGACGGCTCTGTCGTCGTGCACCCGACTTCCACGACCGTCTACACGCTGACGGCGTACAGCAAGCCCGGCGCGCCTCCTGCGTCGCTGACCGCGAAGATGACCGCTCGCGTCGTTTCGCCACCCTCGGTCAGCGGTTTTACCGCGAGCCCGAATCCGGTCACCCAAGGCCAGCCGACGACGCTGAGCTGGAGCGGGAACGCGTCCAGCTACTCCGTGACGGACGGAACGACGACCTTCAACGTGGGTCCGCGCCGCAGTCTCGTCGTCCGCCCCCAAGCCGATACTGCGTACACGCTCAACGCCGAGGGTCCAGGTGGTGTACTGCCCAGTCCCCCGCACATCGTCGTGAGCGTCTACTCACAGCCCACGACGACCTCGCTCGTCTATACCGGGCCCGGCGCCGGCCCCCTGCAACTCGTCTTCCACGATTGCAATAGCCCGTGTACCGCGGTGACCCTGAAGATCGTCGCAACCAGCGCCGTGCAGGTCCGCGGCATCGCGCTCGACCTTCCGCTGGATACGACCAAGGTGAGCTTCGATGTGGCCAGCTTCGTTCTCGGCCCCGCCCTCTCAGGCGCGGTCTCGAAGGCGGCGCTCGGGAGCGGCGCGCTGCAGGACACGCTGGCGCTCGGGATCGCTCTCAAGGGGACGGGGACGGCGCCCGCCCAGGACGTCACCGTCAGCGCCGGCGCCGAGCTCGCCCGCTTCACGCTGGCGCTCCTCTCGGCGGGCGGCCCGGGCACGGTCTTCAATGGAGCCACCCCTGCGGCGTCGCCCTACAAGGCCATGATCCAGAGCGCTTCCGGCCGCGCTGCGAACGCGATTGCGGTCGGCAAGCTCGACGCGCAATAAAGACGCATGGCAACGGCCACCGGCGCGCAGCTCCTGGTTCGGATGCTCAAGGCCGAGGGCGTTCGGCATCTGTTCACGCTCTCGGGCCTGCACATCGCGCCCATCTACGCGGCGTGTGTGGAAGAAGGCATCCAGCTCGTCGACACCCGCCACGAGCAGGCCGCAGCGCACGCCGCCGACGCCACCGCCCGGCTGACGCGCGGGGTGGGCGTCTGCGCCGTCACGGCCGGTCCCGGCGTCACCGACGCGCTGACCGGAATCGCGAACGCATCCGCGGCCAACAGTCCGGTCCTCCTCCTCGGCGGCGCCGCCCCGAGCTTCAACGCCGGGAAGGGGTCGTTGCAGGAGATGGAGCAGGTCGACCTGTTCACGCGGATCACGAAGTGGTCGGATCGCGTGCCCTCGCCCGATCGCGTCCCGACGTATCTCGCCAAGGCCTTCCGCACCATGCTGACCGGCCGCCCCGGGCCGGTGTTCCTCGAGGTGCCCTGGGACGTGCTCTCCAATGGAGTCGAGGAGAGCGACTGTCCCCTGCCGGCCGGATACCGCACGCGCGCTCGGCAGCCTGGCGACCCCGCGTTCGTCGAGCGCGCCGGGGCGCTGCTGGCGAGCGCGCAGCGGCCTGCGGTCGTCGCGGGAAGCTCGATCCACTGGGACGACGCAGCGGCACAGCTCGCCGCGTTCGCCGAGCACGCCGGCGCGCCGGTCTTCCTGAACGGCGCCGGCCGCGGATCCCTCCCGGCCGACCATCCGCACTTCTTCTCCCACACCCGCAAGGACGCGCTCGCGGAGGCGGACGTCGTGGTGATCGTCGGGACGCCGCTGGATTTCCGCCTCGGCTACGGGGCGGGCATCGCGGAGACCGCGAGGATCGTACAGATCGACAGCGACGGGGCGGAGATCGGCCGCAACCGGGCGGTCGACGTCGGGATCGTGGGCGATTCCCGCAGCGTCCTCGGGCAGCTCACCGCAGCCACCTCGAAGCGCCGCGCGGGCGGGTCCTGGCTGCGCGGCCTGCGCGAGCAGGAGCAGGCGAAGGCCTCCCGGCAGGCGGACTACGAGCGGTCGGACCAGGTCCCCATCCACCATTTCCGCCTCGCCAAGGAGCTGGACGCCGTCGCCCGAGCGGCGGGAGAGAGCATGTTCGTGGCGGACGGAGGGAACTGGGTGGCGATCGCGGCCAAGGTGATCGGCTTGCGCAAGCCCGGGAGCTGGCTCGATCCGGGACCGCTGGGGTGCCTCGGCGTGGGCGCGCCGTTCGCCATCGCCTCGAAGCTCCTGCATCCGGACCGGCCGGTGTTCGTGATCCAGGGCGACGGCTCTTTCGGATTCAACGGCATGGACTACGAGACCGCGCTCCGCTTCAAGCTGCCCATGGTGGTGGTGGTCGGAAACGACGCCGCCTGGGGCCAGATCCGGCTGCCGCAAGTGCAGCTCTTCGGGCCGGAAAAGTCTCCGGCCACGCAGCTCGCGCCGACCCGCTACGACAAGGTGGTGGAAGCGCTGGGCGGATACGGCGAGCACGTGACCCAGCCTTCGCAGATCCGGCCCGCGCTGGAGCGCGCGCTGGCATCGGGGACGGTGGCGTGCGTGAACGTCATCCTCGACCCGGAGGCGCCCGCGGCGAGCGGCGCGCAAGGCTATGCAATCTGAAGGGAGCGCTTCCGCGCTCGCGCTCGACCGCGCCGATGCGCTGCTGATGGTGATCGACGTGCAGGAGAAGCTCGCCGCCGCGATGCCGAAAGCTCCGCTCGCCGAGCTGGAAAGGAACGCCGCCGTGCTGATCCGGGCCGCCCGGCGCCTGGAGATACCGGTGATCGCGACCGAGCAATACCCCAAGGGCCTGGGGCCCACGGTGTCCTCGCTCCGCGAGCTCCTCCCGCAGGAGCCGATGAGGAAGATGGAGTTCTCCTGCGGGGCGTCCAAGCCGATCGCGCGCCACGTGCTCGGCAGCGGGCGCAAGCAAGTGGTGGTGGTGGGGATGGAGGCGCACGTCTGCGTCTTCCAGACGGTGCGCGATCTGCTGCGCGGCGGGTTCTCCGTGTTCGTCGCGGAGGACGCCGTGCTCTCGCGCTCCGAAGGGAACCGCGGGGTGGGCTTGCGCCTGTGCGAGAAGGCGGGGGCCACGCTGACCAGCACGGAAACGGTCCTCTTCGATCTGCTCGGCGTCGCGGGCACGCCGGAGTTCAAGGAGTTGACCGCGCTGATCAAGTGAGAGTTGCGCCCCGGCCAGCCTCGTGCGAATCGTTGGAGCTCCAAGGATGCCCGATTCCGCCGACACCGAGGAGCTGGACGAGAAGGGGCCGCCGCTCGGCGCGGTGCTCGACTTCATGCGCGTGCTCTGGGCGCTGGATCATGCGCTGCAGTCCGCCTCGAAGAGGATGGAGTCCACGTTCGGGATGACCGGTCCGCAGCGCCTGGCCGTGCGGATCGTCGGGCGCTTCCCCGGGATCGCGGCGGGCCGGCTGGCGGAGATCCTGCACGTGCATCCCTCGACGCTCACCGGCGTGCTCAGGCGGCTGGAAGGGCGCGGAATCCTCCAGCGCCGGCCCGATCCGCGAGACGCGCGCCGCGCGCTCTTCATGCTCACCGCGAAAGGGCGCAAGGTCGACACCATCCGGACGGGAACGGTGGAGCAGGCCGTCCGGCGCGTGCTGCTGAAGGATCCGCAAAAGATTTCCGCCGCGCAGGAGATCCTCGCCTCGCTCTCGGTCGAGCTCGACGCGGGCTTGCGCTGATCAGCCCCGCTGTCCGAAGCCGAGCAGGTCCTTCCGGGATCCGTCGGGCCGGGCGATGCGGATGTCCGCCGGACCCGGGGCCCGCCCGATGCATCCGCGGCTGAACCTCCGCACCACGCGGTTGGCGAAGAGGACCGCGACCAGGAACGGCACGATCGCGCACACCAGGGCCGCGGCCAGCAGCGCGGCCTCCTGGGGTCCGGGCTCCAGCACTGCCTTGCGCCAGAGGAACAAGGCCACCACCAGGCCGAGCAGGATTCCCCAGAACGCGATCAGCATCCCGGTCCGCGCTCCGTAGTATCCCCGGATCGCGGAGGCCAGCTCGCGATCGCGCAGGAACGTCTTGCGGCCCTGGGGCTCGGCCACGTCGATCAGCGGGTGACCTTCGCCGCAGCGCGGGCAGTCGCGGCCGCCCGACCACGTCCTCCGGCAGATGGGGCAGATCTTCAGCACGGCCCCTATGCTAGATCGCCGCCATGCCGAACGACTTCGATTTCTTCTACGACCTGGGCTCGCCCTACAGCTACCTGGCCTCGACGCAGCTCGCCGGCATCGAGCAGCGCACCGGGTCCAGCGCCCGCCTGCTCCCCATCACGCTGGGCGGCTTGCGCAAGGCGACCGGGCATCACTTGCCCCCTCCACAGCAGCTCAAGTACATGAGCGAGGACACCGCGCGCTGGGCGCAACAGTACGGCGTGAAGATGCAGATCCCCAGGGCCTTCCCGGCCAGCACCATCCAGGCCCTGCGCGCCTGCGTCGCCTCGGAACGGAGCGGGAAGGGGAAGCAGGCCATGCACGCGCTCTTTCGCGCCTACTGGGCGGAAGGCGAGGACATCTCGGATTCCTCGGTGATCGAGCGCGCGCTCACCGCGGCGGATCTGGACGGCAAGGCGCTGGTGAGCGCGACGCAGGATCAGGAGATCAAGGACGGCCTGCGCAAGAACACCGATCTCGCGCTCGCGCGCGGCGTCTTCGGCGTGCCGACGATCTTCGTCGGCGAGCGCAGCTTCTGGGGCAATGACCGCCTGCAGTTCGCCGAGTTGGAGCTGCGGCGGCAGCTCTAGCGCATCAGCCGCGCCACCAGGTTTACGACGATCGTCAGCACCACGGAGATCAGCAGGCAGGTGACGATCGGAAACGCGAAGTGCTCGCCGCGGATGTCGCCGGGCAGCCGCCCCATCCATCGCAGGCTTCCCGGAGCAAGCCAGAGGAGCAGGCCGATGGCGGCGATGGCGAGGCCGACGCCCACCAGCAGCTTGCCGGCGTCGGAGCTCATGTCGCGCCCAAGGCGCTCAGGCCTTCCCCGCTCAGGCCGAGGTCCATGCTCCGCAACGTGGACACCTCCACCTCGGATGCAAGTACCGCGAGAGCCGGACCCGCCGGCGCCTCGTGGAGCGCGGCGGCCGCGCCCAAGACGGTATCGCCCTCAGGCATCTTCCTCTTCCAGGGCCTCCGCCGGCTCCGGCAGCGGGGCGTCGCGGCCCAGCGGCGCGCGCTTCAGGTATCCCTTCATCCCGGGGGTGAACCCCGCTTCCTTCAGCGCCGGGGCGAGCGGAGACGAGTTCACGTCTTCGCCATCGACGCGGGCGATCAGGAGCGCCTTGCGCCGGCCTTCGTCCACCTGGGCAGCCAGGGCGTGCGCGAGCGCGCGCCCAGCCCGGGATCTCGCCGGTTCCTCGTCCGGCAGGAAGGTCTGCAGATGTTGCTCGCCGCGGCCGAGCCACCCGGCCAGCTCGCCGTCGTACAGCACCACCTGGGCGCCCGCGGCGCGCTGCGCCCGGCCTTCTCCGTCCATTCGCGGCCAGGGCAGGGTCGCGCCGTACGGATTGGCCGGGTCCGTAGCCGCGAGCACCAGCGTGAGCGGCTCGCCGGACGTCTCGCGGAAAGCGCGCAGCCGCTCCTCGGCGCCGGGCACGGCGAACTGGGCCCCGCCCAGGCCCTCGACGAAGTAGCCTCGGCGTGCGCGTCCCGCTTCCTCCATGGCCTTGAGGACCGGGTACACGGCCGCGAACCCACCGGCGATGTCCTCCGCATGCACCGCCTCGCGGGTGACCACGCCATGCCGCGCGAGCAGGGCTTGCGCCAGGGCGGTAGCGCGCTCGGTCGGCGTGCCGGACGCCTCCGGCAGCAGCGACCAGCGGCCCTCGCTCCCCGAGGGCCCGATGCGGCGCGACCGGAAAGGCTGGCCCATGCGCGGGATGCGCCGATCGTCCTTCGGCGCGCCGCGCAGGTACGACCGCAGCGGCGCCAGCGTGTCGTTGGTGACTTCGCCGGCCCAGACCAGGTCCCAGAGGGCCTTGAGGAGATCGGTCGGGAACGCGCCCGTCGCAGCCTGGAGATCGGCGAAGAACGAGGCCCCCCGTTTGCGCAGCTGCACCCGAAGGCGCTCCGCGAGCTCTCCGGCCGCCTTCTTCGCCGGCGGCGCGAGCAGCCGGTAGTGGTCGGTCAAGTACAGCGCGATGCGCCCGTCGCGGCTGCCCACCGGCTCGACGCCGCGCCAGATCAGCTCTCCCGCCGAGAAGAGGACGTCCAGGTCGGAGGGACGCAGCGGCTGGATCCGCGCAGCGAGGATCTCGCGCTCGAGCGAGCTCGCCACCAGCGGCGCGCCCTGGAGCTGCTCGACCGCGCCGAGGAGCGCATCGAGACCGCGGCGGGGGCGGGCGATGCCCTGCCAATCGGTGAGGAAGCGGGCCAGCGCGGCCGGCTCCACCGGCTCGACCTGCTTGCGCAGCTTCGCCAGCGAGCGCCGCTTCAGCGCCTTGAGCACTTCCGCGTCGATCCACTCCCGTCCCCGGCCGCCGGGGAGGAACTCGCCTTCCAGCACGCGCTCCTGCGCTGCCAGCCGCTCGAGGGCGCCGCGCACCACCGCCACCCCCGCTCCCCACCGCGCCGCGAGGTCCTCGGCGCGAAAGGGACCGTGCGTTCGCGCCCAGCGCGAGACCAGGTCTTCCAGCGGATCCTTCACCGGCTCCAGGAGCTCGCGGGGCAGCCCGGGCGGTAGCGGCACGCCGAGCGCGTCCCGCACGCGGGCGGCGTCCTCGGCCGCGGCCCAACGCTCCTCCCCGGCGAGGTTCACGGGAAAGGCGCGGCGCTCGTCGAAGAGCTGCTGGAGGGGCGGATCGCCTTCGAATCGCCGGCGGATCTCCGCCTCCGAGAGATCGCCGAGAGCGAGCAGCAGGTCGTGCAGCCCGTCCGCGCCGTGCGCCGGCCGGCCCAGCCTCTGAGCCGTTTGCTCGTGCTCCTCGATCGAGCGCGCATCGAGCAGCTCGCGCATCTCCGCCTCGCCGAGCAGCTCCCGGAGCTGCGCCTGATCGACCGAAAGCGCTTGCGCGCGCCTCTCGGCCAACGGCGCGTCCCCGTCGTAGATGAAGTTCGCGACGTAGCTGAAGAGCAGCGAAGCTGCGAAAGGCGAGGGAGTGCGCGTTTCGACCGGGAGCACCCGCAGGCGCCGGTCCTGGACCCGCCGCAGGACCTCCTGGAGGCCGGGAAGATCGAACACGTCGCGCAGGCACTCCCGGTAGGTCTCGAGCAGCAGAGGGAAGCTCCCGTAGCGCGAAGCCACCTGGAGGAGGTCGCGGGCGCGCTTGCGCTGCGCCCAGAGCGGGCTGCGCCGGCCTGGGTGGCGGCGCGGCAAGAGCAGCGCCCGCGCCGCGTTCTCGCGAAATCGTGCGGCGAAGAGGGAAGTGGTGCCGAGCGCCTGGACCACCAGGTCCTCGACTTCGTCCGGACGGGGGAAGAACAGCTCCGGTTCGGGCGGAGCGTCCGACTCGGGGACGCGGAAGACCATGCCGTCGTCCGTCCACATCGTCTCGACCGCGAGGCCCCGATCTTGCTCGAGCCGGCGCACCACCGCCGTGGTCCAGGGAGCGTGCACCCGGGCACCGAAGGGCGTCAGGACGCAGACGCGCCAGTCGCCGACTTCGTCCAGGTACCGCTCGACCACGATGGTCTCGTCGCTCGGCACCTCGCCTGTCGCGTCCGCCTGGTCGTGCAGGTACTGGACGAGGTTGCTGGCCGCGCGATCCTCCAGCCCTTCCGCCTTCAGCCGCCCCAGCGCTTTCGCCTTGGGGGCGCGGGCCAGCTCCCGCGAGAGCCGCCCGACGTGCATGCCGAACTCCAGCGGCCGCCCCGGCCGATCGCCGTGCCAGAAAGGCATCTTTCCCGGCTCTCCCGGGGCCGGGGTCACCATCACCTTGTCCTGGGTGATCTCCTCGATGCGCCAGGAGGAGGCGCCGAGGACGAAGACGTCGCCTTCGCGGGACTCGAACACCATCTCCTCGTCGAGCTCGCCGACCCGGCGCTGCGTCCCGTTCCCGCCGGCGAGGAAGACGCCGTACAGGCCGCGATCGGGGATGGTGCCCGCGTTGGCGATGGCGACCCGCCCGGCCCCTTCTCGGGCCCGCAGCGTGCCTGCGATCCGGTCCCAGGTCAGGCGCGGACGCAGCTCGGCGAACTCATCGGACGGGTAGCGGCCGGAGAGCATGTCGAGGACGCCCTCGAACGAGCTGCGGGGCAGGTCGGCGAAAGGGGCGGCGCGGCGGACCAGCGCATAGACCTCGTCGACCTTGTGCACGCCGTCGGCCGTGTGCGCCACGATCTGCTGAGCGAGCACGTCGAGCGGGTTGCGCGGGTAGAACGTCTCCTCCACCTGACCGGCCGCCATTCCCCACGCCGCCGCGGCGCTGCAGAGCAGGTCGCCCCGGTGCTTGGGAAACATCACGCCCTTCGGAACGCCTCCGACCTGGTGGGAAGCGCGCCCGATCCGCTGCAAGCCCGACGCGATCGACGGCGGCGCCTCGATCTGCACCACCAGATCGACAGACCCCATGTCGATCCCGAGCTCGAGGGAGGAGGTGGCGACGATGGCGGGCAGGGCGCCGCGCTTGAGCCGGTCCTCCATCTCCTGCCGCTT
>WNFO01002261.1_pt1 | contig 15790 bp, 20 predicted proteins | sample 5400251 | NCBI WGS metagenome assembly WNFO01 (sample SAMN13153354, study PRJNA577476) | soil metagenome | isolation source: 100 cm saprolite under Madrone tree | place: USA:California | collected 2016-06-14 | reverse complement strand
AGGATGAAATCCGGGTTCTCGCTGCCGTCGTCCTTGTAGCGCTGTTCCGAGAACAGCCCCCTGCCAAGGCCGGTGCGCTTGATGGTTTTCAAATACTGCTTCGGGATGATCATGTCGGTGTCGACATTGATGATCTTCAGGGGCGCCGCGACCCCTTCCAATGTGGTGAATTTTTCCATCGATCGCACTTCTCAGGTTGAGATTTAGGGAGATCGCGACTGGTTTATCGCGAATGCGCCCGGCATTAAAGGGCAAATTAGCCTAACCGGCGGCCGCCTCGATCGCCTCCATATCGTCGTCGGATAGCCCAAAATGATGGCCGATCTCGTGAATCAGCACGTGGCGGACAATATGGCCCAGCGTCTCCTCATGCTCGGCCCAGTAATCCAGGATCGGACGGCGGTATAGCCAAACCATGTTCGGCAGCCGCGCGACGTCGTCATTGCTGCGGAACGGCAGGCCGACGCCCTGAAACAGGCCGAGCAGGTCGAATTCGCTGCCGGCATTCATCTCGTCGAGCACCTCGTCGGTTGGAAAATCGTCGACGCGGATGATCACGCCCTCGCACAGATCGCGAAAGCGCTTCGGCAGGTGCTCGAAAATTTCGTGCGCCATGGCTTCCATCTCGGCAAGCGACGGCGCTTTGGCACTTTTCCACATTTCGCCTGTTTAGCGCGGGTTCCTTGATCGTGCACACGGTTTTGCGTGCAGTTGACGTCGGCCGGGCAATCGGAGACGTTGCGGCCGATAACAGCTTTGGGTGGGCGTGATGATGCGGGTCAGGACGGCGGCAATATTGGTGGCTTTTGCAGGCAGTGTTGTATTGCCCGCGGCTGGAACGAGGGCGCAAACCGCGCCGCCGGGGATGCGGACGGCGCAACCGTCGCAGCCTGTCGCCACCGAGGCGTCGGTGCAGCGCCGCGTCCGGCGGCCGACGACACGCCTGCGAGTCTATCCGCAGTATCGGTATGAGTGGGTGCCCGACGTCTATCCCCGCTACAATCCGGGCCCCAACGCGGTGCGCGACTGTAACGCGACCTATGTGCAGGAATTCCGGCCGAGCGGCACGGTGATCGTGCCCCGCATGAGCTGTTTCTGGCGGCCTGGTTAGTTAGAGCTTGACCCCGAAAAGCGGGCACCGGTTTTCATGCTCAAGCAAACACCAACGACGGGTCTGATACAGCGAAGCTGAAGCAGACCCTAGTGCGAGCGCCGGCGCGCGGCGCCGATCAGCCCGGCGACGACCACCAGTGCCGACGTCCCGTAAACGATGATCGCCATTATCACTTGCGTGAAGCTGCTCGCGGTCCCCGGACCTACGCCGGGACCTTGCGAGGCAAAAGCTGCATTCGCCCACGACAACCCTGCGACGGCTGATATGGCGGCGAAAGCCAAGCGCGATATTCGATGCCTTGTGAGCGACGATGCCATGACAATCTCCTGTGGCGAGAAGCTGTCACCAGATACGGACGGCAGCTTATGCCGGTTTTGAGCGCCACTGAAAATTGTGGTGCGCGCGGCGAACCGAGCTCGCGCGATTCGCATTCATCTCTATGGCGCAACTATTCATTTCACATTCACGTCGCTCACTTCAACTTGGCTTCTACGTTGCTGCGGGGCGGCCAAGTCGATCAGGCGCACGGTGCAGGCGTGACATCGGATGACTCAAGGGAGGATAGAGATGAACATGAACAGGGTTCTGGGACTTGCCGCTGTCGGCGCGTTGCTCGTGACGGCCGCTCCGACCGAGCATGCCCAGGCGCTGTCGCTGAGCAACCCCGGCGCCGCCGCGGCGATTCAGGACGGTTCAAAGCAGATGACCACCACCGAAGTGCACTGGCGCCGCTGGCATTATCGCCGGCATTGGCGCCACTGGCGCCGCTGGTGATATGGGGCGCGCTATTCTCTTCGCGCGGCGGCGAAAACAGGCCCGCGGTGCGGGCTTGTTTCTTGCGCGCCGTGGTGTCGCATGAAACCGCGCGCGCCTGCGGCGCGTTGTCCGCGCGCCGAGGAATCATGAGGAGCGTGCCATGAAGACATTGATTGGAGCTGCGGTCGTCGCGGGAGTCCTGGCGCCGGCCGGACCGCCGGCGACTGGTCCGGCCGCCGCGGCTTCGCCGAAAGCTGGCGTAGAGCGACTCGACACGTCGAAAGCGACAGATCTGAGCGCGCGTCGCCACTATCGGCACCACTATCGCTACGGTTACGTCCCTTATTATTACGCGCGACCAACCTATTATCGGCCTTATCCCTATCACACGCCGGCCCCATTCACGTTCGGGTTCGGCTTTGGGCCCTGGTGGTGATAGCGGCTGACGGCCCTTAAGTCCCCGGCGTAAATCCCTTCGCTAGCAGCACGATGGCTTGCGCGCCGGCTTTGCGGTCTTTCGAGATATCGAGATATTCCGGCGAGTCCGCCCAGACATGATAGGCGGCCTCATCGGGAAATGACATCAGCACCAGTTTGTCGCGATTCCAATCGCCTTCCACGACGCTCGGGCTTTCATCCGCCGACAGCAGCCGTCCGTTGAATCTTCTGAACACCTCGAAAAACCGCGCCTGATAGCGATCATACGCGGCGCGATCCGTCATCTTGAGTTGCGCGATCACATAGACGGTGATGGCGGATTCCAGTTCTGCAGTGGCATGATTGGTTTTCCGTCATGGCCGGGCTCGTCCGGCCACCCGTCCTTCTTGCTTTGAAGATGCCAAGACATGGATGCCGGGCACAAGGCAGGGCATGACGAGCTTCGCCCCCTATTTGTTGCAGGTTGCTAAAATGAATCAGGCGCCCGATGGGCGCCTGCAGTCATTCGAGAAAAATATCGCTGTTTCTCAACTCCAATTCTTGAACTTCCAGGATTTGAGCTTCCATGGCGTCAGGGTCTCTATCCGCCACTGCACCCACCGATCCGGCGGCCAATGACTGAGGCGTGATCTCTCCTTGACCTCGGGCTCGACCGCGCGCCGGATCACCCGGCGCCGGACCTGCCGGGTCGCCTCGCTGATCATATCGACGAATTCAGGCTTATCGGCCACGGCTCGCTCCTCGCGAAATGCCTTCTTCCGTAAGCCTAGTCTGCTCCCAACTGCTTAACGACTTCCTTCGAGGATGCCTCGAGGTTGAGGCAAGGACGTGTTACCGCCACTCCCTGATGTCGACGAAATGCCCGGCGATCGCCGCCGCCGCCGCCATCGCCGGCGAGACCAGGTGGGTACGGCCCTTGAATCCCTGGCGGCCCTCGAAGTTGCGGTTCGAGGTCGAGGCGCAGCGCTCTTCGGGTTTCAGCTTGTCGGGATTCATCGCGAGGCACATCGAGCAGCCCGGCTCGCGCCATTCGAAGCCGGCCTTGATGAAAATCTTGTCGAGGCCTTCGGCTTCCGCCTGCTCCTTTACGATGCCGGAGCCCGGCACGATCATCGCATTGAGATTGCCGTTGACGGTCTTGCCTTCGACCACCTTCGCCGCCGCGCGCAGATCCTCGATACGGCCGTTGGTGCAGGAACCGATGAAGATGCGGTCGAGCTTGATATCGGTGATTCTGGTGCCGGGTTTCAGGCCCATGTAATTCAGCGCACGATGCTTCGAAAGCCGCTTTGCCTCGTCCTCGATCTTGTCGGGATCGGGAACGACTCCGGTGATCGACACCACGTCCTCAGGCGAAGTGCCCCAGGTCACGATCGGCGGCAGCTTTGCCGCGTCCAGCCTGATCTCGTGATCGAAATGCGCGCCGTCGTCGCTTCGCAGCGTTTCCCAGTAGCGCATCGCCGCGTCCCAGGCCTCGTCCTTCGGCGCCTTCGGACGGCCTTTCAGAAACGCAAAAGCTTTTTCATCCGGCGCGACCAGGCCGGCGCGGGCGCCGCCCTCGATTGACATGTTGCAGACCGTCATGCGGCCTTCCATCGACAGCGCGCGGATCGCATCGCCGGCATATTCCAGCACATAGCCGGTGCCGCCGGCGGTGCCGATCTCGCCGATGATCGCAAGAATGATGTCCTTGCCGGTGACGCCCTCGGGCAATTTGCCGTCGACGACCGCGCGCATGTTTTTTGCCTTCTTCTGGATCAGGGTTTGGGTTGCCAGCACGTGCTCGACTTCGGAGGTGCCGATCCCGTGCGCCAGCGCGCCGAACGCGCCGTGGGTGGAAGTGTGGCTGTCGCCGCAGACGATGGTGGTGCCGGGCAGTGTAAATCCTTGCTCGGGGCCGATGACATGTACGATGCCCTGACGCCTGTCGAACTCGTTGTAGTATTCGACGCCGAATTCTTTGGCGTTTTCGGCCATCACGCGGATCTGCTCGGCGGATTCCGGGTCCGGGTTAGGCTTGGAGCGATCGGTGGTCGGGATATTGTGGTCGACCACGGCCAGCGTCTTCTCCGGTGCGTGAACCTTTCGCCCCGTCGCGCGCAGACCTTCGAACGCCTGCGGCGAGGTCACCTCATGAACGAGGTGGCGGTCGATGTAGATCAGGCAGGTGCCATCGTCGGCCTCGTGAACCAGATGATCGTTCCAGATCTTGTCGTACAGCGTTGAAGGTTTTTTATCGGACATGGTGTCAGGCCTTGAATCGGGAATGAAATCGGAAAACGCAATGGCGCGGCGAACGCGACGCGCCAGGCCTCAAGCTGCGAGGGCGGCTGTCGTCAACCGGCCAAAGAAGCGCCAAGGCAAACGACTGCGGTCGTCGAGAACGACGCGAGACGCGATGGGCTGGCGATCTCTAGACATTTTAGCCTTGTAGCACGGGAGGTATCTAAGCGCGATATGCGTTTGCTGCCACTGTCATTGCGAGGAGCGAAAGCGACGAAGCAATCCAGCCTTTTGCAACCAAGAAATGGATTGCTTCGTCGCAAGTGCTCCTCGCAATGACGGTGGCCGCAGCAAAAAAGCGCGGGGTTAAGCCCGCGCTTTTTTCCTCAAATCCGATGCGGGCGGGAATTACTCGCCGACGGCGGCGGCGCGATCCTGCTTCTCAACGATGCGGGCCGACTTGCCGCGCAGGTTGCGCAGGTAATACAGCTTGGCGCGGCGCACCTTGCCGCGGCGCACCACCTTGATCGAATCGATCATCGGCGACATCACCGGAAAGACGCGTTCCACGCCCTCGCCGTAGGAAATCTTGCGCACCGTGAAACTCTCGTTGAGCCCGGCACCGGAACGGCCGATGCACACGCCTTCATAGGCCTGTACGCGCGAGCGGTCGCCCTCAACCACCTTGACGTTGACGATCACGGTGTCGCCCGGCCCGAATTCCGGAATCTCCTTGCCGGCGGACAATTTCTCGAATTGCTCTTTTTCGAGTTCTTGAATGAGGTTCATCGCAAAATCTCCATGGCGCGCCCTGGCGCCAAAGCGCGGGCTGCGCGGGTGTTCCGTTATCCTTGCGCGGATTTGGCGCTCGTATACGGCAAAGGCTGCGGCTTGTCACCCTTCCGTCGTGCTTTTTGGGGGTTTTTGGCCCCTTGTTCTGGCCATCAGGAGATCGGGCCGCCGCGCCCTGGTCAGGGCCTCGGCTTCAGCTTTGCGCCAGGCCGCGACCCGGGCATGGTCGCCTGATAGCAGGATTTCCGGGATGGGCCGCCCTTCAAACTCCTGCGGGCGGGTATATTGCGGGTATTCCAGTAGCCCGTCGGAAAAGCTCTCCTCGGCGCCGGAGGCCAATTTGCCCATCACGCCCGGCAAAAGCCGGACACAAGCATCGATCAGCGCCATGGCGGCAATTTCGCCTCCCGACAGCACATAATCGCCGACCGAGACTTCTTCCAGCCGGCGGCCATCGATGACCCGCTGGTCAACGCCCTCAAAGCGGCCGCAGACGATCAGGGGTCCGGGGCCCGCGGCCAGTTCCACGATCCGGGACTGGGCCAATGGCCGACCCCGCGGGCTCATCAGCAGCCTTGGTCGGTCCTTGGGGTCCGGGGCAAGATCCGCCGCATCGATGGCATCGGCCAGCACATCGGCGCGCAGCACCATGCCGGGGCCGCCGCCGGCCGGGGTATCGTCGACGCTGCGGTGGCGGTCGGTGGCCGCGTCCCGGATGTCACGCGCCTCGAGCGCCCACAGGCCCGACGCCAGCGCCTTGCCGGCGAGGCTGACGCCGAGCGGGCCCGGGAACATCTCCGGAAACAGGGTGAGCACCGTCGCGCGCCAGGGTTTTGTCTCGGCGGCCATGCTCAGGCACCCACACCGGAGGGATCGTCGCCCTCGACCTCGTCAGGCAGTTCGATCACCACGCGCCCGCCCTCGAGATCGACCGTAGGCACGACCGCATTGCTGAACGGCAGCAGCATGGTGGTGCCATTTGGCGGCGCGATCTCGATGATATCGCCGGCGCCGAAATTGTAGATCGCAATAACCCGGCCGAGCGGCTCGCCCGCGGCATTGACTGCGGCAAGCCCGACCAGGTCCGCATGGTAATATTCATCCTCGCTGGTCGCCGGCAATTTTTCGCGCGCGACATAGAGTTCGACGCCATTGAGCCGTTCGGCCTCCTCGCGGGTGGCAACGCCTTTCAGCGTCGCGACCAAGTGTCCCTTGGCCTCACGGACATGCGTCACCTCGAACTGACGCGCGTCCTTTGTCAGCAGCGGGCCATAGTGCTGTACCGCCAGCGGGTCTTCCGTGAACGTCCAAAGCTTCACCGCACCGCGCACGCCGTGCGCGGCGCCGATCCGGGCGACGCAAATTTGTGACCCGGGCATCAATTGGCCTCAATCTTTGAGACGCGCACAAGTGCGCGCTCCTCAGCACGAGGGGATAGTCCCTCATGCTGAGGAGTACGGCGAATGCCGTGCGTCTCGAAGCACGAGGTCGAGGACATCCCTGACCTTACGCCGTCTTGGCGGCGGCTTCGGCTTGCGCTTTGCGCTCCTTGCGCGGCACGGCCTTTTCCGGATTGCTGCGCGCGGCGCGCTTTGCCACGCCGGCGGCATCGAGGAAGCGCGACACCCGGTCCGAGGGCTGCGCGCCCTTGGCAAGCCAGGCCTTGACCTTGTCCATGTCGAGCTTCAGCCGCGCCTCGTTGTCCTTCGGCAGCAGCGGATTGAAATGCCCGAGCCGCTCGATGAAGCGGCCGTCGCGCGGAAAGCGCGAATCGGCGACGACGACGTGATAGACCGGGCGCTTCTTGGTGCCTGCGCGCGCAAGGCGGATAACAACTGACATTTAGTTCTCCTGACAGTGTTGCATAGAGAGTTTGTTCAATTAGCTCGTCATTCCGGGGCGCGAAACCGCGCGTCCCGGAATGACGAATAGAGAGAGGGTCGTGCAACTCTTCACTTCTTCTTCCCCAATCCGGGAAAGCCGCCCAGACCCGGCAGGGTCGGCTTGTTGCTCAGTCCCGTAAGCCCCGGCAAGTTCGGCAGGCCCTGGCGCAGGCTGGCGGGGAGATCCTTCGGCAGCGCCGGCATCCCGCCTGGCGCTGCACCGCCCGGCATCTTTTCGGCCAGCGCCTTCATCTGCTCAGGCGAGGGCATGCCGCCGCCAAAACCCATCGCCTGCGCGATCCCGGCCATCGGGCCGCGTTTTCCCGAACCCATGGCCTTCATCATGTCGGCCATGTTCCGATGCATCTTGAGCAGCTTGTTGACGTCCTCGACCTTGACGCCCGCGCCGGCGGCGATGCGTTTCTTGCGGCTGGCTTTCAGGATGTCGGGGCTCTTGCGCTCCTGCCGCGTCATCGAATCGATCACCGCGACCTGGCGTTTCAGGATCTTGTCGTCGAGGCCTGCGTTCGCGATCTGGTTTTTCATTTTCGCAATGCCCGGCATCATGCCCATCAGCCCTGAAATGCCGCCCATATTCGCCATCTGCAAAAGTTGCTCGCGCATGTCGGCGAGGTCGAACTGGCCCTTGCGCATCTTCTCGGCGACGCGCGCGGCTTTTTCGGCGTCGATATTCGCGGCGGCTTTCTCGACCAGCGACACCACGTCGCCCATGCCGAGGATGCGGCCCGCGATCCGGCTCGGGTGGAAATCCTCCAGCGCGTCGGTTTTCTCGCCGGTGCCGATCAGCTTGATCGGTTTGCCGGTGACCGCGCGCATCGACAGCGCGGCGCCCCCGCGGCCATCGCCGTCCACACGAGTGAGCACGATGCCGGTGAGGCCGACGCGCTCGTCGAACGACCGCGCCAGGTTGACCGCGTCCTGGCCGGTGAGCGCGTCCGCGACGAGGAGCACTTCATGCGGATTGGCCGAGGTTTTGATCTCGGCGGCTTCCGTCATCATCTCTTCGTCGAGCGTGGTGCGGCCGGCAGTGTCGAGCAGCACCACGTCGTAGCCGCCGAGTTTTGCGGCCTCCAGCGCCCGGCGCGCGATCTGCGCCGGCTTCTGGCCGGCGACTATCGGCAAGGTCTGGATGTCGAGATCGCGGCCGAGCACCGCGAGCTGCTCCATCGCCGCCGGGCGATAGATATCGAGCGAGGCCATCAGAACCTTGCGCTTGTCGCGCTGAGTCAGGCGGCGGGCGAGTTTCGCAGTGGTGGTGGTTTTGCCGGAGCCCTGCAGCCCGACCATCATGATCGCGACCGGCGGCACCGCGTTGAGGTCGATGGTCTGGCCGTCGGAGCCGAGCGTTGCGATCAACTCGTCATGAACGATCTTCACCACCATCTGGCCGGGGGTAACCGACTTGACCACGGTGGCGCCGATCGCCTGCTCGCGGACTTTCTCGGTAAAACTTCTGACCACGTCGAGCGAAACATCGGCCTCGAGCAGCGCGCGGCGCACCTCGCGCATCGCTGCATCGACATCGGCCTCCGTCAGCGACCCGCGCCGCGTCAGCCGATCGAGAATGCCACCAAGCTTTTCCGACAGATTGTCAAACACGAACTTTTCCTGCTGCTTCACCCTGAGAAGCAGGCGCAGCCTGCGTCTCGAAGGGTGGATTGTTCCTCGTGGCCCATCCTTCGAGACGCCGCTTCGCGGCTCCTCAGGATGAGGTCGTTAGTTTGACTGCCGTCATACCCCGCGAAGGCGGGGTATCCAGTACTCCGAGGCCTCGCCTTGGAACGGGCGCTCTCGGTTACCAGATCACCCGCTTTCGCGGGTGATGACACCTTAACCTGTGTCTCGCTTCGCGCCTCGGCAACGCTGCGACGACGATAATCCAAACACTTTTGCGCCCGAGGGCGCATCGCGCTGTCGGGCGTTGGCCTCCGGCCTCAAGGACCGGGCGGCGGGTCGAAAAGAACGTCTTTCCGATGATTGCGGGCGTTAAACCCCTCTCACCCCCCAAAGTCAAGGAAACTCGCGGCAAAATGGCATTTTCGTGAAGCGGGACGACCGATTAGCCCCTTGCCGAAATGCGCGTTTTTGGGGCCAATCGGGCCATGCCCATTACCCGCCGTCGTGTTCTTGGAGTACTGGCTGGCGCGGCCGCAATCATCGGCCTGCCATCGGTCTGGATTAGCAGAATGAAGACCTACTCCGGACAGGTGTCCGATCATTTCGACGGCACGCGCTTTCTCGATCCCGACGGCTCGCCGCCGAAATCGCTCGGCGAAGTCTTGCGCTGGCAGTTCGGTCCGGGCAGGCAGCGGCAGGCCTGGCCCGAATGGGCGCCGAGCGGGCATGCCGACAGGCCGCCGGCCCGCGTCTGGGGCGACAAGGCGCGATTGTCGTTCGTCGGCCATGCCAGCTGGCTGATCCAGACGTCCGGACTGAACATCCTGATCGATCCGGTGTGGTCGGCGCGGGCGTCGCCGGTGAACTGGGCCGGACCGAAGCGCTGCAACGACCCGGGCATTGCGTTCGAGGCGCTGCCTCCGGTCGACATCGTACTGGTGTCGCACGGTCATTACGATCATCTCGACGTCGCGACGCTGTCAAAACTCGCCGCGAAATTCTCGCCACGCGTGATCACCCCGCTCGGCAACGATGTCACCATGCGCAGCGCCGATGAAGCGATCCGCGCCCAAGCGTTCGACTGGCACGACCGCGTTGAACTTGGCAACGGCATCGCGGTGACGCTGGTGCCAACTCGGCATTGGTCGGCGCGCGGACTGTTCGACCGCAACAAGGCGCTGTGGGCGAGTTTCGTCGTGGAGACTCCCGCCGGCAAAATCTACATGGTCTGCGATTCCGGCTATGGCGACGGCAAGCATTTCCGTCGCGTGGCGCAGGCACATGGTCCGTTGCGGTTGGCGATCCTTCCCATCGGCGCCTATGAGCCGCGCTGGTTCATGCAGGATCAGCACATGAACCCGTCGGATGCGGTCAAGGCGCTGGCCGATTGCGGCGCCGGACAGGCGCTGGCGCATCATCACGGCACGTTTCAACTGACCGACGAGGCGATCGACGCGCCTGCCATTGCGCTGGGCGCGGCGCTCGATGAAGCGAAGTTGCCGCGCGAGCGTTTTGTCACGCTCAAGCCGGGGCAGGTGGTGGAGATTTAGAGCGCTCGTTTGCAATCCCTCATGCTGAGGAGGCGCTTTGGCGCTCGAAGCACGGCCCGTCTCCATCCTTCGAGACGCGCGCCGAGTGCGCGCTTCTCAGGATGAGGTGAAGCGCTCGGCTAAAAAACATCACTGTCCCGCCTGCTTGATCGCCCAGGATACGGCTACCGTCACCTGCAGTGTCTCCTCGCCCTGGGCCACGGATGCTGCCGCGGCCATGCCGGCGGCCATCCTGCGATAGGGTATCGGGACAGGCGTACTGCCCTCCGAGATGCTGAGCGGCGCTCCGAGCGTGACGCCCGTGGCCTTGGCGTATATTTCGGCCTTGCGGCGGGCATCGGCGATCGCCTGTTCGCGGGCGTCATCGAGCAGTTTTGACGCCTGGGACACTGTGAAATTGATGCCGCCGATATCGTTGGCGCCGGCGCCCACCAGCGTATCGATGACGCTTGCCACCTTGGTGACATCGCGAAGGCGGATGGTGACGCGATTGCTGGCACGGTAGCCGACGATGGTCGCCGGGCCGCTGCTGCGGTTCGGCGCGCTTTCCGGCTGCAGCGACAGCCGCGAGGTCTGATAATCCTTCTCCTCGATGCCGGCGCCCTTCAACGCCACCAGCACCTTACCCATCGCCGCGTTGTTGGCGTCAGACGCCTCGCGCGCGGTTTTGGCCTCGGTGGCGACGCCGGCGTCGATCTGCGCCTGATCGGGCGGCACCGATACGGTGGCTTCGCCGGCGACGGAGATCATTGCAGGCGGCGCGGTCTGCGCCAGCGCGGGCGCGGCAAGCAGCGTGCCCGCGGCGATGGCGGCGAACAGGGGAGCGCGATGCTTCATGAGCTTCATTTCAGCGGCACATAGACGTTGATCACCAGCTTGTCCTCCGCGGTCTTCAGGGGATCGGTGACGTATTCCTCGACAAAGGTGTCCTTGGCCTCAAGCTTCTTGTCGTCGAGGTGATTGGTGATGGCCTCATAGGTGTTGTCCATATTGTCGTAGGAGCCGCGATGGACGAACTTCAGCGCCTTGCCCTCGGGCGATTTGCCGATGCTCATATCCTTACCCAGATTCTTTGGCTCCTGCTCGACCGGTATTTCCGCAAGGTACGTGAAGCCGGTGTCGTCGGTAGCGGTGTAGACGATCATCGAATTGCCGGCCGGCTTGATGCCTTGCTTGTCGAGCAATGCCGACAGCGCCTTGAACGAATCGATCAGGGTCTCGAACGCCGAATCCCAATTGGCATTGCCCCTCATGACGACAACCGTTTTCGGCGTCAGCGTGATTTCTTCGCCGAACGGATCTGCGGTCTGGACCGGCGCGGTTGCCGGCGGGAGGGTCGGCGGGGTCTCAGCCGTTGCAGGCGGCGTGCCAGGCGCGGCCGGGGAACTGGCTCCCGGGGCCGGGGTTGCCGGCTGTGCCGGGGCGGGGGTTGCGGACGGGGCAGGCGCCGGTGGCGTTGGCGTGCTGACGGCCGGGGGAGCGGAAGGCGGCGTTTGTGCCAGCACGTTGCCAAGCCCCAGCCAAATCGCGGCCGCCGGGACCAGCGCGACCATGGCAAGACGAAAAAAGCGGCAGCGATGCATTCGGACGGACTCCATGGTCTTTTGGGCAATGGCGTTGCGCAGCGTCTTCCCGGATTCAGCAGGCGGCAGATGCAGGCTACACGCAAAGTCGGCTTTCGTCCCATCCCAGATATGTCATGGGCCTTCTCTGTCCAGCGAAGGTAGCCGACACAGATTTGCCGCACTGGCCAATCCGGCATCATTGGCCATATAAGGGGCGCACAATCGGGAAATTCCATGAGCGCGCTCGCCAACCAAGCGTTTGCCAAGATGAACGGTATCGGCAACGAGATCGTCGTGGTCGATATGCGCGACAAGTCCGCCGTCATCACGTCAGAGGAAGCCCGCGCGATAGCTACCCCTGGCGGCGTGCATTACGACCAGCTGATGGTGCTGCAGCCGCCGCGCCTCAAGGGCACCGAGGCCTTCATCCGCATCTACAACAATGACGGCTCCGAAGCGGCCGCCTGCGGCAACGGCATGCGCTGCGTGGCGCGCCGTTTGTTCGAGGACACGGGCCAAACCGCCGCTACCTTCGAGACCCGGGCCGGGCTCCTCGATTGCTGGCAGGGACCATCCGGCGATCTCTATACTGTCGACATGGGCCCGCCGAAATTCGGCTGGAAGGATATTCCGCTGGCGGAGGAGTTTCGCGACACCCGTTCGATCGAGCTGCAGATCGGCCCAATCGACGCGCCGGTGCTGCACACACCTTCGGTGGTCAGCATGGGCAATCCGCATGCGATCTTCTGGGTCGAGGACGTCAACGCCTACGATCTCGCCCGCTTCGGGCCGCTCCTGGAAAATCATCCGATCTTTCCCGAACGCGCCAACATCACGCTCGCGCATATCGTCGACCGCGGCCACATCGCGATCCGCACCTGGGAGCGCGGCGCCGGGCTGACCAAGGCTTGCGGCTCGGCGGCCTGCGCCACTGCCGTGGCGGCGGCGCGGCTCAAGCGCGCCGATCGCAGGGTGCAGATCTCGCTGCCCGGCGGCGAGCTCTTGATCGAGTGGCGCGAGGGGGATGACCACGTCTTGATGACGGGCACGGCGACCTTCGAGTATGAGGGCCGCTTCGATCCGGCGCTGTTTGCTTCCGTCGCGTAGATCATGAGCGTCGAAATCGTCACCTTCGGCTGCCGCCTCAACGCCTTCGAATCCGAGGTGATTTTGCGCGAGGCAGAGAGCGCAGGCCTCAGTGACACCGTCGTCATCAATAGCTGCGCGGTCACCAACGAAGCCGTGGCGCAGGCGCGGCAATCGATCCGGCGGCTGAAGCGCGAGCGGCCGGAACTGCGTATCGTCGTGACCGGTTGCGCGGCGCAGATCGAGCCCCGGATGTTCGCCGATATGGTCGAGGTCGATCGCGTCGTCGGCAATGACGACAAGATGCGGGGGGAAGCTTGGCGCGCGGCCCGCACGGCGCTCGACGCCGGTGCGGGGTTCGGGATCGCAGCGAGCGGGAAGATCGCGGTCGCCGACATCATGGCGGTCCGCGAACTGGCGCCGCATCTCGTCGACGGATTTCAGAAAGGCCTGCCGCGGGTATTCGTGCAGGTGCAGAACGGCTGCGATCATCGCTGTACCTTCTGCATCATTCCTTTCGGCCGCGGTCATTCGCGCTCGGTGCCGATGGGCGCCGTTGTCAGCCAGGTCCGCGCGCTGGTCGAGCGCGGCCACGCCGAGATCGTGCTGACCGGGGTTGATCTGACGAGTTATGGCGCCGACCTCCCGGGCGCGCCGAAACTCGGCAAATTGACAAAACAGATCTTGCGGCACGTTCCGGAATTGAAGCGCTTGCGGATTTCATCGATCGATCAGGTCGAGGTCGATCGCGACCTGCTCGACGTCATCGCGGATGACGAACGGTTGATGCCGCATCTGCATTTGTCGCTGCAGTCCGGCGACGACCTGATACTGAAGCGGATGAAGCGGCGGCATTCGCGCGCGCAGGCAATTCAGTTTTGCGCACAGGTGCGGCGGCTGCGGCCGGACATCACGCTCGGCGCCGATATCATCGCGGGCTTTCCGACCGAAACTGGGGAAATGTTTACGCGCTCGCTGGATCTGGTCGAGGAATGCAATCTTACCTTCCTGCACGTGTTTCCCTATTCGCCGCGGCCGGGCACGCCGGCGGCCCGGATGCCGCAGGTGTCGCGCGAACGGATCAAGGATCGGGCGAAGCGATTGCGCACGGCAGCCGAGGCGGCGTTGCGGCGGCGGCTGACATCGGAAATCGGCGCGACGCGTCAGGTTCTGATCGAGAGCGCCGGGCAAGGGCGGACCGAACACTTTTTGCCGGTGGCGATATCAGGCGAAACGCCGGGTGCGGTGCGGGCATTGACGATGGTCGGACATGATGGTGCGCGGTTAACAGGAAGCTAGCCAAGCATGGCCTTCGCGCTAAGCCTCCTTCTCAATCCTGAAATAGCTGATGCAGTTTCGGCGCGCTGGACGCGGCTTGCGGATGCAGGCCTATCTAAGTCGATGCTCGATCTCAATTATCCGCCACATGTGACGTTGGCCGTTTATGACGCGTTAGCCGTGGACGCGGCAGTCGCATCGCTTGATCGAGCTTTTGATAACGTCGGTCAGATACCCGTCACCTTAACCGATTTCTCGACGTTCGGAACTGGCAGCGGCGTTTGTTACGTGGCCCTGGCCCCTTCGCTTGATCTCATGCGGTTACATGCGGCGACCGTCGCTGCGATCGGCGAAACCTGCCGGCCCTACTATCGAACTGGAAGCTGGACGCCCCACTGCACCCTGGCTACGGGCATGTCCGATGCTGAGATGAACAGTGCGCGAGATTTTCTTGCGTCGGATTGGCGGTCACTGCCGGGCATGTTCGAAACCGCAAGTTTGGTCGAGTTCGTGCCCGTCGTCGGGATCAAGCGCTGGAGTCTGCCAACTACTCTCCGTTCCAGCCACACGTCCTGAGCCGTTCGCGCATGTGCTCCGGCGCGGGTGCCACGATGCGGACCGGTTCCTTGTTCTTCGAAATCGGAATCACGATCTCGCGGGAATGCAGATGCAGGCGCGGCTCGCCGAAGCGGGGGCCGCTGCCGTAGATGTTGTCGCCGACGATCGGCCAGCCCGCTGCCGACGTGTGAACGCGCAGTTGATGGGTGCGGCCGGTGACCGGCTCCAGATCAAGCCAGGCGAGCCCGTTGCCGCGGCCGCGAACCCTCCAGTTTGTGACGGCTTTTTGACCGTCAGGATCCGGCTTCTGCCACCAGCCGCGCTCGACGTTCAGCCGCCCGAGCGGCATGTCGATGGTGCCTTCATCCTCAGCAGGTCCGCCTTCCACGACGGCCCAATAGGTCTTGCCGATCCTGCCATGCTTGAACAACAGGCCGAGCGAGGCGGTGGCCTTGCGATGGCGCCCCAGCACCAGGCAGCCGGAAGTATCCTTGTCGAGCCGGTGGGCCAACACCGGTGGCCGCGGCAGGCCGAAGCGCAACGCGTCGAAGGAGGATTCGAGATTGGCACCGCCTTTGGGGCCACGATGCACCGGCAGCCCGGCGGGCTTGTCGATCACCAGCATCAGCCCGTCGCGATGGAGCACGCGGGCCTGGATTTCGTCCGCTGTCAATTCGGGAACTTCGGCCGGTCGGTCGAGACTTTCGCTCATGGCACGAAACCGCTAACACACCCGGCATGAATGATACCACTTCCGCAACGACAAAACCGAGCTGGTGGCAACGGCTGACCGGCGGCCTGAAGCGCACCTCGAGCTCGCTCGGGTCGGCGGTGGCCGATCTCGTCACCAAGCGCAAGCTCGATCGCGCGATGCTCGACGATATCGAGGATGTGCTGCTGCGCGCCGAT
>WNFO01006841.1_pt1 | contig 15798 bp, 12 predicted proteins | sample 5400251 | NCBI WGS metagenome assembly WNFO01 (sample SAMN13153354, study PRJNA577476) | soil metagenome | isolation source: 100 cm saprolite under Madrone tree | place: USA:California | collected 2016-06-14 | reverse complement strand
ACCGTCGTGCTGGTCAAAGATGCGGCCGCGAATCAGCGGAATTCCGAGAACCTGGAAGTATCCCTCCGTAGCGACGCAGAAATCCGCAATGCCAACGCGTTCTTTTTGCTGGAACATGGCAGCAAGATCATCCGCGATGGTCTTGGGGACCTCATTCTGCGACGGCAGAAGGAACATTCCGTCAGGAAGCCCGCCCTCAACCAGGGGCAGACCGCTCGCGGCGCCAACTCTGCGCACGCCCGGGATTTGTTTGAGACGGTCAATCAGGTTGGAAAAAAAGATTGCCTGACTTGCCTTTGCTTTGGGGTTGTCCCACCCTTCCCATGGAAGAGAGACGTCCATCGTAACAATTTTGTCTACGCGGAACCCGGGATTCACTTCGAGCACTTTCATCAAGCTGCGCCCGAGCAATCCCGCTCCGACCACGAGAACCAAGGTGATCGCCATCTGTGCCGCCACGATTGCCCGGCCAACGCGCTGGCTGCCTTGGGAACCCGCTTGTCCACGCCCGCCTTCTTCGAGGCCCTTGCGCAGGTCCCCGGAAGTCGCACGTACGGCGGTGAACGCTCCGAGGCCGACGGCGACCGTGGTGGAAAGCAGTAACGCGAACACCAGTACTGGAATATTGATCGACACGCTGTCCAGACGTGGCAGATTTTGCGGCGCCAGCGCAATTAATCCCGACACGCCCCACAACGCTCCCAATACGCCGAGGCCGCCGCCAACCAACGAAAGCAGGAACGCCTCGGTAAGAAATTGGCGGATCAGCCGTCCGCGCGCGGCGCCGAGCGCGCTCCGAATGGCCAGCTCGCGCTCTCTCACAGACGCTTGTGCCAGCAGCAAATTCGCCACGTTCGCGCACGCCACCAGCAGCAAAAATCCCACCGCGCCGAGCAAGACCAGCAGCGCCGGGCGAGCTTTGCCCGTGATCGAGTCCTGCAGCGGGACGACAACTCCATCCTTAAGGAGATAATCGCTTTGCTCGCTCGAGGTATCGTGAATGCGGCGCGCAATCGCGCTGATATCCTGATTGGCTTGCTCGACATTCACACCGTCGCGGAGTCGCCCGACCGCGTAATAGTTATGTGACGTCCTGCTTGGATTTTCGCCGTCCAAATCAGCCGGCAGCCACAGATCCACGTCTGCCGGGAAACGAAATCCGGCCGGGAGCACGCCGATAACGGAGTAGAGCGCGCCATCAATTTTTAAGTGCACCTGTGAGAGGTCCGGCGAGGATCCGAGGTACTGCCTCCAGTATCCATAGCTGACAAGAACGGTGCGGGCGGCTCCTTTTTTTGCGTCGCTGGCAGTGAAATCCCGACCGAGCATCGGCTGAATTTCGAAAACCTTGAGGAAATCAGGCGAGACGCCCGCGACCATATTGCGGGTTGGCTGAGAAGGACCTGAAACGGACACGACGTCCTGGTTGTACTTCGCAATTGTCTGGAAGCTGCGGTTTTGATCCCGGAAGTCGTCGAAATTCGGGTCCGCAAGATGTGACCACCCCCCATTGGAGTTGACTTCGAAGATGGCCATGATGCGGTTCGCATCGCTGTACGGCAGCGGCCGCAGCAACACGCCGTACACAACGCTGAAGATTGCCGTGGTCGCGCCGATCGCCAGCGCGAGCGTAAAGACCATGACTGCGGTGGCACCGGGGTTTTTGCGGAGCTGGCGGAGACCATAGCGGCAGTCGGAGAGCACGGAGTGGAGCCAGTTGCCAAGCCGCACCTCGCGAACCTGTTCTTTCACCTGTTCGATGCCGCCCAATTCAATTCGCGCGGCGCGTTGTGCTTCCTCCGGCGGCATGCCCGCGCGAATGTTTTCCGCTATCAGCAGTTCGAGGTGGGAATGAACTTCCTGGTCGAGGTCTGCGTCCACGCGCCGGGATAAAAAGTGATTTCTCAGGAAGCTTCCGACTTTCACAAAGAGCGGCATGCCAACTCCTCGCTACGATGCTTCCAAAGCTTGAGCAATAGCCCAAGAAACGCGGCCCCATCGCTTGGTCTCGGCTTCGAGTTGCTTCCGTCCAGGCTTGGTCAGGCGGTAGTATTTCGCGCGGCGATTGTTCTCGGACTCTCCCCAAAAAGAGGAAATCCAACCTTCTTCTTCCATTCGGTGCAGGGCGGGAAAGAGCGAGCCCGGCTTAACGACAAACGTGCCGCCGGTGATCTGCTGGATTCTGTGTGAGATTCCCAGGCCGTGCCTCTCGCCAACGACAAGCGCTTTCAAGATCAGCATGTCTAAAGTGCCTTGCAAAAGGGTTGTCGGTTCAGAGTTCAAGTTTTATCTCCTATCGGCACTCTATAGGAATAATAGTGCTCCACATATCGACTGTCAACAGGAAGCGAGCAAACTAGTGGGCGTTACCAGAGAAGTGATGTCACCCACAAATCGCGGAGAGCCTACCGGTGGCCGGATTGTGTTGGCTGTTCACCCACCTCTAGTTGCACGAGATGCTCTGGGCCGAGCTGCCGGGGAGTCGGTCCTGCTGGCGTCGGGACGTCGGCCAACTGTGCCAGTAATTGTTCGTACGCGGTGAGCCCATCTTCTACGGCTGAGAGTTCCGCGTCGCCCAACGGAATATCCTGGCGCAACCGCAGCAGGTTCGCTTTAGCTTCCAGAAGCTGCGCTTTCGTTGAATTTTTTGGTAGATAAAACGAACACTTCGCACAGGCCATGCGATGAGGGCACTGATCGAAAAAGTCATACGTGCAGTAGCCGTGCCCGAGATCGTAGAACTTCCAAGGCTCATTGGCGGCACGACCATTCCGAACTGATTCCTGATCAATGAGCACTTCGATCGCTCGCAGATTGCGAGCAAAATAGCCGGCGTCTGCATACGACTTGGCCAGCTTGGTCGGAGTAGTTTTTACATAATGTTGAGTGGCTTCTGGCGAGCTGTGGTCCAGCCACTCCTGGAGTTCAAACAAAGTCATCGGCTCTTTGGCATTGAATAACTGCGATGCGATCGTTGAACGTGCTCGATGGCTGGTGATTCTTCCGCGCACATCGTTTATTGGTATTCCAGCTTTTCGACACAGCAGCGGAATGATCGAACTGTCGAGGTAACGTAAGCTTACGCGCCTCATCTCATCGAGGAAGAGAAAATCCACGAGTTCTCCTGTCTTCGAATCGGTCAGCTTTGATTGTGTTGGACGCACTTTTTCCCAAGCAGCAATCGCTTCTCCCACCAGACGGTCCACAGGTTTAGTAAACGCTTTACCTGTCTTGTTGTGCTGCCAACGTACGCATCCAAGGCGCAGTCGGGTGATTTCGTTGATGCGAAGCCCCGCGAAGAGCCACGTTACGACAAAGGCTCGAATGAGTTCGAACCGATAATGGGTTCTCCACCTCACTCCGCGTCCATATCCTCCCATGCGCGGAAGGTCATCTGCTGTAAAGTTGAGTCCGGCCCACAATAGCTTGGCCCACACGTCATCCGCGATTACACGAGGTTTCGGCCCAATCTGAACAACAATCGTTTTGGGAGTAGCGAATGCCTGCAGGGGATGAAATCGTCGTGGAATCACCTCCCACTCCTGAAGGTCGCGGAAGAACCTCCGTAGAATGGACAGCGTAGCGGCTTTGGTGTTCGCAGCCATGGGCTGCCCCAAATTCCTCACAGACCTCGTGACTTTGGTCCAATCACCGCTTCGTATTCGAGTCACCATCGCCACGCACTCTGCTGCCGACGCTCGCGTCCATCGTGCCGGAGACGTTTCTAGGTGTTCGTGACCAACCCAACGTCCAATGTTAAGCAAAACGTAGTAACTCCTGCGCCTGCTATTAAGGCAGAGCGTGGATGTATCGAACCAAAATCTGCAAAGATTTGCCCATTCTGTCGGCACGTTTCCTGCCAACTCGCACTTTTCTGCCTTCCAAGCGGGCGTCTTTGTGAACGGACACAGCGGTTCGCGAATGACTCCCAATTTCGTCAGAACTCGAGATACCGCAACCAACCACACACTAGGGCGAGACCCGGTTCCTTTCTGTCTCTTCTTGTTCCGCTTTCGGCTCTCTTCAACCGCCTTGAGTGCTTCAATCGTGAGATCCTCGAGATGCGGACTACGATTGGCCAATAGGGCCTCGCACACCGTTCGCGGGATAAACCGCATGGTGGCTTTTCCGGAATAGCCCCACTCAACCAGAAGAGTGCGGACGCGACCAAGCGTCTCTTCCACGCAATTCTGCCCAAATACCTTCTGGGCGAGGTTGACATATAAAGGATGTCGCCATCCAACTGTGTCGAGTTCGGTAAATCCACAAAGAAGGTATGCGGCGGCGATCAGATGCTGCTGCTGAGGCGGATGGTTGTTAATAGTTTCGATCCACTCTTCTGTCGTCCAGCCCCAGAAGCTCCTGCCGCGGCGGCTCATCTCCCGCAGCAGATAGAGAACGAGGAAAGGCCGTACGGCCTGGCGAAGCTTCGTGTGATTGAAGAGGTCTTCTACAGGTTTACTTAGCCGCTGCACCTTGTCATGAAGGCTGGCTTTCGCTGGGTGATGCTCATGCGCATGCCTTGTCAAAGCTCTCGCTTCAGTGAAAGTCAGCGTTGGATTGCGATCATAGCGGTCGATGCCGAGCGGCGACCAATTACTTGCCTGAAGCTCTTGCCTTCGTTTAACAGACCTCATCCGAACAGCTCCGCCGTGAGGCGCATGCGGCTGGCATGTATTTCGGCCATGCCGTTCGCCAACTTTGCAGCGAGCTCCCGACCGCTTAGGTGGATATAGAGAAGAGTCGTCTGAATGCTTCGATGCCCAGCAAACGTGGCAATTTCATGGATGTCCCAATTGGTTCGAGCCAGATCGGTAAGGCAGAGGTGGCGTGGTGTGTGCGTGGTGAACTGCTCCACACCCGAGCGATCGGCAAGCTCCGCAATCCGCTTGGACCAAGTCCAGATCGTAAGCGGCTGTCCTAAATTGCGGTGCGATTCGGACAGAAACAGCTTGCCGCGATCGCGGCTCATCTGCCGGCGGCGCCCAAGGTACCGAGCGTACAATTCACTCGTCGGTTCGGAATATGGCACCACGCGCTCACGCCGCCCCTTTGTGTTCTCCGCCCGAATGCGCAACGTGCGGTGTGCGGGATCGATGTCGTCGGTTTCGAGGTTGCAAAGTTCTTCTCGCCGAAGCGCACAATCATAGGACATAGCCAACATCACACGGTTGCGCAGCGGTTCCCGCCGAGCGGCATGCAGAACGGCTTGCCACTGTTCGTCGTTCGGAATCCAAGGCAGTTTTCGGAATCGTGGGACCAGACTGCGCACCCCTAAAGCGCTCTGCCGAACAGGATTTCGTTCGCGCAATCCTTCCTCGACCAGGTAGTCGTGGAAAAGCCTAATCACGGTTACCCGCTGTTGGAGCGTGGCATTGGCCAGCGAGTCGTGTGTATCAGTTCGCTGTGAGTCGTTAGCAATGGGTCCGGGCGAGAGCAAATCGCGGACATAGGCTGCAATGTCTAACCGCGTGGCCGATTCGATCGTGAGACCTCTGCCTGCAAGAAACAGCAGATATCTCTCCAACCCGCGGCCATATGCCTCCAATGTGTTCGCCGCCAGCCCTCGGTTGCACTGCCACGTCAACCGCTCGGGAGTGAGCGCTCTCTGCAACTCGCGGATATCTTTCCCATCGGACTTCGCACACCGAAAACTTTGCGCCCATATGTTCCTCCAGTGACATTCCGCCTCCTGCAGGAGGCGGAATGTCACGATACTTCAGCCTGGAGAAACCGCTTGATTCCACATAATGATCTGTCCGAAGAGGACCACAAGGAAAACGATTACAGCCTGGAGCACGGGTTCCGGCTCTTGAGCGCCTATCGAACAAACGCTGGCGACAAGTTGTGGATTATCACGGAGTCGGACCGCTCCGTGACCACGCTCTTGCTACCCGAAGAATACTAGGCCCCAAAAAAATTAAGAGAAAAGGAGACGAATAGAAATGAACGCAACGATGGTAGCAAGTGGCACGAAAACAGTCCCCCCTGTGGTTTCCTCCATTCAAGACATTCCTCTAGGAAAAATCCGCGAATCCAAAACGAACCCGCGACGCTTCTTTGATGAGGCGAAGCTGGCCGAACTTGCGGATTTTGTTCCCGGGAACAAAATCTGCGTTATGTGGCCAAGCCCGTTATGTGGCGTTCGACTTGAGCCTTTTGCGTTGGGTGACTTGAGACTCGCCAGAGTTTCGCTCTACGCTACGGCGTCAATCACGACCGTGATGCAGTGCAAGCCTAGGTGAATGGCACGTGGCGTAACGGTTTCGACAGTGTGAGTCGATTGTAATGCCCGCGGGCTGATATTCTCACCTTAATGGCCAATGATGGTTTCACAGCCCGCGAGACCCTTCTTACCTTCACCGGAGCGGCGATAGCCTTACTGCTGGTCGCGGCTGGCACTAGCTTCTATAAGCACGATTATCGGCACGGCATTCTGTGCTTTGTTGTAGCAGCTGTTCTCAGTTTTGTTTTTTTTCGAAAGCGCAAAGTTGCTTTGGTCCTCACCAGTTTGTCGTGCATCTTGGCGCTCGGGAGCCTGGGCTTTCCGTTTCATCCGAGCTTCCCAGGACTAGTGTTGTTGCTTTTTTCTGCTGCCGCACTCTATCTGACGGTTCGCTGGTCCTACAAAAAGTATCCGTACCTATCGTATAAGCACATGCACGCGGTCTTTGAAGGTGAAGCAGCTATGGCTGCTGAGAACGCGCGCATTGAGGCTGAGGCGCGAGAACTCGTGAAGAGACGTCCATTTGGCCCGTGGTTGTTCCGTTAAACTGGTCCGAGAAGACAGTTGTCGCCGAGAAGCGAGCCGTTGAGCTTGAGAGTCCTCTAAATCGCAAGACATCACGAAGATTCTTGCAGGTAAACGCGTCAACGCGAGGCGGAGCGATTTGTTGTCAGCGAGCAGCAAGGGAATGGCGCGGATATTGAAGAAGGCCGGCCGCCAGGGAATTCAGTGTCGGAACTCGAACGAATCTTGCTAAGGGCACATAACGAGCCACAATCGGACGCATGATGGTCTCCATTCCAATTCTCCGAATGGAGGTTGTCATGCTAGAACAATACTTCCTTAGACCGACCACCGTCGATCGAATCCGTTCAAATTGGTTAGCTCCACAGATCGAGCAGTATGTCGAGTGGATGCATGCCCACAAATACGCCGGGCATAACATCACTCGTCGAATTGCCGTCCTCTGCCACTTCGCAAGTTTCGCCAGAACAAATGGTGCTACCGATCTTGCTTCCGCGAGTTCTCTGGTCGAAGGGTTTGGCGACCACTGGATAGCCGGTAATAGGTGTTGGAATTTCGAAACTCGCCCCAAGCTCCGTCGGGACATCTGCAGCATTGTCCGCCAGATGCTGCGGCTGATCCTCGAGAGCCGGGTCACTCGCGAGCGGGGCCATCCACCGTTTCAGTTTCAATCGGAGGCGCCTGGATTCTTCAAGTACTTACTTGAAGAGCGGGGGATGAAGAAGCTTACGGTCGCTCGATATGTTCGGAACCTCAATCTACTCGCAGACTACCTAAAGCGAGTTGGAGTTACGTCGCTCGGCGAACTGTCTCCCCAACTGCTGTCGTCCTTTGTGGTCGAAACCGCCCCAAATTTTGCACGGAACACGCGCCGCGACTTGTGCGGGGTTATCCGCACCTTCCTGCGCTTTCTGTACCGGGAGCGGATCGTGGCAGAAGATCTAAGTGTCACATTCGAAGTTCCCAAACTCTTCCGGCTCAGCAACGTTCCACGTTCAATCACTTGGGGAGAGGTACGCCGAGTGCTGGAGGTGGTTGACCGACGAACGGCGCGTGGGCGTCGAGACTACGCCATCCTCCTGATGTTGGTGACCTACGGGTTGCGAGCCTGCGAAGTTGCCAAGCTCACGCTGGACGATATCGACTGGAAACATGAACGACTTCAGATCCCGGATCGAAAAGCTGGCAACTGCACCGCCTATCCCCTCGCGGGGGTCGTGGCGGAGGCATTAATCAATTATCTGAAGAATGGCCGTGCGGAAACCGCCGAAAGACGGCTCTTTCTTCGTGTCGTTGCCCCTCAGGGCCCGCTTGGAACTGGAGGCGTGGGCGCATCCGTGGCGCTCTACCTTCAGAAAGCCGGGATTAAAGTGCATCGAGCAGGGTCGCACACGCTTCGTCACACGTGCGTCCAAAGGTTGATCGATGCCGAATTCCCTCTCAAAACTATTGGCGATTACGTAGGACACCGTCGCCCTCAGTCAACCGAGGTGTATGCCAAAGTCGCCATTGAAACCCTGCGCGAAGTAGCCATGGGTGACGGGGAGGCACTATGACCATTCCGAATTTCAAGAGCGCTTTGGCCGCGTGTCTTTCCGATTTCATCGGATACAAGCAGGCCTTGAATTGCAAGTACCGTACCGAGGCCAACGTCCTGCAAATGTTTGACCAGTATCTTTGCGACCACAGCGTTTCGGATTGCGAGTCAATCGATTCCACCGTAATCGAAGGTTTTCTGAAGTCGCGACCGCGCCGGACGGCCGGCAGCTACAACCATTTGTTAGGCACAATGCTTGTATTTTTCGAATGGGCTCGCGTTCATAAGTTCATTAAACACAACCCCGTCAAAGTAGAGCCCCGGCGTGAAACGGCCAAGCGGATACCTTACGTGTTTGATCTTGCCGATGCGAGGCGGCTTCTTGAGCTGGCGCGTAGGCTCCCTGATAATTCGCGGGGACGGAACCGGGCACTGATTTATGAAACTGTGTTCGCGATACTCTACGGGTTGGGGCTACGTGTTGGCGAGGTTGTGCGCCTGAATCTGCGCGACGTCGATTTCGCTCGCGATACACTTTTCATCCGGGAAACCAAATTCGGGAAGAGTCGGATCGTTCCCTTTGGACCGAAACTCAGACAACGCATCCGCGGCTATGTCCAACAAATCCATGGTGACGCGGGCGAACCTGATGCACCTTTGTTCTCCTTTACGAAAACCGGCCGCATCCGCGAAGGAACAATCAGCATCAACTTTCACAATCTCGTCCCCAAACTGGCGCTCAATATCCCTCCGGGTGTCGCTAGTCCTCGTCTCCATGATCTCCGACGCGCGTTTGCCGTCCGGACGCTGCTTCGATGGTATCGCGAGGGAATCGATCCCAATCGTCGGCTGATTCACCTTTCCACTTTCCTCGGGCACGTCGATCCCGATTCGACTGCGGTTTATTTGACGATTACTGAAGACCTGCTCCAAGAAGCCGATAAGCGGTCCCGCGCTTTGGTACCGCGCGAGGTGCCCCATGACTAGCGTTGGGCAGGTGCTCCTTTCCTTTTTCGAAGATCATCTCAAAGTCCAAAAGGGGCTTCGACCTGGGTCGGTGAAAAGCTACCGGGACACGTTGAAGCTCTTCCTTATTTATGTCGCCGGCGCCTGTCGCCGGCCGGTGACCCGCCTAAAACTAACCGACCTTGCGTCGGAACGAGTCCTGGAGTTCTTGCACATGATCGAAACGGAGCGGCGAAACCATGTCGCTACACGAAACCAGCGGCTTGCCGCACTCCACACGTTCTACAGATACCTCGGAGTTCACCAGCCTGAAATGCTGGCGGAAGCTGAGCGAGTGGAGGCCATTCCCTCCAAACGCTGTCCAGCTCCCAAGACGATCTTCCTGGAGCGTGAGGAAATCGATTCTATCTTCAAAACACTGCCCAAGGACGGCGCGCACGCTCTCCGTGATCGGGCACTTCTCATGATCCTTTACAACAGTGGGGCTCGCGTCCAGGAGGTTGCAGATTTGCGCGTCGGTGATGTCGATCTTGACGGGCCTTTTCGCGTGAGACTCCACGGCAAAGGCGACAAGTGGCGAAGCTGGCCTCTATGGCCTGAGACAGTCGATCTCTTGAAGCAGTTGGACACTGTTCAATCAGGCGATAAAGCCCTTCCTCTGTTTACTTCGCATCACTTCCGGCCACTGACCCGGTTCGGAATCTACAAACTCGTTAAACGTCATACAAGATCGCTGGATACCGGCGCATTAGCCAGAAAGTCCAATGGCGTTTCACCGCATGTATTTCGACATTCGCTTGCCGTGGGCCTGCTGGAGCAGGGTGTCGACGTGAACGTAATGAGAGCGTGGCTGGGACACGTGAGCCTTGACACGACTCATCGCTATGCAGAGATCAACTTGCGAACGAAGCAGGCCGCTGTAACGGCCTGTTTGCCACCCGTCGATGATTCAGCGACGCATCGCCCAACGGGCGGATGGCATAAGGACCAGGATCTGATGAAATGGCTTTGTTCACTCTGAAAATTATGTGCCCGGCAGCGCGCGACACTCCGCTAACGGCACTAGTAGTTCCAAACAGCGGACACAAAACGCCCGGCGCAACATAACGCGGACAACATCAGACAACACGGCGTGCTCCAACCGATTCTCTTGCGACCGCTTCCCGAAGGGGAAACGGGCACGTATGAGCTTGTGGCCGGAACGCGCCGTTACCGTGCCTCGAAAATCGCAAAGCGCGAGAGCATCCCGGCGACTGTACGCGAACTGACCGACGCACAAGCGCTTGAGCTACAGGTCATTGAGAACGTGCAGCGCGTGGACGTGCATCCGCTCGATGAGGCGCAGGGATACGCCGCCCTTATTGAACTTCAACCCGACACTTACACCGTTGAAAGCATTGCTGCCCGAGTTGGCAGATCGCCAGCATACGTGAACGGGCGATTACGCTTGATTCAACTCATTCCCGAAGCGAAGCAAGCGTTCTATGAGGACAAGCTGATGGTTGCTCATGCATTTGAAATCGCACGGTTGCAATCGTTATGCAGTGTTCGTGATTATGTGGTGTTCAACGCGAGAGGGCCAGTTATAACGACGCTACTGCGATCTGGAGAACACATAAGTCATTTGAGACCTGGTCGTTGTGACGAAAAGCGCAGCGAAAGTTTGCTACGCGCGCACCAGGTCGAGGACAGTGATTTCCGGTCGGGCGCCGAGCCGGATGGGGAAACCGGTAATCCCGATGCCGCGGTTCATGTAGAGTTGCGCGCCACCTTTTTCGTACCAGCCCCGGATGTAGGGTACCCCTATCAGGCTGCTGAGGTTGAGCCCGCGGTGGACGAAATCCAGCGACAACTGGCCGCCGCCGTGAATGTCGCCGGCCAGCGTCAGGTCGATGCCCAGCTCGGGATAACGGAAGAAACCCGGGTAGTGGTGCAGCAAAATGTTAACCGTATTCGGCATTACCAACGCTTTGAGCTGCTGCAGTCGCCGGTGGCCCTCTACCTCCCGCGTATGCATCGGGGCAACATCGCCCCCGTCGTCTATCCCGATCAGATTAAGCGTCTCGTCACGAAGGCGGATAGGTGCGCGCTCCTGGCGCAGGATGCGGATACTCTGGGCGGCGAACAAGCGAGTGATGGACTCTTCAATCCCCACGTCCGCCTCATGGTTTCCCAGGCATCCGAAAACGCCGTGAGGCGCTCGCAGGCCCGCCAGCGCACGAACCACCTCACCCTGGGCTTCCGGGTCCCAACAAATATAGTCCCCGGTCAACGCGATCAAGTCGGGCTTTAATCCGTTGGCGATCGTGACGCAGTGGCGAATGTAATCGGCAGTAGTGAACGGACCGATGTGAATGTCGGAAAGCTGGGCGATGTGAAAACCCTCGAAGGCTTTGGGCAGGCGCGCCAGGCGGACGCGCTGACGAACGATTTCTACGTTCTGCCGCTCGTAGAGAAGCCCATAGCCGGCAGCGACGAAGGGAGTGGCGCTGACTAGCACTGCGGTCCGCTCCAGAAAGCGACGGCGGGCGGGGGACAGCGGGGCGGCTTCGGCATCAGCAGCGGTGGAGTGCTGGTGTATAGCCGTGCGCGCTTTGCGGTAAACCCACCCAGCGGCGCGGGCCGCCCGGTCTGCCGCCCCGAAAGCAATCACTAACAGAAAGGCCAGCAGCGATCCCACGAACCACCACCAGAATGCCGCGTCGATGAGTATGCTCTGCAGCCGGTAGTCGGAGGTGCGGATTGTGTGACCAAGGCCCCACTCTGGGTAGCTGTAGGTGAAGACAAACAAATAGACAAGGCCAGCGATGATCGCGAGCCAGACACGTTGGGGCTTACCGGGAATGAACCGCTCCCCGAGGTCAAGGATGCGGCCAATCCAGAAAAACTGGCTGGCGATAAAGATCAGGAGCAGGGCGAAGCCGATCAGCACGAAAGGGACGAACTCGTCGAAACGTGCGACCAGGAATGCAGCACAAGCAAGGATCAACAGCAGAACGATCGCACGCCAGTGAGCGACGACACGTTGATACACCAGGAGAAAACTGCCGATCTCGCCGATTTTAGATGTCCGACACGTTGGACTCACGTTCTGGTCAACTCCAATACCGTAATCTCCGGCCTTGCGCCAAAGCGGATGGGAAAGCCGATCGTGCCGATGCCGCGGTTGACGTAGATTTGGCTGCCGATTTTTTCGTACCATCCGCTGACGTAGGGCGTCTCAAAGCGGCTAAGGGACAGGCCGCGATGGAGAAACTCGAGCGACAACTGGCCGCCGTGAGTGTGCCCGGCCAGGGTAAAGTCGATGCCCAACTCGGCGGCGCGATCAAAGCTGTTGGGATTGTGACTGAGAAGAATGTTGGCCGTGTCTGGCATCATCAGATGATCGACTCCACGCAAGTACGCACTCTGTGGCCAATCCGGACCGTCGTGGTTACCCTGGAAGTCCACGCCAATCAAGTTGAGCGCCTCGCCCCCCGTTTGTAGAGGCATGCGTGCTTGACGCAGGATGTGAATGCCCTCGGTGGCAAAAAGACGCGTGATGGAATCTTGGGTCTCAGTGTAAATCTCATGGTTGCCGAGGCAGCCGAAAACGCCGAACGGCGCCTTGAGAGCCGAAAGCGCTTGTACCACCGCTCCTTCTGCTGCGTGATCCCAGGTGAGGAAGTCGCCGGTCAACACCACTAGGTCCCCCTTCAACTGGTTCGCGATAACAACGTACCTGCGAATTTCCTCGGCGCTCATGAAGGGGCTGATGTGGAGATCGGAAAGTTGGACAATGCGGAAACCTTCGAACGCTTTCGGCAGGCGCCCGAGCCTGATCCGCTGATGGGCGGTTTCGAGCCTGCCCGGGGACCGCAGATCGGGCGGAGTCGTTATGAACTTCTTGAAAGCCCAACTCATCGCACGTGCGACATGATCGATCGTGCCCAACAATATTGCGATCAGGAATCCAAAGTAAGAACCCACCAACCACAACCAAAGTGGCGCTTCCAGCAAGGCTGCTCGGAGGGTCAATCCAGAACCCTTATTGCTCTCGGTATTCCAAGTGAACAGATTGAAGGCGAGCAGGAAAAGATAGACCAGCAACCCAGTTGCCCCCAAGCCCTTTCGCCAGCGCGTGCTCGGAATCAGCGTTTTACCCAGTTCGCGCACACGGCGGATCCAGAAAAGTTGGCTGGCAATCAGTATCACGAAAATAGTGAAGATGAGCAGAAAAAGGAGAGGGCCCGCCTCGCGCAAACTGGGGGCCAGCCAGAAGGCGCCAAAGGCAACCAACGAGAACGTGATCGCCCGCTTGTGCGCTCTGACGAAGCTGATCATCCTTGCCATCTTCGTGCCGGAAAAGTGCGGCGACGCGGTCATTTATGAGGAAATCCGAGCCTACTGCCGATTTGGTCTGATTTGCAATAGTCTACATCCAGTTCGCGGCATAACGCGCAAACTGTGCTTGGTGGCAGTCTGGATTTTCCGTCCATCGGTGCGCAGCAGATTCGAACGATTCTGGTCGAGTGGTCGGCTACTCTTACCTAATCCCGGTTACTTCACCCGCCACTCGTGCCGGTGATTCAACAATGGGGCGCGAAACACGGAGTCGATGGTGTCATTTGGACTGACTTGCATTCAAATTTCGAGGATGAAACAGGAAACCCATTTACGGTGGAACGAGCCAGAGACTATCTCCTGGGGCTTCCAAAGTCAGCAGCGGATCGGGCGCGCCGGTAGTGACCCATTTTGATTTGAGCCTCGACAGAATAGAATCCTGCCATAATGGGTGCATGAGGCGCTCAAGCAAGCCCGAAAGACCCGAATCAGCTAGCCGCCGAAATTGTTCGCCAGTCCATCGAGGAACCCTCTATGGGGGAAACTGTAAAACAGTACTTAGCGCGTATTGGTAAGAAGGGCGGACAAAAAGGCGGCCCTGCTGGGGCGCAAAAACTGTCTGCCAACAAACGGCGCAGCATCGCAAAGAAGGCGGAACGAGCTAGATGGAAGGATTCGAGAGAACCCTCAACTGTTCCTCAGTGATTTTGTCCTCGGCGATTCCTTTCATCAGGACGTAAGGCTGCATCATCGGGTCAATAAAGCTGTACTGGAATCTTCTTTTTTGCCCTTCTTTTTTCAGGATTGGTCCCCGCGGCACCTGCGAAAACTTATCCAAGTGTCGAATATAAGCCTCAATTTTTACCGGTTTCTTCATAATTTTCGTGAGTGGTGTCCTCACGTCCTTAGCACCGAAGAATCCTCTCGCGTCTGTCGCAAGAGCACATGCCAACAGCACTTCTTCGAAGATGCTTTCCTTCGCGCTGTGCGTGGCATTAATATAAGCCTGCCCTAGTGTCTGGGACTTATCTTCCGTGGAAGTTTTAAGTCCGTATTCATAGTCGCTCTGGACGATTTCGCGACGGCCATCGTTTATCACTGATAAAGCTGAATGCTTCGCAAGTAAGTGCATATAGTGCGGAAGTCCTTTAGAGATTTCCGCCATCCTTTTGTCTAGGCCTGCCTCAATAGTGAGTTCTGAAATACGCGTCAAACCTTTCGTAACGATAGCAATCAATTCGTCGCGGGACATTCGTTGCAAGGGGATTTGTATGATCGCTCTATCAATCGATTGGTGCTCGTGGATAAGTTGCTCCAGAGATTCACCAACTCCCACTATCACAAGTGTTGTATCCACAGCTCGGTCGGACAGAGTTTTTATAGTGTCGGACATCGCCGCAGCAGTTGTTGCATCTACCCGGTCAAATTCATCGATTACCACGATGCTGGGATTGCTAGCTTGCTCAAAAATATGACGAATATCTTCGGAATTCGGAGTGTCGCTGACCTGGTCTTCCATCAAAACTTCGCCTTCTTTGGAGTTCATTTGAATCTGCCTGAAGATTTCGCGCCAGATTTCGTGAAATGAAACCATATTGCTGCAATTTACTCTGACCGGAATAAAGTTCTCTTTCCCCGTTGCAAACACAATGTCGTAAATAAGATTGGCCAGAGAACTCTTGCCGACGCCGCGCTCCCCGTAAATCGCAGCGTGCTGCCCTGGAGAAAACACGGTCTCAAGCACTTTGTCTATTTGCCTATCCCGCCCCGCCAGTAGGTCCAAATTACTAATTGGCGTCCCCGGCGTAAACGTTGTGTGTACCAGTGCTCTCAAGCGATATTTCGCCTCGACACCAGGACCTTGCGGCGACGTAGCTGACACAACTACCTCCCTGCGTGACGCAGTTGGTATAGTACGAAGGACACTTGGTAAAGTAAAGTTCCATTGCGCGCACTTTGCGCTTGGCGGGCGATTTGTGGGGTGCCGGGAGTGTCGCTGTGGATGCATGGGGTGTCGGCGTGCAGTGGCACCTGGGAGCCGTCGCGCGCAATCACTTTGCCTTGCACGATGCTTAATGCTTGTTGGGCGGCTTCGGCGGGATCGCTAAGCAGCGCGTCGGGGTGTTTTCGCGAGCGCAAGGTTCCGTCGGGTTCGTGGCGGCGGTCGGCAAAGGCTTCCGCACAAACGCAAGTCAGGACTCCGCGGACGTAGTGTTTAACG
>WNFO01002257.1_pt1 | contig 15800 bp, 17 predicted proteins | sample 5400251 | NCBI WGS metagenome assembly WNFO01 (sample SAMN13153354, study PRJNA577476) | soil metagenome | isolation source: 100 cm saprolite under Madrone tree | place: USA:California | collected 2016-06-14 | reverse complement strand
CCCGTTTAGGCATCTGCATACCTTCTGCTTTCTTCGGCCAGCGAGGAATTACCCCCGCTTTTGGATATGGCGCCCCTCATTCGAGCGCCAGAGGGACTTGAACCCTCCTGAACAACGCGCTGCTCAGCGCGCACTTCCGAGTCGCCGACAAATCACGAAGTCACCTGAATCCGGCATTGCAAGGGCAACAGTGTAACCAGTGTTGTGGCCAATCAATGCAACGGGGGCGGTCGCATCTCCGTCAGGCTCGCACACCACGATTGACAAACCTGGCCGCGGCTACCTGACTTGATCGGGGATCGGGACGTAGGCAAGGCGATAACGTAGGCGTACGCCCTTGTGCTGGTTCTTCGCAGCATCGGACAGTTTCACGCGAAGCTTATGACGCTTACGGTCCAGTGCGTCCGGCTTGAATCCCAGTTCGTACCGAAAATGGAGCTTCTGCAGAATCGCTGCCAGGGCGCTTGCGTAGGTCTGGGGCGAGGCGTCTAAGTATTGACCGCCAGTCTGGGTGACGATGTAGTGCGCGATGGCTTTCTGTTCACCAGGCGCAAACCATAAATGCGGAGAACGGCGGTCCCTCACTCCGAACGCGATGGCCGAGGTTTCGAGGAGTTCATCGATGAAGTGATTAGCCTCAGACCGGTTTATGCTGCTGTAGTCCCCGTAGAGAAAGATGAGCACAGGTAATGGCTCGGGCTTTGACGATCGGGTGCTATCCACGATGTGTTGCAGAGTGTTCTGCAATGCTAGCTCGCCTGCTCGATCGTGAGTTTCTGTATCAGGTCCGGTCGCCAGAACTTGCTGCAACGCTGTCGGCACATCCTCAATGCTCCTGGTCGGCAACAGATCAAGATTCGATCGGCCATCATCACACCAGTGCGCGACTGCCGCGGTATCTTGCCTCTCTATGTACTTCAGCGCAGGCTCGAAAAGGCTGATTTGTCCTGTGAACAACCCCGAACCTTTCGCCTCGTAACCTTGCATGTTGCATTGCACCACAAACCAAAGTGCGAGAGGTCGAGTTGCAAATTGCGCCCCGCTGTCAAAAGTCTTGACCGAAACGAGATGGCCGTTGTCAAAAACCTCAAAATCGCCTTGCTTCAACGTTTTGTCTGGAAGGCCATGCTTAGCATCGAGTGCGATCACATCAACCAAAACCAGATTAGACGAGCTGTGGAACGTGGTCTCTGCGGATTGAAGGGAACGAATGACGGCCGAAACTTCCTGTCCCGACATCGAAGAGACGTTACGTGGAAGCAATGACACCCGTACACACTAGAGTCGGGAGCCTCGGGGGGAGTCGGCGGCTCGCTGACCGCCACCTCAGTCAATGTCCAACAGGGAGCGACGCTAGGGGGAGGCGGAACCGTCGCGAGTTCGGTCACGAACAATGGCAACGTTGCGCCGTCGGGGACCCTGTCCGTGACGGGCAACTACACCCAGACGGGTAGCGGTGCGCTGACCGAGCAGTTCGGCTCGACGCTCCACGTCAACTCGAACGCCACACTGTCAGGCGCCCTGAACGTGACCGTCAACCCCAAGCATCCCCCGCAGTCGGGCGCGACCTACACCGCCCTGACGGCCGGCTCGATCAACGGATCGTTTACGAGCCACACAGCGGGGTTCACGCTGACCACCAGCGCAAACAGCATCAAGGTGACAAAGCAATAAGGGGTGGGGGCCGCAACGGAGTTCTAGGCCGGTCTTAATCATCGAAGTTAACAAACAGTTCATGCCTCGAGGGGCAAGCCGGTTCGAAGCCGCTCGGATTCCTGGCGGTTGACGGGCAACCCAGAAGTAACGACCTTAAATATGGGAATCGACACGACTCGGAGAATCAGCTTCGGAATGGAGCAATTGGAGTCCCTCGGCTCCAAGGCCGCAGAGACTCAATGGGTTGGCCTGCTGACCCCCTGGTCTCGCAAGATGCGCATAAAATGAGATTTAAGTCATTGAGAAGATTGGTCGGGGAGAGAGGATTTGAACCTCCGACCCCCTGGTCCCGAAACAGGGAACTTTGGCCAAGTTGTTGATTTTTCAATTCATGTGAGTGGTGCTTCAACCGTACAAACTCACGTAATTCCTGCTCGGCGCTCCCATTCATTTTCTTATGGGTGCCCCGGAGTGGGTGCCCCAAACCAAGGGATCAGAAACGGGGGTTGACGGTGGGTATCGAACGAAGCGACCGACTTTTGGTTTATGAGTCTCGTGGGAAACTGCAAATTCAACTACTCTGCGGCGCAAATGACGACCCACGGGGCCGCATGAATACTGGAGGTTAACAGTATCGTGACCCTAGTTTGACCCGGAGCGTGTGGTCGGCTTTAGCGGCCAATCTCTGCCCATTTCGCAGGGCGTCGCGAGCTTGCGCGCTTCGGTAACGATTTTGGTGAGCCGGTTGGAGAGGCGGTCGAGGCGACGGCGAGAAGTGCCGTTTGGCAGCAAATCCAGCACCCAGTTCACCTTCTTCGTCAACAGTCCGGTATAGAGCGCGTCCAGCGTACACCTCGCCGGTTTAACCGGCGCACAAGGAGATAACCAAGGTTGTACTTCGGTCTCAGATCGTTCGATAGAGGGGCGCCGTCCACTCCCACGATGGCGAAACGACCCAATAAAAGTGCACAAGAATGGACCGGGTACACGCTCCGCCCGGTCATCAGTTGCCTCGTGTCTGCAGGGTCGTCGTTCCCGGCGACGACGCAGATGCCGAAACGCGCTAACCCCGCGATTTCTTGGAAATAGTTTTTTCGAGGCGGCCTAATCGTCTTATGTCGTGTCCGGCATAAACAATCAAATCGGGTTTCTTCTGAGAGTGGAGAAATCGAATCAACGCTCCAATCTCTTGGACTCGCCAATCGGAAAATGCCACGATTCTGAGATTCATACCGCGATAGGGGACCGTCACAATCTTTCTGAGCAATTCCAGGGCGATATCTAGAAACCGCTTCACCCGCTGAATTAACGCGGGTCGCGTCTAGCCCCTTGCAGACGATCCTCGAAGCAGACGATTTGCCTTCCTTGCTTGGCATCGGCAGGGCCTACCTCTCCAACGTTCGCGTGAATTCGCGCACCACTGCAAATCCTTCCCCAAGGTTCATCGCGAGACCACACTCCTTCGCCAGGGCATCGAACACAGGTTCCCACTCTGCCGGCGGCGTATCGAGTTGACGCGGTCGCTCGTGTGTTGCCCGTTTCGCGAACGTCGCACGGACCGCCACGGCGGTCTTACCTTTCTCAAGCTTCTCTGTGCGGACCAAAAGCACCATGTCGATGAGATCTTTGGTTCGGGTGTTCGCTCGCTCGGCTCGCGGCAGCGTATACGCATGAAGCTTTTCCGCAAATTGCTGTTCGGCCGAAATGACTGGAAATGAGGACGGTTGCACGCCGGCGAAGCCGAGCCAGTCCCGGCCGGTCACCACGTCCAGAGGCTCCAGCACCTCATCCCCAATACCGACATCCACATGAAAGCGCGCAAAATCCCTTCCATCCATTTGCGCCTGGACCGGATACCGGCTACCGCCTTCGGGAGCGCCGTCAAGATCTTCTCTCGCTTCCCCGACGAGAAATTCGAAATAGTCATTCAGGCGCGTCGCCGCCTCCTCTTGCAGCATGGTGCGCAGCTGTTCCCGCCTCTCCATAGGGTCTTTCGACAGGCGCGTCCCGTCGTGCAGCGTCAAGTCGATGTCCTTGGTCGTACGTGCAGAATGGATCCGCAATTCCATCGCGTAGCCGCCCTTCAGCACCCACGGGTAAGTTGCCTTCGGTCCCTTCGAAAACATTCGCGCCAGGAAGCGGTCGAACGCCACTTGCCGGCGGAGGCGTTGAAGGTCCGTACCTTCCTGGCGCGCGCGCGCCTGCAAGCGAGCCTCGAGAGCAGTGCGAAACGCGCCGGCCGTCTTGTAGGATTTCGGTTCGTCTATCAGGCGGGCTGCCCAGCTAGCTCGCGAAGGGAGCGTTGCAGTTTATCGTGTGGCATGCGATCGATTTCTTTCCTTCCAATGAGACCTCGCTGAATCGCTTCGTCGACGGCTTGCTTCAGCTGGCTTCGGTCCACGTGTCCGCTCTGCAGCAGATCCACGATCGTTCGCAGCGGACGTGTCACACGTACCCCGAGCATTTCCTGAACGTCACTTGCGTCGACTGGCGCGTGGTGAATAACGAGGATCTCCGGAATTTTACTGTTGCGGCGAAATTCTCTGGGGACGGTCATGTGAAGCTTCGACGGCATCATGTCCGATAGCTCGTGAAGGCTCAGTGCTGTGTCGTGACTGTAGGCCCCCTCGGGGACTTCCTTCCGGTTTTGCGACCAGAGATACCAGAGCATCAGGTCGGGTCGTTCCGGAGTAGGAAAATCGGCGAGTCGATAGATTCCACGGTGCTCGCGAATCCAATTTCCGGCGTTAACATGGTACGCGTGCGTCTTCTCAGCGAACCCTGACCGGATGGCCTGCTTGGTCGTGAAAAATCCCTGTTGCGATTGGGCTACTTCATGGAGCCGTCGTGCGGCCTCTTTATAAGGTCCAGGCATTATAAGGTCCAGGCATTGCACAATCCCCCAACTTTATTGGGTAATTATGCACTCCGGTTACACCCGAGCGCAAGGGCCGGATAAATATTAGTTAAAGTATTAATTATGAATAGCTTACTCAAATTATTAACGAATTTTACTGTGCACAATCCCCCAAGTTTGTTAGGGAATTGTGGACGTGCCAAGGCCCGCAAAGACGTGGGTTCCTTCCTCGCCCTATTCGGACGCCCCCGTTCTGTTGGAGTCGCTCATGAATCGCCTTCCACTCCGGTTGTGGCCGCGACTGCACCGCTCTGCCGGGGACGGGTTGGTTCCCAAACAGCTTGCCTTCCAGTTCTTCTTCGCCCAACCCCTCCGGCAAGGGCCATCCCACTCCCGCCGCTGCAGCACGTTCCAGATACTCATGGACCGTGCTTAGCCCCATTCCGCAACTGCGTGCAATCTGCCGCTGCCCGAACCCCAACTCGAACCGTAACCGCAGCACCTCTTTGACCTTGCGCATGGACGATCTCCTGGCCGGCACCCTGTTCTCCTTATTTAGGGAGTTTCAATGCCGGGATATTGTCCAGCGCCGCTTGCCCCTCCTGCGATTCGCCTGTGGAAAACATTCCGCTCCAAGCCGAACACCATTCCGGTAGAGGGCAAAAAGTGTTCGCCTTCCCACCGGAATGCTGTTCGCCTTCAGACCGGAATCGCGTTCGCCTTCGACCGGATTCCCCATTCCGCACTGGCCGCTTATGCAAGCCGTTAAGCACAAGGAGTGGAATTGCGCGAGTAATGGCGGCATCCATCAGCAGTCGCGCCAAAGATCTCGCATAGAAAACGGGTCGAGAGACCGGATGCTTCTATGATTCGTACACTTGTTCCGAGTGACGCATATCGTCTGCAACCTGAAATTCAGCGACTGCTGAGCCTGGCCCTGAAACCGCTCCAAGAGTCAGTGGCTTCATGAAAACCAACGAACAACGCCTTGCCGATAAATCTTGCTACCAGTAAATCTTTTCTCTTAAGTGCTGCGGGGCATTCGCCGATGGGGCAACCAAACCCGAGGCTACCAACGACGAGTACACAGCTCGTTCGGCTACGAACCAATCGACCTCAGGGGAACCGAAGGGGCGACCCCTCTCTTCCCAAAGCTTGTACGCCAGTTTTGCCACGAACTCATGCCGATCCTCACCTAGAAAATCGCTGGTGAGCTCCAGCGGTTGTCCCTTATTTAGCTCTCCAAATTCGTCGGGCATTGAATTGGTTCCTCGAATTCTGACTCAGCGGGACTGGCGCGAGCTCGCTCCCGTTATCCGATCTCTCGTACGACGCCGCGAAAGCAGTGTCCTCAGAGATCGTTAAAGATCGCCCACCCCGCCCACGTTCGATGCAGCGCAAACAATTCTTCACTCGATTCCAGATTCTTGAGGGCATCTTCAGTCATCGCCAAGAGGGTGCTTCGTGCCACAGAATGAAAGGAGCCTCCAGCGGCACGGACGCTCCCACGTGCTGGGGAACGAGGCGCGGTGTGTAGTCCCCAGCCGGGCGAGTCGTCGGAACAAAAGCCGTGTAGGTGAAGGCACTTTCCGCATCAACTAGCCGTTCGCCACGATTCATGCGTTGCGTGATTGGGGCAGCGTCTTTCTGCGCCTCCGCGTAGAGCTCGACCCTTACAGCATCGGGATTAATATCGTCAAAAAAGACTTCAACCTGGAAGAGATACTGCTCTCCCTGTTGTTGAACGGTCGCGGAGCCGAATCGCAGTGCTGACCAGTGTTTCGCCAGTTCGGCCCGCCAGGCGACCAAATCGGCTCCCAGTGAACCTCGATTCTGGGTGCGCTGGCGAAAAGCCGCCGCCGCCGAGAGATAGTGTTCATCGGTATATTGTCGTACTGCACGATTTGTCGAAAAGGTCGGAGTCAAGCGAGCCATGCTTTCGCGCATGCGAGCAACCCAGCGCCGCGGAATTCCACGCTCGTCGCGAGCATAGAACTCTGGGATAACCTCTCTCTCGAGCACCGCATAAAGAGTTTCAGCCTCGGTTGCGTCCCAAGAAGGGTCATCCCCATGTTCGCGCCCATCCCCGATGGCCCAGCCTACTTCCGGGGAATACGCCTCCGCCCACCAGCCATCCAGTTCAGAAAGATTCAACCCGCCGTTCACCAGCACCTTCATGCCGCTGGTGCCGCTAGCTTCCCAGGGACGTCGCGGAGTGTTCACCCAAACGTCTACGCCCTGAACCAGATGCTCCGCCATAAGCACGTCGTAGTCGGAAAGGAAAACCACCCGTGATCGAACCTCTGGGCGGCGGGCAAACTCAACCCATTGCCGGATCATTTCCTGTCCCTGAGCATCTTGCGGATGAGCCTTGCCTGCCAGAACAAGTTGCACGGGACGATCGCGATTAACCAGGATGTTGAGAAGCCGCGACGGATCGTGTAGAAGAAGGTTGGGCCGTTTGTACGTCGCAAAGCGACGGGCAAATCCCAGAGTCAAAATATCGTTGTCGAGCACTTGTGCGGCTTGCGCAAACTCTTCCGGAGACGCTCCGCGCCCAGCGAGTTGGCGGGCGTGGACTCTGCGGACATAGTCCACGAGAGCCTTTCGGCAACCAGAACGGAGTTGCCAAAGGTCGGAGTCGCTGGCGCCGCGAATATCGCTTTCCGCCTCCTCCAACGTTCCACGCCAGCGGTTTTTTCCGCAGGTCGATTCCCACAAGCGGTCGGCTTCGGCTGAGTCCCAGGTAGGCGTGTGCACTCCGTTGGTCACGTATGACACCGGCACTTCGCTTTCCGGCCACCGCAGAAACAGACCCTGGAAAATTCGTCGACTGACTTGACCGTGCAATCGGCTGACGCCGTTGACCGCACCGCTCCCGCGGATGGCCAGGTAGGCCATATTGAACGGTTCAGACGAGTCTTGCCGATCCCGCCGACCCAGTGCCAGAAGCTGCTCGAGCGAAATCGACAGTTTCTCCTCAGCGTACTTCCTGAGGTATCGCTCGATCAGACTGGGAGCGAAGCGGTCAAAGCCTGCCTCTACGGGAGTATGGGTTGTAAAAAGGTTGCCGGCACGAGTGACGGTAAGCGCGACATCGAATGGCTGACCGTTATCTTCCATGTATGAACGTGCCCGTTCCAGCACCGCAAACGCGGCGTGACCTTCATTAAGGTGGCAAACCTCGGGCTGCAATCCCAGGGCCCGCAGGAGCCGCCAGCCTCCAATACCAAGGACCAACTCCTGTTTCAACCGCAACTCCGGACCGCCGCCGTAGAGTTCGGTAGTAATGCCGCGGAATGCGGGGAGGTTCGCCGGATCGTTGGTGTCAAGCAAATACAATTTCGCCCTACCCACTTGCACCTGCCAAACACGGATCCACAACTTAAAGCCAGGCAAAGCAATGGCTAGGCGCAGCCATTCGCCATTTGGCTCCCGCACCGGTCTGATCGGCAACTGGCCGGGATCGTTGAATGGGTATAAAGCCTGCTGGTGGCCTTGCGCGTCAATTTCCTGCCGAAAATAGCCTTGTTGGTAGAGCAGACCGATTCCGGTCACAGGGACGCCCAGGTTACTTGCTGCTTTGAGTTGATCGCCGGCAACGTTTCCGAGCCCACCAGAATAAATCGGCAGCGCTTCGCTCAACATAAATTCCATCGAGAAATATGAAATCGTCGACACACCCGAACGCGGATGCGCCTTTTGAAACCACACTTCGGACTCCTCGACAAGCGTTTTCTCTCGGTGGAGATCAGTCAACAGTCTTTGAAACTTCGGGTCGGCAGTAACACTTTGCAGTTTTTCTCGAGATACGGTTTGCAGCAGAACCCACGGATTATGCGTCAGTTCCCAGAGTTCGGGGTCGAGTTGCTCCCAAAGCTGATCCGCGGAGTGATTGAAGGACCATCTAAGGTCCAAAGCCAGGTCGGTAAGAGCATCCGAAATGGCTGTATCGGGGGGACGATCAACATATGCTGGAGTACTCATAGAAAACTCCTTCTCCTGGCTTATCGGCCTAGGCCGCTTGGGTGCTGCGGGCAAGCGTTTCCGAGACAATGGTCTGGGCTTCTTCTTGGATCTGTCGTAGATGGTCCTGGCTCAAGAAACTCTCAGCGTAAATCTTGTAGATTTCTTCCGTGCCTGATGGACGTGCTGCAAACCAGCCATCTTTGGCAATTACTTTGATTCCTCCAATTGGGTTGCCGTCACCGGGAGCAGCGGTCAGAATCTGCTGGATACGCTCGCCAGCAACCTCTGTCGCGTGAATGTCGGCTGGGGACAATCTTTCGAGAGCGGCTTTTTGTTCGGGCGTGGCGGGAGCGTCGATGCGCTCGTAGACGGGATCTCCCAGCTCTCGAGTGAGATCCTGATAAATTTCACCCGGATCTTTGCCCACGCGTGCCGTAATTTCTGCCGCGAGCAAACAAGGAACGATTCCGTCCTTGTCTGTGGTCCACACGTTGCCGTCGCGCCGGAGGAAGGAAGAACCAGCGCTTTCCTCACCTCCGAAACCCAACCGGCCAGCGAGCAAGCCTTCGACAAACCATTTAAAGCCCACCGGTACCTCATAAAGATGCCGACCCAGGCGCACGCTGACACGATCGATGATGCTGCTGCTCACTACGGTTTTTCCGACGGCCACATCCTGGCGCCAGTTCTGCCGGTTCGCAAACAAATACTTAACGCACGCCGAAAGGTAATGATTCGGGGGTAGCAACCCACTTCCCTTAGTGACGATGCCGTGGCGGTCGTGGTCGGTATCGCTGGCAAATGCAATATCGAATTTGTCTTTCAGCGCGATCAGTCTCTGCATGGCGTAAGGCGAGGAAGGGTCCATGCGAATTCTGCCGTCCCAATCCACCGTCATGAAGCGAAACGTTGGATCAACCGAATTGTTCACGATCGTGAGATCGAGACCATACTGCTCCGCAATCCGCGGCCAATAATGGACGCCTGCTCCTCCGAGAGGGTCCACTCCGAGCTTGATTTTGGCATCACAGATCGCAGTCATATCGACAACACGATCGAGATCGCCGACATAGGCGCTCAAAAAGTCGTGCCTGTGGGTCGTGGAGACGTGCAGCGCTTTCTCGAAGGGGATTCTCTTGACGCCCTCCAGCGACCTTCGCAGAAATTCATTGGCTTTCGATTCGATCCAGGAAGTTACGCTCGAATCGGCTGGTCCCCCATGCGGAGGATCGTATTTGAAGCCACCGTCGTCGGGAGGATTGTGAGACGGCGTGATGACGATACCGTCGGCGAGCCCCGTTTTTCGTCCGTGGTTGTAAAGCAGAATCGCGTGGGAGACGGCTGGAGTAGGGGTGTACGAGGTGCCTTCGGAAAGCATTACTTCGACGTTATTTGCCGCAAGCACTTCCAGCGCCGTCGCAAATGCGGGCTCGGACAGAGCATGAGTATCCATCCCGAGGAAAAGCGGCCCGTCAATGCTCTGGAGTTTGCGGTAGTCACAAATCGCCTGAGTGATTGCAAGGATGTGCCACTCGTTGAATGCCACGTCGATAGCGGATCCGCGATGGCCGGACGTACCAAAGACGACCCGCTGTCTCGGATCCCCCGGATCGGGCCGCAACTCGTAGTAGGCTGTAACGAGCTTCGGAACATTCACGAGGATGGAGGGATCGGCCGGCTTCCCGGCAGCGGAGCTAATTTTCACTTTGCACCTCGCCAGGGCGTTCTGCTTGCGGGCTCGCAGCGTCGTCTTGCTGGATGCCGTTGCTAGCCATCGCAGAACTCCTCTCTACCATGACGCGAACATTCACCGACAAAGCAAAATGCGAGCCGACCTTCCACTTGCTATCCATCCGTCAAAAGAATTGCGCTCGATCGAGGCTCAACCCGAAAACTGATTTGGCCTTGCATGGAGGGCTCGTTCCCAGCTTCGTAGAGATCGTCAGGGGCAGTTCGGGCAGTATCCACCGCCAAGCGCCAAATCTGACTCCCCGGCAAGGCAGGAATGGAAAAATCAACTGATCTGGAGTCGGCATTAAACATGAGAAACAAGTCGGGTTCTGACTGTCCTAGAATCAGACACGCAAAGGATTTCTGCCGCTGGTCCATCCAGTCGGGAGTGGCGCCGTTTGGCGCGAACCATTTTATGTCGGCGTCCGTGTAGAAAACTTCTTTTCGCAGTGCAGAATGGGCTCGGCGGAAGCCGATCATTCCTCGAGTGAAGCGGTGAATCTCTTTCTGCTTTTCCACCAGGCTCCAGTCAAACCAACTCATCTCGTTATCCTGGCAGTACGCGTTATTGTTGCCTAGCTGGGTTCGGCGAAATTCATCGCCTCCGAGCAACATGGGAATTCCTCGAGAGATAAACAGGGTCAAGAGGAACGTCTTGATCAAGCGGTTCCGCATTCCCTCGACAGCGGGATCATCGCTTGGTCCTTCCACCCCGCAATTGTCACTGTAATTGGCATCGCTTCCATCACGGCTGTACTCGCCATTTTCGTCATTATGCTTCTGCTTGTAGCTGACCAAATCATTGAGTGTGAACCCGTCATGAGAAGTTACAAAGTTCAGGCTGCTTCCAGGTCCCTTGCCGGAGCCCTGGTACAAATCCGAGCTTCCACAGATGCGACTGGCAAACAATCCCATCATCCCCGCGTCGCCGATCCAGAAGCGGCGCACATCGTCACGAAACCGGCCATTCCATTCCCCCCAGCGCTGCGTGGAAAAACTCCCCACTTGATAGGCACCGCCAGCGTCCCAAGCCTCCGCGATGAGTTTTACGTCACGCAGCATGGGATCCTCCGCAATGACGTCGAGAAGCGGAGCCGTGCGGAGGATGTTCCCATGCTCATCTCGGCCCAGGACGGAAGCGAGGTCGAAGCGGAAACCGTCAACGTGCATGTGCATAACCCAGTAACGAAGCACATTCATGACGAACTCTCGTACGACGGGATGGTTTGCGTTGAGCGTATTGCCTGTGCCGGTAAAGTCCTTGTAGTACCGGCGGCCGTTCTCTTGCAACATATAGAAGATGGAGTTCTCAACGCCGCGCAGGCAGATCGTGGGTCCGGTTTCATTTCCCTCGGCCGTGTGGTTCAATACGATATCCAGGATCACTTCAATGCCGGCGCGGTGAAACGCCTTGACCATCTCTCGGAACTCCAACGTCTGCTGCCCTAGTGCTCCTCCAATGCTGTAGGACTGCTTCGGAGCAAAGAAGGCAACCGGATTGTATCCCCAATAATTCCTGAGTTTCTTTGTTGTGATTGGGTTCAGTCGCATCAGTTCGTTTTCGTTGAATTCGATAACCGGCATCAACTCGATAGCCGTCACTCCCAGGTCTTTCAGATAAGGAATCTTTTCGGTCAAAGAGCGGAAGGTCCCGGGATGCGCTACCCCCGAACTCGGATGAATCGTGAAACCGCGAACGTGTGTCTCGTAGATGACCATATCGGAGGCGGGATGGTTCGGAGGGGAATCCATCTCCCAGTCGAAATGGTCGTAGGTAAAGACGCATTTCGGTGTTGTGCCCGCGTTATCCACCGTCGAAATGCTTAAGTCAGTTAGGCTACTGCACGAATCGTAGCCACGGGCAGCTGAGAAATCCCAATCCTTGACGCCAGCAATTGCCCTTGCAAACGGGTCCAGAAGCAACTTATGTGGGTTGAAGCGGTGGCCTTCTTCCGGCTGATAGGGCCCTTCGATGCGATAGCCGTAGAGTTGACCCGGGGGAACACCTCGCACCCACACATGCCAGACGTCACCGGTCCGATGTCGCACGGGATCCAACTCAATGATCTTGGTCGGAAAAGGGTCGTCAGGATTTTGATAGAGCTCCAGGCGAACACGGGTCGCGTGACGGCTGAACAAAACGAAATTAACTCCGTCTCCGTTTTGATGCGCACCCCACGGCTGCGGATTTCCCGCCTGAACTTCACCCTTCTCAGACGGTGCTGCGAAGCCACCCGTCTGATTCTGTTCTATCGCCAGTTCAGTCATTGAGCCCCGCCATTCCAGATCACCCCACGGCGTTAATGCAATTGCCAACCGTAATTGCATCCGATGGATATGAGATTGGATTCTCCTCGAACTCGTTCAGCACGCCATCACAACAGTTTCTGTCCCGATTCGACTACAAACCATGGTTGATGTCGCTACGTTTTCCTGAGTTTTTCGGTGGTTCAGGCTCCCTTGAATGGGATGCCCCGAGAGGATGAGAAGCAACAAGAAAATCAAAGCCTTTTTTGATACCTCGGAAGGACACTTTGGCGATAACAAATCGTGGTATTCTTCCGGGCTCAACGAGAGTTCTATTGTTGGCTTTCGGATTCTTCGACTGTGCAACGTAATCATGACAAGCAACTTTGAGGTTCTGCGGCAAATTGTTTGAACATGCCAACATGAGTGGCGACAGTGTCAGCCGGGTGCTCTTTCCTCCCGGTTACCGCGCGTCTGGGATACTGCTGCTTTCGCCGGCAACGGACTGGTGATCAGTCCGGAGTGGCTTATTGAGGATGAACTCTTAGCCGCAAGCGATTGCGAGCATCCATCGTTCTCCGTGGCTGCCGTTGACTATGACGCGATCATACCCTTCAAGCATCGGATATTCGAAAAGGCCTGGGACCGCTTCAGAACGGGTACTCGCGCTGACCTCCGTCCGGACTACGAGAGATTTTGTCACGACCAGGATTGCTGGCTGCAGGATTACGCTCTCTTTCGCGCACTTAAAGCCAAATTCGGGAACGTGCACTACCGCAAATGGCCAACCGAACTGGTCCAGCGCCAGCAGCAGCCTGGAGCAAGCGCGTACTGAACTTTCCAATCAGATCGGCCTGGCGTGCTTCGCACAGTTCCTCGTATTCCGACAGGCCGATCGACTGAGGGCGCACGCTCACAGTAAGGGCTTGACGTTGATGGGCGACCTGCCCTTTTTCGTTTCTCAGGACTCGAGCGACGTATGGGCCAACCCGGAGCTTTTTCTTCTGGACGAGCAGCGTCGGCCACGTTTTGTCGCCGGTGTGCCTCCCGATTATTTCAGTTCGCAGGGACAGCTCTGGGGCAATCCCGTCTACAACTGGGACACCCTTCGGCAGTCCGGCTACCGTTGGTGGATTGGGTGGATTGGTGGATTGGCCGTTTGCGTTCCCTGCTGTCCCACGTTAACGTGATTCGTTTGGATCATTTTCGTGGCTTCGCGGCTGCAGGCGATCTCGCCTTTCAACGGCGAGAACCTTGAGGGAATTTCGGGCATTCACGGCACTCCACGCGTTCCAAGGAGTTCTCAGTAATCGGTTTGGACGGATGACATGAGGAATACATTAAGGATAGCCGACTAATTGGACTTGGGAACTCGGCTGCCGTCATCTGATCCCCTGGTGCAACGCTAAGGGGTCACTCGTCAGAAAAATTTGCATCCAGTGTGCCATGGAGAGTCGATTTCGCAACCTGTTGAAAGGCTGGTCGGGGAGGGGACTCCAACACCTTAGTTGTACCGAATGTACCGAAAACTTGGCCAGAAGCCGAAGCAGCGAAGCCAGCGTAAACGATTGAGAGAACGAGCGAAAATTGGTCGGGGAGAGAGGATTTGAACCTCCGACCCCCTGGTCCCGAACTATGAAAATCAAAATCCCAAGTGCTTCATTTGGTGTCGCTTAGCAGCCAGCGCGCCGTTCTTTCTCTCGCTTGATTGTACCGAAGTTGTACCGAGAATCCGGGTGTTGACTTTGGCGTTATGGCGCTCAGTCTGCGAGTTATCGCCGTGAAAGAGGCTAAACAACCCGTAACCGATTGAAAATAGACGGCACCGACAGCCCATTTCGGAGCCGCCTATTTCGGTTCTATCACCTTCAGCCCGGTGACTTGGGCAAAGTGACGCCGGTTGAAGGTAGCTACTTCGCTATCACGCTCAAGTGCCGTCGCTGCTACGATGATGTCGTAATACCCAATCATTTTTCCGGTGGCCTCGAGCAATGCCCAGATGCGCGCATGTTCGAAGGCTGTTTGTTCGGTGTAAGGAATAATCGGCAGTCTCGCCAGAATCGTCCTAAGATAATGATCACGCGTTGCCTTATGCGGGCCTTGGGCGCGTTCCACCCCATGCCATAGCTCGGCGACTGTGATGGCAGCAATTTCGAACTGATCGTTCGTGCGGGATGCAACCCAATTTCGAAGATCGAAAACACCCTTCTCACCCCGAATAATCACATCCGCATCGAGAATTATCGCCATTTATCCATAGGAGCTTTAAAAGTCTTCTGTGCGGACTCCAAATCTCGGTACCAGGCCCTTGCCTCGTCCTTGGGCAGCTCGGCTTCGCCCAGCGCTTCGGCCAAATCTCGACCCAAGCAAATTTTCTCAGCATCTGGTACCAGGCGGGCGACGGGAGAACCATTCTTGAGCAACACAAACGTTACCCTCTGGTAGTGAGCGCGATTGACGCAATCGGCAAAATTTCGAGCGGCCTCTGTGACGCTAATGCGTTTCTCACTCATAAAATCATAATATCATATTTTGTGGAATAATAGGCTGTGGTTACCGAAAACTCCGTCCGACCTGAAAACACAGAGGTTCCGATCATTCGTGAGATCATGGTGGCTACCAAGATGAGCTCTCTTTTCGTCGCCCTTTTCGCTTTGGTAGCCTCCAGTTTTCGAAGCCGTGCGGCGCTGCAGGCGGAGATCCTTGCGCTTCGTCACCAACTGGCGGTTTTCCAAAAGAACGCGCCGCGTCGCTTGCGTCTGCACCGCTGCGACCGGCTCTTGTGGGTCGTGTTGTACCGATTCTGGTCGGGTTGGCGGCGATGTCTGCAGATGGTTCAGCCCGACACAGTCCTCCGATGGCACCGCAGAGCTTTCGCCTGGCATTGGACCAGGAAATCGCGCCGCCTTTCCGGAAGGCCGGAACTTGCGGCAAACATTCGTGATCTAATTCAGCGCATGGGCCGCGCCAACCCCATGTGGGGTGCACCGCGGATTCACGGCGAACTGCTCAAGTTGGGAATTGCGGTGGCGCAAGCCACGCTGGCCAAATATTTGCCGCGGCCCGGCAAACCGCCTTCCCAGACTTGGCGAACTTTCCTGACGAATCACTTTGCACAGACCACAGCAATTGATTTTTTCACCGTGCCGACGGCGACCTTCCGGGTGCTATTCGTCTTCGTCGCGCTATCGCATGAGCGACGCCGGGTAGTGCACTTCGGGGTGACGGAACACCCCACAGAGGCGTGGACCGTGCAGCAGATGCGAGAAGCGTTTCCCTGGGACGAAGCGCCACGATACGTGCTGCGCGATCGAGACGCCATCTACGGAAGAGACTTCGC
>WNFO01002256.1_pt1 | contig 15802 bp, 13 predicted proteins | sample 5400251 | NCBI WGS metagenome assembly WNFO01 (sample SAMN13153354, study PRJNA577476) | soil metagenome | isolation source: 100 cm saprolite under Madrone tree | place: USA:California | collected 2016-06-14 | reverse complement strand
TTGATCGCCATGGCATTCACCCCGGGCCTGCAGCAAGACTTCAAGTTCAGCTGCATCACGCTGGTGGTGGTCCTCATCGCCTATCTCATCGTGTATCGCCTGCGCCAGCCGCGCGTGGCGCCGTCCGCCGTCACCTAGTATCGACACCATCGCACGCAAATGCGTGCCTCCACATAAATTCATTCTTGTCAAGCGAGATAAATTGAACCATCAGATATAAAGCGTCCGCCCGTCATCGCGGCGATTTTGGCAGGATATATCTGAGCTTCGGCGCTAAGCAGCCCGAAGCAGATAAGGTTTAGGAGAATCTCGCGCCGGCAAGCCAGCCAACTCCCCCGCTGGTGCGATATCCCGGCGGCGTGGGTCCCTCAAAAGACCCACGCCGTTTTTTATTTCTGGTGCTTGCGCCCAGAACCGCCGCCGAGTCTTCCCTTAATCTCGAGTGTTGCAGGGCGGCGTCGTGCCGTCGCGGCACAGCGCCGGGCCTTGATCGCGCTGTACAGCGGCAGGGCTGTCCTCATGCGTCATGAGACTTCCCGCAACGCAACCGCACAGTAGACACGCCGCAAGACCCAAACTGATGACAATCTTCACGGTTCCTCCTTCGCTGCCTTTCGCGGCAACCTGAGGCCTCGGGACCCACGTCCGTCACGCGGCTCATGATGAGCGCACGGCTCGATTGAAGCCAGGGTGTGGGCACGCGTGTCGATGTAGGGGAGAGTCTTACTTTTCGCCGGAACGATTCCTGACGCGCCGCATCCAAGAAAATACGAACCGAAAGCGAGATCATGAGACTTATTGATGAGGAGGCCGAACCGACTATTCACATTGGCCATTACCCTCATTTTGGCAGGCGTTCTTTCAGGATGTGCGGCATACGAAAAATGCGGGTTCGGTGGCTGCCCCGGCGACGCTGAAATTACGGCCGAAGTGCGGGCTCTGTTTGATCAACATCCAGTTTTGGAGCCCCCGAATCTACTCGACGTGCAGACTCTCGATCACGTCGTCTACCTGAATGGTGTGGTCGACACGGACACGCAGCGGTTGATGGCGGAATCGGTTGCCCACCAAGCCAAGGGCGTGACCAAGGTCGTGAGTTCGATCGGCCTGAGCGGAGGCCGATAGGCCAAATAGCTGTTACGCTCGAGCCTCGCGGACCGCGAAAGAATAACGAGCGGCCGGTCAGCTAAGTTTCACTTTGGGGGTCAATAAATGCAAAAGACCGACTTGCGGCAGCCTGCCCGACCGGCTGCCCTTCGATGGGTCCTACTCTTCGCTGCACTGGCCGGATGGGAGACTGTCGCCGCCGCTCCGGCCGGCGCAGATCCCGTTCGCACCACGCCCGAATCGCTCGGGATAGACGCGGCGCCGTTGGCGTCCCTCGACGCGGACATTGCGTCGGCGAAATTTCCGCTGGTCGACAGCTTGCTGGTCATGCGCTGCGGCGAGGTGGTTTTCGACCGCCGTTATCCCCACGACTACGCTGCGACCTACGGCAAGGAGGCGCATACCAAGGGACCCCTCAACGCGCGGCTGACCGGGCGCTACAACTACTTCGATCCCGCATGGCATCCCTATTACCACGGCACGGATGAGCACACCATGCAGTCGGTGTCGAAGACGGTGACTTCCGCGATCATCGGAATTGCCGTGACCCGTGGCGACTTCAAAGCGGCGCTGTCGACCCCGGTGCTGCATTATTTCGACGAGAGCAAAGTCAGAAACGTCGACGCCCGCAAGCGCCGCATGACCTTGCGCGACTTGCTGACCATGACCAGCGGCATGGACTGGAACGAAGACCTGCCGTACGACGACCCCGCCAACCCGTCGGATTTGATGGAGGCCGCCGATGACTGGGTGCAATTCGTCATCGATCGGCCGATGAAGGAGGAACCGGGCACCGTATTCGCCTACTCGAGCGGGGCGACGGAATTGCTGGCCTACATTTTCAAGCGCGAAACCGGCGCCGATATCGAACAATACGCGCATACCCATTTGTTCGGGCCGCTCGGCATCCGCAACTATTTCTGGAAGCGGACGCCTCTGGGGGTTGTCGACACGGAGGGAGGCTTGTACCTGAGTGCCGAAGACCTGGCGAAGATCGGGCTGCTGTATCTCAACGACGGACGCTGGAACGGGCGGCGGTTGATGTCCTCGGAATGGATCAAGGAATCGTTGACGCCGCGAATCGACGCGGATGAAGGTTTCAAATACGGCTACCAGTGGTGGCTGCTGCCGCATGGCGAGCCCGCGCGCCTGGCCTGGGCCGCACGCGGCATGGGCGGCCAGCGCCTGCTGGTGTTCCCGGAAGATCATCTGATCGTCGTGTCGACGGCTTGGCACATATTGAACGAGGCATCGATCGAGTTCGATGTGGTTCGCCGCCTGTTGCCGGGAGTACACCCTCACCAGTGCGGGTCGCAATCCGGGGGCTAGCGCCATGGATCACCCACTGCAATGCCGATGCGGAACTCTCAAGGGCTATGTCAGCCAATCAGCGACGGTCAATCGCTGCGTGTGCTACTGCAGCGACTGCCAGGCGTTCGCGCATTTCCTGGGCCACCCCGGCGAGATTCTGGATGCGCAGGGCGGAACGGATGTGGTTCAAACCCGTCCGGCAAACGTCACCTTCACGCAAGGCCAGGAAGCTCTTGCCTGCATGCGGCTCAGCCCGAAGGGTCTGCTGCGCTGGTACGCGGCATGCTGCAATACCCCTATCGGTAATACCTTGTCCAATTATCGGGTGTCATTCGTCGGCCTCGTGCACTCCTGCTTGGAGGGCACCGGCTCATCGTTGGACGATTCCTTCGGACCCGTTCGTGCGCGCGTGAACACGAAGAGCGCCAAGGGAGAAGTGAGGTCCGGCTCGGGCGGCATGATGTCAGCCATACTGCCGTTCATCGCAATGGTAACGCGCCCGCGCATCGACGGCAGCTACAAGCGCACGCCCTTCTTCTCGGCGGATACGGGTGCCCCGATAGTGACCCCAAAGGTGCTCAGCCGTGGCGAGCGGGAAAGGCTGATGAGCGCAGTATGACGAGCGGCGTCCCATGCGGGAGGCCTCATGCTGGGGATTCGCGAAATGTTGCGCTTAGCGCGGCGCCGACTCAGCGCGTTCCTTAGCCCCTGCCTCTCGCCAGTCGAAGCGCCGCGCTTCGCGGAGGATCCACGCGTGAAATGCGGCGCCTACGGGTTTGTCGAGCGCGGCGCCGCTCCAGGCGAGAAAATGCGATTCCGCGAGCGGCAGCTCCGGCGGCAGCACGCGCACCAAAGTGCCGAGGGCCAGTGCGCTCGCCGCCATGGAATGTTGTACCAGCGCGAAACCCTGGCTTTCGACTGCCGCATCGACGGCCGCGCTCGGCAAAGAAAAAACCAAGTCTTGATGCAGATTCGCGGCATCGACGCCGGTGGCGGCGAACCAATCGCGCCACGACGGCAGAGCCACATATTCATTGCCCCAGTCGACCCACAGCAGGGGCCATTTCAATAAGGCGCTGGGACCGGCGAGAGTGCCGACGCGTGCCAGCAGCGCCGGGCTCGCGACAACCAAGACATGATCCGAAAATAATCGCGTGTAGCGCGTGTGGTGGCGCTGGCGTTCGCCGTAGGAGACGCGAAAGTCCGCCTCGCCTTCATCTAAATTGGGTTCCGGGTGAACCCCCGTGATCATGGCGGTGGCTTCAGGATGCTGGTCCTTCCAATGGAACATGAGCGGTCCCAGCCACTTGGTGGCGAGGGACGGGTAGGTACTGATGACTAAGTGATTGGAGTCGTTGCCGCGTTCCAAATCGTCCAGCGCTTTATGAATCTCGGTAAATCCGACCGTAAGGCGCGGCAGGTACAATTTACCCCAGACGGTCAAGTCGATTCCCCGGCCACTGCGCTCCACCAACCGGTGCCCCACATATTTTTCCAGGGTATGCACATGCTGTGTGATGGCGCCGGAGGTGACTCCCAGTTCCGTTGCCGCGAGATTCACGCTGCCGGTGCGGCCCACGGCCTCGAAGGCGCGTATGGCGGCAAGCGGCGGACTTTTCACTGTTGACCCCTGGCGATCGGCATGGCCGGTTCTTGAGTTGAGTAGGGCTAAAGCATATCTCAGCGATAGCCTGCTGATCTCCGAAAAACTAAACCGTAGACTCGATTGGCAGGATCGAGCGCATTCATTGATCCCGTTGCCTGACTCCTAAGTCTTTGCGCATTTCTGCAACTGCCTGAAATACATAGCAAGAAGGGATGGACACATGAATCAGTACTCGAGACTATCCTGTGCCATCACCGCAGTCTTGGGCGCTCATACAGCAAGCGCCGCCGCCCCGTCTGAAACAGCCGCGGCCTCGAGCGGCGAAATTCCGGAGGTGGTCGTCACCGCGACGCGACGCACAGAGAACCTGCAGAACGTGCCCATTGCCATTACTGCGCTCACCGGCGAAACCCTGGCGCAACTTAACGTACAAACTTTCGACGATTTCGTGAAGTACCTACCCAACGTGAGCACCGCCAGCAAGGGACCCGGACAGAACGAGATCTACATGCGCGGCCTCTCGACCACGCAGGGTGGCAATCAGGGGGGCGGCGGAATCAACAGTTTCCCGAACGTCGCGGTGTATCTGGATGACCAGTCGGCCCAGCTCCCCGGTCGCAACCTCGATATCTACGCCGCCGATCTCGAACGCATCGAAGTGCTGGAGGGTCCTCAGGGCACCTTATACGGCGCCGGCGCCCAAGCGGGGGCCGTTCGATACATCACCAACAAGCCCAAACTCAACGCCACCGAAGCAGGATTCAACGCCAGTTATTCCACCACCGCCCATGGTGATCCCAGCAGCAGCCTGGAGGCCTACCTGAACGTGCCGTTGATCGCCGACACCGTGGCGCTGCGGGCTGTGATCTACGACGACGCCCGGGGCGGCTATATCCACAACGTGCCGGGCACTTTCGCCCGCTCGGGGACCGATATCGGCATCGTCGACTATTTCGGCGGCGTCGTGCCGCCCGGCAGCGCGACAGTATCGAACAATGGGTTGGTCAACCACGCTTACAACCCCACGACCTACCAGGGTATTCGCGTATCGGCATTCGCCAAGTTCAGCGACGACTGGAATCTCCTGCTGCAGCAGAGTTACCAGAGGCTCGAGGCGGACGGCGTGTTTGCCTATGACCCTAGCTTGGGCGACCTGAACGTGCAGCAGTACAACCCCTCGAGCGACAAGGATCAATTTGAGGATACCGCCTGGACGGTCAACGGCAACATCGGGCCGTTGAAGGTGGTCTACACCGGCGGCTATCTCGATCGCAAAGTCAGTCAGGTGACGGATTACACTGCCTATGCGCGGGGTGTTTATGCCGCCTACTATCAGTGCAACGGACCCTCGGTGGGCGGCACGGGAACTACCAATGTGTGCTACTCGCCCAGCGCCGTTTGGCGCGACGATGAACAGAATACTCACCAAACGCATGAATTGCGCTTGAGCACGTCCGACGAGTATCGGGCGCGCGGCATCTTCGGGTTGTTCTGGGAAGACTATAAAATCAGAGACAATACCAACTGGTTCTACGGCAATCCGGCGGCGGGCTTCAACGGCCAGGCGCCGCTCGCAGGCACTACGCAAATCGATCCATCGGTGCGTCCGGCCGGCGACGTGTTCTTTGACGACATTACCCGCGGCTACAAGCAGAAGGCCGCCTTCGGCGAACTGTCCTTCGATCTCATCCCCAAGCAATTGACCCTGTCGGTCGGCACTCGCCTGTATAGCATGAACACCTATGAACTAGGTTCCGCGAACTCCGGCTACGGCTGCCGCAATGTACCCACCGGTCAATGTCAAAACGGCAAGAATCTGGATGCCGACAACCTCCATAAAACTTTCTCCGGCCACAAGAGCAAGGTGAATCTTAGCTGGAAGCTCGCCGACCACGCTCTGCTCTACGCCACCTATTCGGAAGGCTTCAGACCCGGGGGCTTCAATCGCGGCCAAGGCGTCATTACGCCGAATTCTCCGTTGTACGGTAAATTCGAGATTCCGCTCTTCTACGCCCCGGATACGCTCAAGAACAAGGAAATCGGCTGGAAGACCTCATGGTTCGATCAGCACGTGCAGTTCAACGGAGCGCTGTACCAAGAAGATTGGTACAACGTGCAGCTGGCCATATTCGACCCCGGTTTGTACGGCAATCAGATCTTCACCGCAAACGGGCCCGACTACCGGGTCCGCGGCGTCGAGGGCGACCTCATCGTGAATGCCACCGAACATCTGTCCATCATGTCATCCTTTGCTTGGAACAGCAGTTCGCAGCAAACCGCGCCCACCCTGGCCGGCAACAGCGGCGTCCCGGTCTCGTTGTTTCCGACGGCCGGCCTTGGCAGTACACTCGCGCAATCGCCGCCCTTCCAAGGAAACATTCGAATTCGCTACGACGTTCCCTTCGGTCAATATGCGGGTTACTGGCAGGTGGCCGCGCAACACTCGGCCCACTCGTACGCATCGGTCATCACCCAGGGCGCCTTCGAATCGCCGCGGCAGGATCAGCACGGCTATACCACGTATGACGCCGCCGTGGGCGTCAAGAAGGGTGCGTGGGGCGTTGACCTCGTCGGCGAGAACCTCACCGACACGCGGGCCCAGCTTTACGTCAACGGCTTCGACTTCGTTCGTCTCGTGACCGTCAATCGGCCGCGCACCCTGGGGCTGCGCCTCGCGTACAAATTCTGATCGGCTGAAGACCATGCCACCGCTTCATGTTTTCAACGGCAAGCAGCTTTCGATCGCGCGCATTCGCGAGCTCTCGGCCTGTTCGGGCGTGGTTGACCTCGCGCCCGAGGCCTGGGAACGCATCGCTGCATCGCGCGCCATCGTGGAGCGGCACATGGCGGCGGGCGCCAAGATCTATGGCACCAACACCGGCATCGGATCGCAAAAAGATGTCGCCGTTGCTGCGCGGGATCTCGCCGCGTTCAGCAATCGGATGATCATCAGCGAGGCCACCGATTTTCCCGGGCCGCCGATTTCCGATCCGGTGGTGCGCGCCGCGCTCGTAGTCTTGATCAACATGGTAGCGGGCGGCCGCACTGGCATGCGGCCGGCTCTGGTCGAGCGCTTGCTCGAGCTCTATGCCGCTCCGCGTATGCCGACGGTTCGCGCCGATACCGCTTTTGGTACGGCCGATCTTACGCCGCTGTCGCAGTTGAGCCTCGCGTTGCTCGGGATCTCGCTGGATGATCGTGCCCCCGTCTTGCCGACGCCCTTCGATTTGGCTCCCAAAGAATCCGTATCGCTGATCGATAACAACAGCTTCGCCTTGGGCGACGGCGCGCTGGTCCTAACGGAAGCCGAGCGCCTGCTCGTGGCATTCGATTTGGCCGCCGCCTCGGCGCTGGAGGGATTTCGCGGCGGCCTGCGTGCGCAGGCCGAGCAGGCCGCGGGCGGCGATCGCGGTGCAGGTCAGGCGCGGTCCCGCATGAATCTCGCGCAGCTGCTCAAAGGCAGTGCCCTACATAATCCGGATCAGACGCGCTTCCTGCAAGATCCCTTAGGTTTTCGCAGCATCACACAAATCCACGGCGCGAGTTACGAAGTGTGGGAATGGACCAAGACCCAATTTGAGCTGGAGATCAATTCGTCCGCTGACAATCCGCTGGTGGACTTGGAATCCGGCGAACTCTTTACCTCATCGAGCATGGTGTCGCTGTTGCCTGCGCTCGCCATGGACTCGCTGCGCCAGGCACTGGCCAAGGTGTCCGTGCAGAGCATGGAGCGTGCGCTGAAACTGCAGTCGCCGCCGTTCACCGGGCTGCCGGTGGGCCTCGCCGCCGAGGATGCCGCCGATGGCGGGATTCTCTCGCTCAATTTGAACTACATCGGTTCGGCCCGAATGGGTTCGCTGCTGGCCGCGGCCGCACCCGTGATCCTGCACTATGTGGGCCATATGGCCGACGGGGTCGAGGATGTGACCAGTCTGCTGCCGCTGTCGGTAACGCAAACCAAGACGGTCATCGATCGGGCCTGGGAGGAGGCGGCGCTCGAAATGGCGATAGCCGTGTGGGCGATGGCTCGCCGCCGTCTGGTGCCCGCGGACTTAGGCATCGGGCCTCGCCGGGTATACGAACTGCTGCTGCCGCTGTTGCACATCGGCGAGGAAGGGACGCGGATCTTCAACATGCGGGACATTGTCGCTGCGGTCCGTGATGGGGACTTCGTCGGCGATTGCCTGTCGGCGGCGGAGTAGCGGCCATGGCAACTGTTCAAGCGCGCGGCGCAGACGTTTCCGAGGTGCAAAGACTCCGCGCCGAGCTCGCGGTTGTGCGGCAGGTGCCGCGGGATCAGGCACGCGCCTTGCCCTCAGCCTTCTATACATCGCGCGAATACCTCGAATTTGAACGCGAGGCGCTGTTTCGCACCCAGTGGATTTGCTTGGGCCACATCGGCGCCATCCCCAATGTCGGCGATTACTTCACGGCCGAACTGGTGGACGAGCAGTTGCTGATCGTCAGAGACACCACCGCCACGGTGCGCGTGCTGTCCAACGTCTGCCGCCACCGCGGCAGTCCGGTGGCCACCTTAAGCGCCGGCCACGCCGCCCGCTTCGTGTGCGGCTATCATGGCTGGACATATGCGCTCGATGGCCGGTTGCTGGCGGCGCCGCTCATCAAGGACGGCGAGCACTTCAGCAAGGCGGCATGCCGGCTGCCGCAATTTGCCAGCGAAATTTGGCAGGGCTACATATTCGTCAATCTCGACGGCGCAGCGCCGGCCCTTGGAGCCGCCTTGTCGCCGACCGAGCCTTACATCCGCAACTACCATCCGTCGGAGCAGCAATTTCTCTATGAGGCTCAGGAGGTATGGCAGACGAATTGGAAATGCCTGGTGGAGAATTTCATGGAGGGGTACCACTTGAGCCCCCTGCACGCGAAGACGCTGCACCCGGTCACCCCGACGGGTTTATGCGAGAAACTGCCCGACGGCGATGCCTTCACGGGCTACCGCGCGAATTTTCACCCGCAATGTCCGGAGCGAGGGCCTTATCATCCGGACCTGACGCTTCAAGAACGGCGCTCCGACGTTTTTTACTGCGTTTATCCGAGTTTCGTGGTCGGATTCTGCCCCGACTTCACCTTGTACATGTGCATACGCCCCCTGACGGCCGACAGCGTCGCAATCCGCTGGGGCATTACCGGCATTGCCGATGATCCTAAGTCCCCCGGGGTCGAGAGCTACCTTCAATTTTGCAAGGAATTCTGCGCCGAAGACCGCGCGCAGCTCGAGCGGCTGCAGCGCGGGCTCACCAGCCGCTCCTACGTCCCGGGCCCGCTCGCGCCCGATCATGCGGAGGGCACTGTTTGGGACATCATTCAATACATGGCGCGGCGTCTCGGCGCACCTGAGTCCGCCGCACCGGTGGCATCAATCGATTCACGAGGCTGACAAGATGTTCTTGCACAATGCATGGTACGTGGCGGCCCTGGACGCTGAGCTCAAGGATGGGCTCATGCCGGTCAAGATGCTGAATGAGCGGATCGTGCTGTACCGCAAAACCGACGGTAGTCCGGTTGCGCTCGAAGACGCCTGCGTGCACCGCAAATTGCCGCTGTCCATGGGGCGCATCAAAGGCGACAACGTCGAATGCGCTTATCACGGCATGACATATGACGGCAGCGGACAGTGCGTACGCCTGCCCTGCGCCGACCGCATTCCGAAGGGAGCGCGCGTGCACAGCTATCCCATTGTCTCGCGCTACGGCTTGTTGTGGGTCTGGATGGGCGATGCGCAATTGGCGCAGCCGTCGGCCATATTCGGCGTCGACCATTACGCCGATCCCTCCTGGGGAATCACCCGTGGCGATGCGATGACGGTCGATTGTAATTACCTCTACATGACTGACAATTTGCTGGACCCATCGCACGTTGCCTGGGTTCATCCCGGTTCTTTCGGCAACGCAGCCTGCGAATCCGAGGCGGTACAGGTCAAGGCAGACCCGGCCGGCGTGACCGCGTTTCGCTGGATGCGCGAGGTCGACGTCGCGCCCATCTATGTTCCCTTCGTTCGCTTCTCCGGCGTGTGCGATCGATTGCAGCACTACGAAGTCCGTTATCCGAGTCATGCGCTCATCAAGGCCGTGTTCGTGCCGTCGGGCGCCGGCGGCCCGGAAGCCGAACATCACGAGTCCGCCTTCGTGATGGACTCGTACAATTTCTTGACCCCCGTGGATGAGCAGCACACCCGTTACTATTGGTTCCAAATGCGCAACGTTCTGCCCGATGATCCGCAGGCTTCGCGTCTGTTGGCCGACGGCGTGCGCAGCGCCTTCGAGGAAGATCGCGTCATTCTCAATGCCGTACAGCAGGGCTTCGCGACCACGCATTCCCCGAACATCGATATCGCAATCGACTCCGCGCCGCTGCGGTTTCGCCGACGCTTGCGCCAGCTCATCGATAGGGAACGCGACGCTCGAGCCGAGCCGCACGCAACATGAATCCGGCCGGCCGCATCAGAGTCCGCTGGCGAATCTTCGCCTTTCTGTTCGGCTTTGGATTCATTGCCTATCTGCAGCAGAAGAGCATCACCGTCGCAGCAGCGCCGATGATGCCGGACCTGGGGCTCACTCAGCTGCAGATCGGCTGGCTCGAACAAGGGTTTGTGGTCGGCTATGCGGTGTTCCAGATTCCCATCGGCATCTTTGCGGAGCGTTGGGGCGCCCGCGGCACTTTGGTGCTGATGGGACTCGCGGCCGTGATCGCCATGCTCGCGACTCCGCTGGCACCGTCGCTGTTCACCGGCACGACGCTATTCGCTTGCCTTTTTTCGCTGCAGGTTCTGCTCGGGGTGTCTCAAGCAGCCACGTTTCCCGTCTCTGCGGGCGTCTTCCAGCAATGGTTTCCGGCCGACCGCTGGGCGTTGGTGGTCGGTCTGCAGACGATGGGATTGCAGCTCGGGGCGGCCGCCACGCCGCCGTTGATCGCCTCGCTCATGCACTTTTTCGGATGGCGCAGCGCCTTGTTTTGGACCACGCTTCCGGCGCTCGGCTTCGTCGTGTGGTGGGCGCGGTACGGACGCGAAGCGCCGAGCGAGCACCCGGCCGTGACGCCGCAAGAGCTCGCCGAAATCGGCAATCACGGCGTCCCCAAGGCGAGCCATTCGATCACTGCGCGCCAGGTCTTGCGCCTGCTGGGAAACCGCAATGTACTGCTGCTGACATTGTCATACATGACGATGAACTATGTGTTTTATCTGATTTCCAATTGGGCATTTCTGTATCTGATTCAGGAGCGGCGTTTCTCGGTGCTCGAAGGCGGTTGGCTCGCGGCCATTCCGCCGCTGGGTGCGGCCTTCGGCGCCGGTATCGGCGGCGTGTTGACGGGAATCGCGTGCCGGCGCTACGGCCCGCTCAAGGGCTTCCGAAGCGTGCCGCTATTGGCGCTGCCCGCTGCGGGACTTCTGCTGCTGCTCATCGTCGGCGCGGTCAACGCCTACGTCGCGGTTGCAGGATTGGCGCTCTGTTTCGGCTTGGTCGAGCTCACGGAGGGTGCCTTTTGGGGCGCCGCGATGACGGTCGGGCGCAGCGACACCATGGTCGTCACCAGCATCATGAATACCGGCGGGACCATGGGCGGCATTATCGGCATACCGATCGTCGCCTATTTGTCGGGGCACGATCACTGGCACGCGGCGTTCTTCATCGGCGCAGTGCTTGCGGTGATGAGCTCGAGCGCCTGGTTCGCGATCGATTTGCGCGCCGCGAGCGCGGATCCTGACGATACTCGCGCATTGAATCCTGCGTCGGCGGCGATCACCGCCGTTTGATGAACGGCGTCGCGCTCACGATGGCGCCCGCCCGCCCCCACGGCGCCTCGATATCGAGCCGCGTATCCGGCGCCGTGCTGCCGATCGGCACCATGGCATAGCCGATATTCATCTTGAGTCGCGGCGAGTAAACGGCCACCGTCACCTCACCCGCGGGCACGCCGTCGATCAAGACCGGCCAGCGCTCCTCGAAAGGGGCAGGCAGAGCGTCGCCCAGGATGCGGATGCCGATGAGCTTGCGGGTAATTCCCTGCGTGCGAACCTTGAGCAGTGCGTCCTTGCCGATGAAGTCGGCGGGCGCATCAAGATTGACGAACCGCTCCAGACCGACCTCGAAGGGATTTGTCCGCAGATCCATGTCGGAGCGGTAGGCCAGGATGCCGGCTTCCACCCGGTTGGCATCGGAGGGTCCGGTCACGGTAATCTGGAACGGCTCCCCTGCGGCGAGTACCCGATCCCAGAGCGCGTCGCCGTGGCGGCTGTCACGCAGGAAAATCTCGTAGCCAACCTCGCCGCTCCATCCCGTGCGCGATGCGATCACCGGCATGCCGTCAAGATCGGTCTGCACGAATTCATAAGGCGCAAGGGCCACACGTCCGCCGAACAACGCCTGCATGACGGCGGATGAATGCGGCCCTTGAATCTGCACCGGGGAGACGTCCGGTTCACTCACTTGCACGTCAAGGCCCGAGTGAACTGCCACGCCCTTGACCCACAAGAGCAAGTCGCTGTCGGAGGTCGATAGCCAGAAATGATTGTCGTTCAGGCGCAGCAGCACTGGATCATTGACGATGCCGCCTTCCTGCGTCGTGATCAGCGTGTAGCAGCAGCGGCCGACCCGGCACGCGGTCAGATCGCGCGGGGTCAGAGAGTTGGCGAACGCGAGCGCGTCGGAACCCGTGATTTCGACCTGGCGCTCAGTGCCGACGTCCCAGAGGGTGACGCCGTTGACGAGTTGCCAATATGTCGCCAACGGATCTTGATCTTTATATGCGGCCGGCTGATACATGTGATTCGCAAAGGAGTACCGCGAGCACCCCGCCCGACGCGCACCGTCGAAAAAGGGCGAGCGGCGAATCCAGTAGTCGAGCGGGCTCACCAGACACCGCCGAGGGCAATCTTCACCGTTTCGCCATTGATCCCGCTCGCGGCATCAGAGGCGAGAAAGGCGATCGTGTCGGCGATTTCTTGCGGGTCCAGCGGACGCTGCGCCGGGTAGGCGGCCACCGCCTCAGCCCACGTCTCATCGAAGCTTCTTCCCTTGGCAGCAGCCATTTGACGGACCAGATCGTCCGCCATCGGCGTCTTGGTCCAGCCCGGCAACACCGCGTTGCAGGTGACGCCGTACGGTCCGACATCCTGCGCTACCGCACGCATCAGCCCGAGCAGTCCGCTGCGCGAGGCGCAATAGGCCGGTTGCGCGGCAACGCCGAATTCTCCCGCATTGGAGCTGACGATCACAATTCGTCCCGAGCGGCGCCCGACCATATCCCGGGCCGCACGCCGGATGAGCTCGAAGGGCCCATGCAGATTGGTGGCGAAGATCTCGTGCCACACCGAAGGGTCCTCGTCCCACACCGCGCGCTCGGCCGCCGAGAGCACACCGGCGTTATTGACGAGCACATCGATCGGCCCGAGGCGACTGCGTGTTTGAGCGATGATGCGCTCGCATCCCTCACCCGTGGCAACGCTCTCCGCCAGGTATTCGACACCGGTTTCGTCGGCGAGCGTGCGCAGATCGGCTAGGGTCCGCGAGACCGCCATGACTCGATAACCGCGTGCGGCCAAGGTGGCTGCGACGGCGCGCCCAATTCCTCGTCCCGCTCCAGTGACGATCGCGACGCGTCCGTCCATCCGCGGCTGACGGCCTCGCTCAGATTCCGGCATTGCGTGCACTCATATTTCTCGGCCTCAACCGTTCAGAACGCATCGGCAATGTAGCCTGCGCCGAGATCGGACGTCATCCAATTCTTCAACGATGTGCTTTAGCGCAACTAATGATTCGGACTATACGGGCCTGCCGTTCAGGCGTTGACTGAAACCGATACCGCACCTTCATTTCGGAGGACCCTCAGCGCTCGAATTTCGTCGACAGAATGATCGACGATGTGGTCCGCTCGACGCCGTCCAACGCGCCGATACGATCGATGACTTGGTCCATCTCGGCGACCGATGCGGTGGCCGCGACGGCGATGAGATCCACGTCGCCGCTCACCGAATGCAGCACGCGCACTTGGGGAATGGCGCGCAGCGCCGCGCTGACCGCGCGCGCTTCTTTCGGACCTATTTTGATCATGACGTGCGCGCGTACGGCGCCGAGGCCATGTTCAGGCGCCAGCAGGGCGGTATAGCCCACGATGATGCCCTGCTTCTCCAGCCGTTCGATGCGGCTCTGCACGCTGGTGCGCGAGCGCCCCACCAATCGGGCCAATCGCGCGGTTGAGGCGCGGCCGTTTTCCCGCAAGGCCAGAACCAGCTTTTCGTCTATGGCATCCATTCGTCTACCGTGTGGATCGGCACTTCGCCGTCTTTTTCCTACGTAATGACGTAAATATACCGTAAAAACGTCTGAAACGACCCTACCATTCGCAGGGTTTCCCATCAAGAATGGCGCCCAATACTGGGAGGCGACATGAAAGACATCGTTATCGTAGGCGCGGGCAAAATCGGCTCCATGATCGCGGAACTGCTGGGCGGGTCCGGCGATTACTCGGTGACGGTCGTTGACCGCTCGCAGCACCAGCTGGAGCGCCTGGAGACGGCGGCGCCCATCGCCAAAATCGCCGCCGACATCACACAGGGCGACGCCTTGCGCAAGATACTGACCGGCAAGTTCGCCGTGTTGAGCGCCGCGCCCTATCACGCCACCCGCACCATCGCCGAGGCGGCCAAGGCGGCCGGCGCGCACTACCTCGATCTGACCGAGGACGTTGCGAGCACCCGCGCCGTAAAGCAGTTGGCCGAAGGCGCCCGCACTGCGTTCATTCCACAATGCGGATTGGCCCCCGGGTTCATCACCATCGTGGCCAGCGACCTGGCCTCGCGCTTCGACCAGCTGCAGGACGTTCGCATGCGCGTCGGCGCCTTGCCGAAATTTCCGTCCAATGCCCTCAACTACAACCTGACCTGGAGCACGGACGGCGTCATCAACGAGTACTGCGAACCCTGCGAAGCCATCGTCAACGGCCAGCTGCGCGAAACCCAGCCTCTCGAGGAACTGGAAGAGTTCTCTCTCGACGGCATTCTGTACGAGGCATTCAACACCTCAGGCGGCCTCGGTACTCTTTGCGAAACCCTCGCCGGCAGGGTGCGCAACCTCAACTACCGCACGATCCGTTATCCCGGCCACGCAGCGATCATGAAGGCGCTGCTCAACGACCTGCGGCTGCGCGATCGCCGCGAACTCCTGAAGGACATTCTGGAAAATGCCGTGCCCGTCACTCTGCAGGATGTCGTGATCGTGTTCGTTACATTAAGCGGCCTGCGCGGCGGTCAGCTCATGCAGGAAACCTACGCCAACAAGATCTATGCGGCGCCGCTGGGCGGCCGCGTCCGCAGCGCCATTCAGATCACCACGGCGGGCGGCATTTGCGCCGTGCTCGACATGCTGAGCGCAGGCGAGCTGCCGCAGTCCGGGCTCATCCGTCAAGAAGACATCAAGCTGCCGGCGTTCCTTGCGAATCGCTTCGGCCGATGCTACGAGCTCGCGGTGCCGGCCGCCGCCAACGCCGCCTGACCAGGGGCACGGATTCGCCATTTTTCGCGGAAAAGGTACGTTATTCTCAAGGTACCCGACCCTCCGCCCAGGTAGCTTGTACGGGAGTCGACACGCGGGCCGGCCTATCGGCAGACATAGGTGATCTTGCCCTGCAAATCGAGGACCCCGTGGCGAATCAACCAGTCCCGCGAATCCTCGGCGTCCGCGGCAAACCAAGCCGCAGCCAGCCCAAGCCTGAAGGTGTAGCCCCAGTCATCCATATCGCGGCACATGCGCTCCCGGCCCA
>WNFO01002255.1_pt1 | contig 15802 bp, 15 predicted proteins | sample 5400251 | NCBI WGS metagenome assembly WNFO01 (sample SAMN13153354, study PRJNA577476) | soil metagenome | isolation source: 100 cm saprolite under Madrone tree | place: USA:California | collected 2016-06-14 | reverse complement strand
GACAGTGAGCGTCCACGGACCCTGGTGGCGGTACGAACCGCGGGCGCTGGGGCGCGGGATGAAACGGCAGCCAGTCCCGGTCCATCGTGAAGGGGCCGGACGCCGAGCTCGAGGGCCAGTCCCTGTCGCCGGGGCGAATGGTCTGCTGCGCACTCACAGTCCCCTCTTCTGCAGCAGGGTGTTCAGCCGCGGGAAGACACGGCGGGCGTTGTTTTCGAAGATCCGCTGTTTGTCTGCAGCGGGCAGGGAGAGTGCGTCGATATAGCGCCTGGTGTCGTCGAAGTAGTGCCCCGTCTGCGGGTCGATGCCGCGCACGGCCCCCACCATCTCGGAACCGAACAGGATGTTGCCGATGTCGATGACACGCACCAGCAGATCGATGCCCGGCTGGTGATATACGCACGTGTCAAAGAACACGTTGTTCATCACGTGCTCCGCGAGCGGCGGCCGTTTGAGCATGTCCGCGAGTCCGCGGTAGCGACCCCAGTGGTAGGGCACGGCCCCGCCGCCGTGCGGAATGATGAAGCGCAGCGTGGGGAAATCCCGGAACAGATCTCCCTCGATGAACTGCATGAACGCGGTGGTGTCGGCATTGATGTAATGAGCGCCGGTCGCGTGGAAATTCGGATTGCACGAGGCAGAAACGTGGATCATCGCGGGGACATCGAGCTCGACCATCTTCTCGTAGAACGGGTACCAGTGCCGGTCGGTGAGCGGTGGTGATCTCCAGTGCCCACCCGAAGGATCCGGATTGAGGTTGCAGCCGATGAAATCCAACTCCCGTACGCAGCGCTCGAGCTCTGCAATCGAGTTCGCAATGGGTACTCCGGGCGACTGCGGCAGCTGGCACACACCGACGAAATTCTCGGGATACAAGTCGATCACGCGTTTGATGAGATCGTTGTTCGCGCGAGTCCAGGCGCTGGAGATCGCCTCGTTGCCGATGTGATGCCCCATGGCCGAGGCGCGTGGCGAGAACAGGGTGAGATCCGAGCCGCGCTGCTGCTGCAGCCGCAGCTGATTCTTTTCGATGCTGTCCCGGATCTCATCATCCGCGATGGCGCCGGGCTTTGCCGCCGGGGCGGTCGGGTCCTTGACACCCGCGAGCTGTGCGTCGCGGAATTTCTGATGGGCGGCCGGCGCCGTCGTGTAGTGACCGTGACAATCGATGATCATCCGCGCCTCCTACGACCGCTGCGGCGCCGGCGCAGGCGTGCGCGCCAGCATGTTATCGAGCATGTCCATCAGTGCTTCGTGGCTCAGTGCTTCGACGTGCTCGGCGGCCCATTGCTGGCGCTCGACACAGCCACGGCTCATCCAAGGGTCGAGACCTGCCTCCGCCACCGTGTGCACCACCTCTCGCATCTCCTCGGCGCGCCGCCGACCGTGCTGCAGGGAGCGCGAAATCATGTAGCGCGCGAGTTTGCGCCAGTCGCCGACGGGAAAGAGGTCATTGAGCGATGCGAGCACCGCGTCCTCCACGCCATGACGCCGGGCCGTCAGCAGCGCCTCGGCGAGCAGCGCCTCCATCCCCTTGACCATGACGCTGCGGCACATCTTGGCAGCAGACGCCGCTCCGAGCGTGTCGGAATACACCGCGGCGCCGGTGAAACCGAGCGACTGTGCCAGCGGCAGGAAGTCCCTGGCATGCGGGCCACTCAGCCACACCGCAGAGGCGATACGTTGCGGCGCGATCGGCGACATTATCGCAGCCTCGACATAGCAGCCGCCTGCGGCTTCGATCGCTCGGGCGGCCTCCGACTTGGTTCGCGGCGATACCGAGTTCAGGTCAAGATAGAACGTGCCGGGCGTGAGCGCCTCGGCGGCTTCGGCCGCGGCGGCTCGACATTCGCCCGCGGTGACGGCGGAGACGACAATGGCGCGACCGCGGACCGCCCCGGCCATGGAGTTCGCCGCCTTGAGAAACGGCAGCGCCCCGGCGGCTCGCCAGGGCTCACTGCCGTCGACCGCAAAGAGGCGGTCCCAAGCGCAGAGGTCCACGCCTTCGGCCCGCTGTAGGTCGTTCGCAAGGACCTGGCCGACTTCTCCCAGTCCGATCAGACCGATGCGGCGCGGGCTCGTCATGGATCGCTCCAGGCGCTTCCCGGGACGAATACCTCCCCTTGCATCAGTTTGCGGGCCGTGCGCAGCAGGGCGGAGCGGTTCACCGTCACGGTGGTGCCCGCCACCGTCACATCCAGCTCCACGGTAAAGAATCCGGTCGGATGCTCGATTTCCAGGCGTTGCGACCCCGAACGGGGCGTAAGGCCGGCAACCTGTGCGGCAACGGAGCCGGGAGTGACGCAGGCGGTGGCGACGCTCACGGCACCCAGGACCCCGATGGCTTCGTGCACCCGATGCGGTATGAAGGTTCGCGTATGGACGGCGCCCCCGTGCCGCGCGCGTGAAACGAGGCACATCTTCGGTACCGTCTTCTTGGCAACGTCGCCAAGATTCATGCGCGGACCCAGCGCCAGCCGAATGCGCTCGATGCGGGCTTTGAGCGCCTGATCGGCTTCGAGCTCTGCGGGTGATTCAGCGCCGTGCTTGCCGAGATCTGCGGCTCGGATCAGGACGACGGGCATGCCGTTGTCAATGCAGGTCACCTCGATTCCTTCGATGCGGTCGATGTTGGAATCGGTCGGAAACAGCTTGCCGCATGAGGATCCGGCCACGTCCAGAAAGTCGATGGGAATCGCGGCCGCGCTTCCAGGTACACCATCGATACGCGCCTCACCCTCGTATTCCACCGCGCCATGTGGCGTCGGAACATGCGCAACGGCGATGCTTCCCGTGTTGAGCATGTGGATGCGCACGGGCGTGGATTCGCCCGTGATGCGCACCAGGCCCTTTTCGATGGACCACGGACCGACACCGGCGAGGATGTTGCCGCAGTTCTGGGAGTCGCTCACTTCCGCTTTATCGACGACGACCTGAAGGAACAAATAGTCCACGTCCGCATCCGGCCGCTGGGAGGGGCCTATGATCGCGACCTTGCTGGTAAGCGGGTGTGCACCGCCCACGCCATTGATCTGGCGGGGATCAGGCGAGCCCATGGCCGCGAGCAGGACCTTGTCTCGCGCGCGCGCGGATGGCGGGAGGTCCTGCGCGTGAAAGTACAGGGCCTTGGACGTTCCGCCGCGCATGAGAGTGCCGGGAATGCCGCGCAGCATGTCGCTTCACTCCGCCAACGACTGCGGGCGGTAGACCAGTCCGCGCTTGGCCAGCTTGTCCCGCATGTCGTAGATATCGAGGCCCAGTTCACCCCGTTGCAGACGCTCGCGCACCGTGGCTTCCTTGGCTTCACGCGCCTCACTCGCCTTGAGCACGACTGCAGCCTCGAGGCGTGGAACGATGCACACACCGTCGTCGTCGGCGATCACCACGTCACCAGGATTGACCACCCCGCCTGCGCAAACGACCGGAACATTCACCGAGCCCAGGGTTTCCTTTACGGTTCCCTGCGCGTGTACGGCCTTTGACCAGACCGGGAAGCCCATGCTAGTCAGGTCCCGCACGTCCCGTACGCCGGCATCGATGATGAGACCGCGCACACCGCGGGCGGCGAGCGACCCGGCAAGCAACTCGCCGAAATAGCCGGCGTCCGAATAGGAGGTCGGTGCGACGACCAGAACGTCGCCGGCCTGGCACTGCTCGACGGCCACGTGGATCATCCAGTTGTCCGCCGGAACGACGCTGACCGTGACTGCGGCACCGGCGATGCGAGCACCCGGATAGATGGGGCGGAGTGCGGGACCCAGGAGCCCGGTTCGGCCCTGCGCCTCGTGGACGGTGGCTACGCCGTAGCGCGCCAGGCCATTCACCAAGTTGGGGTCGGCGCGGCGAACATTGGTGTACACGACATTCATGGCAGCTACCTGCAGCGGCTGGAACGCGCAATTGTCCGGCCGCGCCCGCCCGGCGGGGTAATTGCAATTCACGGCCGGGTATAAGAAATTGTGGACATGAGGACCCGTGGATCCCAGAGTCCCAGCGCCACGCCCAACCTCCGGCATCTCATGCTGTTCGATCAGGTGGCCCGGCGCGGCAGCGTGAGCGCGGCGGCCCGCGCGGCGCACCTCAGTCAGCCCGCAGTTACCCAGGCGGTAGGTCACATTGAGGCCGCACTGGGAGCGCGTCTCATGCAACGCAGTTATACCGGGCTGGCGCTCACCGGTGCGGGCCGTGCGGCCGCTCAACGGGTCGACCGGGCACTCCAGATGCTCCGGGAAGCCCTCGTGGCGGTGCGCACGCGCTCAGCCCATGCGGCGTCCGGAGACGTCTTGAGGGGCATAACCTCCACGCAACTCAAAGCGCTCATCGCCGTGGTGGAGGCGGGCGCTTTTGCCCGTGCGGCACGGCGCGCGGGGCGCGCACGGGCCGCCGTGCACCGCGCTGCGCGCCAACTGGAGAAATCGCTCGGCACCGATTTATTCGAGGTCACGAGCTTCGGCGTGCGCCCGACTCGGGAGGCGGAAAAGTTGGCCTTGCGCACGCGCCTGGCGTTTGCAGAGATTGCGCAAGCCCAGGCCGAGGTTGCGGCTGCCCAGGGTACCGGCAGCGGCGCAACGGTAATCGGGGCGATGCCTCTCGCGCGCAGCGTACTGGTCGCACGAGCGGTCCTCGAATTCGCCGCGGCGCGACCTGAGCACGGGATCAGTATTCTGGACGGCCCCTACGAAAGCATGCTGGGGGCTTTGCGCCGCGGCAGCGCGGATGTGCTCGTCGGTGCCTTACGCGATCCCATCCCGTCTGAAGACATTGTGCAGGAGCACTTGTTTGATGATCCGCTGGCGATCGTCGTGGGGGCACAGCATGCACTGGCGAGTAACGGCGCGCCCACCCTGGCAGCGCTATCGCGCTATCCGTGGATTGCACCGCGGCGCGATTCTCCCCTGCGGCGGCATTTTGACGCGCTCATCGAGAGACTGGACGTGCAGCGGGCGGTGGCTCCGATCGAATGCAATTCTCTGGTCGCGGCCCGCTCGCTGCTCTTAGCGAGTGACCGCGTCATGCTCTTGTCGGAACACCAGATCCAGCACGAGCTTGCGACCGGCCAGCTGGTGGCCTTGCCGCATCCGTTTGGAGCTGTGACACGGTCGATCGGCCTGACCGTCCGCCGCGACTGGCGACCGACGCAGGTGCAGGCGCAACTCGTTGAAGGACTGCGGCGCCACGCGCGGGCGGCTTCTTCCCGGCAAGCCAGGCCCAATTCGGCAACGGCATGAGTCGCAGCGCATCGTTTGTCCGGCCGGGTCGCCTGCCCGGCAAGCGCGCGCAGGTTACTTCCTGCGCCACGAGAGGCAGCGCCTAAATAGGCTCGCTCATCATGCGCTCTACTCAGGTGGCGATCGTCGGTGCGGGGCCTTCGGGGCTGCTGCTCTCGCAGCTGTTGCGTCGCAACGGGATCGACTCGGTCGTACTGGAGAGCCGCTCCCAGGATCACGTGCAAGCCCGCATCCGCGCGGGGCTGCTGGAGTGGACCACCGTGGAACTGCTTCAGGAGGCCGGGGTTGGCGAGCGGATGATGCGAGACGGACTCGTCCATGACGGCTTTGACGTCGCCTTCGCCAACGGTCATCACCGGATAGACCTCAAAGGACTGACCGGGAGAAGCGTTCTGGTCTACGGGCAAACCGAACTTCAAAAGGACCTCGTGCAGGCCAGAGCGAGCGAACCGGGGGCCGTTGTCTGGCAAGTGGGCGACGTGGTCCTCCACGACTGGGGCACACGCCAGCCGCGCGTGACCTATACCCACGCCGGCGCGCGTCACGAACTGCGGTGCAATTTCATCGCCGGCTGCGATGGCTACCACGGCGTCAGCCGCGCGGGCGTACCGCGGGAGAAACTTTCACAGTTCGAGCGCGTGTACCCATTTGGATGGCTCGGGCTGCTGGCCGACATGCCGCCGCTGCATGAGGAGCTCGTGTACGCCAATCACGAACGGGGGTTTGCACTTTGCAGCATGCGCTCACGGGGTCGGAGCCGCTACTACGTGCAGTGTTCGCTTGAGGACAAGGTGGAGCAGTGGCCGGATAGCCGTTTCTGGGATGAGCTGCACGCTCGCCTGCCCGCGCGGTACGCCACTCGGCTGATGACAGGCCCGTCGCTTGAAAAGACCATAGCGCCGCTGAGGAGTCTGGTCACCGAACCGATGCAATTCGGGCAACTGTTCCTGGTGGGCGATGCGGCGCACATCGTGCCTCCCACGGGAGCGAAGGGCTTGAATCTCGCGGTGGCCGACGTTCGGGTGCTGGCGCAGGGCCTGGTCGAGTTCTATCGGAGTCGAAGCTCGACGCTGCTTGATGAGTATTCCGCCAGGGCGCTGAGCCGGGTGTGGAAGGCGACGCGCTTTTCCTGGTGGTTCACCACGCTGATGCACAGGTTTTCCGAGGATCCGCTCGCGCACCGCCTGCAGTTAGCTGAGCTGGAATATCTTGCTCGATCCACTGCTGCATCTCAGACGCTGGCGGAGAACTATGTCGGACTGAGATTTGACTGACGGACCATGGCTTTGAGGTTGCCGAGCGAGTTTGCTGGCGCGCGAAGACGTGCAGTTGAAGTACAGCTTCTATCAGCAGGCTCTGTACACGGATACGTTCGCGAGTCTGATACGTTCCGATCACCGCATGCAGGCCGACAGACTCTCCATCAGGGAATATCTGCAACTCGAGCACGCTGTTGTGCGTGCGGAAAGCCGCACCGAAGAGGTCATAGAGAGCTATCTGGCGCGGAGGAAGATCCGTCGACAGGTAGTCCTGTCAACACCTCACTTTGCCAGTGCGCCCATCATCGTCGCGCAATCCGATCTCATCGTGACCATTCCGGAGCCGTTAGCGAGCTACTTCTCGTCCGTTGCGGTGGGTGTGCGTGTTGTTCAGCTGCCCTTCGACCCGCCACGCATCCTGATCAAACAATTCTGGCATCGCAAATTCCATCATGATGCGCGCAGTCGTTGGCTGCGCGCGCTCGTGTGTGAGCTTTTTCAGGAACAGCCCTAGCATCGCGGAAACAAGCGCGTTTTGAACCGTCGTCTCGGCGTCCCGGCAGTTCTGCTACGACTATGTCCGTAACAGGCCCGAGCGGCGCGCGCATGGCGGCGATGTCCTTCCTTAAACGGTAAGCGGCGTGCTGCGCGCACGGACCTCCATAGACGTGGAGACGATGCTACCCCGCTCACCTCTTTCCGTAAGCTGTGAAGATGTAATCCTTGTTCGCCACTCTCGTATGACACGCGAAGCCGCAATCGACGACTCCGGTCTTATTGGACGCGAACGTGTCGGACGCGGGGTCATAGTCAAACACGGCGTATGCCCATCCCTTCGTGTTCGGGAATCTCTTGCTATCCTTCTCGATCAAGAAAATGTCTTGCAAGGTGTTCGGTATTCTCACTGAGAAGGGAGCCTCGGTACTTTTTTTCGGTTTCCACTCGATCTTCGCAATCTTGGAGCCGTCGGGGAAAGGCTTGCCGTTGAGCGGAACGCCGGCCCGGTAGGCGTCGATCATTGTCGGATTGGCGACCATCACCTTGAGCAGGTCTTCGGTCTGACTGACGGCGACAACCTGCCAGTTCTCATATCCCCTGAAGTCAGAGAACGCGAGCCCGTTTGGCACCTGCAGCGTGTACTTGTCCTGCGCAGAAATGGCGGCGCCGCCCAGCACCGCGAGCGCTATGCCAAATGCGGCCGCTGAAACGGCTCGTAAGGCGCGGGAAGGCGAAAAAGGTCTTACAAGCATGACTTTTATATGGACGCCTCCCGATGTGCAAGGGCTGTTGGGTATGATGGCCGACAGATGAGGCTGCAGGTTTATATCCGGCCTGTTGTGCAGACCGTAGCCTGCGGGCCCTGATGGATTTCGCTGACCCACGCCTCATTTCTCCTGAGAGCTCAAAGCTCGGACAGTCATTCAGACTTAGCGGGTCACGGTCTGACCTGTTTACCATCACACGTTGTAGTCCTTGCGCAACCTTTTGGCGTACCTTCCTTTGCTGTGGATTAATCGATCGTGTGTACGGCCCTATGCAGGTCGACTCACGTACCCGGATTGATACGCCCGTTCATGGGCCAACAGCGCCCAGATCGTGCGTGCCATCTTGTTCGCCATCGCGACGACGGCCACATTCTTCGGCCGACGCTTCACTAATTCGCTCAACCACTCGGGCGGCGATTTGCTGTGCGTCAGCACCGAGCGAGCACCGTGGATCAGCAGCGTGCGAAGATACTTATCGCCGCGCTTACTGATGCCGAGTAATCGCACTCGTCCGCCCGTACCGGTCTGCCGCGGCACCAACCCGAGCCAGGCCGCAAACTCGCGACCCGACTTAAAGGCTTTCGCATCGCCCATCGTCGCCACCGCCGCGGTCGCACTCAGCAGCCCCACGCCGGGGATCGCCGCAATGCGCTGTGTCGCCGGGTCCTCACGCTGCCATTGACGTAATCGCCCCTCGATTTGGCTAATCTGCTCATCGAGCGCGCCCAGCCGTGCGTACTGTTCGCGCAAAGTCTCGATCACGATCGCCGGTAACCGATCGGATAATCGCCCCAAAGCCCCCGGGATATCTCGCTTGATCCCGGCGCGCCCCTGCGGCATCACTTCGCCGTACTCCGTGAGCAATCCCCTCAGACCGTTGATCTGCGCGGTGCGAAACTTCACCAACTGCTCACGCATCCGGTGCAGCGCCAATACCGCTTGCTGCTCTTCGCTCTTGACCGCTACCGCCTTGATCCCGGGCTGTTGCATCGCCGTCCATATCCCTCGCGCATCCGCCACATCGTTCTTATTGCCGCCCACGAACGGTTTGACCATCCGCCCCGACAACAGCTTCACTTCATGACCGAGCTGCTGCAGCGCACGCGCCCAGTGCTGCGATCCGCCGCACGCTTCCATACCGATCAAACAATTCGAACGATTAGCAAAATGCTCCAAAAACTTCTCCCGCTTAAGCTGCAGCGCCACAATCTCGCCCGTCTCCGGCTCGACCCAATGCAGCTGAAACACCCGCTTTGCGATATCCACTCCAACCACGATACGATTCATCTCGGACCCTCCGGTTGCCTGTGAAGCCTGAACACCTTCCACCTTGGCACTTTGATGCCGTCGGCCCGGAGGGTCCACTTCCTTCACAAGTTCACCCGCTCACTTCACCTTCGAAGTGGGAGGCGTCCATACCATTTCTCCTGCTGGTCGCTTTGGAACGATGCGCGTTTTGCAAGTCAAGACTCGATCGTACTAGGACTCTTAATCTTCAATCCGCAGCCGAGCCATTGGGCCTCGTCGCACTACGAACTTGCGGTAGCGTCCACTGCTTCACGAATCAGTTTGGCTGCCCCATCGGTTGCGGGTGATGGCGCGGCTCTCAAGAGCATACTCCGTGTGTAGCTTCAGCGGCTTCCGGACAAACGAGTAGCGCGAATGCGGGCGACCTCCGGCCTGCTCCGATCCGAATGGCCCCTGGCGCGACCGACTTCCGAGGTACCGCCGAGCGACGGCTGCTGAATCCGCGCGCTCATGTCAGGTGCGCACCTGACTGCTCGAGCGAGTGGTCGGCTCGGAGGAGGGCCAGAGCCTCGGCACGATCATGGGCGTGCGCCTTCGGTACGCGACATAGTCGTCGCCGAACGCCTCGACCAAGTCGCGCTCTTCGAGCCGGATCGCAATCAGGATGTAACCCGTGGTCATCACCGCAAACACCAGGTGCGCGACGGTCATCACCGGCGCGGCCCAGAAAATGATGAGCCAGCCGATGTACAGCGGATGACGGACCAGCTTGTAGAGGCTCGGCGTGTGAAACTGCGGCGGACGGTAGCTCTGGCGCGTGAGGCGGCGCCACACCTGCGCCAGGCCGAACAAATCGAAGTGATCGATCAGAAACGTCGTGTAAAGCAGGAGCAGCCAGCCGAACACATAGAGTCCGATGACGGACGTGTGCGCCGTCCCCACGGGAACGCTCCACACGACACCGCCGATCGGCTCCCAATGCACGAATAGCGCCACCAGCACCAGCGAGCTCGCGAGAACATAGGTGCTGCGCTCTGCTGCCTCGGGAACAATGCGCGTCCACCAGCGCTTGAACGCGGGGCGTGCCATGACACTGTGCTGGATAGCGAAGAGCGCCAGCAGGCCGAGGTCGATCGCCAGGGCCTGACCGAGCGGGCGATTCGGCGCGTCATCCAACAGGGTGGGCGTGAGAAAACCGCCGATGAATCCAACGGCGTACACGAACACCCCCAGGAACACTGCATAACAAAGCAGACCGTAGATGAAGATTCCGATGCGTGACATGGCCGCCTCCTTCTTGGCGTAAGCCCGAGGGGCGGCAGGATGAGGGCCGGACGAGGGGGGCGCATCGGGGGTCCACCCCCATGTTTTTGGCGGAACCCCCTAGTTTTCGCGCTTAGCCAGCAGGCCGCGCTTGCGCGCGGCCTCCGCGGCTTCGCGGCGGGTGCTTGCACCGAGCCTCGCCATGATCGCTGCGACGTGGTGTTCGGTAGTCTTCGGCGAGATGCACAGTCGTCCCGCGATCTGCGCGTTGCTCAGACCATCAATAACGAGAGCGAGCACCTGCCGTTGTCGGCGCGTCAGTCCGGCGGGACTGGCACGTGTTTCCGCGATCGGCCCGCGCGGTATCGCCCGCACACCGCGCGCGCGCATCTGCCGGCGGAGACGCGCGGCCGCGGGCACGGCCCCCAGGTTGTCGAATAGCGTCAATGCCTCACGCTGAGCGGTATCGTCACCCATGGAAAACGCGATGGCCTGCTCGTACGCGCAGCCCAGCTCGCCCCAGGCTTGGGCCGCCTCGCGCCATGCCCCCGCGATGTGCGCCCGAAATGCGGGCCGTAGCCGGCTCAGGATCTCCTCTGGGATCTGCACCGGCTCGCCCAAGATCTTCAGCCACAGCGCCGTGTCGGCAAGGGTCCAATGCTGCCCTTGCGCGCGAAGCGCGGTATCGAATGCTGCGCGCAGACGATCAAGCGCTCCCGGTCGCGGAAGCCCCAGCCAGAGCGCCTCGGCGTCGACCACCGCGAGTGGCGCACGACGCATGATGTCTCGCTGTGAAGTCGGCATGGCGCGCAGCTCGTCGAGCACACCGTCCTCCGGCACGCCCGTCCTGATGCGAGCGCGAGCGAGTGCGATCTGTGCGTTGCAACGGATCGTGCCGTGCGGATACGGTCCGCAGAGCACGAATTCCGCTTCGGCGATGGCGTCCCGTACGCGCCCGAGATCGAGCAGCGCAAGCGCGCGCGCTCCGCGGATGTAGCCTTCGAGAGGGTAGTTGTCCCGCGCGAGCGCTGCGCCGATTCCCTCCTCGAAATATTGGAAAAGATGCTCATAGCGCCGGTCGCAGGTCTTCATGTAAACCAGGTTCACATAGAGACGCGGTAATAGGTCGGGCTTGCCGCGCCGGCGTGCTTCGGCGATCGCCGCGAGCATGTGCGTTGTGCCCCCTTCGAGGTCCGCCGAGCCCTGCGCGGCCGTGGCATTCGTCAGCGCGTGCAGGTAGATGTCCGAACGACCCAGGCGCTCGGCTCGCGCCATCGCCTCCTGTGCACGCGGAATCGCCAGGTCATTCCGATCGGCCACCATGTCGAGCTGCGACTGGCCGCTGAGCGCCATGGCGTATTGCCAGCTCTCCTGATGGTCGCCCAGCACCTCCAACGCTTCCTGCAATTGCTGCTCGGCCCGCTCGACCTGACCGCGCTGCCACTGCAGACGAGCGGAAATGCGCAATGCATTGCCGAGGCCGACGATGTCGCCGGCGCGCTTGCGCTCGGCGATGGCCTCTTCGATGGCGGCCAACGCCATATCGAAGGCGCCACATTGTTCACCGGTCTCGGCCTGCCGCTCGAGCAGCTCGGCACGCTCGGCGTTCGAGAGCCAAACCGCGTGCTCGAGGGCCCGCGCAAGATGCTCCACGCTTTCCCGGTGCGCACCGAGCGCGTCCGCCTCATCCGCGGCGCGCAGTGAATAGAGAACAAGGTCTTCCATCGCCGCGGCCTGTTGCGCGTGGTGCGCGACTTCCACAGCGCGCACATGCGCTCGGGATTTGAGCAGTTCAAGCGCTGCCGCGTGCAATTCGCGCCGCCTCAATGGCGACATCGCCTCGTGCACGGCGCGCCGCGCCAGCTCGTGGCGAAAGGCCAGCGTTTGGCCTGCGGCGGACAGCATACCGCCGCGCATGCATTCCTCGACTCCGCGGTAATCGGCGTCTTCCGCCAGCACCCGCAGCGTCTCCTGGTCGATCTGGCGCGGGAAGATCGATGCGCAATCGAGCGTGAAGCGCGCGTGCGAGCTCAGGCGCGAGGTGCGCGCCAGCGTGGCGTCTCGCACGCTGTGCGGAACGGCGGATCGTTCCGTCGCAAGGAATTCAGTGACGTGAAACGGGTTGCCGCCGGTCGCTTCGAAGACCTCGCGCGCGGCACGGCCGCTCCGCTCGGCCAGAACGGACACGGCGACGGGCGACAGCGGCTGCAGCTCGATGCGCTCGCGGCAGTCTCGCGGCATGTCCGACCAGAGCGCCGCAAGACGCGATTGGGACGGCGGCTCGTCGTTGCGAAATGTCGCGACGGTCAGGATCGGCGCCGCACGAATGCGCCGACCTAGGTAGCGGAACAGATCTAGCGTGAGGTCGTCGGCCCAATGGATGTCTTCCATCAGCAGCAGCCCCGGCTCGCGACCCGATGTCAGCAGGCGCAGCAGCGCCTCGAAAGTGGCCAGCAGGCTCGTGGCGGATATGGAAAACCGTCCCTGGCTTTCGCGTGCAACGTCGCGAAGCGGACCCAGCGGCTCAGGGGTTGCCAGTTGCTCGCAGCCGCCCGCGTAGACCCGCGCGTCGCGGCGGTGCGCCGCGGCGAAACTCACGGCCAGGGCGGTCTTGCCGATACCGGCCTCGCCCTCGATCGAGACGATGCGTCCGCGGCCTGCCCGCGCTGCTTGCAGCGCTTCCTCCAGGCGGGACCTGGGTTCTTCCCGCTCCAGCAGCTTGGTGTGCTCGAGTTCCACGCGTACGAGCTTAGCGGCGTCTGCGTCGGTCCGGAATGGGCGGGGCGAATCGACCGCGCCGTCCGCTTTGGATGACTGCGGTCTCGAGAGCGCGGTCCGTATCGTCGATGCTCCGGCCGCAATCGGACTCGATATGAACTCCGAGATTGCCGTGCACAGCGGAAATGTACGCGAGGGATTTGCGCGGTGCGCTCTCTAATTTGCATCTTATCCAGCGGCGTGACTTTACGCACCAGTCAGGACACCCTGGAGCTTGATCTCGACGTCGATTTGATCGATCAGGCTGCGCGCGCTATCGCAGTTAGCGGAGTCCTCGGCGTGCACCTTCCGATGTGAGAGGTTGAGCTGCACCCCCTGACCGTGAGTTGGCCGTGAGCACACCCGCCGTAGCTTCCGTACGTAGGCCGGCTAAGACACCGCCGACGGCGGTCTTCTGCACTCGGAGAGAAGGGAATGGATGTCGCGTACATATCCGCACTCTCGGCGCTCGCCGGCTCGGCCGTTGGGGGATTCACGTCAACTGTCACGACCTGGCTGACGCAGCGCGCGCAGACACGGGCTGGGCAACTAGCCCACGAATTCACACGACGCGAGGACCTCTACCGCGACTTCATCATCACGGCGTCCAAAACTTATGGCGATGCGCTCGTGAGCAGCGAGCCGCAGCTGCCAGAGCTCGTTGCTCTTTATGCAATGATCAGCCGGATGCGAGTACTGTCCGGGCCGCGCATCGTCGCGTGTGCAGACAAGATCATGCTGACCATCATCGACACGTACTTCTCTCCGAACCATTCCGTCCGCGAGCTGCGGGATCTGATCAAGGCCGGAGCCGGTATCGACCCGCTGAAGGACTTCAGCGAAGCGGCGCGTGAAGAGGTGGGCGTGTTTAGAGCCGCGTAACCATAGCAATCCGTCGCCCTGCGTTGGGAGCGGATTGGTACAAATGCGCGGCTATCTACAAGACATACGCACGCGTTTCGCGCCACGATCTGCCTTCAGGACGCGCGCTTCTACCAGCTGAGCAAGGAGAACCACGTGGCACGCTCCACGCGGAATGATGCGCAACGACAGTCGGCACCCAAGGTTGAGCAGAGCCTCGGCGTTCTAGCGGAGCTTGCGGTGTGCGAAGAGGATTCGTTCGTTGAACTGGGACCCGCCCTGGACATTCTGAACCTCGGGCACGCCGGCCTTCGGAACGAGTGCTGGCCGGACACGAGTGCGATGGTGTCGAGCACCTCTCGCAGCGGACCCGCGGCTCCGCGACGCGCAGCGCTGCGCCTCCGACGCCCGCCGCGGAAGCGTACGCCGTTACATCGTTCGAAACCGTCACAACGGGCGGAAGCGCAATTCATCCCGGCTAACCGTGAAATCCTGACAGATTGAAATCCTGTATCCAGGTCGGAGATTGAAATGGAGATGATCGTCCTCTCTCTTGGTTGCTCATGCGCCGTCATACTGGCCCAGTTATTGGACTTCATCGAACAGCGAGTATTGACTGCTCACGGCTCTCTGCAGCATTGACACACTCCGACGCTTCGATGTCACAACGGTCCACGTCGGCCCAAACTGGTTGAATTCTTAGCGGAGCCCAGTGGCGCCTCTCCCTGGCCAGAGTCCTAGGTCAGCGGACCGCACAGCGGCTGCCCTGGGTAAGTCGATGGATGCGCCAGTTTGAAGAATACCGCGCCGTGCGTGGGCTATGCGCTCACGCACAAGGGCTTGTTGGGACTCGTCCGCTCCGAGTGCCACCGACAGTGAATAGAACGCCAGAACCAGTGTCAGAAACGCCGTCAGGTAACGAATGAATCGCATTAGAGAGCGCCGGACGACGAGAGTCGTGATGTGCCAGCGTATTCGACGGGAGCTCACGTTTCGCACACCGGTCTTGGGCGTCGGCCCTGACGCAATAGGCGACACGACTAAAGTGTCGGAACCACTCACGGCAGCACAACCGCAATAGCGACGGCAATTTTTTGAAAGCAGATCCTCGAGCAGCAGCCCAGAATTGCCGCCGTTTTTGTTTTCTCACAATCTTGGAGATGGAGTGTTGAGCATGCGTAAACTAGTTGTGTCCCTGACGGCGGGCGCCCTGTTGTTCGGCTTCGCGCTTAGCCACGCGGAAAGCGTGCCGGACGCTGTTCCTGCCGGAGCTCAGCCGGATGGCACCGTGACTCTTACGGGTGGAAGTGTTGCTGCCGGCATAGGCTATATCTGGGGCCATGGCGATTTGAACTACGGGGGTGAGTCCCACCCGTTCAAGATCTCCGGCCTATCGATCGTCGATGTCGGAGCGGCGAACATCAGCGCTTCCGGACATGTCTATAACCTCAAGAAGCTTGCGGATTTCAACGGCAATTACATCGAGGTGAGCGCTGGCGTGACGGTGGCGGGCGGCGGTTCCGTGGCCTACCTGAAAAACGAGCATGGCGTGGTCATCAAGCTGGAGGCGACCACTATCGGTCTGAGATTCAACCTCTCGGGCGACGGCGTCAAAGTAACCCTGAAAAGCTGACGCAATGGGCCGCGGGGGACGCTGCCGTGACTGCGTCCCCCGCCGCCCTGCGGTTCACGCCGCTGCAGGAGCCTTCCCACTCGCGAATAAAGGACCGAAGGGGGCGACGCCAGAGCCGGTCGGCGGCTGCAGAGCCGCAAGACTGAACGCATAAAGGCCTGTACTGACGGCACAGGACTTACGCGGTAGCCGTGAGTCGGCTGAGAGTGGGCGCGTTGTAGAGTCCGGGCATGTCGAGTTGTGCAAGGGAGCTCTTCGTCTGCCCGCACTGCGATGCTGTTCATCGAG